>Ga0116180_1000559_pt1 | contig 34555 bp, 33 predicted proteins | sample AD_UKC073_MetaG_FD_89804 | JGI IMG/M metagenome (GOLD analysis project Ga0116180, IMG submission 89804) | Active sludge microbial communities of municipal wastewater-treating anaerobic digesters from USA - AD_UKC073_MetaG | ecosystem: Engineered > Bioreactor > Anaerobic > Digestate | place: USA... | reverse complement strand
CATGCTGAGCTTGCGCATCTGGTGTTCCTCACGCCTTCGTAGCCGGGCCTCCATGCTAGATCGATCCGACGAATGGGGCGCCCACTCCGCGCTGATGTGCGTGGAGTGGGCGCCCCGTGTGCGGCGCCTCGGTCGTGCGGCCAGCCCGCTGCTAGGCCTCAGGCTCGACCTTGCGCTTGCGGCGCAGTCCGGCGAGCGCAAGCAGCGCGGCGCCGCCAGCCGTGAGGGAACCCGCGATCGAGGCGACAAGCGCGCTCCCGCTCACTCCCGTGAGCGCGAGCCCGTCCGGCGCCGTCAGCGGCAGCCCCTCCGGCTCGGTCAGCGGCAGGCCCTCGGGCTCTGTCAGCGGCAGCTCCGGGGTCTCCGGCACCTCGGTGACGCCGCCACCCAGCGCAGTCCACTGCGCGTACACCGTGATGTCGCCGCCGGGCAGGAACAGCGCGCTGTCGACGCCGTACGCCGTCCCCGTGCCATCCGCTCGCGTGTTCCACCCGCTCAGCCGCTGCTCCGGCCGGGTGAACGCAGCACCCGGAAGCGTCACGGGCACGCCCGTCGCACCGGCGATCAGCGTCGAGCCCGCCGCCTCCGCATCGGCCGCATTCGGGTCCAGCAGCACCGTCACCCGCTGCGCGGGAATGTATGTGCCGGCGAAGCCACCCGCCTGCGCGGCCTCCACCAGGTCATCCGACGACCCAGACCACGGGCCCTGCGGCACCATCGTCGTGCCGGCACCGACGGCGACCCACGCACCCGTGTACCGGGCATCGGCCGGCAGCGGAGCAAGCGCAGTGCTGATCTGCAGCATCGTCCTGCCACCAAGCACCAGCTCCGCCAGGTTCGGCATCTCCCAGAGCATCAGGCTCGTGGAGTCCGCCCCCATCGTGTCCCACCCCGAGAGATCAAGCGACCCGAGCGCCGAGCGAGCGAACATCTGCTCAAACCTGGTCCCGCTGCGCACGTCCCAGCCGGCGACATCCAACGAGGTCAGCGACGAGGTGCCCTCGAACATGAGCAGGAAGTCGGTCGCGTTGCGCACGTCCCACGCCGACAGATCCAGCGACGTCAACGCGCTCGCGCCTGAGAACATGAAGCCGAAGCTGACGCCTTCTCGCACGTCCCAGCCAGCGACATCCAACGATGCCAGCGAGCTGGTTCCGCCGAACATGGAGTCGAAGTACCGGCCGTTGCCGACGTCCCACGTCGACACATCCAACGACGTCAGCGCCGGCATCTGCGCGAACATCAAGCCGAACATCCGGCCGTTGTGCACGTCCCAGGCCGACACATCCAGTGACGTCAACGAGGACGCATCCTTGAACATCCCGTCGAAGCTCTCACCGCTGCTGACATCCCACGCCGACACATCGAGCGACGTCAACGACGAGGCGTTGTAGAACATGTAGCTGAAGTCGGTGCCGCTGCTGACATCCCAGGCCGACACATCCAACGACTCGAGTGGGAGGTCAGCGAACATCGTCCCGAAGTCCAGGCCGCTGCTGACATCCCAGGCCGACACGTCCAGCGCCTCGAGCGATGGCGCAAACGAGAACATCCCGGCAAAGCTGGTGCCGCTGCTGACATCCCAGTCGGCAACGTCGAGTGAGCGCAGCGCACGCGTCATCGTGAACATGGAATCGAAATTCTCTCCCTTGCCGACGTTCCAGCTCGACACGTCCAGCGCTGTCAGCATCGGAGAGTGCCCGAACATGGAATCGAACCGCCTGCCATTGCCGACGTCCCACGTGCTGACATCCAGAGAGGTGAGGCTCCCCATGGTGGAGAACATGGAGTCGAAGCTGGTGCCATTGCTGACGTCCCATCCCGACAGATCCAGCGACGTGAGCTTTGACGACCAGCTGAACATGGAGCTGAACACCCTGACGTTGCTGGTGTCGAGCTGCCCGACACCGTGCATCTGTGTGAGGTTCGGCATGCCGGAGAAATAGCCGGCCGAGCTGTACGGGAGCACCGTGTTCGCCGGGTCGCTGAACACGATCTCTCGAACGTCGCCCCTGCGAGACTGCCACTCGGGATTGAACGGATAGCCCATGAGCACGCCCGGGCCAATCGTGAGGATGCCGGCGACGAGTGACCATTCGGAGGTCCCGTCCACGCCGCTCGCGTCAGCAAAGAGCACCGGGGCCGACGCAGGCTCGGTGGCCGATTCCTCGATCGCGGCAAGCTCCTCGCTCGGGGCCGCCGCGTCGACCGCGCCAGCCTCGCCGAGCGCGGCCGAGTCATCGGTCGCGCTGCCGGCGTCGCTCTCGGTGTGCTCGGTCACCGGCGTGGCGTCCGTCGACGGCGCCTCGACCTCGGTGGTCGTGTCGTCCAGCAGCACGGTCGCGACCGGGTGCTCGGGTGCGGGCGGCGTCAGCGCCTGCGCGGAGCCGACCCCCACCCCGCACACCAGCAGCGTGACCAGCCCGGCCGCCGACACCGCGCGCGCCGCGCGCGTCGGCTTATGGAAAGCGCTCCGACGGAGCGTGCGCTGCGCATGCTCGCGCGGCGGCTGAAATGTGTTCTTCATCGCTTCTCATCCCCTCAACCTTGCCTGCCCAGCATGGGAGCGAATCCTCGGGAACCCTCGTCCACGAGATCAATCGCACCCACCTGCATCGCGCTCCACGCGACACCCAAAAGTGTGGGGTCGCACGGCGCAACGACATCGGGAGAGGAGCCGATCTCAGTGCGATCGGCGCATACGTGCGCGGAGCGCACACGAACACCGGTGGAGAACCGCGCCGCCTCCGTGCGGCGACGGAACGCGGGTCTCGAGCGGCGGAGGGCTCGTCAGCCGGCGAAGGCGGCTACGACCACGCCTGCGTGAGCCCCTCGCGAATCAGGTACTGCCGAACGTCGCTGCGCTCGCGAGCACCGATCTTCTTCATGAGCTTGTTGATGTGCGATTCAACCGTGCGGATCGACACGACGAGCGCCTCGGCGATCTGCGGATTGCTCAGCCCGGCGGCGATCAGCTCGGCCACCTCACGCTCGCGCGCGGTGAGCTCGGCGGTGCGCTGGGCGGTGTGACGCTGCCGATCGACAATCCGCACCGCGTCGTCGATCACGCCCCGCAGCGCCTCGGCCCGCTGCGCGTCGAGCAGCCCCGCCGCTGCGTGTGTGATCTGCGCGGCGTACTGGGCATCGATGAGTCGGCCCTCGCTCTTCAGCCGAGCGATCTGCTCCTGCACTGCATGGATGTCGCCAGACACGAGTGCTCCGATGAAACGCAGGGGAACGTCGAACAGCGGGCACGGCACCTGCGCGATGCGCGCGCTGATGTGCGGCCAGTCCTGCAAGCGCGGCGCGTAGCTGAAGCCGTCGAGGTACGTCCAGGCCGCGGTGAGGTACGCGCCTCGCTCCCAGAGCGCATCGCCCGCCTCGCGGGCGGCATCCGCCGCGCGTTCGGCGTTGCCGCTGTGCGCCTCGGCCCGAATCGTGAACATCACCCGATTCAGCGCCGGCAATGCTCCCTCGGGCAGCCCGACGGCATCGAGTTCGCGGATGAACTCCGCCACCAGCACGGACTGTCCGCGTCGGTCCGCGAAGTAGGCGCCGAGCACCGCGAGCCCGACCTGGCTCAGCGGCGACTCGCCGGCGGGCAGTCCCAGTCCGACCGCGTCGACGACGACGTCTTCTGCTTCCGAGTGGCGGCGCATCGAAAGCAGCGCGATGCTCTTCAGGAATGAATAGCGCCGAATCTGTCGCGCGTCGAACTCCGCCCGGGCGGAGGCCAGACCCGCATCGACGAGCCGAAGCGCGTCTTCGGCCTTGCCGTTTGCCATCAACGCGTAGGTCGCGAATGCTGCGAGCTTGGCCGGCGGCAGGTGCTCGGTGGCCCAGCTCGCGAGGAGCGCTTCCGCGTCCAGCGTGCGCCCCCTCACGACGAGCCAGCACAATCGCGCCATCGCGACCGACAGCCGCACGTGCTCGGGCAGCGTTTCGAGCTGCACACTCGCGAACGGCTCCTCGTCTGGAACGTCGAGGTACGAGGTGCGAAAGAGCACCAGCTGCGCATCGAGGCGGATGCGCTCGGTGGAGATCTCCTCCCCCGCCGACTCGAGGACGACGAGCGCGTCATCGAGTCGTGCCTCGTAGTACGCCAGGTGCTCCGCATATGCGACGGCCCAGTCGGCGAGTTCCACGTCGGTGCCGCGCAGTGCGCGCGCCGATTCGACGACGCTCGCGAGCTCTTCCGACGAGTGCGCGGGATCTTCGTGCATCGTCTGCACGAAGTGGATGGCATTGCCGATCGTCCGCTGAGCCGACCACCGCTGGCGCGCCTGGATGGTGTTTCGGCTGGCCCGTTCATGCACCAGCCTGAGGTACTGCGCACGCTCCTGCACCGGGTGCACGTCCAGGATCTCGGGAAGATCATCCTGTGCGACGACGTCGATCTTCGCGAGCAGCTCAGCCTGCTGCGTCTGCGTCGCAACGTGCTTGAAGTACTCGGAAAGCAGAGGCGGGTTCAGCACTACGAGCTGCCTGCCGCCGACCTCGACGACGGAGACGACCGCGCGGTCCTCCAACAGCGTGAGGGTGCCCCTTGAGACGACCCGCGCCACCGTCTCGATCGCGGTCGGCCCCAGCAGCGCGATCGCCTTGAGCGCGTCGAACTCCTCGTCGCTCAACGGCTGCAGCAGCGTCTCGGCAATCGCCTTGAGTGCCGGCACCCACAGCGCGCCGGACGCCCGCGCAGTCGAGCTGGCGTCGACCTGCATCCTGCCCGCGCGGCGATTCGCATCGACGATGAGGGTCGCCAGCCCGATGTTGCCTCCCGACATCGCGTAGATGCGGCTCATGGTCGAGTCGTCGAAGTGCAGCTCGAGGTTGGCGCTCAGCATGCCCTCGAGCTCTGCGAAGTCGAGCTCGCCGACATCGATCGTGTAGACCACGTGAAAGCCGCCACGCGGATGGGTGAGGTCACGGTGCCTGTTCTCGCGCAGGCGAACCGCGACATACGGCACGCCCAGCTGAGAGCTGGCCGCGGCGATGACGCCCCAGGAGGCGTCGTCAAGGCTGTCGGCATCATCCACCATGAGGATCGTGTGTTCGGGGATGACCCGCTCGCGAACCGCCTCGAACGCCGCGATCAGCGGAGGGGTGACGCCGTCGGCTCGCCCAGACAGCCCGGCGAGGCTCAAGGCGATGAGCGACGCACGCCGGAAGGCCTCGATGCCCGTGACCCGGATCACACGCCACCCGATTCGCACGAAATGATCGTGCACCTGGGTCAGCAGGTAGGTGCGTCCGCTGCCGTGCCGTCCCACCAGCTCGACGCTGCGAGCATGCTGCAGCGCGTCGACGGTGTCGAGGAACATCTCGGTGCGCGAGGCGCCCGTCGCACGCGGGGGGCCCGCGTGCTCGTGTCGATGCGCGCCCGCACTGAACTCGGCCTGCCCGGCACTGAACTGCGGGGCAGATGACTCTGACGGTGCGGCACTCCCGCTCATAGCTGCGAACACTCCTTGTTAGATTCTCCGTGCCGGTTCCCCCGACCGGCAGAGAGCCTGGCTCTCGAAGGCGTGACCTCGGTGTCACGTCGCGGCACATGCCCCTCGGTGTGCCGCATCCGGTGCGTGCTCCGTCGCGTCACCGATGCGTGGCCGCTCCGCCTCCCTGCGAAGTGGCCACGGTGCCGGGCGGGCCATGGCTCGCCCGGCACATCTCGTCGCTCATCATAGGGCGGTGGAGCGTGCATCTGAGCGACATGCCGTGAGTTTCACCCGGGGCCGGCCGCCCCACGAGCGCGGCCGCCAAGACACTCGTCTCGCGCACCGCCGGAGTCGCCGCGCTTGGGGCTGCGCCTTATCGGTCGAGCCACCAGCCCAGCACGTGCGGGAATGCCAGCATCACCGCGACGACACCGAAGAACGCGGCCGTCACCCAGGCCGCTGAGCGCCGCCGCAGCCGCCGTCCAGCCTCGGCCACCTGAGACCGCGGCCGCTCGGCGCGCGGATCTGAGTACGTCTGGGCCTGGTGGCCGAGCTCGGCGCCGATCAGTTCAGAGAAGTACAGCATCGCCGTGTACTCGGCGCGATCCGAGGAGCGCCCAGCCCTGTGTGAGGCGACGACGAGTCGATCCTCGATGATCTCAATGTCCCAGCTCCGACCATGATCGATGAGGCACACCATCACGTCCGGGGTGAGCAGCTCGAGCGCGTCGCGCTCGTATCCGGCGGGTACATACACCGAGAAGTACCGGTCGAAGTCGCCCTCGAGCGAGAGCTTCTGGGTGCCCGACAGCATGCTTCGGAGCCCGCCGTTGCCGCGTGCGTCGATCATGAGGTGCGGAAGCCGCCTGGGCAGCGCCAGCTGCAGATAGCGAAACGTGTTTCGCGGTCCCTTGGGGTCGCTCGTGCTGCCGCTGTACTGCGCGATCGCGATCTGCATCGGCGGAGCCGTGTTGCCCGCGCTCTGCCAGAGCGCGAACTCTGCGCGAAACAGCGACGGGTTCGCCGGGCTTGAACCCGCAAGCCCGGCAGCCCTCGACGGAGTTCGACCGCGGCCCTCCGCGAGCAGGATTCCGATGCGTTCCGGCGGCAGGCCGTACCGGGAGTAGTGCAGGCCGCGCGCCTTCGCGAAGCCTGCGATCGCGAGACCTCGACGAGCATCGCCCGGCAGCGACAGCAGGATGAGGCTCCAGATCCACAGGCCGATCGCAAGAACGAGGGCGACGACCATCACGAGGCCGCGCGCCCAGTCGAGCCAATTCGGAAGGTGAATCCAGGGAGTCTCCATCGCGAGGCTCGACGCGAGCACCGTCACCGCGGCAGCAGGCACCAGGAGGAGCGCCCCGTTCGAGGCGGCACGAAAGACGTCCGGATCCTCGGCGCGCACGTCGGCCCACGTCACCGCACTCGGCCATTCCCGTCGAAACTGGGCGAGGCGGTCCTCCGCCTTGGTCGCTCGAGTCACTGCGACAGGCTATCAGCGCCGGAATACCGACGTTGCGTCGCTGAGGCACCCGACAGCGCCGTCGAGCATCCGGGCGTGACGCCGAGAATCCAGCCGTGACGCGTCAAGGCCTTGGAGCGTCTCAGACCGAGCGCAGACACCGCGCCCGCGCTACGGCGCGGCGTGCAGCAGCGACGCCGCGACGATGAGGTCCCGGATGCCTCCGCGCTGCGCGCGCAGCGCATCGAGGCTCGCAAGCTTCACGTGGCGCATCTTCGCACCGCCAGTCAGCAGGCCGGCGGGGTCGTCAAGGAGGGAGCCCTGCATGAGCGTGAGCGAGACCCACTTCGCGTACGGCATCACCGCAGCCATCCCCCACCCGTTGTAGCCGTACTGATGCGCGCCGTAGCCGATCGCGTGATCCACCGTGTCGACCGACGCCGCGACGTCAGGGAGCGTCTCGCGGAGCAGCTCGTGAAACGCCAGGTACAGCTCGGAGATCGCCACCGGGCGCTCGGCGACGAGCTCACGAAGCGCGTCGACGCTGGGGTTCTCGATGTGTGGATGCTGCTTGGCCATGCCGCCACACTAACGGCGAGCGCGTGTCGCGCATGACATCCCGGATGCGCGGGGCACCCGCCAGGTCACCGCCGTCGCTGGCACCTCGGGCAGAAGTGCGAGCCACGGTTCATGAACGCCTCACGGCGGATCTGGCCACCGCACCGCGGACACGCCTCTCCCCCGCGCCCGTAGGCGTTGAGCGAGTGCGCGAAGTACCCGGCCTCGCCGTTCACGTTGACGTACTGCTCGTCGAAGCTCGTGCCGCCCTCGACCAGCGCCTTCTCGAGCACCGCGCGCACCTCCGCGAGCAGGCGCCCGACCGCACGCGGCGACAGCGCCGAGGCGGGCGTCTCGGGGTGGATGCGTGCCGCCCACAGCGCCTCGTCGGCATAGATGTTGCCCACGCCGCTGAGCACGGTCTGGTCGAGCAGCACGCGCTTGACCGCCGAGTTCTTGCGCGCCAGCACGGCACCAAGCCGGCCGGCATCGAACGCGTCGTCCAGCGGGTCGCGCGCGATGTGCGCCACCTGCGAGGGCACGAGGGCCTCGGCGGCGCCCCAGCCGCCGGCTGCGCCATCGCTCGTCGGCACGAGCCCGTCGATCGCGAGCGACCCGAACGTCCGCTGGTCGACGAAGTCGACCCGCAGCTCGCCATGCTCGGGATGCTCCAGCCCCACCCGCACCCGCAGGTGCCGGCCGGCATCGGCCCCGGGTGCGCGCAGCAGCAGCTGCCCGCTCATGCCGAGGTGCGCGACCAGCGCCTCCGCGGGTGCGGCCGACGCCGCATCGGCGGAGCGTGCAGCAAGCGGCATCCACAGAAACTTCCCGCGCCGGGCGGCACCGAGGATTCGGCGCCCGGCAAGGCGCGCCTCGAAGTCGCGGGCGTCGCCGTCGTGCCGCGTCAGCGCGCGCGGATCGAACACCTCGACCCCCGAGATCGTCGCGCGGGTGACGGCGGGTGCGAGGCCGAGGCGCACGACCTCGACCTCGGGCAGCTCAGGCACGTGCGCTGAGGGTGCGCCACGCCGCGAGGGCCGCGGCCATCTCGGCGTGCTTCTTGCTCGAGCCCATGCCGCTCTCGCTCGCGATCTCGCCCACGGTGACGGTCGCCGTGAACTCGCGATGGTGGTCGGGCCCGTCCGCCACGACCGAGTACACGGGAGCGGGCGCGCCGAGGCGGGCGGCAAGCTCCTGCAGGCTGGTCTTCGGGTCCATCGCGGCGCCGTAGCGCTCCGGGTCGGCGAGCAGCGGCTCGACCAGGCGCAGCACCAGCGCGGTCGCGGCGGCGGGGCCGGCGCTCAGGTAGGTCGCCCCGATGACTGCCTCGGTGGTGTCGGCGAGGATCGACTCCTTGTCGCGTCCGCCCGTCTGCTCCTCGCCGCGGCCCAGCCGGACGTAGCAGCCCAGACCAATGCGCCTGGCGACCTCGGCCAAGGCGACGGTCGAGACCACCGCGGCGCGACGCTTCGCGAGCGATCCCTCGTCGAGATCTGGATGCCGCGTGTACAGCAGCACGGTCACCGCCTGACCCAGCACGGAGTCGCCGAGGAACTCGAGGCGCTCGTTGTGCGGGATCCCGTCGTTCTCGTAGGCGAACGAGCGATGTGTCAGCGCCAACGCCAAAAGCTCGAGATCGATATCGACCTCGAGCTTTTGGGCTAGCGTTTCGAGCGGCAGATTTTCAGCCATCACGACGCCAGAGTGCATCGAGTCTGACTAAACGTCAGCGACCTTGCGGCCCTTGTACTCAAGGAAGAGCTCCGTGCCCTGCGAGTCGGTGACGACCTTCGCCTGGTGCGGACGGCTGTAGACGACCTCGCCGTTCTCAATCGTCTTGACGAGCGCGACGGGCGCCGCCTTCCACTGCGCGCGGCGCGAGCGGGTGTTGGAACGGGAGACCTTCCGCTTGGGAGGGTTACCAGCCATAGCTGCTTCTCTTCTCTATCTCTGGCGTGGGAATCGGCGCGGGCTAACCCGCGTCCTCATCCCCAGCGCCGGGGCCTGTGGTGAACTTTCCGAGCACGGCCCAGCGTGGATCGAGGGCTTGTTCGGGCTTTGCGTCTGTGCCGTGCGGGAGCTTCTCGCCGGTCTCGGGGTCGAGACCTGAGCAGTCCGGCTCACACACCGGTTGAAACGGGAGCGACAACACGATCGCATCCCTGACCAAGATTTCAAGATCCACGTGGTCGTCTTGAACGTCAAAGTCAGCCGCTTCGTTTCCAGCGTACGCGAAAAGCTCCTGAAAATCGACTTGAAGCGGCTCGTCGATCGGTTCGAGACAGCGCCCGCACACTCCCGTGTAGTGGGTGGCGACGTCGCCCGACGCCAGGATGCCCTCGTGAACCGACTCGAGGCGCACCTCCACGTCGAGGTTCGCGCCGGTGGGCACGGCGACGAGGCCTTCGCCCCAGGTCTCAGGGGCGGGCACGTTGAGGGTCACCTCACGCATCTCGCCGGCACGGTGCATGATGTCGCGAACGGGAAGGCTCAGGGGTCCTGGACGGTGATGTTTCACGCCTCCAAGCGTACCGTCGCCAGCTGCGCGCGAGCGCGGCCGCCCGGCTGCGCACGCTCAGATGCCGCGCGCGCCGGTGTCGAGGTAGCGGGCCACGGCCGGGGGCACGAACGGCGAGACATCGCCGCCGAGCTGCGAGACCTGGCGCACGAGCGAGCTCGACACGAGCGCGTGCGAGGGCTCGGGCAGCAGGAACACCGTCTCGACGTGGGCGAGGTGGCGGTTCACGATCGCCATCGGCGTCTCGTACGCGACGTCGATCTGCGAGCGGATGCCCTTCACCAGCACCTGTGCGCCGACGTCGGTGCAGTAGTCCACGAGCAGGCCGACGCTCCACGCGGCGACCACGATGTTGCCCTCGATGCCGCGCTCGGCGATCGACTGCTCGATCAGCGACACGCGCTGCGTGATCGGCAGCAGCGCGTCCTTGCCGGGGTTGTGCACCACCAGCACGTGCAGCTCGTCGTAGAGCCCTGCAGCACGCTCGATCACATCAAGGTGGCCAAGCGTGAGCGGGTCGAAGGATCCGGGCACAACTGCCACGCGGTTGCTCATGCCCAAAGCATATCGGCGCGCCGCGGCGATCCGCCGTTCGTGACCATCGCAGATTGATCACGGTGTCGCGTGCTCGTGCGCGTGCTCGTGCTCGTGCTCGTGCGGCTAGTTCTTCGCCAGCGCCGCCCGCTCGCTGTGATTCAGGCGCAGCTCGATCGCGCCGGCGAGCGCCGGGTGCCCGGAGAGCGCCGGGTCGGCGGCCAGGATCGCCTCCGCCTCGCCGCGCGCCGCGACGATGAGCTCGGCATCCTTCACCACTCGCAGCAGGCGCAGCGACGATCGGCCGCCCGACTGCAGGTCGCCGAGCACGTCGCCCTCGCGCCGCTGCTCGAGGTCGACCTCGGCGAGCACGAACCCGTTGAGCGTGGATGCCACGGCCGCGACGCGATCGCGCGCGGGCGTGCCGTGCTCGGCCCCGGTCACGAGCAGGCACAGCCCCGGCACGGCGCCGCGGCCGACGCGCCCGCGCAGCTGATGCAGCTGCGAGACGCCGAAGCGATCGGCGTTCAGGATGGCCATCGTCGAGGCGTTCGGCACGTCGACGCCGACCTCGACCACGGTCGTCGCGATCAGCACGTCGATCTCACGCGCGGCGAACGCCCGCATGATGCGGTCCTTCTCGTCCGCGGGCAGTTTGCCGTGCAGCACCTCGGTGCGGATGTTCGCGAACTCGGGCAGCGTCGCCACGATCTCGGCGATCTGCACGACGCCGACGAGCGGCATGGCGCGCGGCAGCGCCCCCAGCGGCCCGCCACCCGCGCCGCCCGCTCCCCCGCTCACGCCCGAAGCCTCGGCCTCGGCCACCGTCGCGGTCTCGTCATCCGGCGGCAGATCGCCCGTGTCGTCGAGCAGCCCCGCGAGGGCGTCGATCGCGGGGCACACGATGAACGCCTGCCGGCCGAGGGCGACCTCCTCGGCGATGCGGCGCCAGACCCGAGGCATCCACCCCGGCTTGTCGACCAGCGGCACCACGTGCGTCTCGATGCCCGCCCGCCCCTCGGGCATGGTGTGGATGGCGCTCACGTCGAGGTCGCCGAAGACGGTCATCGCGACGGTGCGCGGGATCGGGGTCGCGGTGAGCACCAGCGCGTGCGGGCTCGTGCCCTTGCGGCGGAGCGTCTCGCGCTGCTCGACGCCGAAGCGGTGCTGCTCGTCGATCACGACAAGGGCGAGCTCGGCGAAGGTGGTGCTCGTGCTCAGCAGGGCGTGCGTGCCGACGACGATGAGCGACTGGCCGGAGGCGACGCGCAGCGCCGCCTTGCGGCGCTCGGCGGCCGTCATCTGGCCGGTGAGCAGGGTGGGCATCACCTCTGCCGCGAGCTCGGGCCCGAGCATCCGCGCGATCGAGCGCAGGTGCTGGCTCGCGAGCACCTCGGTCGGGGCGATCAGCGCCGACTGCCCGCCGCTGTCGGCGACCTGCAGCATGGCCCGCAGTGCCACCAGCGTCTTGCCCGAGCCGACCTCGCCCTGCACGAGGCGGTTCATCGGCCAGGGCGCGACCAGGTCGCCGGCGATCTGCTCGCCGACCGCCACCTGGTCGGGCGTGAGGGTGAACGGCAGCCGCGCGTCGAACCGCTCGAGGAGGCCGCCGCGCTTCACCGGGCGAGCCGTCGCCTCGAGGCGACGCACCTGCTCGCGCTGCTGCAGCAGCGCCGCCTGCAGCACGAGTGCCTCATGCATGCGCAGGGTGCGCTGCGCGTCGTCGATCTGGCCGAAGTTCTCGGGGCGGTGGATCTGCCACAGCGCCCTGTCGGCGGGCAGCAGCCGCCGCCGGGCGCGCAGCTCGGCCGGCAGCGGATCGGGCACCGACTCGAGCCCATCCAGCACCAGCGCGGTGTGCTGCTGCAGCTGCCAGCTCGGGATCGACGCGGTCGCCGGATAGATCGGGATCGGGTGCTTGGCGCGCTCGACGGCGGCCAGCTCGGCGTGCTCGTCGGCGGCATCGAACAGCGCGTACGCGGGATGCGCGAGCTGCAGCGAGCCCTTGTAGACCCCGACCTTGCCCGCGAAGATGCCGCGGGCACCCGGCCGCAGTTCTTTCTGGCGCCACGCCTGGTTGAAGAAGGTCAGCATCATCACGCCCAGGCCGTCGCCGATCGTGACCTCGAGGATGCTCCCGCGCCGCGCCTGCATCTTGCGCTCGCGCACGGTGAGCACCTCGGCGACGATCGTGACCGGCTCGCCGATCGGGAGCCCGACCACCTTCGTCAGCTCGCCGGGCTTGGCGTAGCGGCGGGGGTAGTGCGCGAGCAGATCGCCGACGGTGATCATGAGAAACGCGCGCTTCAGCGCGGCGGCGGCCTTCGCTCCGAGGACCGTGTCGAGGCCCGACTCGAGCGTGAAGGTCGGCATGCGCAAAGTCTATCGGCGGGCCCAGACACCGCCGCCCGCGCGCGGGGTCGCCCGTCGACCCGCGCGCGCAGTCGCCGTGCAGGCGCCGTGCCCGCACCGCACGAGCGCTATCGTAGGCGCGTGACCCGCATCATCTCGGGCCGTGCCGGCTCGCTCACCCTCGACGTGCCCGCGTCCGGCACCCGCCCCACCAGCGATCGCATTCGCGAGTCGCTGTTCGGCGCGCTCGAGTCTGCCGACGCGATTCGGGATGCCGCGGTGCTCGACCTGTACGCCGGCTCGGGCGCGCTCGGCCTCGAGGCCGCAAGCCGCGGTGCGGCATCCATCGTGCTCGTCGAGCGCGCCGCACCCGCGGCCGCGATCGCCCGACGCAACGCCGCGAAGGTGGAGCGTGCGCTCGGCACCACGCGCGCGGTCCGGGTGGAGGCCACCAGCGTGCTCACCTTTCTGCGCCGCGCGGCGGGCGCCTTCGACCTCGTGTTCATCGACCCGCCCTACGAGCTCGGCGACGACGAGCTCGCCGAGGCGCTCGAGCTGCTCGCGCCCCGCCTCAGCCCGCACGCGATCGTGATCGTCGAGCGCGCCGCCCGCTCGGCCGAGCCGCCGCTGCCGGCGCCGCTCGAGCACCTGCGGCACAGAAGCTACGGCGACACCACGCTGTGGTGGGTCGGGCTTCGCGAGGCGCCGGCCGCCGACGACTGAGCTCCGCCGCACAGGCACATCGCCGCCGCGACTGGTCCGCGGCATCCACTCGTCGGCGCGCGCCGCGCGCCTGCCGACCGCTCAGCCGAGCCGCTCGTCCCAGTCCCGGTACGGGTCCCAGCCGGGCCGACCGTCCCACGCGCGGCCGTCGATGCGCACCGCCTCGCCGCCGGCCGGCAGCACGCGCCCGATCGCCCGGAACCCGTCCGGCAGCTGCACCGCAGCGGGGAAGGTGGCGAGCAGTCCGTGATCCTCGCCCCCGCCCAGCGCCCAGGCGCTGTTCGGCCCCAGCGTCGCCGAGAAGATGTCGACGCTCACGCCGCTCATGGCGGCGATTCGGGATGCATCGAGCGCGAGCCCGTCCGAGATGTCCATCATGGCCGTGGCCCCGGCGCGAGCGGCCTCGATGCCCGCGGCGAGCGGGGGCGTCGGGCGCAGCTGCACCGCGAGCGCCTCGGCGTCGGCCGCGGAGAGCAGCGACGCGTCGAGCGGAATCGGGTGGCCGGAGGCATCCACGCCCCGCTCGAAGAGCACGGCGAGCCCGCGCGCGGCGGTGCCGAGCGCTCCCCCGCAGACCGCGAGCGTGTCGCCCGGGCGCGCGCCCGAGCGCAGCACCGGCGCGATGCCGTCGAGCGAGCCGAAGGCGGTGACCGCCACGGTGAGCGTGTCGGAGGCGGTCAGGTCTCCCCCGACCACCGAGCATCCCGGCGCCATCGCGTCGCAGGCGGCACGCAGCCCCTCGGCGATGCCCTCGACGAGCGAGACCGGCAGGGCCGGCGGCACGGCCAGCGCCACGACAAGCCCGGTCGGGCGGGCGCCCATGGCGGCGACGTCGGCGAGGTTCACCGCCGCCGCCTTCCAGCCGATGTCGAACGGCGCCGACCACGCGAGCCGAAAGTCGGGCCCCTGCACCAGCGTGTCGGTCGTCACGACCACGCGCCCGTCGGGCGCCGCGATGACTGCGGCGTCGTCGCCCGGGCCCACGAGCGCGCCCGATGCCTCCCCAAGCCGAGACAGGATGCGGCGGAGGATCTCGCCCTCATCGAGCTCGCTGACACGCGGATCGTGCGCGGTGACTGCACGGTCGGGTGAGCTGGCGGGGGCGGGACTCATACTCCCAAGGTAGCCTGGCAGGGATGTCTCATATGCTTGCCCGTGTGTCCCTGACCGCCGTGCTGGTGCTCGCCGGCGCTCTGCTCGCCGGGTGCGCATCGACCGTGTCGATGCATCCCGCGCCCGACGCCAACAACCCGCTGTGCGCCGATGTCACCGTCAAGCTGCCCGAGCGCGTCGGCACCCTCGAGCGTCAGTTCACCGACGCGCAGGCCACGGGCGCCTGGGGCGAGCCGGCGGCGGTGCTGCTCTCGTGCGGCGTGCCGGTGCCGCCGCCCACGACGATGCCCTGCCAGACCTTCAAGGGCGTCGACTTGATCATCGACGAGAGCCGGCTGCCGCAGTACACGGCGACCACCTACGGGCGCGATCCCGCGGTCGAGGTCGTCATCGACGGCGCGAAGATCTCGGGCAGCGTCGCGCTCGAGGATGTCGCAAACGCCGTGCAGTCGCTGCCGAAGCACGGTCAGGGCTGCACCGACAAGGTCGCGCCCGGCGCCCCCGAGGCCCCACAGGAGTAGCCGCGCCAAGCGAGGCCCCTCCGGCGGGAGCGCCGCGTCGCTACCGCTCGAGCCCGAGCTCGACGAGCTCGGTGATCAGCTCGGCGTACGTCATGCCGGACGCGATCCAGCACTTCGGGAACATCGAGATCGGCGTGAAGCCGGGCATGGTGTTCAGCTCGTTGACGACGAGGCCGTCGGTGGTGAGGAAGAAGTCGACCCGGGCGAGCCCTCGGCCGCCCACCGCCTGGAAGGCGCGAACGCCGAGCTCCTGCATCGCGGCCAGCTCGTCGCCAGACACCTCGGCTGGGCACACGATCGAGACACCGTCGCCCCCGAGGTACTTGCCCTCGAAGTCGTATAAGGCGCGATCGGTCAGCACGACCTCGCCCGGCAGCGACGCGCGCGGCGCCTCGTCGCCGCGGCCGTCGAGGATCGCCACCTCGATCTCGCGCCCGACGACCGCCGACTCGATGAGCACCTTGTCGTCTTCGGCGAAGGCCACGGCCAGCGCCTCGGGCAGCTCGTCGATGGCCGCGACCTTCGAGACGCCGACGCTCGAGCCGGCGCGGGCGGGCTTGACGAACAGCGGCAGCCCGAGGGCCTCGATGCTGGCGCGCACGGCGGGCGAGGCATCCACCTCGCCCTCGCGCACCGTCACCCAGGGGGCGACGGGGATGCCCGCGGCCTGGAGCACGATCTTCATGAAGTGCTTGTCCATGCACAGCGCCGAATCGAGCACCCCGCCCCCCGCGTAGGGGATCTCAAGCGTGTCGAAGAAGCCCTGCACGGTGCCGTCCTCGCCGTGCACGCCGTGCAGGATCGGGAGCACCACGTCGACGGCGCCGAGCTCGTCGACCGAGCCATCGGCGCGCCGCACGCGCACGGTGCGCTCGCCGCCGGCCTCGGGCCAGAGGATGCGGGTGCCGTTGTCGACGACCTCGGGCAGGTGGTTCGGGTCGAGCCGGAAGTGATCCGGGTCGTCGACCTCGAGCACGAACGCGCCGGCGCGGGTGATGCCGACCGGGATGATCGCGAAGCGATCGCGGTCAATCGCCCTCAGGACCCCGCCCGCTGTTGCGGAACTGATCGAGTGCTCGCTGGATCGACCGCCAAAGAGCACCGCCACCACCGGCTTGTCCATACTGCGTCCCTTCGCCTTGCGGCTGTTCATCGTCGTCGTCGGTTGTCAGGTGCGGGGCGATGTCGCGCGGGTTCAGCGTGCCCTTGAGCACCCGGTCGACCTGTTCGACGATCGGCATCGCCACGCCGGCCTCGCGCGCAAGCTGCAGCACCGGCCCGACCGAGGCGAGGCCTTCGGCGGTCTGGTTCATCTGCTTGACGACGTCTTGAAAGCTGTACCCCTGGCCGAGCAGGCGGCCGGCCGTGTTGTTGCGTGACAGCGGCGACTGGCAGGTGGCGATCAGATCGCCGAGGCCGGCGAGTCCCTGCAGCGTCTCGGCCTGCCCGCCCTGCGCCACCGCGAAGTCGGTCATCTCGACCAGGCCGCGCGTGATGATCGCGGCCTTCGTGTTCTCGCCGTAGCCGACGCCGTCCACGATGCCGATCGCGACCGCGATCAGGTTCTTCAGCACGCCGCCGAACTCGGTGCCGATCACGTCGGTGTTCACGAAGGTGCGGAAGTAGCTGTTGCGCGCAAGCCGGGCGACCGCCTCCGCGGTCTCCTGGCTCGACGACGAGATCACCGCGGCCGTGGGCTGCTCGCGCGCGATCTCGAGTGCGAGGTTGGGGCCGGATGCCACGGCGATGCGTGCCGGATCGATGTGCAGCTCTTCGGCGATCACCTGGCTCATGCGCTGCCCGGTGCGACGTTCGACGCCCTTGATCAGCGAGACGATCGGCGCATCGGATTTCGCGACCAGCGGCCGCACGCCCTTGAGCGACTGCCGCAGCGACTGGCTCGGGATCGACAGGTAGACCTGTTCGGCGCCCTCGAGCGACTCGGCGAGATTCGATGTCGCCGTCATGCCGACAGGAAGATTGATGCCCGGCAGATAGTCGCTGTTGCGCTTGGCGCGCGCGATCTCCTTCGCCAGCTCGGGGCGCCGCGCCCACATGGTGACGCTCGCGCCGCCATCGGCGAGGATCTTGCCGAAGGTGGTCCCCCAGCTGCCCGCCCCGATCACCGCGACCCGGGGACCGGCGGCAGGCCTACGACTCAAAACGACCCGTTTCACTCTGCTGATGCTTGCTCGGGTCCCAGCGCTCGGCGGGGGCCTGCTCGCCGCGAAGCTGCTCGAGCAGCGCGGTGACGCCATCCATGATGCGGTCGGTGGCCTCGTTCAGCGCGCCGGGCGTGCCGCGTCGCGCGGCGATGTCGGAGAGATCGATGGGGTCGCCGAAGATCATCCGCACCTGCTTGCGCGGGAAGAGGCTGATCTTCTTCGAGTAGCGACCCATGACCCCCTGCACGCCCCAGTGGGCGGCCGGGATCACCGGCAGCCCGGCGTCGAACGCCAGGCGCGCCGCGCCGGTCTTGCCGCGCATGGGCCAGAGGTTGGGCTCACGCGTCAGCGTGCCCTCGGGGTAGACGATCACGCCGCGGCCGTGGGCGACGAGCGCGTCGGCGGCGCTGAGCGCACCGGCGGTCGCCTTGCCGCTGCCGTGGCGCTCAACGGGAACCTGGCCGGTCACGCGGAGCGCGGCACCGACCACGGGCACCTTGAACAGCGAGGCCTTCGCGAGAAAGCGCGGGGCACGGCCGAGCTTCCAGACCGCGCGTGCCACGACGAGCGGGTCGATCTCGCTGTAGTGGTTGACCGCCAGGATGAACGGGCCGTGCTTGGGCAGCTTCTCGGGGTTCGTGAACGTGATCTTCGAGACGAGATCGATGAACGGCAGCACCGGCATGGCCAGCGGCCAGAACCAGCTGGGCCGCCACTTCTCAGAGCGCGGCTTCGGCGCGGACTCCGGCGCGTGTTTGGCTGATGTCATCACTCAGCCGACGATATCGAAGTCTGCGCCCAGGAGCTGGAGCTTGGACAGAAACTTCTCGTAGCCGCGGCTGATGATGCCGATGTTGCTGATCGTCGACTCGCCCTCGGCGGTGAGCGCGGCGATGACGTGGCTGTAGCCGCCGCGCAGATCGGGGACGACGATGTCGGCGCCGTGCAGCGGGGTGGGACCGGTGATGGTCGCCGCCTGCTCGAGGTTGCGGCGCGGCACGCGGCGCGGGCCGTCCTGCAGACCGTGCGGGTGCACGACGATGTTCGCGCCCATCTTCACGAGCGCGTCGGTGAAGCCGAAGCGGTTCTCATACACCGTCTCGTGCACGATCGACTCGCCGTGCGCCTGGGTGAGCGCCACGATCAGCGGCTGCTGCCAGTCCGTCATGAAGCCGGGGTGCACGTCGGTCTCGACGCTGACGGGTCGCAGCGCGCCGCCGCGACGGAAGCGGATGCCGTCCTCGTGGATGTCGAACTCGCCGCCGACCTTGCGCACCACGTTGAGGAACGTCAGCATCTCCTGCTGCTTCGCGCCCCCGACGAAGATGTCGCCGTCGGTGGCCAGCGCGGCGCACGCCCAGCTGGCGGCCTCGTTGCGGTCGAAGATCGCGCGGTGGTCGTAGCCGCGAAGCGCGTCGACGCCCTCGATGAGGATGACGCGGTTGGGCTCATACGAGATGATGGCGCCCATCTTCTGCAACACCGCGATCAGGTCCATGATCTCGGGTTCGATGGCCGCGTTCTTCAGCTCGGTGACGCCCTTCGCGCGCACGGCGGTGAGCAGCACCTGCTCGGTCGCACCCACGCTCGGGTACGGCAGATGGATGTTCGCGCCGCGCAGGCCCTGCGGGGCCGAGAGACGGATGCCGTTGGGCTGCTTCTCGACGACGGCGCCGAACTTGCGCAGCGCGTCGAGGTGGAAGTCGATCGGGCGGTCGCCGATGCGGCAGCCGCCGAGATCGGGGATGAACGCCTGGCCGAGGCGGTGCAGGAGCGGACCGCAGAACAGGATCGGGATGCGCGAAGCGCCCGCGTGCGCGTCGATCTCCTCCATGTGCGCCGACTCGACCCCGCTCGGGTCGAGGCGGAGCGTGCCCTCTTCGCCCTCCACCTCGTCGACGCGGACGCCGTGGACCTCGAGCAGGGAGCGGACGACCGCGACATCGCTGATGTCGGGCACGTCATGCAGCACGCTCGCCGTCTCGCCGAGAAGCGCCGCGACCATCGCCTTGGTGACCAGGTTCTTCGCGCCCTTGACCTCGACCCGGCCCGAGAGCGGTCGACCGCCGCGAATCTTGATGATCTCGGCCGTGTCCTCCACCATGCCTCCTGGTGTGTTCGCGTCATTCAGGAGTGTGTTCATGGTGGCCCTTACTGGATCGGGAGCGTGGTGGGGAGCCACTTGTGGCGGCGTGCCTCGAAGGCCGAGATCTCGGCCTCGTTGCGCAGCGTCAGGCCGATGTCATCGAGCCCTTCGAGCAGGCGCCACCTAGTGTAATCATCGATCTCGAAGGGAACCTGCAGATCGCCGATCGACGCGGTGCGCGCCTCGAGATCGACGGTCATCTTCGCGCCCGGCTGGGCGTCGATGACGGCCCAGATGCGCTCCAGGTCTTGCTCGGAGATCTGACCCGCGAGCAGGCCGGCCTTGCCCGAGTTGCCCCGGAAGATGTCGGCGAAGCGCGGGCTCAGCACGACCTTGAAGCCGAAGTCCCGCAGGGCCCACACCGCGTGCTCACGGCTCGAGCCGGTGCCGAAGTCGGGCCCGGCGACAAGCACCTCGGCGCCCGCGAAGGCGGGCTGGTTCAGCACGAACTCCGGGTCCTGACGCCACGCGGCGAACAGCGCGTCGTCGAAGCCCGTCTTGGTGACGCGCTTGAGGTAGACCGCGGGGATGATCTGGTCGGTGTCGACGTTGGAGCGCTTGAGCGGCGCGGCGACGCCGACCACCGTGGTGAACTTTTCCATCAGGCATCCATGCTTTCTGCCGTCGCCGCCGCGGGGGCGGAGAGGTCATCGAGGTCACTCAGGCTGGAGAGCGTGCCGCGCACGGCCGTGGCAGCCGCCACGAGCGGCGAGACCAGGTGGGTGCGGCCGCCCTTGCCCTGCCGACCCTCGAAGTTGCGGTTGCTGGTCGAGGCGCAGCGCTCGCCCGGGGCGAGCTGATCGGGGTTCATGCCCAGGCACATCGAGCAGCCGGCGAAGCGCCACTCGGCGCCGAAGTCGGTGAAGATCTTGTCGAGCCCCTCGGCCTCGGCCTCCAGGCGCACGCGCGCCGAGCCGGGAACGACCATGACGCGCACCCCGTCGGCCTTCTTGCGGCCCTTCACGACCGAGGCGAACGCGCGGAGGTCTTCGATGCGGCTGTTCGTGCACGAGCCCATGAACACCGCGTCCACCGCGACATCCTTCAGCGGGGTGCCCGCCTTGAGGTCCATGTATTCGAGCGCACGCTCTGCGGCGGCGCGCTCGTTGGGGTCCTCGATGTCGGCGGGTGTGGGGACGACGTCCGAGAGCGACGCGCCCTGGCCCGGGTTCGTGCCCCAGGTCACGAACGGCTCGAGCTCGTCCGCGTCGACGAACACCTCGGCGTCGAACACCGCGCCCTCGTCGGTGGGCAGCGTCTTCCAGTACGCGACCGCCTCGTCCCACTCCGCGCCCTTCGGCGCGTGGTCGCGGCCCTCGAGGTACGCGAATGTGGTCTCGTCGGGCGCGACCATGCCGGCGCGGGCGCCGGCCTCGATCGACATGTTGCAGACCGTCATGCGGCCCTCCATCGACAGCGCGCGGATGGCGCTGCCGCGGAACTCGAGGACGTAGCCCTGCCCGCCGCCGGTGCCGATCTTCGCGATCACCGCGAGGATGATGTCCTTCGCGGTGACGCCGGGGCGCAGCGTGCCCTCGACGTTGATCGCCATCGTCTTGAACGGCTTCAGCGGCAGCGTCTGCGTGGCCATGACGTGCTCGACCTCGCTGGTGCCGATGCCGAAGGCCATCGCGCCGAACGCGCCGTGCGTGCTGGTGTGGCTGTCGCCGCAGACCACGGTGATGCCCGGCATGGTCAGCCCCAGCTGGGGGCCGACGACATGCACGATGCCCTGCTCCTTGTCGCCGAGCGAGTGCAGGCGCACACCGAACTCTGCGGCGTTCTCGCGCAGCGTCTCGATCTGGATGCGGCTCGTCGGATCGGCGATCGGCTTGTCGATCGCGAGCGTCGGCGTGTTGTGGTCCTCGGTCGCGATCGTCAGGTCGACGCGGCGCAGCGGCCGTCCCGCGGTCCGCAGGCCGTCGAAGGCCTGCGGGCTCGTGACCTCGTGCACGAGGTGCAGGTCGATGTAGATCAGGTCGGGCTGCCCGTCTTCGCCCTTGACCACCAGGTGATCGTCCCAGACCTTCTCGGCCAGGGTGCGGGGGCGCGCAGCATCCTGCGTCAAGACATCGGTACGTGTGCTCATAGCCAGTTTCTCCATTGAGTCGAAGTTCGGCCCGCGACAGACTCCGCGACGAGGGAGGCTCAGAAACTAAGACTCGTCGCGGCCGCTAAGGAGAAGGCGGGAGAACTGCATCGCCCCAGAATACCACCGGGCATGCTGGGCGCCGGCCGAGTGACGCTATTCGCCCGGCTCGATCGTGCCGGCACCCGTGCCCGTGCCCGCACCCGCCAGCTTGTCGCGCCGCGCCGCGATGAGGCTCGCGACCGTCGCGACGACCATCGACGCGATGATGACGAACAGCGAGGCCCAGGTCGAGATCTCGGGGGCCCACTCGATCGGCTTGCCGCCGTTGATGAACGGCAGCTCGTTCACGTGCATGGCGTGGAAGACGAGCTTCACGCCGATGAACGCGAGGATGAACGCGATGCCGTAGTGCAGGTACCGGAGCCGATCGAGCAGGTCGCCCAACAGGAAGTAGAGCTGGCGAAGCCCCATCAGCGCGAAGATGTTGGCGGTGAACACGATGAACGGGCTCTGCGTGATGCCGAAGATCGCGGGGATCGAGTCGACCGCGAACAGCAGGTCGGTCACGCCGATCGCCACGAACACGATGAGCATCGGGGTGAAGAACTTCTTGCCGTCGATCACGGTGCGCACCTTCGCGCCGTCATAGTCGTTGCTGATGGGCACCATGCGCCGCAGCATCCGGACGATGAAGTTCTCGCGCTTGATCTCGTCGTCGTGCTCGCCGCCGGGGAATGCCTGGCGGATCGCCGTCCAGACCAGGAACGCGCCGAACACGTAGAAGATCGGGCTGAAGTTCTCGATCACCGCCGCACCGACGAGGATGAACGCGCCGCGCAGGACCAGCGCAATGATGATGCCCACCATGAGCACCTCCTGCTGATAGCGGCGCGGCACGGCGAACTGCGTCATGATCAGCACGAAGACGAAGAGGTTGTCGATCGACAGGCTGTACTCGGTGAGCCAGCCGGCGACGAACTGTCCGGCGTACTCGCCGCCGGCGAAGATCCACATGAGCCCGGCGAAGATCAGCGCGAGCGTGACGTAGAACACCACCCACAGCGTCGACTCCTTGGTCGACGGGATGTGCGGCCGCTTGAGGATCAGCAGCAGGTCGGCGGCGAGGATGAGCACGAGCACGACGAGCGAGCCGATCTCGAACCAAAGGGGCAATACGAGGTCCATCAGGGCCTTTCGGGAGGGGACGACAATGTGTCGAAAGTCTCTCCCCCGCCACGACCACGCGCGATGCTCGTGGTGCCGCGGTGCGCGCCCGGGGATGCAGCAACTGCTCCCGTGATGACGGACGCGCAAGAACGGGATACTCCCTCTCGCGGCTTCGAGTCTAACCCCTCGCGCGGCGCGCTCGGTTCATGGATGCCGCATCCAGCGCGTCACGCGCGCCGGAGCCCGCGCGTCACAGGCGTCGCGGAAACGGGAGCTGACGCTCGTGATTCCACTCCTCTTCCCAGTCCATCTGGCGGAACAGGCCATTCAGCAGGAGAGCGGTGAAGCCCCAGACCAGGTGCTCGCTGCCGCTGTGCCGGACGTGGAATCTGGGCCCGCGCCACTCGTGTCCGTCGCGCTGCATCACGGTCACGCCCCGATTCGCCGGGTCGAGCAGGTCGGCGACGGGCGCGCGGAACACCGCGGCAGACTCGGCCGCGTCGACGGCCCGCACCGAGGAGGGGCGCTGCCACCAGGCGAGCACGGGGGTGACCAGGTGCTGCGAGACCGAGAGCGGCACGGGCGGGAGCGCGCCCAGGATCTCGACGCCGGCGGGGTCGAGCCCGGTCTCCTCCTGCGCCTCGCGAAGCGCGGCCTCGATCGGGCCGTCGTCCTCGGGATCGATCCGACCGCCGGGAAAGGCGATCTGCCCGGGGTGCGAGCGGAGGGTGGTGGCGCGGGCGAGCAGCAGCACGTCGAGCTCGCGGGTGACGGCGGGCGCCTGCGCGGTGTGCGTGCTCGGGATGCCATCCAGCTCGCCGAAGAGGATCAGCACGGCCGCCGAGCGGGCGCCCGGATCCGCCGCCTCGGCGCCGAGGGTGCTCGGCCGCGCCGACATCCACGAGTTCGGATCGGTCTTCGCGGCGGCCGCGAGCGCACCGAGCTGTGTCCGCGCGTTCTGCGCGAGAAGATGAGCAGACATTGTGCCAGGCTACGCCGCCCGGCACGCCCTGGCGCCAGTGTGTCGACGCGTGGCGCGATCACCGATGCGCGCGTCGGTCAGCCCGCGTCACCCGAGCGCGGCCGCGCCGGCCGCTGTCACTCGTCCCTGTGTCGCCCTCGCCCGGTGCGCGACAGGATGCCGGCGAGCACCGAATAGAGCAGGGGGACTCCCGAGACGATCATCAGCGCGGCTCCCCACGCTTCGCTCTCGGCCCGCAGCAGCACGCCTCCCACGAAGAACGCCGCGAAGATCACCGATCCGGCGACGCGTCGCGCCGCGCGCTCAAGGCGGTCGAGGCGCTGATCGAGGCGCGGCGTCTTCACCTCGATGTACCCGTCCTCGATGAAGTCGACGAGCTCATGCACCCGCCGCGGCAGCGAGGCGATGCTCCCGATCTCGGTCGCCGCCCGCCTGGCGAGATCCTGCACGAGGTTGCCGCGCTCTTCGCGGATCAGGCGGGAGGCGTAGGGCTCGATGGCGTCCCAGATGTTGAAGGCCGGATCGAGCGCGCTGCACATGCCCGAGGTCAGCGACATGGCGCGGATGATGAGCAGGAAGTTCTCGGGCAGCTGGAACGGCATCTCGCGCACCACGTCGCCGAACTCGCGCCCGAAGGCCACGAACTCGCGCTGATCGACGCGGGCCAGCTCGGCGAAGCCCATCCCGCCGAAGCGGGCGAACAGCGCGCTGAGCGCTCGCTCGAGCTCGGCCCCGTTGGCCGATGGGAGCAGCACGCCGAGCTCGCTGATGCTCGCGACCATGCCCTTTCCGTCGCGCGCCGCCGCGGCGATCATCAGCCGGCGCAGGCCGTGCCGCAGCGCGTCGGGCGCCTCGCCCATCATGCCGAAGTCGATGAAGGTGAGCCGCCACGGCGGTGCCGAGGCATCCGCCTCGCCCTCGGCACGCGGCGTGACGAAGATGTTGCCCGGGTGCGGGTCGGCGTGGAAGAAGCCGTGCTCGAACAGCTGGTCGAACATGACCGCCGCGAACGCGTCGGCGACCTCGCGCGGGCTGATCCCGGCCGCCCGAAGCGCGTCGACGTCGTTGATCTTGATCGCGGTGACGTCTTCGAGGGTCAGCACGCGCCGTGTCGTGCGCTCCCACACCACGGCCGGCACCCGCACGCGCTCGTTGGCCCTGAAGTCCTCGGCGAATCGATCGGCGTTGGATGCCTCGTGCAGGTAGTCGATCTCTTCCAGGCTGGTGCGCGAGAACTCCTCGACCAGCGCGTGCGTGTCGACGCGGCGCGCGACCACGCGCACGCGGCTGAGCCAGCCTGCCACCTTGCGCAGGGCGCGCATGTCGACGTCGATCACGCGGTCGATCCCCGGGCGCTGCACCTTGACCACGACCTCGCGCAGCCCGGTCGCCTCGGCGTCGCCCGGGGCGAGCCGTGCGCGGTGGGCCTGGCCGAAGGATGCGGCCGCGAGCGGCACCGGGTCGAAGAACTCGAAGGCGCGATGCAGCGGCACGGCGAGCTCCACCTCAGCGAGGGCGCGGATCGCGTCGAAGTCGACGGGCGGCACCGCGTCCTGGAGCCCCGCCAGCTCCCTCGTGATCTCGGGCGGAAGCACGTCGAGGCGCGACGACATGAACTGCCCGACCTTGATCATCAGGCCGCCGAGTTCGAGCGCGAGGGCGTGGAACCTGCTGGCGATGCCCTGCATGCGGGCCGATCGATTTCGATCGCCGAGGCGGGCCAGGCCGAAGCGCGGCAGGAACAGCTCATACCACCACGTCTGCACCAGCGCGCGGCCAGCGAACCGCAGGATCCGGCGGTACCTTGCGCGCAGTGCGGCCTCGGCCATCGCTATGCCTCGGCGCTGCCTTCGCGGCCGGCGGCTCCGCCCAGGTGCGCGGCGAGGGCGGCGAGCGCTCCCCCGGTCATCCGCTGGGTCGTCCACTCGTCCATCGGCTCGGCTCCGATGGCGCGATAGAACGCGATCGAGGGCGCGTTCCAGTCCAGCACCGTCCACTCCATGCGCGAATACCCGCGTTCGACGCACACCGCCGCGAGCGACGCGATGAGCGCCTTGCCGAAGCCGCGCCCGCGCTCCTCCTCGTAGACGAAGAGGTCTTCGAGCCAGATGCCGTGCCGCCCCGTCCAGGTGGAGTAGCTCAGGAACCACAGCGCGATGCCGACGACGCGGCCTTCGCGCTCGACGACGTGTGCGAACACGCGCGGCTCGTCGCCGAACAGCGACGCGGTGAGCATGGCGGCGGTGTTCTCGACCGCATCGGGCTCGCGCTCGTAGTCGGCGAGGGCCTGGATGCAGTCGATGATGCCCTGCGCGTCGCCGGGCGTGGCGTCGCGCAGCACCGCGCCGTGCGAGAGCGCGAGCCGAACGGGCTGCGGAGACGAGACCGCCGTCGAGGTCATGGATGCCTTCCTAGCGCGGCGTGTAGAGCTCGTGCGCGTTGGCGCCGGGGTAGCGCAGCGGGTACGGTGCGTACTCGCCGTGCACGGTCGCGTGCTGGATCGCCTCGAGGAACGAGGCCGGGCCGTCGAAGTCGGGCATCTCGACCCAGGCGGTGCCGATGTCGATCGGGTCGTGCGCGTCAGAGCCGGCGGCGCCAGGGATCCCGAGCTCGTCGGCGATCGCCTTCGCGGCCTGGTTGAACTCGTCCTTGGCGGTCTTCGCGTTGAAGATCTCGATCACATCGAGCTGGCCCTCGGCGTGCAGGCGGCGCAGCGTGTGCTCTCGCATGCCGTTGCGGATCGGGTCGAAGGGGTGCGGCGCGTACGTGACGCCGCCCTGCGCGCGAATGCGCCCGACCACCTCGTCGAGTGGCAGCACGTACGGGATGCGCTCGTTCAGGAAGAGCCCGATGATCTCGCCGGCGGGGGTGCGGATCTCCTCCCCCACCACGATGCGCGCGTTGATCGCGCGCTCGGCCTGCGCGAGCTGCGCCGCCGAGACCTCGTGGTGGTCGGTGATGCACACCACGTCGAGGCCGACCTCGTCGACCCGCTGGGCGAGCTGGTCAAGCGTGGTCACCGCGTCGCCCGAGGCGAAGGTGTGCATGTGGCAGTCAACCCGAATCATGCAGTCATCCTCGCACAGGCCGCCGACGCGGCCGGCTCTGTGACCGCGCCCGCTCGCCGGTCGAGCCGGGCCTCGCGACGCCGCTGTGCCCGAGTCGCACTCGGGCGCTCCAGCGCACTCACTCCTTCTGAGCGAGGATGCCGTAGACCTTGCGCCGCGCCTCCTCGAGCACGGCGACGGCCTCGGTCACCTGCGCCGCGCTGCCGGTGCGGCCGAGCTGGGCGACGGCCTGCGCGAGCTCGAAACCCGCCTTCGGCAGGGCTGCGCCTCGGCCCATGGCACGGGCTCCGCTGGATTCCCATGGCGCCGCCTTCTCGGCATCCACCTCGGCGGCCTCGCGACCGTCGCCCGTGAGCGAGTAGGTCTTGCGGCCGTCGGACTCGCTCGCGACCACGAGCCCCTCGTCGGCGAGCAGCTGCAGCGTCGGGTACACCGAGCCGGGGCTCGGCTTCCAGCTGCCGCCGCTGCGCTCGTCGATCTGCTGAATGATCTGGTAGCCGTGCATCGGCTGCTCGGCCAGCAGCGCGAGCACCGCGGCGCGCACATCGCCCCGCGCCATGCGCGGCGCGGCGACCTTCTGCTCGAACATGCCGCGCAGCTGGTCCATCGCGTCGAAGATGCCGCCCACCGGCCAGCCGGAACCGGCGCCGGGGAATCCGCTCTTCATCGAGCCGTCGTTCATGATGCCCTCCTCATGCCGCCCAGAACGGGCTTGGCGATACATAACGATATATCGCCCAGATGACCTCCGCCAGGGGTCTCGCGCACGGGATTCGGCACAAGATCTCGAGCGCGCAACAATCCCCAGTGGCGGAAACGTCGCGCTATAAGGTGGCGACATGACTGCATACAAAGTTGTTGAACTGGGCGATCTCGCCACCTGGCAGGACTTCGAGGGCCCCCTCGGCAAGGGCAAGCGCTTCGCCGAGTTCGAGCTCGAGACCAAGTACATGGGCATGTCGAGCAACGCCGCCGACCCCGGCAAGTCGGCACCCTGGTGGCACTTCCACTCGCTCGAAGAAGAGCTGTACATCTTCCTCGCCGGCAAGGGCCAGATGGGCCTGAACGACGACGTCGTCGACGTCGAGGCCGGCAGCGTCGTTCGCGTGTCGCCCGGCACGTGGAGCACGTGGCGCGCCCTGCCCGACAGCCCCGAGCAGCTGCGCTTCATCGTGATGCGCGCCGGCGGCGCAGAGCTGCCCCGCGTCGGCCACGACGCCACCATCGACAAGGAGCGCCCCCTTCCCTGGGCATAGCTCACACCATCCGACGCAATGACGCGCGAAGGCCTCCGCTCCCGGCAACGGGCGCGGAGGCCTTTTCTTCGCATACGACGCGGCGCGGCAAGGCGGCCGCAGAAACGAAAAACCCCCGCTCGGAAGAGCGAGGGTTTTCGGTGTTGTGACCCCAGCGGGATTCGAACCCGCGTTACCGCCGTGAGAGGGCGGCGTACTAGGCCGCTATACGATGGGGCCAAGTTGCAACTAGATGAGTATGCCACAGCCGGAACATGCTCTCCAAATCGAGGGGTCCCCTGCCCGGATTCCGGGCGTGTCGCCCCACGGCACCCCATGCCGGCTCGGCCACACGGGCTCATTCTCGTGCCATCGGCGCCGCGCCGTCCGTCACGTTGATCGGCGAGCCTTGCCATGCGGCGCGCGAACCCGCTTGACTCTGGGCATGCGAGTCACCAAACACGAGCACGCCGCACTCACCCTCGAGGCCCAGGGCAGCCGCCTCATGATCGATATCGGCGGCTACACGATGCCGCCGGAGCGCCTCACTCAGGTGGTGGCCGTCGTGGTGACCCACGAGCACGCCGATCACTGGACGCCCGAGCATCTCTCACGCATCCTCGCGGCATCGCCCGCGGCCCGCATCTTCGCTCCCCAGGGCGTCGCGGTCGCGATCGCGAGCAACCCCGCCGCCGAGGGCATCGAGGTGACGGTCGTCGCCCCGGGCGAGGAGCTGTTCGTCGCTCCCTTCACCCTGCGGTTCTTCGGCGGCAGGCACGCCGTCATTCACGAGTCGATGCCGGTGGTGGACAACGTCGGCGTGCTCGTGAACGAGACGCTGTATCACCCGGGTGATTCGTACGCCGTGCCGGACGGCGTCGACGTGCCCGTGCTCGCGGCGCCCGTGGGCGCGCCCTGGCTCAAGATCGGCGAGGCGATGGACTTCGTGCTCGCGGTCGCGCCGAAGCTGGCGTTCCCGATCCATGAGATGACGCTGTCGCGCATCGGCCAGCAGATGGGGCATGGTCGCCTCGCGTGGGCCGCGGAGCAGGGCGGCGGCAGCCTGGTCGTGCTCGAGCCCGGCGAGCACCTCGAGCTGTAGCCGCGCCGCTACTCGAGCCGGAAGCCCACAGTGAGCGAGGAGACACAAATGGCAGCACGATGGGTCGTGTGCGGCTCGACCGGTGTCGCCGGCCTCACCCCCGTCAGCTGCCTCCGCGGCGTCTGTCCCCTCGAACGACTGATTCCGCCTCGCCGCGCGGCGATCGCCGCGGCTGTCCACGGCCCGTCCAGCTGCCACGCTGGGCGGGCCATCCGCGTGCACGCACGGCACCGGGTCCCGGCATCCTGCAACAAATGCGCCCTTTCGCATCCACCCGGCACCATTCCCTCGCGCCATGCGCCACGCACTCGATAGCATCACGACATGAGCGATTCATCAGCACGCATCCTCCAGAGCCTCGAGCGCGTCTCCGAGCTCCTGGAAGATCCTTCCGCCCCCGTGTACGAGAACCTCTTCGCGCGCTACCCCGAGTTCAAGGGGCTCTTCCGCTTCGAGCCGAACGGCGAGCTGGCGCGCCAGAACATGTTCCAGGTCACCGTCGTGGCACTGATGGAGCATCTGGACGGCAGGCACTCCGCGGTGACCATGGTCAACTCGGAGCGCACCAACCACGCTCACATCGGCGTCGACAATGCCTCGTTCGACCGTTACTACGAGGTCGTGCGCGACACCTTCCACGAGATCCTCGGTGACGAGTGGACTGCCGAGACCGAGGCCGCGTGGAACGAGGCCATCCAGAGCCTGATCGGCGCCACCCACGAGTGGAACAGCCCGGACGCGCCGCAGCCCGCCGCGCACTGACGCCGAGGATCCTTCCCCGCTGCCCGCGCGGCCGCTCAAGGGCGCACGGGCGTGCGCGCGGTCGGCGGCACGGAAGCCCGACTCCCGGCATCCCCGCCACTCGGCCCCTCGTTCGCCGTGCGGTGCAGCCACATGACCGAAACAAGAAAACCCCCGCCTGAGCGGGGGTTTTTTGCTTGCTGACTTGGCGAGTGTCTACTCAAACCCTTTGGGCTTGCCTTTCACCACTGCAGAACTGCGGAATCTGGCGGTTCCTGGCGAACGCAGCGGGGGTTTGAGCGCGCCAAATGTGTGCCGAAGCCATGAGTTGTCGAGGCGTCTGGGCCCTGCCAAAGTCGAAGAGCTCGTCGGCCGCGCACGAGCAGGTGAGAGTGTTCGATCGCTGGCTCGCGAGCTCGGCGTTGCCAACTCTGCATTGACGCGGATGCTGCGAGGGGAGGGAGTTGAGATCTCAAGGCGGAAGGTGAATGATGACGAAGCGGCTGCGATGGCTGCCGAATACGAGGCCGGTGCAACGATGGCGGAGCTGGAAAAGAAGTACGATCTGTCGCATGGTGCCGTGCTTCGGTCGCTGCACCGATCCGGCGTTGCGACGCGCGCGAAGGCGCCCCGGCGTAAGTAGTTGTGAGTTCGCCGCAGCGTGACGTCTGCCGGTGTTCGACTTGAGAAGACTGCGATTGCTGCGCGGCAGGGTCAGGCCGCCAGACGCGCAAGCGGCGCCACGGCGGAGTGCAGGCGCCCGCCGACCAGCAGGACGATGATGCGCTGTCGCGCGCGAGAGAAGATGACGTCGAGCAGTCGGCTAGTGCTCGGAAATGGCGCGCTCGGCAAAAGAACCGCTACATCAAGTCATGGGCGTGTCGGCCGATGATCCGTGAGTTATCCCGCAGCATCGAGCACCTTCAACGTTGCCAGTACGGCGTTGTCGCGGTACTGCTTGGAACCGGCGACCTCGTGAACAGTCTTCACGACGTCGGTCGCTCCGACCACCGCGATCGGCCCCGCGCCGACAGCCTGCTGCGTGCACCACTCGCGCACGGCGGCCTCACTACCACCGCCTGCGAACTTGCCGACGTAGAGCCGCAGCTCAACCTGGTCGATGGTGAACCCGAAGCGCTTTGCGGCGGCCGCGACGACGGTGGAGCGGATCTGCTCATCATTGATGAGCGCGTAGGCGGCGTTCCAGGTGCGGTTCTCGCTCTCACCGCGTACGCGCGCGGCCACTACGCCGCGAGAGCCGAAGAAGGACTTCAGTCGCGAGCACGAGCTTGTCGGCACGAGCCGCGACGAGGTCGACCTCGAAGCCGTGCGTCTGCCACTCTTCGTAGGCGGTCTTGCGTGTGCGGCGCTTGACGGGGAACTTGAGCGCGCTCGAAACGACCAGCCCCTCGGCTTCTAGCGCGAGGGCGACAAACTGCTCGAATGCTTCCACGATTCCGAGCGTATCGAGCATCACCGACGTCTCTTCGGAGCATGCAGCCTACGGCGCCCTCCGAACGGCATCGGAGAGTCGATCCTCCGCGACACCCTCGGCCCCGCAGCTGCTCGACCTCCGCGTGCACCTCAGCGGCGGCTGCTCTGAGCTCGGAGATCGTGCGGTTCGGCGTCTTGACGTACTTGTAGACGAAGGAGGGTGCGAAGTGACTGAACTCCTTGCGCCCGTCATGGGACTGAGGCAACCCAGAAGGGAACGAGAAGAACTCCGGGTGAGCGCGTCCAATCTCCTCGCGCCGCTGTCGAGACTCGGGGGTTCGTCCGTCGATGCCACGGCCCCACAGCACGGCCGCGCGACGAAACTGATCGCCCTGCAGCTGCCAGCCAAGAAGCAAGTCCCTTCCATCGACTCGGGCTCGCTCCAGTACCTCGGCCAGCGGTGTGGCATTGCTGAGGTCACCCTTGGCGGGAGGGTCGAGAGTGGGCAACAGGTCGTTGAGCAGGCGCGCCACCCGCTGAGCCCGAGCCTTCTGGACCCCCCCATCTGCGAACTCGAGATTGCGCCCAGCAGGCTCCACGGCAGCCACACCGGCTCATCATCCGACTGCACCTCAACCGTCGACACCAACTCCTGAAGGTCGGAAACGAGCGCGGCGTAGCCGCGCATCGTCTCGACCTCGTAGGACGAGTCCGCGGGAAGCACGTCAAGAATCCGGGCGGCGAACTCGGCGTAACTGAGATAGCACCACTCCCCCAGGTCGAAGTCCGGCGCACTAACAGAGAGCAGCACCAATGGCGGCGCGTACGGCCACTTCGACGACACCGCCACGTACTCCTCGAGCTGGTCTCGGTGCGGCAGCGAGAAGACCTTGTTCTCGATGACCAATGGCGCACGGTCGGGCCAGTGGAAGACGAGGTCCATGTGGCCGCGCTCGCGCTCCACCAAACGACTTGAGTGCTCACCAGGGGCGGCGAGCGGCCGGAACGTCGCATCGGCTACTTCCGGCAACTGGTCGAAGAACCAGCCGATGAGATTCGAGTGGAACAGCTCACGCTGCCCATAGATGAGCCGCCCGAGCGGGTTCGCCTCGATGCTGCGGGCAACGTCCTTGAAGTCCTGGCTCATGGTGCATTCAGGTTATGACGTCGTCGTGGAGAGTTAACGGAGAAGCGCGCTGTCTGCCGGGGTGATCTCCCACTCGATCTGTCCATGTCCGAGCGCCATGCCAGACTTCTGCGTAGAGATCACTAGGCCGCGACGCCGGCAGACCGGAGATGGGCATGGGAAACCGCGCTGTGCCAGTCACGCTCCTCATCGTGGGCGGCGCGACGGCCATTGGTGGCGCCGCAGTGGGAACGGTTGGTGGCGTCCAGATCGGCAATGCCCGCAAGCGCATCCGGCGCCAAGGGGATCGCCACGACAAGCGCTACGCCGCCCACCTCGCAATGGTGGAACGCACCAACGGAGCCCTGCAGGAGCTCGGCATCGTTCAGGAGCGTGCACAGCGCGAGGTCATCTTCCGCATGAGGGACTTCCTCATACGTCACGCTAAGCAAGTGCGCGCGCACGAGCACCTGATCCTCGATGGTGTCGATGGTGGGACGCTCCACGTCGCTGGCCTCAGCAAGATCGACCCGGACGTCGCGGGTTGGGTGCGCGGTGTCATATCCGCCGCCGGTACCGGCGTCGCCACTCCCTTGGGGATCAGCGCCGCGGTGAGGAAGTACGCCAGTGCAAGTACGGGCACCCCGATCTCACAGCTCAGCGGCGCCGCAGCCGAGAAGGCACGTCTCGCGTTCCTCGGAGGAGGGAGCCTGAAGAGTGGCGGCGGCGGGATCAGGCTGGGTAAGACGGCGGGCGGTGTCGCGGCGGTCGGGCCGGCCATCCTCGTCGCGGGGCTCGCGGTCAAGAACCAGGGCACCAAGGCTCGTACAGAAGCGGATCGACATCTGACCGAGGTCGAGATCGCCATCGCCACATTCGATACCCGAGACGAGTTGCTTCGAGGCGTCCAGGTGCGCACACGAGAGCTCGAAGAGCTACTCATTCGCATGATGACACGTGCGACGGAAGCGCTCAATGTGCTCGAATCCGAACCGTTCGACATTACGATCCACGCAGAGCGACTTCAGAAGGCGCTCGTACTCGTGAAGGCCGTTCGCGAAGTGGCAACAGCACCCGTCGCCGATGAGGACGGGAACATCGACATGAGAACCGAGCAACTCATGTTCACGTACCGAAACACATACGAGGAGCAAGCCGTTGGCTGATCAGCAGAAGAGCGTCGTGAAGCGAATGGTGGGCGAGATCAGCGGACCTGATGCTCTCGCCGCTCTCAACCAGCTCGTGACCGCGGCGCGTGAGTCGATCGAGATCCACGAGACCGAAAGCACCAAGCGAGAGAAGCTCAAGACCTACCGTGAGACGGAGGTCCGTCGCATCAAGTCCTCCGAGAAGGTGCTGCGAGAGTACTTCGACCGCATTTTCGCGGAACGCCAAGCGACACATGCACGACTTTTCGCAAGCCTCGATGTTGCGCTGGAGGCAGGAGATACCGCCGCACTGCAGTCCATCGTGGGTGGCATCGTGGAGGTAGCAAAGACCTCTCCGCTTTCTGGGATCGGCAATATCGCCGAGCTGAAGCGGGCCATGGAAGACCCGGACGCAGTCTTTGATCTGTAGGCATTGCGCCTGAAGGCTCACCGCCGCCAAATCGCACCGGCGTGCACCCGGGCGTGATGCCTTTCGCCATCGGGCGATTGCCACTGCACCGGCACGGCCGAGTCGGTCCAGGCGGCGGTCCCGCGCTCCAGCGTGACCATGGCCCAGACGAGTGCTTCGAAGTAGTCGTCGTAAGTGGCCTGGTTGCGGTACCACTTCGGCTCGTCAACCACGCGCACCTCGACGCGCCAGATCCCGGCCTGTGTGAGCATCTCGGTGACGTGTGCCGGGATGTCCGTGCTGATGCCGCTGCGATCCGGCGGGCCGACGACGAGCGTCGGGCCGACCAGCATCGCCTTCTGGCGAGCCTCGGGGATGAAGTACCACCAGAGGAACGCGGCGCGAGAGTTGAACGGCAACCCCAGCACCAGCCCCTCTTCGTGGACGTAGATCCTCACCCCGATCTCCGGGATGTCGACCGGCTCGATCCAGCCGCCGACCGCGGCCTGGTAGTCCTCAAGTGT
>Ga0116180_1000550_pt1 | contig 35093 bp, 31 predicted proteins | sample AD_UKC073_MetaG_FD_89804 | JGI IMG/M metagenome (GOLD analysis project Ga0116180, IMG submission 89804) | Active sludge microbial communities of municipal wastewater-treating anaerobic digesters from USA - AD_UKC073_MetaG | ecosystem: Engineered > Bioreactor > Anaerobic > Digestate | place: USA... | reverse complement strand
TCCGATGGATCGCGCCCGTGCGGTCGAGCCCAGGGCGGGTTATGCCACCAGCGTCGAGATCTCCCGCAAGGGCGGCCGTGCGGTCGCCTACATTCCTGGCGCCGGGCGTGACTTCCGCATGACGGCGGTGGATTTTCGGGCCAGCATGCAGACCCGTCAGCTCAATGCCGCGCAACTGGCAGAGACCCGGCGGGCGGCGCTGTCGCGTGACTACGGGGTGAAGCCGGGACCGCAGGCACGCGTGATGATGCTGGGCTCGGCGCCACTCGACCGCAGCGGTGCACTGCTGAGCGAACTGGCGTCGCGGTGCGAGGGGCCGGTGGGTGTGCTTGCCGCGGCGTCCTCCGAGCCGCGCGCGGCCGCGCGCGACTATATCGACGCCTTGCGCAGCCAGGGCGTCGAGGCCGTCGACCTCGGCGTCACCATCGACAATGTCGACCGCCTGATGCGCGACGAAGCGCTGATCGAGCAGATCGCCGCCCTGCGGACCATCGTCCTGACCGGGGGTAACCAGATCCGGCTGGTGGAATGCTTGCTCTACCGCGGCGAGATCACACCGCTGCTGATGGCCATTGCGCGGGCGCGGGCGGCCGGCGCGATGATCGTCGGGGTCGGCGGCGCGGCCTCGGCACTGTCCGGCTTCATGATCGGCGGCGGCACGTCCTACGAGGCGCTGCGCTTCGGCATTGCCTCGGATATGGGACGGCGCGGATTGGTGATCCAGGAGGGGCTGGGATTGTTCGGCGCCGCCATCGTCGACCAAAAGCTGTCGTCGTCGCGCCGGCTCGGTCGACTTGCCGTCGCCTGCGCCGAGGAAGGGGTACGGTTCGGGCTCGGCCTACTGGAAGACAGCGGCGTCATCGCCAATCACGACAACAGCCAACTCACCGCGATCGGCGCGCACGGCGCCGTCCTGGTCGAGATCGACACGCTCAAAACCGAGCTTGCCGGAGACGATTTCATCGCGCCCGACACCAGGCTGTGCCTCGCCGGTCCGGGGGACGTCATCGATATGGCGGCCGGGACCGTCACCCGACTCGCGCCGGCCACCAATTCCGCGGTCGTTCTGGACACGTTGGTCGCCGAACTGATCGAGGACTGCATCGGAGATGCCGGGCCGGTGACCGCGCCTGGTGTCACACACGAAGCACATATCGCCCTGCTCTACAGCTCTGATGGGGATGGCACCGGCCATCTCGATATCGAAAGCATCCGTGATCGGCACGGATGATCCTGAAAGGACGCACAGTTATGTATTTCGACGGGACCACCCTGATCACCCTGCTTTCCGATGCGGAGAACACGGCGGCAATCGCACCGGCAATCGCCGCCGATGTCCGTGCTCAAACCTCACCGTTCGCGGTCATCGAAGCCGCCATGGAGCTACCGGACCTGGGCGAGGCCGGCGTGACGGCCTTTCTCGACGAGCACGGGATCGAACTGCGTGACATGCCCCCCAGCAACCATCTGGTCGAAGGAGCCCTGGCAGCGGAGGGCAAGCTGAAGGCTCGTCTGCATACCGCCTGCGCGGCCTACTACGAGACGGAGATGTTCGTGTTCCCGACCGGTGGGACGGAGGCTCCCGAGACGGAGACGCCCCCGTCGGAGGCTCCCGAGACGGACGCTGCCCAGTCAGACGCTCCCCAGACTGAGGCCCAGTCAGACGCTCCGCAAGCCGAGTGAGACAGGCCGACTAGACCCGTGCTGCGCGAACACCACGATCTGCCGGGCTCACCACATCGCCTGACCGTGCTGCGCTTCGGTGCGGCCGGGACGGGGGCGGGTAAGAAGGCCTATCTGCAGGCTGGACTGCATGCCGACGAGTTCCCCGGCATGCTGGTCTTGCGAATTCTGGCCGGGCATCTGGCCGAAGCGGAAGCTCACGGCGGCGTCCACGGTGAAATCCTGCTGGTGCCGCAGGCAAACCCGATCGGCCTGGCGCAGACCGAAACCAGCTTCGTGTCCGGTCGGATCGAAACCGGCACCGGAGAAAACTTCAACCGGAACTATGCCGATCTGTCGGACCTCGGAAGCCTGTCGCTGGGGCCGGACGCGGCAGCGAACGTTGAAACGATCCGGGCCGCGATGTCCGCTCGGCTTGCGGCGATGCAGCCGGATGGCGCACTGGCTCATCTGCGCCACAGGTTGCTGACGCTCGCCCATGACGCCGACCTCGTGCTCGATCTGCACGCCGACAACGAGGCCGAGCCGCACATGTATGTCGGCCCGGCGCTATGGCCGGCGGCCGAAGACATCGCCTCGGCGATCGATGCGCGGGCGGTGCTGCTGTCAGAGTTGTCGGGCGGCTCCCCCTTCGATGAGGCCTGCGCCGGTCCATGGTGGTCGCTTGCCGCGAACCATCCCGGCCTGCCCATTCCGCCGGCCTGCCTCGCCGCGACGCTGGAAATGGGCAGCAATGACGATGTCATTCCCGAACGCGCAGCTGAGCAAGCCACCGCACTGCTGCGCATGTTGCAGGGACGCGGGTTTGTCGACGGGTCGGGCGGGCACCCCCGCTTGTCCTGCCGCGCCACGGCGCTGACGGCGATGGCGCAAGTGCGCTCGCCGGTCGCAGGGCTCGTCGTCTATGACCGTCGGCTGGGCGATCGGGTCCGCAAGGGCGATCTCGTCGCCACGGTGATCGATCCGCTCGGCGACGAGACGGAATTGCGGGCCGAGACCGACGGGCGGCTCTTTGCTCGCCATAGCCAGCCTTATGCCTGGCCGGGACGGGTGATCGGCAAGATCGCCGGAGAGATTCCGCTGGAGAGCAGAACGGGCAATTTGCTTTCGGATTGATACACGGTGCCGTCGCACCGGTGGGCGACGCCGTCAGACGCGGGGTGCCAGGGTAACCTCGTCCTCCGTGGGGGAGCCTCACACGCTGAGAGAAAGTTCGCTTACGTGTCGTACCGATTTCACATCCTCGCGGTTCCACATGCCGTTTCTGTGCCGGAGTACTCGTCGTGCGCTTTCACGCAGAAGGTCGTGAAACTGGGCAAGATGCTGACGTCCCGCGGCCACACCGTCATCCACTATGGCCACGAGGACTCCACCGTCGAGTGCACCGAGAACGTCGGTATCACCAACGACGAAGACCTGGCGATCAGCTACCCCGGCCACGACTGGCGCACCCAGGGCTGGCCCACCTACAGCTTCGGCGACCACGCCTACCGGAAATTCTTCAGCCGGGCCATCGAGGAGATCGGCAAGCGCAAGCAACCGGGGGATTTCCTGCTCTGTACCTTCGGCGCCAACCACCAGCCGGTCGCCGAGGCGCACTCCGACATGATCATCGTCGAACCCGGCATCGGCTACCCGCACGGCGGATTCGCGCGCTTCCGAGTCTTCGAGTCCTACTCGACGCTGCACGTCTACCGCGGCATGGACAACGTCGCCAGCGGCGCCAATGACATGTGGTACGACGCGGTGATCCCCAACTACTTCGATCTCGACGATTTCGACTACTGCGCCGAGAAGGACGACTACTTCCTGTTCCTCGGCCGGGTGAACTCCGGCAAGGGCATTCACATCACCCTGCAGGTCGTTCGCGATATTGGGGGCAAGCTGCTCATCGCCGGTGCGGGCGGGCTGACCGGCCACGAGATAGACACCGACCCGTCGGAGTTCGCAACGCTTCTCGGCGCCGTCGGGCCGGCCGAGCGCCGCAAGCTCCTGTCCAAGGCGAAGGCGGTGCTGACGCCGTCGACATTTCTTGAGCCGTTCTGCGGTGTTCAGATCGAGGCGATGCTGTCGGGCACGCCGGTGATCAGCACCGACTGGGGCGCGTTCGCCGAGTACAACCTGCACGGCATCACCGGGTACCGTTGCCGCACCTTCGAACAGTTCATCTGGGCGGCCAACAACATCGGCAACATCGACACGGTGAACTGCCGGACCTGGGCCGAGCGCAATTTCTCCCTCGACCGGGTCGCCGACATGTACGAGGAGTACTTCGACTCGGTGTCGCACATTTTCAATGGCAAGGGCTGGTACGAGCCCAACCCTGGCCGCACCGAACTGAACTGGCTCAACAAGTACCCACCGGAGCACTGGGGCGGATCGGCGCAAGGCGATCCCGCGCTACACGTCTGAACCGGACGGCATCGAGCGCATCCCTCGGCTCACCGGGGTTCCGCGGTGACCTGCTTTCGGTACTCTCAGGCAGTGCCCCCACGCGAGGGAGTGCCATCGACGGGGGGTCGGTCATGCATTCTGAATCCCAATGGCGGTATCGCGCGTACCGCAAAGGGCTGCGTCTGGTGAAGTACAAGGCGGACTCCCCCGCGTATGAGCAGTACGGGCCTTACGGGCTAGTCGACCTGTCCACCCGGACCGTCATCGCCACCAACCTGGACGCCGCGGCGGTCGAACGTGAACTGTTCGAACAGGACCTGACAACCTCCCCGTGATCCCGGGCGTGGCAGGCAGGTAACCGCGCCTGCGGCGGCAACAATGAGTCCGTGCTTCGGCGCCACCGCAAACCCGAGTTCCGGCCCGATATCGAGGGTCTGCGTGCGGTCGCGGTCATGGCTGTCGTCGCCTTCCACACCGGAGCCGTCACCGGCGGATTCGTCGGCGTGGACGTCTTCTTCGTGATTTCCGGGTTCCTCATCACCCGACTGCTCTGGGCCGAACTCGGCCAGACCGGCCGAGTCGACCTGGTCCGGTTCTACGCCGCCCGCGCCCGGCGCCTGCTGCCCGCGGCGGGTGTCGTCCTGGTCGCGACCGCGCTCGCCGCAGCCGCCATCCTCCCTGCCCTGCAGGCCCGGGACGTGCTCGACGACGGCCTGGCCAGTGCGCTCTACGTCGGCAACTACCGGTTTGCGATCACCGGCACCGACTACCTCGCACACGCCTCTCCCTCCTCCCCCTCCCCGTTCCAGCACTACTGGTCGCTGGGAGTGGAGGAACAGTTCTACCTGATCTGGCCCGCGGTGCTGTTGGGCGCTGCCGCGCTGCTGGGCCGCAGCCGGGGCGCCGCGGTCGCCACGTTGACCGTGCTGGGCGCGGGCTCCCTATGGCTCGCACTCTCCTGGACCTCAACCCGGCCGCCCTGGGCGTTCTTCTCACTTCCCACCCGGGCCTGGGAACTGGCCGCGGGAGCCTTGATCGCACTGACCGCCACGGCATGGCGCCGGCTGCCGCCCGGCCTCGCCGCCGTGGCCGGCTTCGGCGGACTGGGCCTGATCGGCTGGTCATGCCTGCGCTTCAACCCGCAGACCCCCTACCCGGGCACTGCGGCACTGGTTCCCGTCGCCGGTGCGGTCCTGGTAGTGGCCGCCGGATGTTCGGCACCCCGGCGAGCGGCGGGGCGCTGGCTGTCGGCGCCGGTGATGCGGGCGCTGGGCCGGCTGTCCTATTCGTGGTATCTGTGGCACTGGCCGATCCTGGTGCTGGCCCCGGCGGCACTGGGCCATCCGCTGGGCTGGGCCGGCCGCCTGGCTGCGGTCGCCGCGTCGCTGGCGCTGGCGATGCTCACGCTGCGCTACGTCGAACGTCCGGTGCGCTACGCGGTGGGCTTGCGGCGATCGTCGGGCCGGAGCCTGGCGCTGGGCAGTGCGATCACCGCTGCGGCCGTCAGCGCCGCCCTGCTGCTGCCGATGCTGGTGCCCGCCCGGGTCGGCCCAGGCGCACCGGCCACTGCCGCCTTCGTCCAGCCCGCCGAACGGTCCCGACTGGTGGCTGCCGACCCGGTTACCGTTGCCGCCGCGCCACTGCGCACCGCGGTTGCGGCCTCGGCGGATCGCCGCCAAGTGCCCGCCGACCTGTCGCCGCCCCTGGACGGCGCGGCGGCCGACAAACCGGACGTGTTCTACAACGGCTGCGTCCGAGCCTGGCTCGAGGTGGGTGTCCCGACCTGCGAGTCCGGAGACACCTCGTCGCCGACGACGGTGGCCCTGGTCGGCGACTCCCATGCCGCGATGTGGGAGCCTGCCTTGGAACCCGTTGCGCGGGCACAGAACTGGCGGCTGAGCACGATGGCAAAGGTGACCTGCCCGCTGCAGGATCTACCGATCCGCAGCCCCTATCTGGGACGCGACTACACCGAGTGCGTGCAGTGGCGCGGGGAGGTGCTGCAGCGCCTGGCGGCCGATCGCCCCCAGTTGGTGCTGCTCGGCATGTCGCGGCGCTACGGATCGGACTTCGGGTTCACCAGCTACAGCCGGCCCTGGCTGGATGCACTGACCGCACTGGTCTCCGAGCTGCGGGAAATCACCGGCGCGCGGGTGCTGGTGCTCGGACCCGTGCCCGACCCGCACTCGGTCGTGCCGGTTTGTGTGTCCGGCGAGTTGGACGAGGCCAACGCCTGCGCACCGCCGCGCGCCGAGGCGATCAACGCGGACGGGATCGCCGCCGAGGCGGCCGCCACCCGACGCGGCGGCGGGCAGTACGCCGATATGACGGACCTGTTCTGCGCCACGGCGATCTGCCCGGTGATCATCGGCAGCGATCTGGTGTTCCGGGACGACAACCACGTAACGACGACCTACGCCCGCCGCCTGCAGCCGGTCTTGGGCGCCCTCGCCCAGCGGTCGCTGTCGCCGCGCAGCTAGACATCTACGCTGCTCAACTATGACCGATTCTGTGCCGTCTGATCTGGTCCGCTACGAGGTACGTGAGCGGGTGGCCGTCATCACCGTCAACGACCCCGACCGCCGTAACGCGGTGACCGACGCGATGTCCGGGCTTCTGCGCGACGCGGTCGCGCGCGCAGAGGAAGATCCTGGGGTCCATGCGGTCGTGGTGACCGGCGCCGGCAAGGCCTTCTGCGCGGGTGCCGACCTGTCCGCGTTGGGGGCGGCGGCCCGGGACGGGCTGGAACGCATCTACGCCGGATTCATGGCGGTCAGCCGGTGCACGCTGCCGACCATCGCGGCGGTCAACGGGGCCGCCGTAGGGGCGGGGTTGAATCTCGCCCTGGCCGCTGATGTTCGCATCGCGGGGCCGGCGGCGGTGTTCGATCCGTGCTTCCAGAAGCTCGGCATCCATCCCGGCGGTGGCGCCACCTGGATGTTGCAGCGCGCGGTGGGCCCACAGGTGGCTCGCGCCGCACTGCTGTTCGGGATGCGGTTCGACGCCGAGCAGGCCGTGCAGCACGGACTGGCATTACAGGTGGCCGAGGATCCACTCGCCGCCGCGCTGTCGCTGGCTGCCGGTCCCGCGGCCGCACCGCGGGAGGTGGTGCTGGCGACCAAGGCCTCGATGCGAGCGACCGCAATTCCAGGATTCCTCGACACCGATCTCCACATGGCCGCCAAGGACATCGAGTTGGGCCCGCAGGCCGCCTCGATCGAATCGCCCGAGTTCAAAGCCCGACTGGCGGCCGCGCAGCGGCCATCCCGGGCATAGAGTCGAACTGTGAGCCACCGCACACGTTATGCCCGATACGTCGGACGGGTCGGGGCGTTGGCATTCGCGCTCGGCGCCGGGGTGGTCATCGCGCACAGCCCAGAGGCCGGGGCCGACACCGGAAGCGCCGAGCAGGCGGCCACGTCCACCCGTAACACGGCCACATCCGCTCGCCACCCGGCGACCGCACCCAGCACCAGGGCTGCCGACACCCACAGACGGGCGGTCACCCCCGTCGCTGCCGTACAGCCCACCCTCACCGGAGTTAGGCCGGCCCGGGCCGCGGCACCGGGCAGCACCCTGTTCGCGCGCCGACCGACGCTGGCCTACAACGCCGCCCAGAACACCCAGTCCCCCGCCGGCGTCATCACCGGCACTCTCAACCCGGCCCAACCTGACGGGTACGCCCTGACCTACACGGTGGATCGCCCGCCGGCCAGGGGTTCGGTCGTGGTCATACCGAACGGAACCTTCGACTACACCCCGGACAGCGACTTCGCGACCCTCGGCGGCACCGACACGTTCACCGTCACCGCCGACGACCGCCCGGGCAACCCGTGGCATCTGCACGGCCTGCAGTCGCTGTTCGCCCCCAACGGGGGCCACACCGCCGCCACATCGGTGCCGGTACTGGAGAACCCGGGGGCACCGCTGCCGACCAGCGTGCTGGCCACCACCGACCAACTCAATGCCGAGAGACTGGCGACCGAACTCGCCGGATCCCCGATCGTGCAACTGGCCGGACTGTTCCTCAAGGCGGGCTGGGTTCTGGCCGCGCGCAACAACTTCGCCCTCGTGGGTGGACCGGATCAGGCAAACTTGGCCCGCCTCGACCGGGCCGTCACCGAGTACGCCAACCAGGCAGCCCTGGAGGTACAGCTTCTCGACTCGATGAGCCCGAAGGTGATTCAGCAGGTCGCACCGCCGCACGACTGGTATCTGCAGCCATTCGCCGGATCCCGGATCTGGTACGACAACCCCGACACCATCTATCGGTTCATCGGCGTCAACAGTGCGTCGTCGTATGTGATCACCGGCCGGTTCGACGGATCGCTGCCGGCGGACACGAACTTCAGCGTGCTCACCGGGCTGAGCGGAACCACCGCGGCCAACATCAACGGACGCGAACTGGAGATCAACCCCGACGGCACCTTCACCATCACCGCCAGTTCGGCCCCTGCTCAGCCCGGGCAGACGAACCACCTTCAGTTGGTGCCCGGTACCACCTTGATCACCACTCGAAACACGTTGACGGACTGGAACTCCCAGGAACCGATGAGCCTGTCGGTGCTGCGCGTCAACGGTCCGCCACCGAGCCTGTTCGCCCAGATCGGCGGCTTCGCGATCCCGGGCATCGGCCCGCTGGTGGCGGGCAGCCCGCTGCTGACGTCGCTGGTGTCGATCATCCCGCCGCTGCCGTCGGTCCGGCTGCTGCAACAGGTCGAGACGGCCGTCATCATGCTGCTGCTGGGAATCAGCGGGGAGAATCAGTACATGTCGGTGGCCACCACCGACGCCAAGACCGGGCAGTTGCGCTTACCGAACACGCTCTCCCAGCCGGACCGCAATGCCTCGTTCCTGTCCACCCAACTGCAGAGCGCCGGATACTTCCAACTCGACGACGACGAGGCACTGGTCGTGACGATCGACCCGCGCAACGCCCGGTACTTCAACGTGCCGATCACCGATGACTGGACGATCACCGGCAACTACTGGGACGAGCAGACCAGCCTCAACATCGACCAGGCGGTGGCGAACCCGGACGGCACGTACACATTCGTCATCTCGCCCACCGATGCCGCCGTGTGGAACTGGATTTCGACCGGCGGACTCAACCAGGGCACCATCTCGATCCGGTTCCAGGACATCGACTGGACCGTCGAGGACACCCCGACCGTCGCCACCCGGGTGGTCCCGTTGGCCGAACTCGCCACGGTGCTACCGGAGACCACGCTGTACGTCACCGAGGCACAGCGAGCTGAACAGATCTCCCAACGCCAATTGGGCTATGCCCGGCGTTGGGCTCCCTACCCCCAGGCCTGAACGACTCAGAAGCCCAGTTCCCGCGCGATCAGCATCAGTTGCACTTCTGTTGTGCCCTCGCCGATTTCCAGGATCTTGCTGTCCCGGTAGTGCCGGGCCACGGTGTATTCGTTCATGAAGCCGTAGCCGCCGTGGATCTGGGTGGCGTCCCGGGCGTTGTCCATCGCCGCCTCGCTGGCAACGAGTTTCGCGATCGCGGCCTGCTTCTTGAACGGCTTGCCCGAGAGCATCAATGCGGCGGCGTCGTAGTAGGCGGTGCGCGCAGCCTGCGCGCGTGCCTCCATCCGAGCGATCTTGAACTGGATGGCCTGATAGGCCCCGATCGGCTGGCCGAACGCCGCCCGTTCGCGGGCGTAGCGGACCGACTCGTCGACGCACCCCTGGGCCGCCCCGACGGCCAGCGCGGCGATGGCGATGCGGCCCTCGTCCAGGATCTGCAGGAAGTTCGCGTACCCGCGGCCACGTTCGCCGAGCAGGTTCTCCGCCGGCACCCGGACATCGTCGAAGCTCAGCGGGTGGGTGTCGGAGGCGTTCCAGCCCACCTTGTCGTAGGCCGGTTCCGCGGTGAAACCGGAGGTGGGTACCGGCACCATGATCGCCGAGATCTCGCGGCGGCCACCGGTGTTGCCGGTCACCGCGGTGACGGTGACCAGTCGGGTGATGTCGGTGCCGGAGTTGGTGATGAACTGCTTGGAGCCGTTGATGATCCACTGTCCGTCATCGAGGCGGGCGGTGGTCTTGGTGGCACCGGCATCGGTACCGCCACCGGCCTCGGTCAGGCCGAAGGCGCCCAAGGCCTGACCGCTGGCCAGCAGTGGCAGCCACTCCTGTTTCTGGGCTTCGGTGCCGAACCGGTACACCGGCATGGCCCCGAGTGAGACACCGGCTTCCAGGGTGACAGCGACGCTCTGGTCGACCTTGCCCAGTTCCTCCAGTGCCAGGCACAGGGCGAAGTAGTCGCCGCCCATTCCGCCGTACTCCTCTGGGAACGGCAGGCCGAAGAGCCCCATATCCGCCATACCGGCGACGATCTCGTACGGGAAGCTATGGTCGGCGTCGTGTCGGGCCGCCACCGGGGCCACGACTTCGCGGGCGAAGTCGCGCACGGTCTTGGCCAACTGGGTGTATTCGTCGGGAAGCATTCCGGTGCTGAGGAAATCGGTCATGTACTCGGACTTTCTGTGTTGACGATTCGTGCCAGGGCTTGGCCCCGGGTGACCTGATCACCGACGGAGACGAGGACTTGCACCGTCCCGGCGACCGGGGACCGCAGCGAATGCTCCATCTTCATGGCTTCCACGGCCACCACCACGGTGCCGGCGTCGACCCACTGACCGTCGGCCGAACCGATGGCGACCACCGAACCGGGCATCGGGCTGATCAACTCCGCATCGCCGCTGTGTTCATCGGTGGTGCGCACCGGTGCCTCGCGCACCTCCTCTACCAGCGCGGTGCCGTCGTCTCCGGCCAGCCAGATCTGCTGACCGACCGATGCCGCCGTGTAGGTCCGGCGGACACCCTCGACGGTGACCACCAGCACCGCGCCGTCCAGATGCGCTGCGAGAGAGCATCTTTCGCCGCCCTCAACGATCACGCTGGCCTGCTGCGGCGTTCCGGTGATGTGCACATGGGTGGTTCGTTGTCCGCACCGCAGCCGGATCCCGGTCGGGGCGTGCGCGCCGACCCGCCAGCCGGACGGCAGGTCCCACGCGTCCGCCGCACCGGATGGCCAGCGAAGCAGCCAGCGGTACGCCGCCGCGGCGATGATCGCGTCGTCGCCCGGCTCGCCGGGTTTGAAGTGCATACGTTCCAGCAGGCCGGTATCCAGAAGGCCCGCAGCGACATCGGTATCGGCGAGCACGAACTTAAGGAAGTCGATGTTGGTGCCCACCCCGAGTACGGCGGTTCCCGCCAGTGCGCGGTCCAGAGCGCCCAGTGCCTCGGCGCGGTCTGCACCATGTGCGATGACCTTGGCGAGCATCGGGTCGTAATCGCTGCCGACGGTCATTCCGGCCCGCAGGCCGGAGTCGACACGCACCCTGGCGCGCACAGCCGCGCCGTGCGGTGTCGCGGGTGTGGCCGGTTCGATCACCGCCAGCACCGGGCCCCCGGTCGGCAGGAAGCCTTCGGCCGGATCCTCGGCGTACACCCGGGCCTCCATGGCGTGCCCACTCATCGTGACCGACTCCTGGCCGCACGGCAGCGGCTGCCCGGCGGCGATGCGGACCTGCCACTCCACCAGGTCCCAGCCGGTCACCATCTCGGTCACCGGATGCTCGACCTGCAACCGAGTGTTCATCTCCATGAAGAAGAACTCGTCGGGCCGGTCGGCGGAAACGATGAACTCGACGGTGCCGGCCCCGAGGTAGTCGACGCTGCGGGCGGTGTCGCAGGCCGCGGCACCGATCCTCGCCCGGGTTTCGGCATCCAGCAGTGGCGAGGGCGCCTCCTCGATCACCTTCTGGTGGCGCCGTTGCAGGCTGCACTCCCGCTCACCGAGGTGCAGCACCGAACCGTGACTGTCGGCGAGCACCTGAACCTCGATGTGGCGGGGCCGCAGTACGAAGCGCTCCAGAAAAAGGGTGTCGTCACCGAACGCCGCGGCGGCCTCGCGCCGCGCACCGGCCAGTGCGCCGGGCAGATCGGCGGGGTCGTCCACCCGTCGCATGCCCTTGCCGCCGCCGCCGGCGGAGGGCTTCACCAGCACCGGGTACCCGATGTCACCCGCCGCGCCGATCAGGTCATCGTCGGTCAGGCCGGGTACGGCGACACCGGGCACCACCGGCACCCCGAACGCGGACACCGCCGACTTGGCGGCGATCTTGTCGCCCATGGTGGCGATCGCGGATACCGGCGGCCCGATGAATACCAGACCGGCGCGGTTCAGTGCGGCGGCCAAATCGGCGTTCTCCGAAAGGAATCCGTACCCCGGGTGGACGGCCTGGGCGCCGGTGGCCAATGCCGCCCCGATCACCGCCTCGATGTCGAGGTAGCTCTGCCGGGCCGATGGGGGTCCGATACGCACCGCGACATCGGCCTCGGCAACGTGGCGGGCGTTGACGTCGGCGTCGCTGTAGACCGCGACGGACCGTATCCCCATCGAGCGGATGGTGCGGATCACCCGCACCGCGATCTCGCCGCGGTTGGCCACCAGTACGGTGTCGAACATCATCTGCCTCACATCCGGAAGACGCCATAGGAGACGGGTTCCAACGGGGCGTTACCCGCCGCTGAAAGCGCCAGGCCGAGAACGGTTCTGGTATCAGCCGGGTCGATCACACCGTCGTCCCACAACCGGGCCGTCGCGTAGTAGGGGTTGCCCTGCTCCTCGTACTGGGCGCGGATGGGCGCCTTGAAGGCCTCCGTCTCCTCAGCAGTCATGTCGGCGCGCACCGTGGCCAGCACCGAGGCGGCCTGTTCCCCGCCCATCACCGAGATTCGGGCGTTGGGCCACATCCACAGGAAGCGGGGCGAGTACGCACGGCCGCACATCGAGTAGTTTCCGGCGCCGTAGGACCCACCGATGACGACAGTGAACTTCGGTACCCGGGCGCAGGCCACCGCGGTGACCATCTTCGCACCGTGCTTGGCGATCCCGCCGGCCTCGTATTCACGACCGACCATGAAGCCGGTGATGTTCTGCAGGAACACCAACGGGATGCTGCGCTTGTCGCACAACTGGATGAAATGCGCTCCCTTGAGCGCGGATTCGCCGAAAAGCACACCGTTGTTCGCGATGATTCCGACCGGGTGACCGTGAATCCGCGCGAACCCGGTGACCAGGGTCGCGCCGTATTCGGTCTTGAACTCGGCGAACTCGCCACCGTCGATGATGCGGGTGATCACCTCGTGCACGTCATAGGGCACCCGGGCATCGACCGGGACGACGTCGTACAACTCGCTCTGGTCGGCGATCGGATCGACGGTGGACCGGACGTCCCACGGGGCGGACGGCCGCGGTCCGAGGGTGGCGACGATGTTCCGGACGATGCGCAACGCATCCCCGTCATCGACGGCGAGGTGGTCGACGACACCGGAGGTTTTGGCGTGCAGGTCGCCCCCACCGAGGTCCTCGGCTGTCACCACCTCGCCGGTGGCCGCCTTCACCAGCGGCGGCCCGCCCAGGAAGATGGTGCCCTGGTTGCGCACGATCACGGTCTCGTCGCTCATCGCCGGCACGTAGGCCCCGCCGGCCGTGCAGGAACCGAGTACCGCCGCGATCTGCGGGATGCCCGCCGCGCTCAGATTGGCCTGGTTGAAGAAGATCCGGCCGAAGTGATCGCGGTCGGGGAACACCTCGTCCTGGCGGGGCAGAAACGCGCCGCCGGAGTCCACCAGATAGATGCACGGGAGCCGGTTCTGCCCCGCGATCTCCTGGGCGCGCAGGTGCTTCTTGACGGTGACCGGGTAGTAGGTGCCGCCCTTGACGGTGGCGTCGTTGGCGACGATCATGCACTCCCGGCCCGACACCCGGCCGATCCCGGTGATGATGCCGGCCGCCGGACAGTCACCCCCGTAGAGGCCGTCAGCGGCCAGCGGGGCGATCTCCAGCAGCGGGCTGCCGGGGTCGAGCAGACCGTCCACCCGATCGCGCGGCAACAGCTTGCCGCGCTCCACGTGCCGGTCACGGGAGCGCTGCGACCCGCCGAGCGCCGCGGCGGCCAACTTCTCGCGCAGCTGGTCGACGAGGAGCAGATGCGCCTCGCGGTTGGCGGCGGCCGATGCCATCGAACTCCCCTGGTTAATCACGACTAACTGGTGTTAGGTTAGTGAAGATTAACTCAGTACGTCCAGTGGGTGCGCGGGAGGTCCGTTATGACCGATTCGACGGCGGCCCGGCGTGCTCAGCGGCCGACCGGACCGCAGGCCGCGCGCGAGAAGCAGAAGTCCGACCGCCGGGCGCAGTTGCTTGCCGCCGCGGCGGAATTGATGGCCGAGCGGGGCTACCTCGCGGTACGCCTGGAGGACATCGGCGCGGCCGCCGGGGTGAGCGGCCCGGCCATCTACCGGCACTTCTCCGGTAAGGAGGCGCTGCTGGTCGAGCTGCTGGTGGGGATCAGCACCCGGCTGCTGAACGGCGCGCGGGAGGTCGTCGCCGCCGCCGCCGCCGACGCACCGTCCGCCCTGGACTCGCTGATCGAGTTCCACCTGGACTTCGCCCTGACCGAACCCGATCTGATCCGCATCCAGGACCGCGATCTGGCCAACCTGCCGGTCGGCGCGCAACGGCAGGTGCGGCGCGCCCAGCGCAGCTACCTCGAAACCTGGGTCGAGGTACTGGTCCGACTCGATCCGGATCTCGCCGGGGACGATGCCCGGGTGATGGCGCACGCCGTGTTCGGGCTGTTGAACTCGACGGCGCACAGCATCAAGACCCCCGGGGAGCGCTCCACCGACCGCTCCCGCGATGTCCTCCGCGCCATGACGCGGGCGGCCCTGGCTCCCCTGCGCAGCTCACCGCCCGGAGCTTCCCTAAACACCTCTCAGGGAACACCCCGCCGGCGCGGGTAGCCTGCACGTCGTGAGGACGGCATGAGCGAACCGCGCCAATGGTCGGACCAGACCGGTTCTTCGGGGTATCCGGCCAACACCGATCCCGCATACTCGGGTCAGTACTGGACTCCCGGCTACTACGGCCATAACGCCGGCCAGAACGCAGGGTGCCAGAACTACCCGCAGGGCTACGGCGCGCCGATGAACCAGCCGACCGAACAACTGCCCGCCTACTGGCAGCCCGGTTACCAGGCCGGTCCGCCGCCACCGCCGCCGCTGCCGCCGAAGTCGCCGCGCTGGCTGTGGATCGTCGCCGCCGCGGCGGTTCTGCTGGTCGCCGGACTGGTGCTGGCACTGGTCATCGTCAGTAACTCCGCGCGGGAATCCACCACGGTGGCTCCGGCGAACCCGAGCACCACCTCCCCGCGGACGACGGCCCCGACCCGGACGCCTACGACCACGCGCGCCCCCCTGCCGACGGTGACCTTCCTGCCCGGGCCGTCGACCACCCCGCCGGGCACCACGGAGCCGACCATCCCGGGCGGTCCCGATCAGACCACCCCGCCCGGCGCCACCGAGACCGTGGTCTACAGCGTCACCGGCGAGGGCCGTGCGATCAACATCACCTACGTCGACACCGGCGGAGTGATGCAGACGGAGTTCAACGTGGCGCTGCCGTGGAGCAAGGAGGTCAGCCTCTCCGCGCCGGCGAAGACCTCGGCCAGTGTCGCCGTGGTCAACGTGGGCCGCGACGTCACCTGCAGCGTCTCGGTGGACGGTGCGCAGGTGCGCCAGCGCACCGGCCGCGGACTGACGATCTGCTCGGGGCTGGGCTAGGCGCCGGCGGCGGTCGCGGGCCGACGCCGGTCGGGTACCCGGACGGCGAGCATCCCGAACAGACCCGCGGCCAGCACCACCAGGATTCCGGCCAGTCCCGCGCGATCGGAGTCGAACAGGTCGACGAAGACGAAGAACAACCACGGCGCCAGGGGCGCGGCGGCCCGGCCGGTCATGGTGTAAAGGCCGAACACCACCCCCTCCTTGCCCTCCCCCGTCATCCGGAGCAGCAACGTGCGTGCGGCGGACTGAGTGGGTCCGACGAACAGGCACAGCAGCAGCCCGCACACCCAGAAGGCGACCGGACCGGAGGTGGCCATCAGGGCCGCTCCGACGATGATCAGCGACGTCAGCGAAAAGATCAGGATGGGTTTGGCCCCGATCCGGTCATCGAGTCGGCCGCCGACTACCGCGCCCGCCGCCGCCACGGTGGACGCGACGACGCCGAAGATCAGGACATCGGCCTGCGAGATGCCGTACACGCTGACCCCGAGGACCGCACCGAAGGCGAAGATCCCCGCGAGCCCGTCCCGGAACACGGCACTGACGATCAGGTAGAAGACCACGTTGCGGTCGCGGCGCCACTCGCCGCGCAGATCGGCGAACATCTGCCGGTAACCGGCTACGACACCGCCCACCGGCGTGACGGGTCCGGAACCCGGCCCCTCGGAGGCTGCCAGGCGATGCGCGGTGAACAACAACGGCAGCGCCAGGACCGCCAGCCAGCACGCCGCGGCGATCATCGCCGCACGCACGTTCTGACCGTCGGCGACCGGCACCCCCAGCAGTCCGCGATCCGGGCCGTCGCCGCTGATGAAGCCGACGTAGATGATGAGCAGGAGCAGCACGCTCCCGCTGTAGCCGGCGGCCCAGCCCAGCCCGGAGATGCGGCCGGCGGTCTGCGGGGTGGACAGCTGCCGAAGCATCGCGTTGTAGGGCACGCTGGCCAGATCCCCGCACGCCGCCGTCAGCGCCAGCAGCGCCAGGCCCGCCGCCAGGTAGCCGGGATCGGCCCGGATGAGGCTCATCGCCGCGGTGAATCCGACGGCGAGCACGGTCAGCGAGACCAGTGCCACCCGCCTGCGCTGTGGGGCTTGCACCCAGACCCCCACCAGCGGCGCCAGCAGAGCCACCACGACCCCGGAGATGGTGAGGGTTCGGCCCAGCCAACTCGCCGCCGAGGTGGAGCCCGTCATCCCCTCGGCCACCGTGCCGGTCAGGTACACCGAGAAGACGAAGGTCGCCACGATCGCGTTCAGGCCGGTCGAACCGCAGTCCCAGAGCGCCCAGGCGGCGACGGCGCGCTTCGGTACTCCTGCGTCGGCCCGCTGTGGCAGCACACCGGGCCCGCTCATGGCGGTCACCCTATCCCTACGATGACGGCATGCCAGTCCCCGCGCCATCCCCCGACAGCCGAGCCGTCGTCACCGGTGCCTCCCAGGGCATCGGCGAAGCCCTGGCTCACGAACTCGCCGCTCGCGGCCACCACCTGATCATCACAGCGCGCCGTGCCGAGGTGCTCGAGCAGGTGGCGGCCCGGATCACCGAACGGCACGGGGTGACCGTCGAGGTGCGCCCGGTGGACCTCGCCGATCCGCAGCAGCGCGCCGGTCTGGCCGAGGAATTGGCTGGCCGGGACATCTCGATACTGTGCGCCAACGCGGGGACCGCGACCTTCGGCCCGGTGGCCAAACTTGATCCGGCCGGTGAGAAGGCCCAGGTGCAACTCAACGTCCTGGGTGTTCACGACCTGGTGTTGGCGGTGCTGCCGGGCATGCTGGCCCGCCGCGCAGGCGGCATCCTGATCTCGGGGTCGGCCGCGGGGAACTCGCCGATCCCCAACAACGCGACGTACGCGGCCAGCAAGGCGTTCGCCAACACGTTCAGCGAGTCGCTGCGCGGTGAACTCAAGAGTGCCGGCGTGCACGTCACCCTGCTGGCCCCGGGGCCGGTACGCACCGAGATGCCCGACCCCGACACGGCCTCATTGGTGGACCGGCTGATCCCGGACTTCCTGTGGATCTCGGTCGAGCACACCGCCCAGTTGTCGCTGGACGGCCTGGAGAACAACAAGATGCGCGTCGTTCCCGGGCTGACGTCGAAGGCGATGTCGGTGGCCAGCGGCTATGCGCCGCGGGCCATCGTCACCCCGATCGTCGGTGCCATCTACAAGAAACTGGGCGGCGACTGACCTCGACTGACCGGCTATCCGGTGCTGGCGAACAGGTTCTTGGCGGTCGGCGAGGTGGGCACCGTCTGCGGGTCGGGATAGGTGCCCAGAACGCGGTCGGCCAGGCCGGGAGTGGTGACGGCGAACCAGTAGTGCTCGTTCTTGAAGTGGTGCCACCGATGGTTGCGGTACATCGTCCGGTAGAACCAGGTCTTCGGCTTGTAGTCGGTGTGCACCAGGTAGTGGCTCCACTCGTAGACCACGCCGATGGCGAACAGCGTCACCAGGAAGGTCAGCCCCAGTCCGGTGCGCGGGATGAGCACGAAGGCCACCAGCAGAGCCGCGGCGAACGCGCCGGCCAGCGACTGCAGGGGGATGAAGATCAGCTTGGTGATCCGCGGGTCCGCGTGGTGTTCGCGGTGCTTGCGGGCCAGCACCGGGTCGATCATCACGCCAGCCACCCGCCGCGGTCGCCAGTGCAGGATGAACACGTGAATCATCCACTCCACGAAGGGAAATACCGCCAGTACGACGAACGGCAGCACCGCATCGCTCCACTGCCAGTCGCCGACGATGACGCGGGCGACGACCGAACCGAGGAACGCGGTCACGAGCAGCCAGGGTGTGGGGTGGCGCCAGAACTCGCGGGCCGCGTCGGCGAGGGTCATCCCGCGGCGTTTGGTTTGGGTCATTGCTCCTCCTGTTTTCCCAGATCCTCGTGTGTCGGATTTTCGAGGGCGGTCAACGCGGCGATCAGCGCACCGGTGGCGGGTTCCAGTAACCGGCGGGCGGCGGCCTCGGCGGCGACTGGGTCGCCGTCGGCGATCGCCCGCGCGACGCCGCGGTAGGCCTCGCTCTGGCCCACCTCGGCGGCCATCAGGGTGGCCAGCGCCGGCAGGGCCGGTTCGTAGGCGGCCCGCAGCGTGTTGAACATGAGCCGGAAGACGATGGAGTCGGCGCCGTCGACGACGTGGTCCCAGAAGGTCAGCGCATGCCGTTGCTGACCCACCGGGTCGGCGTCGGTCTCCAGGTCCCGGATCGATTGTTCGAGCAGTTCGGCCAAGCCCGGCGGGCGCCGGCGGGCGGCGAGTTCGGCCACCTTCGGCCCGTTGTGCAGCCGGGCCTCCAGGATGGAGCGCGCCACCGAGACGTCGAGTCCGGTGTCGCGCAGCAGCAGTCGCGGCAGCAGGTCTAGGCCGGCGTGCCGGCGGAAGTCACGCACCGTGGTGGCATCACCCTGACGGACTTCGACCAGGCCGGCCGCGGCCACCCGCTTGAGCGCCTCCCGGACCGCGGGCCGGGACACCCCCAGGACCTCGGCGAGCCGGCGTTCGCTGGGCAGCGACTCCCCCGGTTGCATCTGACCGCTGAGCACCTCGTCGAGGATCTGCTCGAAGACCTCCTCGGGTACCGAGCGTCGACTCACGGGCTGCAGCGCCATGGCAGCAGCATGCCCGGCCAGGGGCCAGAGGTCAAGTGGTCAGACCAATACCGCTTACCGGCGACGGCGTCCCGTCCCGAAGATGCTCCGACCGATCTCCCGCCCGATCACCGTGCCCGCCGACCGCATGGCGCTCTTGAAGGCGGGGTTGTCCATCATCTTCTCCAGCATCCCGGGCTCCGCGCGCTCGACGGGCTTGGGCATCGGGGGCAGATCCAGACCGGTGGGCAGGATCGGCGGCAGGTCGACGGGCTCACCGACCGCCACCTCGCCAGGCGGCGGAGCCAACCGGGCCGCCAGCATCTCGTAGGCCGATTCCCGGTCGACGGTGGGACCGTACTTGAGGAAAAGCGGGCTGGCCTGCGCCGCGGCCCTGATGTACTCCGGCCCGATGCTGGCCATCAGAGACCGCGGCGAGCGCAGCCGGGTCCACGCCACCGGCGTGGGAGCGCCCCGCTCGGAGAGCACCGTGACGATCGCCTCGCCGATACCGAGCGCGGTCAGATCCGTCGCCAGGTCGTAGACATCGGTCTTGGGGTAGGTCCGCACCGTCTTGGCCAGCGCCTGCTGGTCATCGGGGGTGAATGCGCGCAGCGCGTGCTGAATCCGGGCGCCCAACTGGGAGAGCACCGCGTTGGGCACGTCGGTCGGCAGTTGGGTGCAGAAGAAGACGCCGACGCCCTTGGAACGGATGAGCTTGACGGTCTGCTCCACCTGGGCCAGGAACGCCTTGGAGGCGTCCTTGAACAGCAGATGCGCTTCGTCGAAGAAGAACACCAGCTTGGGCTTGTCGAGATCGCCAACCTCGGGCAGGTCGTTGAACAGCTCGGCCAGCACCCACATCAGGAAGGTGGAGAACATCACCGGACGCGAGGCCTGGTCGCCGAGTTCGACCAGGGTGATGACGCCCTTGCCCTGATCGTTGACGCGTAGGAGGTCGGCGGGTTCGATCTCGGGTTCGCCGAAGAACGTGTCTCCCCCCTCGGCCTCCAGGTTGATCAACGCGCGAAGGATCACCCCGGCGGTCTGGGTGGACACCGCGCCGATCGACTTGAGTTGGGCTTTGCCCTCGTCGGTGTTGGTCAGGAAGGTGATCAGCGACCGCAGGTCCTTGAGGTCCAGCAGCGGCAGCCCCTGCTGGTCGGCGTAGTGGAAGATCAGGCCGAGGCTGGACTCCTGGGTCTGGCTGAGTCCCAGGACCTTCGACAGCAGGATGGGCCCGAACGCCGAGATGGTCGCGCGGACCGGGACGCCGATTCCGCCGGTGCCCAGGGATAGGAACTCCACCGGGAACGGGGTGCCGACCCAGTCGTCACCGGTGTCCCTGACCCGCTCGGTGACCTTCTCGTTCGCCTCGCCGGGCCGCGACAGCCCGGACAGATCGCCCTTGAAGTCGGCCATCACCACCGGGACGCCGTTGGCGGACAGTTGCTCGGCGATCACCTGCAGGGTTTTGGTCTTCCCTGTGCCGGTGGCGCCGGCGACCAGACCGTGCCGGTTCATCATGGCCAGCGGGATGCGGATCTGCGCGGCCGGATCGACCTCACCGCCGACGAGCACCGAACCGAGTTCCAGCGCGGCGCCGGCGGTCTGGTAGCCCGCGGCGATCTGCTGGGCGGGACTGGCGGCGGGTTCCGTCATGGCACCCCTTTTCGTGGTGGAGGATTCCTGCATTTGGGCCGCTACGACCCTACGTGACCGGCGGGGCTTACTGTTGATCGCTGTGCGCGATGAACTGGTATGGATCGACTGCGAGATGACCGGTCTGGATCTTCGTTCCGACCGGCTCATCGAGATCGCCGCCCTGGTGACCGATGCCGACCTCAACGTCCTCGGCGACGGCGTCGACGTGGTGATCCACGCCGACGACGCCGCGTTGGACGGCATGGTCGAGGTGGTCGCCCGGATGCACAGCAAGTCGGGCCTCACCGAGGAGGTCCGGGCGTCCACCATCGACCTCGAGACGGCCCAGGAGATGGTGCTGGACTACATCCGAAGCCACGTCAAGGCGCCCAAGACCGCGCCGCTGGCCGGTAACTCGATCGCCACCGACCGCGGGTTCCTCGCCCGGGACATGCCGGTGCTCGACGAATACCTGCACTACCGGATGATCGACGTCAGTTCGATCAAGGAGCTGTGCCGCCGCTGGTATCCGCGGGTCTACTACGGCCAGCCGGAGAAGGGACTGGCGCATCGCGCACTGGCCGACATCCATGAGTCCATCCGCGAGTTGCGCTACTACCGGCGCACCGCGTTCGTGCCTCACCCCGGGCCCTCCACCAGTGAAATAGCCGAGGCCGTGGCGGAGTTGAACACTCTGGAAGGACACGATTCGGCCGCAGGCACCTCAAGCGGCTAAGATCGTCACGTCGCCCAGTGCGGCAATGGTGGCTGTAGTTCAGTTGGTAGAGCACCAGGTTGTGATCCTGGCTGTCGCGGGTTCGAGTCCCGTCAGCCACCCCGATACGGAAAACCGCCCCTGACCAGGTCAGGGGCGGTTTTCTGTTGGGCGGGAGGGATGGGTTGCTGGCCCGATGCGCTGCCCGCTTTCAATGCGGAACGACGTGGGGCTGCCGAAACGGCCGCATCAGTGAAACCGGCGTTCGTCTACGCGGGCGGGACTGCCCCTCAATGAAGTGCGGCCGCCGAAACGGCCGCATCCTCAACGTTTCCCGTCCACGCGCCCTTCTCGTACTTCCCTCAATGAAGTGCGGCCGCCGAAACGGCCGCATCTGCGAACAGTGAGCCCTTCGATGTCGAGGGACCGCATCCCTCAATGAAGTGCGGCCGACGAAACGGCCGCATCCGACCGCCTGATCATACGTTCCTGAGCAGCGCTTTCGTCGCTGAGCGCGAGAAGTGGATCAAGCGCTGGTTGAGCAATGTCGTCGTTCTGGCTCGCCGGTAGCAAGAATGCGCCCCACCAGCACTCAGACACCGCGAGGGCGGCCGGTTGAGTCCGTCGCTCCGGGGTTCTCGCTCATCGTTGGTCAAATGATCCTCGACGTTCCCCCAGCGGTGGTCCTTGACCGGCCGACGAAAGCAAACCGCGAGGAATCCGAGTCGCGAGTCAGACCCAGATCGCAGAACAACACCGAATCCTCGGACATGACGATCATGGAGGCGACTTCGTGCCGCAGTCGCAAGATCCTCGAGGGACTCGCGTCAACGATGAATACGCTGAACTGAACACGGTCACCATGCCGTTGAAGGCACTTGGCGAGTTGCGCGCGCCGCCGGTCATCGGGGATGTCATAGGCGATCAGAACCCTTGTCAGATCGCGGCGGCTCATCTTGTCGTCATGCCACGGTATGCCTGTGGCTTCCGTCCAGATACCCGAGGACCATGCGAGCCTGCACCTCGACGGCCCTTCTCCAGGTGATTTTGTATCTGAAGACGGGGTGGGTGAACTGCGTCTCAATCCGCCGCTCGTAAGCAGACAGAAGCGCCCGTCGGCCGGAGTCCCGCAGGCGAAAAGTTCCCAACGCCGAGCTGAAGTCGCGTTCGGTGATCTCACGGTTGTTGACTGCGGAAAGCACCACCGCGTCACCAAGCGGAGCCCGAAACTCTTCCATGAGGTCGAGGGCAAGGGCGGGCTTGTTGCGGGAACTGCTGTGCAGGAAACCGGCATGGGGATCGAGGCCGCACGCAGCGATCGCGCGGATGACTTCAGCGGTGATCACGCCGTAGATGAAGTTCAAACAGACGTTGAGGGGATCGAATGCTCCTCGGCCCGTCCTGCCGGTCCAGCCTACGAGAAACGAATCCCCCTGAGGGTGGCGCAGCATTGTCGGCAAGCCAGCGAAATATAGGGCGGCCGCCTCGCCCTCTATTCCAGTAAGGGCATCAACACGCTCCGCTTCGTGTGCCTTGCGTTGCAGTTTCCTAAGACACGGCGTTCGGCACGCTTAAATTGCGGCGCAGAAGCGTTGCCTGGCCGGCGATCTTGGCGGCGATGAATGAACGCGCAAGCTCTACCCGTCCCTCGGCGGAGGCCTGATGCTGCCGCACTCTGACTGACCCGTTGGGCGTACCAGCCGTGTGACTCCACCCGATGGTGCGACCGGTTCCTGAACTCCAGACGATTGTCACGCTGCGCCACAACAGCTCGCGCATGAGAGCGCTCGACAAGTCAATGATTCCGTGGACAACCAGCCCGGCGACCTGTTCGAGAGGCACGGAATCCAGCTCTTCACCCCGCAGCGATACCCGGAGACGCCCAGAGCGGATGTAGGCCCGACTGCCGGCTGTTGCGAGGTGGACGATCCCACCGTCAGGATCGGCGGCGTGAATCCGCCGACGGACAGGTTGCTGCGCCTGTTCCTCCGGAAGGCAAACTCCCGCATGAGAGCATCCCGAACATCGAGGATCGTCGAACAGCGGTTGCGGCGCAGTCGGGGACTGCACTGTCTTCCTGGTCAGTTCCACCTCTTCGTTGGCGTTCTGGGCGTCCGCGCTGTCGAGATCGACCGGCACACTGCGGCGGTGCGTGGTGAAGTAAACCGAGCATCCAGATACCTCGTAACCCATATCCGCCAGGCAGACTCTCTGCAGTGCCAGCTGCGTCCGCATGGGTTGGGCGAGTTCGGCTTTGCGACGAACGGGCGTCGCCTTGTACTCGACGACCTCCAGTCGGCCGTCATGGGACTCGACCGTGTCGACCCGACCGATGATCCCCAATTCACGGTGGGCCACGTCTATCGCCCGATGCTGTCCGCCGCGCGATGTGGAGACGTCGTCCGTCGCGACGTGCGCCAGGGAACCGGCTGTCATCGCGTAAGAATCGGCCTTCTCTCCAGCGGCTTCCAGCCATGCGCGCCTGGGGCAGAAGGCGTGATGCGCAACCAGGCTGATCGGGATCAGTTCCAAGGTGACGCCGAGTTGGTCAGCGTAACGACGGAACCATCGAGGATCTTCCGCTCGGGCACTTTGGTCTCGGAAGCGTAGAGCGGAAATCGCATCAGGGCTCGGATCGATCGCTCGGTCAGCCACCTTCGTGCAGCTTCGGCGGAGATCACATCAAGTGGGTCGGATGAATCAGTGGTCGTCGCCGCGAGCTGCAGCTGACGCGAAGCGAGGATGCTCCGCAAGCGCGACAGCGTGATGAGTCGTGTTGGTACCGGCAGGAAAACGAAAGTGGGGTACGGGCGTCGCGCAGGCACGTATGTCCCAGCAGTGGTGGACTGCGCTCCGTTGTGGTGAACAACAGGGAATTGACTGATGCCCCAGAGGGCGCACCACGCCAGCGCGTTGTCGACCCGGCCCGGGTCGGGTGAAGCCGGTCCCGCTACGCGAATCGGGCTTGTCGTTGCCAGCTTCGTCTCTGATCGTCTGGCCAACCAGCCCCGAGCGGACCCCGTCGATCGTGCGGCTCGCCACTACATGGGCCAGCGGCAGAAGACGGTTCCCGACGAACTCCGCTCCCCGGTTACGGGTCTTCATCTCCCATCGGCTTGCCCCGCCGTCGCTCTTGTCCTCGCTTTTCGCAACACCTCTGGTGGATTTGTGTTCGAGCGGCCAGTAGGCGGGCTCTCCCAGTGCGCCGATCATTCGAAGGTCGAGTTCGCTGCCCGCCGCGGCGACGGCGTCCAGACCGGCATGGCGGGTTTCCTGGAGGTGATGCCACGCCGACGGGGTCGACGGTGTGGCGACTCGGGGGCTGAACGCCGCCAAGTGTCTGTCACCTGCGTCGAACCTCACGCCCAGCCAACTTTCCGGAGACGCGCACCGGGTCGCGTGCCGGTGAACCGCGGCCGCGACCTCGCCGGGCTCCAACTCGGCGTCGAGCTGCGGTTTCGGGTCGGCCTCGTCAGTCCAGCACAGCCGCACCGACTGCCCGTTCTCGTCCTCGAGGATGGCGGCCAGTCCGTAAAGGGCGAAGTGGGTCAGCGCACTCGTTGCCGCCCCCGCTGGGACGAAGACTGTCACCGGCCCTCCATTGAGATCTGGTTGTCAGCCGCCCGCAGAACCGCCTCCAAGTAGGCACACGCCCAGACCCCGTACCGGCGCTGGGTCGATTCGATGATCTCGTCCCATTCCCCATCATCGAACAGCCTGCGGGCATAGCGCACGAACGGATCATCCTCGGCCACAGCGGGATCAAGAAGCTCTCGGGCGGTGTGCGGGAAAGCCGGGCGACCGCGGCCGTGGCTGGTGCCGACCAATCGCAGGATGAGGTCACGCTGCGGGTCCTGATCCAGTTCCACCGCAGCCAACGCCGCCGACAGTTGCTCATGGCGCCACCCGGTGGGCAGCCCCCCACTCCCTCGGCGGCGGACCCGCCGGATCGAGTGCTCGTGGCTCTTAGCAAGGATGCCGTGATCGGTGTCGTGATTACCGAGGGTGAACTTCTGAAACCGCTCATCCCGCTTGCCCGCGTCGTGAAACAACCCGCCGTTGAAGAGCGTCTCGCGCAGCGACGAAGGCACGCCGAGTCTGTCGGCCAAGTTCCCGGCCCGTTCGGCTACGGCGGCGTTATGGTCGTCAAGCAGCACCGGAGCCAGCGAGGAGGTCCACACCTGGCGGGTAGCATCGCCAACCGCTGCGATGGGCCTTAGTCCCACCACCAGCCATTGTGTCGAGACGTCTTCCAGTCCTCCGTAACTGATCTCCACAGCCGTCGACGTCCCAGGGGAGTTATCATCGACGGCGTCGAGGTACTCGACACGCGGGTCCTGGTCCCGGAAGGATGAGACCAGTTCGATGATGTCGTCGTCGTCAGGTTCGCCCTCCGATTCGGAGACCAGATCGGCGAGTTGCGCCAGAAGGTCGGCCTCCCAACCCGATCGAGTGCCGAGGAAGCGTAAAGCCCGCCCCGATCCGTCCTGCGAGACCGCCTCCTCGTAGACGTCAGTTCCCTCCTCGGTCGGTGCCCTGGTGATCACCCCGGAGGTGCAGACGTGGTGGCCGAGGTCGAAGACCACCGTGTCTCCGCTTCGTAAGTCGCGGGGCGTTTCCAAAGGATCGACCTCCCCTGCGCGGACCCGGAACGCCCGTGGTGGAGCCAGTCCGTCATGGGCATCGAGGACGGACTCCAGCAGCGTTCGGGTGTCGGCCAGCGAGGCAGGATAGACCTCACCGTAGGTAGGCGCCGTGGCCCGCAGTAGTTCCAGCGCAGACGAGTTGTCACCGGGCAGATGGCTACGCACGACCACGCCGCACATCGAGTCGTCGGGGTCCAGGTCGTCACGCAACCACAGTTCGAGGTCGGGCTCGTCGAAGAGGTCATTGCCGGTGCGGGCCAGAAACCACAGGTCGTGCAGTTCAAGCCGTTGCAGCAGTGTGCGGCGCAAATGTTCATCGGGCGGAGGGTCGGCGGACAGCGCCCAGGGCGACATCCCCATCGGGTCGTCCCGGCGGCGGCACAGCCAGTCCCACGCTTGCCGGAGATGGGCGAGGGCCTCCGTATCACCGGCATCGGCGTAGGGAATCAACGCGAACCTCGACAGAGGAGCGCCATCCCCGCCCAGTAGAGGTGAGTCGGGGCCGGGACCGATCACACACACCTCGGTGGCAGCGGCCTTACCGACCCTGTTTGTTCTGCCCACCCGCTGGGCCATGGCCGGGGCGGTGGCGAATTCCGTCACCAGGGCCGAGAAGTCGAGGTCGACGCCGACTTCGAGGGTCTGGGTGCCGACCAACACATCGACATCGGGGTTGCCGTTGATCGTCAGCAGGCCCGGCCAACGCTGCTGCAACGCGGAGCGGTCGTAGGGCCGCATCCTGCCGACGATCATCGCGGTGCACAGCCCCTCGGCCCGCAGCCGTTTGGTGATCTCCACGGCCAGCGCGACGGTATTGACGAGGCAGCCAACCGTGCGGCCGAACCGCTCATGCTGTTTCAGCGTCTGCTCCACCAGGACTTCGACGTAGCGATCGCGGTCCGCGCCCGACCTCGCCGGGGGCCAGCTGTGGTCACCGATGTAGCGGACAGGTTTCGGAGCGGTCAGCCGGCGGACAATTGTCCCCCCGCCCCCGCTGAAATCGGACTCCTCGACGGCGACGATGCCCAGTTCTGGATCGTCTGTGCTCGAACCACCGGCGGGAGTGGCGGTAGTGGCGACCACTTGAAGGGCGGGAACACCGATTGCCTCTGCTCCCGCGGCGGCCAGATGGGCCGCCCGGCGGGCGGTAGCCAGAAGCTGACGGTTCAGGTGGGCCTCATCGAGAACCAACACCGCGTCGTACATCAGCAAGCCGGCCTGACGGGGCCGAGCTCCCGGAGATGTGCCGTAGCCGCGGAAAAGCACGCGGCTTCCCCACATATCCGGCGTCGCGGTGATGATCTGGCACGCGGCCGGGTCGTTGACCCAGCCGCGGCGGGGAGGAATCCCCCCGCGCATGTCAACGATGTCGAAGGGATACGACTCGCCCCGGGGATCGCGCTGGCTCCGCAGTGTCCGCAGCGCTGCGCCGACCCTTCCCGGCAGCGACTCCGGGGGTGCGATGTGAAGTCCCTGCTGGATCGACTCCGAACGCTGCGCCTGACTGTCGACCAGTGCGCGGCGGTTAACGACCAGGGCGAGTCGGCGCGGCATCCGTTGGATTCGTCCCGAGGCGTACAAGGCGCACGCGAACAGGTGAACCTCGACCACGCTGGACTTCCCCGATCCGGTCGGGGCGGAGATGAGGCCGGGCCAGCAGCAGGTCTCGATCAGGTGGTCCAACAATCGGTGCTGCCAGGCGAATGGTGCGTGGCGGCGCAGCGGCACTGCTCGCACGTCAAATGCCATGCGCAGAACCCGTCTGCGTGGAACCGACCCCGGGCAGCCTCGCGCAGTCCCGTTCATCGCACAGGTCCGCGCTACCGCGTCGATCGCCGGGGCACCGGAGACGCTGGCCGTTGCCATCGACTCCGGGGATATGACGGTCACGTTCGTTCCGCCGCCATCGCCGCGCTGGGGATCATCGCCCATGTCGATCTTCAGAACTACGGGCCGGTCACTTGCACAGAGACTCCGGCGGGCAGCCTGCCCATCGCCCGCACAGAACCACCCGCCGGCACGCCGCTGCGGGCGGATGGGGTGAAGGTCACCCTCTTCGTCGACAGCGGCGCGGGTGCGCCCTGCGCAGCTCCACCGGCCCCCGCGCCCGTCGTCGCCTCACCGGGGAACACGACGGTCAACCCGCCCAACATCAACTGGCCGAATCCGAACCTGCCCAGCCTGAACCCCTGCAAGCACACTCGGTGGTGCTGAAAGGCCCAAATACGCTGGACGGCTGGTAGCGCTCGGTGACGGAGTCGTCGATGGAGTCAGCGGTGTAGCGCTCGATGGGATTGGTGTGGTGGTGACCGGCGGCGCCGCGGGGATGGGGGTCGTCGGCGCTGTGGCCGCGTCGCGTTGAGCCCATGGGCTCCACAGGAGGGCAGCTTCCGCCAAGAGACCTGCCAGGACCCCCGTCACCAGTATCGCTCGGGCTGGGGAACGACGAGCGGTTCGGGCCGCCGCGGTCCGGATGATCGGGATGGGCGCCTGCAGCGTTGGTGCCGTTGGCGAATACGAAAACCTTCTGCCGGGTTTACCAATGGCTGCGGTGAGGGCGCGGGCGAAGTCGCGGCATGTCGGGAAGCGATCGCCCGGCTTCTTCGTCAGCGCCTTTGAGAACACCGCGTCGAGGGTTGCCAGGTCGGCGCGGACGCTCGAAAGCGTCGGCGGCGGCTCGGCCAGGTGCCGACTGATCACCGCGACCGGGTTGGAGTCGGGGTAGAGCGGCGTCCCGGCGAGCAGGTGGTAGGCGGTCGCCGCCAGCGCGTACTGGTCGGCGCTGCCGTCAATGTCGTTGCCCATCAACTGTTCTGGGGCCGCGTAGGCAACGGTGCCGACGGTGAAGTTCGTTGCCGTGAGCCCCGCGGGGTCATCCATGGGGCGGGCGATGCCAAAGTCGGCCAGGTACACCCGGCGCTGGCCCTCGTCGTCCGGCGCCGCGAGCAGGATGTTGGCGGGCTTGACGTCGCGGTGCAGGATGCCGCGCCCATGTGCGTAGTCGAGGGCCTCGGCGATCGCGGTGGTGATGGCGACGACCCCGTCGACGGGCATGCCGGCCGGATAGCGCTCCCCCAGCAGCTGCCCGGCATCGGCGCCGTCGATGTACTGGGTCGCGATCCACAGCTGGCCGTCGGTGTCGCCGCGGTCGAAGACGGTGACGATGTGCGGGTGGTCGAGCACGGCCACCGAATCCACCTCGCGGATGAACCGCTGCCGGAACGACTCGTCGGTGGAGATCTCCGGCGCAGAATCTTCAGCGCCTCTCTACGGGGCAGGCGAGGATGCTGGGCCAGATAGACCTGGCCCATGCCGCCCGACCCCAGCACGCTCACGATGGTGTAGCCGGCGAAGCTTTCCCGAAGCTCAACGCCACCCCACTGCCCCCGCTCCCCGTGCGCCTCTAGCGTCACCCGCGTTGACGACTTTGACGATACAATGTTGACAAGGTTGACGACACGAGGAGGCTGAATGGTGACGGATCTGTCCTTACTAGAGCAGCAGATTCTGCGCTCGGTCAGCGTGAAGGTGCGGGCGCGGCTGCGCAAGGCCGCCGAAGATCAGGTCGGCCCGGAAGCGTTCGGCGACCCGGAGGCCATCGCCGACGCCATGGTCGCCGCCCTGCCACTCGGGCACCCCTTTGACGAGGCCGCCGGACCGTTCTACGACACCGCCGGGCTGGCCCGCTGGCTGGGCATCTCCCGCCAGGCCGTACACCAGCGCGCCGCCCGCCACGCGATCCTCGGCTGCCCGCTCGCTGATGACGCCGCTGTCTACCCCACCTGGCAGTTCCTCGATAATGGCGCCACCCTGCCCGGCCTGGCTGAGGTGGTGGCCGTCCTCGCCGACGGCGACAGCGACCCGTGGATGGCGGCGTTGTGGCTGCGCGCTCCCAACGACGCGATCGACGGCGCCGCTCCCGCCGACTGGCTGCGCGACGGCGGCGACACCGCCCCGGTGCTCGAGGCCGCCCGGCAGGTGGCGGCCGGCTGGCGGGCGTGAGCGGATCCCGGCAACGGCCCGCCCTCGGTGCTCCGCCCGCGGACCTCGACGCCTTCCCCCGCTCCCGGCTAAGCCCCGACACCCCGCTCTACCGCGCCCACACCCGCGGCCGCTCGCCGTGGTGGTTCTCCGCCGACCTGTCCGGGCGCTTCGACCTGCTGCCGCCGCACGGCACCTGCTACCTGGCGACCGATGTCGAGACCGCGCTGCGGGAGCGGTTCGGCCACGAGTTGGTCGATCTGGGCGTGGTCAGCTTCGAAGCTGCCGCCCGCACTGCGGTGTCGATGCTGCGGGTGCCGGCTTCGCGGTGGCTGGCCAACAGCTGCGCCCGGACCGCCGCATCCTTCGGGATGACCCGCGAGATCGCCACCACCCCCGACTACGCCGTCACCCAGGCGTGGGCCGCGGCATTTCACGCGACCGGACGGCATACCGGCATCCGGTACCAAACCCGCTTCACCACCGGCGCGACGGCCAACGCCGCGGCGGTGTTCGACGCTGCGGGGCAACAGGATTGGCCGTCCGACCCCCGGCCGCTCAGCGGCGTGACCGCCTGCCGAAAGGCGGGGATCGCCGCCGCCCACCGGCCCACCCGCCGTCAGGTGCGGGTCGTGCAGCCCCCGGGCTCCACCGGTTAGGTAGTTCGACGAAGTGAACGCACTAGCCTTGGGCTAGGGCGTGTCCCAGGGAACGCGAGGCAGATGTGTGTCTGGCCGACTGTCTACGGCACGCGAGGTTAGCGTGCATCACCCGCGGCCAAGACCGTTCGGGCCGCAACCGAGCAGAACTCTCTACTGCTCAGCGCTTAGGGCATGGCTGGGCGATTCCCCCGATGAGGGCCCTCTCAGACGATTAGCCGAATTCCCAGTCCCACGAGTGTTCCTTCCAGACCTCCTCGCTGAGGCCGGCGAGTTCAGCGGAAATCAGTTCAGGCACTGACGCACTGGCGAGATCCGAGCAGAAGAACACTAGAGTCATCCAGGAGCCGTCGTGGAGGCGGTCAATCGGTGTGCTTTCCAATCTCACGCAGATCCGCCACTCCGGGAGCCAGTTTCGGTCTGCACGTATAGAAACCGGGGTCACCACGTAGGCGGGACGGCTCCCGCCCATGACCCGTGCGGACTGCTTGAGGACAATGTCCCAAATGCGCGCTGGGTCGCCTTCTAGAAAGCCTGCCATGGACTGGGCGATCTCTACGCTATTGATGTCGACGTAACGGCCGTCGCGCAGGCGGAGCTGCGACTGCGCGTTCATCGAAGGTCCTGCGGAGGAAAACTTTCCGATTCGCGCTTCGCGCGGAGCACCTCTTCGCGGATCAGGCTACAGGGCGCGGGCATCAGGATCCGGTCCACCGCTGCTGCAAGTTCCTTACCCGCTCGCGCTATATCATCACTGGCAAATACGTGATCGCGATAGCGGTCCGAGGCTTCCTGGAGCTGCTTTTTGATCCCCGCGGCCGTCAGCCGCGCTTGTCCTCCCATCGGATCACTGTAGCCCCGGGCGGAGAGGGTTGTCGGGGCGAACTGTCCGATAGATGAGCCGTACCTGCCCGCACACCCCGGCATGCCGATGGCGCCATCATTCTTCCTGGCCCGGGTGTCGGTGTGGGGCGGCATTGGATGCAGGTCGGACTTACCCCATGCCCGCCAACTCGACGCCGTACTCGCCGAGCATCTCGGTGCGCTGTGTGAACGGGTTGATCTGCTCACCGGCGCCGATCAGCGGGTGTTCGTCGACGTCGACTTGCTACTGCGCCCGGTCTACGGCCACGCCGAACAGGGCGCCTCCTACGGACACACCAAGATCGCTGGCAAACAGGTCCTACGCAAAGGACTGTCCCGCTGGTGACCACGATCAGCAACGCGCAGTCGGCCCCGGTGATCGCCGGGCTGCGGCTACGCGCGGGGCGCGCCGTCATCAGCGCCTGCGTCCGTCATGGCCCCGAGTTCTCGCTGGTCATGACCCGCAACGCAGCGGTCCAGCACGCCATCGCCGAGGAATCCTGCACCCCGGTGGCCTACCCCGCTGCGGTCCAGGAACCCGACACCGGAACCTGGACATCTGATGCCGAGGTCGCCGAGATCGCCTACACCGCCTTCGCCGGCACTCCCGAGGCGATCACCGCCCGCCTGGTCGTGCGCCGGGCCAAGGACGCCAACCACCTCCAGGCGCTGTTCGCCGTATGGCGGCACCACCCGTTTCTGACCAACACCGGGCTACTCACCGCCGAGGCCGACATCACCCACCGCCAACACGCCATCATCGAAACCGTGTTCGCCGACCTCATCGACGACCCCCTGGCGCACCTGCCGTCGGGGCGTTTCGGCGCCAACTCCGCCTGGATCCTCTGCGCGGCCATCGCCCACAACCTGCTGCGCGCCGCCGGAGTCCTCGCCGGCGACACCCACGGCACTGCACGCGGCGCGACCCTACGCCGCAAGATCGTCAACATCCCCGCCCGCCTCGCCCGACCCCAACGCAGACCCATCCTGCACCTACCCACCCACTGGGCTAGGGCGTGTCCCATAACCGTTTGAGCCAGAGGATTATGGCGTTGAGGACGACGCCGCCGCGGTAGTTGAGGTTGTGCTTGTCATACCGGGTGGCGATACCGCGCCATTGCTTGCAACGTTGGAATCCCCGTTCAACGACGTTGCGTCCCTTGTAGTCCTCGGTGTCGAAGGCGGGTGGTCTTCGGCCGCCGGAGCCGCGTCGCCGGCGGTTGCGGATCTGGTCATCGGGTTGCGGGATGACCGCGGTGATCCCGCGCTGGCGCAGATGCTCGCGGATCGCTCTGGACGAGTACGCCTTGTCGCCGCGCACTTTGTCAGGTCGGGTGCGGGGCCGACCCGGCCCGCTGGCGGCCACCTTCAGATGGCCCATCAGGATCGGGAACATCGGGGCGTCGCCGGCCTGGCCGGGCGCGGTCAGTACCACCAGGGGCATTCCCGAGCCGTCGACCACAGCGTGGATCTTGGTGCTCAACCCGCCCCGTGACCTGCCAATACCGTGGTCAGCCGGCTCCGTGCGCAGATTCTTGTAATTCGACACGGCCCCCTGTGTGGCGCGGGAGGTTCGTGGCGTGCTGATGGGCCCGGTTGACGGTGGAGTCCACATTGACCGCCCAGTCGATCAGGTCGGCATCGGCGGCGTCGGTCAGCACCGCGGCCAGGATCTCATCCCAGGTGCCGTCCTTGCTGTACTGGTCGTGGCGACGCCAGGCGGTCTTCCACGCTCCGAACTGCTCAGGGATATCCCGCCACGGCGAACCCGTCCGATACCGCCAGATGATCGCCTCCACCACCAGACGGTGATCACGAAACGGCCTGCCGCCCTTGGCCGAAGCCACCGGCATCAACGGCTCAATCCGAGCCCACATCTCATCAGAGAGAACCTGCAAACGCGACACCCGCCAGACACTGCCAGCCCCGCCCCGAAACGGTTACGGGACACACCCTAGGTCCGAATCCTGGCTTGCCCTGTGGCGCAACACGATTGGATTCAGCCCACCCACAGCCACCACCTGACCAACCGCCGAACAGGCCCGACCGGAGCGCACAGGAAAAGCTGGGCAGACCAGCAGATACCCGCTGCCCACAGCCGAAATCCCCCCAGAAATCAGCCTCCCCGTACCTCACCGCGCCGATCCACGGATCGAGGCTTAGGGTCGCCACCCGCCTTGGCGGTGGGACCGAATTGCTGGATGGCCTTCGGGTGTTTCTCTTGTACCACTGGTCGATTGGCTTCGACCGCTCGCTGTGGCCCGAGCCGAAATTCGATTACCTCCCTCCGAACGTGAACGAGGAGTGGTTCAGCTCCTACAGCGATTACGAAGGGTTCGACGACTTCTTCTATGTCCTGATGGAACTTTGGCCCGATGTCATCGTCGAGCCTCCTTCTCGTCGGCGGTCTCTCTACCGAGCACGGTCACCCGCCTCAGGTCTCCACCTCGACAACGGGTGCATCGGCGGCGTTCTTCTTCACCGACGCGATGCAGGCGGTGGCGCCGGCCCGGGTCTTGTAGTCCTCGCTGGCGGCGATGATCTTCCCGTTGGCGGCTTTGAGGTGGAACCGGAACTGACCGTCGTTGTCCTGGAACAACTCGAACCTCGCTGCCAAGGCGTCCTCCCTTGAACGGTGACCCGACCCTTGCCTCACGGTAGGTGACAGCGCCGTGTCGGCCGCCAGTATCAGCATCGTGTTCTGCACGACCTCTCGTTGCCGGCGGGCGGTCGATACTGGAGTCATGGCCGACGCCGCGGATCTCGATGCGCTGTTCGCCGCGGCGCCGGCCGAGTTCACCGCGCTGTGCAAGCAGCTGGCCGACCGGGCGAAGAAGGCCGGTGACCGCGCCGGCGCCGCCGACATCGCCAGGCTGCGCAAACCCACGACCGCGGCGCGGGTGGTCAACCTGATCGCACTGCGCACCCCTAAGGCTCGCCAGCGGCTCGGCGAGCTTGGCGAGGAGCTGCGCGGCGCCCACCGCGCCCGGGACGGGGAGCGGATTCGGGAGCTGTCGGCCCGGCAGCGGCGCCTGGTCGAGGAGCTCGCCGAGCTGGGCTTCGCACTGGCCGGGCCGGACTCCCCACCGCCGCGCTGTGGGAGGACGTGACAGCGACCCTGCAGGCCACCGTCGCCGACCTGCGGGTGCTCGCCCAGCTGGGCTGGCTCAGCACCGCGCAGAGCTGGTCGGGGTTCGGGGCCGGCGGCGACAAGCTGGTGGACGAGGCGGAGGCGCCCCCGCTCGCGCCTGCGCGAAAAGCCAAGCAG
>Ga0116180_1000549_pt1 | contig 35192 bp, 29 predicted proteins | sample AD_UKC073_MetaG_FD_89804 | JGI IMG/M metagenome (GOLD analysis project Ga0116180, IMG submission 89804) | Active sludge microbial communities of municipal wastewater-treating anaerobic digesters from USA - AD_UKC073_MetaG | ecosystem: Engineered > Bioreactor > Anaerobic > Digestate | place: USA... | reverse complement strand
ATCTCAAACTACAACCGCAAATTCATCGAGGACGTGTGTGGCGACGACGCGCGCGGCCAGGTGGAGGTCATCCACTGCGGCGTCGATACCAGCGTCTTCCGCCCGGCAGAGAAGCGCGACGAGGCAGCACCCTTCACCATCCTGTGTACGGGGACGATGTACGAGGTCAAGGGGCATACCTACCTGATCGAAGCCTGCCGCCTGCTCAAAGAGCGCGGCCTTGACTTCCGCTGCAACCTGGTGGGTGATGGGCCGTTCCGCGACGCGCTCATGGAGCAGGTGCGCGAGGCCGGGCTGGGCGAGCACGTGTACTTCCTGGGGCCGAAGACTCGTGAGGAGATCGTCGCGCTGCTCCAGCAGGCCGATGTCGTCTCCGTGCCAAGCATCCCGACGGCGAGCGGGCGGCGAGAGGGCATCCCGGTCGTGCTGATGGAGGCCATGGCAAGCGGCGTCCCCGTCGTTGCCAGCAACATCTCAGGCATCCCGGAGCTGGTCGATGACGGTAAGAGCGGCATTCTTGTGCCCCCGCGCGACCCCGAAGCCATTGCCGACGCCATCGAGCGGCTCTGGCACGACCCAGCACTCCGTGAGGCATTAGGAAAGGAGGGAAGAGCGAAAGTCCTTCGAGAGTTCGACCAACATAAGAATGCGGCGCGGCTGGCGTGCCTGTTCACAGAAAGGACACCAGCATGAACGTTGTGACACTCTTATTCTGGTTATCAGCCGGTGTGCTGATCTACGTCTTCATTGGTTTCCCGCTTATTCTGATTCTTCGCGGGCTGCTTCTGCCCCGCCCTTACAAACAGGACGATATCACCCCCAGCGTCAGCCTGATTATCGCTGCATACAATGAGGCAGGTGTCATCGAGGAGAAGCTGAAAAACTCTCTCGCGCTCGACTACCCGCCCGACCGTCTGGAGATCATCGTTGCCTCGGACGGCTCGACCGACGGCACAGACGAGATTGTCAAACGCTACGCAGAGCGCGGCGTCCGGCTGCTGGCGCTGCCGCGTGGGGGGAAGATTCCGGCTCTCAACACGGCTTCCAGCCAGGCAAAGGGGGAAATTCTCGTCTTTTCTGATGCTAACAGCATGTACGCGCCCGATGCGCTGCGCGCCCTCGTACGTCCATTTGCCGACCCGAAGGTAGGCGGCGTGGCCGGCAACCAGTGCTATCTGCCCGCTAATAAGCAGAGCCTGGGCGGGATTGGCGAGCAGTTGTACTGGAACTTCGACCAGTATCTCAAGGAGATCGGCAGCCGCGCGGGCAACGCCATCTCGGCGACCGGCTCGATGTATGCCATACGGCGGTCGCTGTTTGAGCCAATCCCGACGGGCGTAACAGACGACTTCATGATCTCGACAAATGTCATCAAGAGGGGCTACCGGCTCGTTTACGCGCCGGATGCACGGACGTACGAGCCCGTGTCGAGTGACACGAGCATGGAGTTCAAGCGCAAAGTCCGGGTGATTACCCAGGGCTTGCAGGCCGTCATGCTCCACCGCCAGCTTCTAAACCCGTTCCGCTACGGCTTTTACGCGGTCCAGCTCTTCTCGCACAAGTTGCTCAGGCGGCTCATGGCCATCCCACTCATCGTGCTGTTCGTGACGAGCCTGCTGCTCGTCAGCATCAGCCTCTTCTACGAGATCGCAGCACTGGCTCAAAGCGCGTTCTATGGGCTGGCCCTCATTGGCATCGTGATTGAGCGCGTGGGGCCGGCATACCCGCGCCCGCTCAAGCCGCTCTTCCGGATGCTCTCGATCCCGTACTTCTTCTGCGCCGTGTATATCAGCTCGCTTGTCGCCGTGTTGAACCTGCTCCGCGGCAACCGGATCGAGCTGTGGGAGCCACAGCGCGCGGACCCCAAAGTAGGCGATACTTGAAGCCAACCACCAATTGAAAAGAGCGCCGCACGGCGCTCTTTTCAATTCAACAGCGTGGTTCGGGTGTCTGAGCTACCTGTCGCTGCTGCACAAATGTGCAGGATGGCTGAGAAAAAGGTCATGATCTCGCTAAAGGGCTTGACACGCGCCCCAAATCTATGATAGGGTTACAACCAATATCACCGGAGTAGCCGGAAGTCGTTGGATGAAACACATGCCGAGCAACCCAACCCACACGATTATTATCGGCGTCGTCGAGCTTCTTGTCCTCCTTAGCGACAAGAAGACGGTTCCGGTTGGGTAGACGGCGCACGGCGAAGCGTACAGGTGCCTCCCTAACCGGGAGGCACTTTTCGTTTATCTGGTAGATGACAGGGAGTACTGACATGTTAACCACAATCGACCTGCTCGCCCTCAGCCTTATTATCGTCATTCTTCCGGTCCTTCTCGTCCTTATCGAGAAGGGCCTGGGGTCGGTTGTGCCGGTTACGGTCCCCGTGGAGCGCGAAAGGCAACGTAGAGGCTAAGCGCGTACCACACAGACAAAGGTAACGGAGAGCCGCCCCAGGCATAGAGGGGCGGCTCTTTTGGTTTCAACACATGGAGGAGAAACAAGGCATGAACACAAGGCAGCACGCATGCCAGACAAAGATGAACGGCAGCACGAACGGCAACGGTCGGGCCGCCGCCAACCCGTTGATGGAGGCCTTCAGCGGGCCATTCGCGCAGTTTTACGACGAGCCGCGGGCGAACGGGCACCACAACGGCAAGCCCGCCTACCCCGCCGACGACGCCGACGCGCTGGCCCGCGACGCCCTGATGGATTGCTACAACGGCTAACGCCGTCTGATACCGCCCACCACGCAAAAGGAGAGATGACGATGTCTGCAACAGCAAAACGCCCGGTAACCGTCGCCACCAGCAACCGTCCCAGCGGCCCCTGGGCCAACGCCTGGGTCCCGGTGTGGGATGACCAGCCCGCGCCCAAGCCCGCCCGCCCCAAGCGCGAGACGAACCGGACCTATGGCAGCAGCAAGTAAGACCGCTACCCGCACCTGGCGCTCCGACCAGATCAAGCGCGGCGTTGAGCGCGCGCCGCACCGCGCCCTGCTCAAGGCAACGGGTGTCCGCGACGAGGACATGGGCAAGCCGTTTATCGCCGTTGTGAACTCGTACGTGGACATCGTGCCTGGGCACGTGCATCTGCAGGGCTTCGGCAAGCTGGTGAAGGAGGCCGTGCGCGCCGCCGGGGGCGTGCCGTTCGAGTTCAACACCATCGGCGTGGACGACGGCATCGCTATGGGGCATGAGGGCATGAAGTTCTCGCTACCCAGCCGCGAGCTGATCGCCGACTGCGTCGAGACGATGGTTGCCGCGCACTGCTTCGACGGCATGATCTGCATCCCCAACTGCGACAAGATCGTGCCCGGCATGCTGATGGCGGCCATGCGGCTCGACATCCCGACCGTGTTTGTCAGCGGCGGGCCGATGCCCGCAGGCCGCACCCCGGACGGGCGCAGCGTCGATCTGATCAGCGTTTTCGAGGGGGTTGGCGCGTACCGCGCCGGCAAGATCGACGACGCCGAACTCAAGATGCTGGAGGACTTCGGCTGCCCGTCCTGCGGTTCGTGCAGCGGCATGTTCACGGCCAACAGCATGAACTGCATCATGGAGGCGCTCGGGCTGGCGCTACCCTACAACGGCACGGCGCTCGCCGAGACGGAGGAGCGGCACGCCCTCGCGCGGGAGGCCGCCGCCCGCGTGATGGACCTCGTCGAGCGCAACGTCACTGCGCGGCAGATCGCCACGCTGGAGGCCTTCGACGACGCCTTCGCGCTCGACATGGCGATGGGCGGCAGCAGCAACACCGTGCTGCACCTGCTCGCCATCGCGCATGAGGCGGGCATCGAGTATGACCTGCATCGCATTAACGCCATTGCCGACCGGGTGCCGCACCTGTGCAAGATCAGCCCGGCCTCACACTGGCACATGGAAGACCTGCACCGCGCCGGGGGCATCCCCGCCCTGCTGAACGAACTCAGCGCGGACGGCAACACGCTCCACCTCGACCGCCCCACAGTGACCGGCAAGACGCTCCGCGAGAACATTTCTCAGGCCCGAGTCACCGATCACGCAGTGATCCTCCCCCGCGAGCAGCCGCACTCGTCGACCGGCGGGCTGGCCGTGCTATTCGGCAACCTCGCGCCGGAGGGCGCGGTCGTCAAGACCGGCGCGGTAGACCCCGCCATGCGCAAGCACAGCGGCCCGGCCCGCATCTACGAGAGCCAGGAGGAGGCGCTGCGCGGCATCTACAACGGCGAGGTTCAGCCCGGCGAGGTCGTGGTGATCCGCTACGAGGGGCCGGCGGGCGGGCCGGGCATGCAGGAGATGCTCAGCCCGACGAGCGCCATCATGGGCATGGGGCTGGGCGACAAGGTCGCGCTGGTCACCGATGGGCGCTTCTCCGGCGGGACGCGCGGCGCATGTATCGGGCACGTCAGCCCGGAGGCCGCCGCTCGCGGCCCGATTGCCGCCCTCCAGCCCGGCGACATCATCGACATTGACCTGGACGCCCGCACGCTGAATGTGCGGCTGTCCGACGAGGAGATCGCGCGGCGGCTTGAGGCGCTTCCGCCCTTCGAGCCGCGCACCACGAGCAAATGGCTCCGCCGCTACGCCCGCCTGGTTACCAGCGCATCGACCGGCGCGGTGTTCGGCGAGTTTTAGGCAGACAGGCCCCTGCCTTACAGGGCGGAGGGGAGATCGAGCGAGTGAGATCGGGTGAGAACTCGTACATCGAACGACATCCGACAGAGCAGCAACCAGATCGTGAGGAGAGAGGACCGACGATGAAGCGGACAGGCGCACAGATTATCTGGGAAGTGATGGTGCAGGAAGGCGTGGAGGTCGTGTTCGGCTACCCCGGCGGCGCGATCCTGCCATGCTATGACGCGATGCTCGACTACCCGGTGCGGCACGTGCTGACCCGGCACGAACAGGGCGCGGCGCACGCCGCCGACGGCTACGCCCGCGCTACTGGCAGGGTCGGCGTGGCGATGGCGACCTCCGGGCCGGGCGCGACCAACCTCGTGACCGGCATCGCCACTGCCATGCTGGACTCCTCGCCCATCGTCTGCATCACCGGGCAGGTGGCGAGCAGCGCCATCGGCAGCGACGCCTTCCAGGAGACGGACGTGACCGGCGTCACGCTGCCCATCACCAAGCACAACTACCTCGTCACGCGGACGGAGGACATCGGCCCGGCGCTGCGTGAGGCGTTCTACATCGCGCGCTCCGGTCGGCCCGGCCCGGTGCTCGTGGATATCACCAAGGACGCGCAGCAGGGCGTGATCGACTGGGAGCCGGACGACAGCCCGGTGCGTCTGCCCGGCTATCGCCCCGACCTGCGCGCCATGCCGGAGGAGTTCGAGCGGGCGCTGGAGCTGATCAACACCGCAGAGCGCCCGGTGATCCTCGCCGGGCACGGCGTCATCATGTCCAACGCGACGGACGTGGTTCGCCGCTTTGCCGAAAAGACGCAGACGCCGGTCGCCATGACGCTGCTCGGCATCGGCGGCTTCCCCGCCAGCCACCCGCTGAACCTCGGCATGATGGGCATGCATGGCGAGGCATGGGTTAACACGGCCATTCAGGAAGCCGACCTGCTGCTGGCCTTCGGCATGCGCTTTGACGACCGCGTCACGGGCAACGTGCGCACCTACGCCCCGAAAGCCCGCAAGATCCACATCGATATCGACCCGTCGGAGATCAACAAGAACGTCCGCGTGGACGTCGGCATTGTCGGCGACCTGCGCGATACGCTGGAGGAGCTGCTGCCACGCGTCGAGCCGCGCGAGCGGCAGGAGTGGCTCGGCTACATCGACATGCTCAAGGGCGATTCCGCCGTGCGCGACATCCAGTACCTGCCAGACAACGGCCACCTGTACGCCGCGCACGTGATCAACGACCTGTGGCATTACACCGGCGGCAATGCGCTCGTCGTAACGGACGTGGGCCAGCACCAGATGTGGGAGGCGCAGTACTACCGCCACGAGAAGCCGCGCACGCTGATCACCTCCGGTGGGCTGGGCACGATGGGCTTCGCCCTCCCGGCGGCCATCGGCGCGAAGCTGGGCCGCCCGGATGAGGAGGTCTGGGTCATCGCGGGCGACGGCGGCTTCCAGATGACCGCCGCCGAACTGTCGACCTGTGCGCAGGAGGGCCTCAAGCTGAACATCGCCATCATCAACAACGGCTTCCTGGGGATGGTACGCCAGTGGCAGGAGTTCTTCTACGAGCGGCGCTATGCGGCCACGCCGATGCGCAGCCCTGATTTCGTGAAGCTGGCCGAAGCGCACGGGCTGACCGGGCTGCGCTGCGAGCGCCGCGAGGATATCGAGGCGGTCGTGCGGCAGGCCCAGCAGACGCCGGGCACAGTCGTGATCGACTTCCGCGTGGAGCAGGAGGACTCAGTCTACCCGATGGTGCCCGCCGGTGCGGACTTGCACGCGATGATCCGCCGGCCCAGCCCCATCGCCGAAACCGCGCAGGATTAGGGCATGTCCCCCTCTGACGGACCTTCGGTCCGCCATCTCCCCCTAAAAGGGGGCGATTCAGCGGCCGTTGAGGCTGACTGCCCCCTTCCAGGGGGAAGTGCCCGTAGGTCGCGAAGCGACCGCAGGGCGAAGGGGGTGAAGGCCATGCATCTGAACACGACATGCACCGATACAAGCCGGTAATCCATACCGTTCACAAAGAGGAGACACCTCAATGTTGCAAACGTTCGTCGTATACGTAGAGGACAAACCCGGCGTGCTGAACCGCGTCGCGTCGCTGTTCCGCCGCCGCGCCTTCAACATCGAGTCGCTGACCGTCGGCCATACCGACCAGGAAGGCGTCAGCCGCATGACCATCATCGCCCAGGCGGACGACATCACCGCGCGGCACATCGAGGCCAACCTGTACAAGCTTGTCAACGTGCTGAGGGTCGAGAACGTCACGCGGGAGCCAACCGTCGTGCGCGACCTCGCGCTGATCAAGGTCCGCGCCGACAACGGCAGCCGCCGCGAGATCATCCAGCTTGCGGACGTGTTCCGCGCCCATGTGGTGGATGTGACCAACACCTCATGCATCATCGAGGTGACCGGCACCGAGGACAAGATCGATGGGCTGGTGGAGGTGCTGCGGCCCTTCGGCATCATCGAGATGGTGCGGACCGGCGCTGTGGCGATGCATCGCCGCAGCGAGGCGCCTCGCTTCAGCCCGGAGTTCGTCACCGCACGCGTCACGGAAGAGGCAACTGCGAAATAGCTGTGAAGGCGCCCCCCCACCTGCGCGCCGTGCGCGCTTTCCTCCCCCTTGTAAGGGGGAGGACGGACCGCAGCCGCAGGCTGCGGGACAGGAGGGGGGGGGTGGCTGGGCCGCATCACCCGGAGCCGCGAAGTTCATTCGCGGCGGGGTTGGCACTCTGTACGGCAAGCCTTACCGGGCGCTCAGCGCAGAAGTAGCAGTGCCGCCACGCCGAGCAGCACGTTGATGCTCATCAGCGCAGCCAGCACGACCCAGCCAGCAGCGCCAGAAGGCGTTTTGCACATCCGCGACGGGGTTTGCCCGGAAGCAAGGCGCCCCCCCACCTGCGGCTGCGGGACAGAAGGGGGTTTTGCCCGGGGCGGGGTTGACACTCTGTACGGCGGAGGCTCGCCTATATCAAGGTACTGCATATCCCTTCATCCTCTACCTGACATCACTCATCTACTCCAGTGATAGAGGATGGAACTTAAGACCGAATTAACGCTGAATTAAAACAAAGGACGGAACGACAGTGGCAACCGTTTACTACGACAAAGACGCGAATCTCGACCTGATCACCTCGAAGAAGGTGGCCGTGATCGGCTACGGCTCGCAGGGGCACGCGCACGCGCTCAACCTGCGCGATAGCGGCGTGGAGGTGTGCGTTGGGCTGCGCGAGGGAAGCAAGAGCTGGGAAAAGGCCGAGGCTGACGGGCTGGCGGTCAAGACCGTTGCCGAGGCCGCCGCATGGGGGGACGTGGTGATGATGCTCGTGCCGGACACCGCCGCCCCGGCCATCTACGCCGAGCACGTCGCGCCGCACCTGAGTGCGGGCAAGACGCTGATGTTCGCGCACGGCTTCAACATCCGCTACGGGACCATCCAGCCACCCGCCGACGTGGACGTGAGCATGGTCGCGCCAAAGGCCCCCGGCCACCGCGTGCGCGAGCTGTACGTCGAGGGGGCCGGAACCCCGGCGCTGCTGGCCGTCGAGCAGGATGTCAGCGGTCAGGCGGAGGCGCAGGCGCTGGCCTACGCCGCGGCGATCGGCTGCGCCCGCGCGGGCGTGCTCAAAACCACCTTCGCCGAGGAGACCGAGACGGACCTGTTCGGTGAGCAGGCGGTGCTGTGCGGCGGCGTGGCGGCGCTCGTCAAGACCGGGTTCGAGACGCTCGTCAAGGCAGGCTACCAGCCGGAGATCGCCTACTTCGAGTGCCTGCACGAACTGAAGCTCATCGTGGACCTGATGTACCAGGGCGGGCTGAACTACATGCGCTACTCGGTGAGCGACACCGCCGAGCACGGTGATTACACCGGCGGCCCGCGCATCATCACCGAGGAGACGCAGGGCGCGATGGCGCAGATGCTCGCCGAGATTCAGGATGGCACGTACGCCCGGAAGTGGATCGAGGAGAACGAGAAGGGGCGGCCCTGGTTCAACGCCCGCCGCAGAGAGGAGCAGGAGCACCTGATCGAGAAGGTCGGCGCGGAACTGCGCCAGATGATGCCTTTCCTGAAGCCGGTGCAGATCAAGCCGGGGGAGTGAGGAAACCCTGGCCCCTGCCATTAAAGAGGGGCGCATAGGGGCGGAGCATGCAGCATGCTCCGCCCCTACAAAACCCTGGATGCAAGCAGCCGCGAAGTCCATTCGCGGGGGAGACCGCGAGAGCACGAGAAATAGCCGCAGCGTGCCTGCGGAGAGAGGAGCCATCATGAACGTGTCAAATGTTGCCGACGATAACATCGTGCGAATTTTCGACACCACCCTGCGCGACGGCGAGCAGTCGCCGGGCGCAACGCTGACCTCCGCCGAGAAGCTCGAAGTGGCGCGCGCGCTCGCCCAGCTCGGGGTGGACGTGATCGAGGCGGGCTTCCCCATCGCCTCACCGGACGACTTCGCCGCCGTCCAGCGGATCGCCGAGGAGGTCGGCAACCAGAGCGTGAGCGGGCGTGAGCCGCCGATTATCTGCGGGCTGGCCCGCGCCCACGAGAAAGACATCCTGCGCGCGTGGGAGGCCGTGCAGTACGCCGCCCGCCCCCGCATTCACACCTTCCTCGCCACATCGCCCATCCACATGAAGTACAAGCTGCGGATGGACCCGGAGGAGGTTGTTGAGCGGGTTATCGCCATGGTGAGCTACGCCAAGAGCCTGTGCGACGACGTTGAGTTCAGCCCGGAGGACGCCGGGCGCAGCGACCCCGAGTTCCTGTACGTCGTGCTCGAGGAGGCCATTAAAGCCGGGGCGACGACGCTCAACATCCCCGACACGGTCGGCTACACCACACCGGAGGAGTTCGGCGGGCTGATCCGGGGCATTATGACGAACGTGCCCGGCATTGAGAACGTCATCGTGTCCGTCCACTGCCATGACGACCTCGGGCTGGCGACCGCGAACACGCTGGCAGGCATCGCTGCGGGGGCGCGGCAGGCTGAGGTCACGATCAACGGCATCGGCGAGCGGGCGGGCAACACCTCGCTTGAAGAGGTCGTGATGGCGCTGCGCACGCGCCGGGCTGTCTACGGGCTGGACACGCGCATCGACACGACGCAGATCGCCCGCATCAGCCGCATGGTGAGCAACTACACCGGCATCCCGGTGCAGCCGAACAAGGCCATTGTCGGCGCGAACGCCTTCGCGCACGAGTCGGGCATCCACCAGGATGGCATGCTCAAGCATGAGGAGACGTACGAGATTATGCGCCCGGAGATGGTCGGCGTGGACCGCACCAAGCTGGTGCTGGGCAAGCACTCCGGGCGGCACGCGCTGCGGGCACGCCTGCAGGAGCTTGGCTACGAACTCTCCGACGAGGAGTTGAACCGGGTCTTCAAGCGCTTCAAGGTGCTGGCCGACCAGAAGACCATTACCAACGCCGACCTTGAGGCGCTGATGGCGGACGAGGTCTACCAGCCGGTCGAGGTGTACGCGCTGGAGGGCTTGCAGGTGACGTGCGGCACCATGGGCATGCCGACCGCCACCGTGCGCCTGCGCGGGCCGGACGGCGCGACGTACACCGAGGCGGCGGTCGGCACGGGGCCGGTCCACGCGGCCTATACCGCCATCGACCGGATCGTCGGGCAGCCGGTCACGCTGCTGGAGTTCGCCGTCAACGCCGTGACGGAGGGGATCGACGCGCTCGGCGAGGTGACGGTCCGCATCCGCTACGCCAACGGGCATGAGAGCGGCGTGATGAACCCGCAGAACGAGACGACCACCGCCCGGACGTTCGGCGGGCACGGCGCGGACACGGACATCATCGTGGCGAGCGTCAAGGCGTACCTGTCTGCAGTTAACAAGATGCTGATCGCCACCGGCGTCGCGCAGCCCGCGTCGGGCGTCGCGGCGGATTAAAGGCAGCCGTGTGCCCCCCTTCGCCCTTGGGCCGCTTCGCGACCTACGGGCACTTCCCCCTATCAGGGGGCGGTTGTGACACTGTGCACCAGAATCGCCCCCTTATAGGGGGAGATGGCGTTGCGAAGCAACGTCAGAGGGGTCTTAGGCAGGAGTACACTCCGATCTGCTGCGACACAACACGAGCCATTCACGCCAATTTAGAGGAGTCACGACCGTATGAGCACATCAACATCCCGACCCCGCACGCTGTTTGAGAAAGTGTGGGATGACCACGTCATCGCGCAGGAGCCGGACGCCCCGGCCATCCTGTATATCGACCTGCACCTTATCCACGAGGTGACCTCGCCGCAGGCCTTCGCCGGGCTGAGGGCGCGCGGGCTGCGTGTCCGCCGGCCCGACCGCACCGTCGCCACGATGGACCACTCCACGCCGACGACACCCTTCAACGGCGGCGACCCGCTCAGCCTGCCCCTTGCCGATCCGCTTGCTGCGGCGCAGCTTCAAACGCTCAAGCGCAACTGCGAGGACTTCGGCATACGGCTGTACGAACTGGGCTCGGCGCATCAGGGCATCGTACACGTCATCGGGCCGGAGCTTGGCCTGACACAGCCCGGCATGACCATCGTCTGCGGTGACAGCCACACCTCGACGCACGGCGCGTTCGGCGCGCTGGCCTTCGGCATCGGCACGAGCGAGGTCGAGCACGTGCTGGCGACGCAGTGTCTGCTCCAGTACCAGCCAAAGACGTTCGAGGTGCGCGTCGAGGGGCGGCTGCGTGAGGGCGTCTCGGCCAAGGACATCATCCTCGCGCTGATCGCGCAGATCGGCACCGGCGGGGGGACGGGGCATGTCTTTGAGTACCGGGGTGAGGCCATCCGCGCGCTGTCGATGGAAGAGCGCATGACGATCTGCAACATGTCTATCGAGGGCGGCGCGCGCGCCGGGATGATCGCGCCGGACGATACCACATTCGAGTACGTCGCCGGGCGCGAGTTCGCGCCGAAGGGCGAGGCATGGGATCGCGCCGTCGAGCGGTGGCGCGCCCTGCCGACCGACGAGGGCGCCACGTTCGACCGGTCCATCACTCTGGATGCCTCGAAGCTGGAGCCGATGGTCACCTACGGGACAAACCCCGGCATGGGCATCCCCGTCACCGGGCGCGTGCCGGACCCCGCCACCGAGCCTGACCCGGTCCGGCGGGGCACGCTGGAGAAGGCGCTTGCGTACATGGGCTTGCAGCCCGGCCAGCCGCTGCTCGGCCACCCGGTTGATGTGGTGTTCCTCGGCTCGTGCACCAACTCCCGCATCAGTGACCTGCGCCTCGCGGCGGAGGTGCTGCGCGGTCGCAAGGTGGCGGAGGGCGTGCGGATGCTGGTCGTGCCCGGCTCGCAGAGCGTGAAGCGGCAGGCCGAGGCGGAAGGGCTTGACCGGGTCTTCAAGGAGGCGGGCGCGGAGTGGCGCGAGGCGGGCTGCTCGATGTGCATCGCCATGAACGGCGACCAGCTTGAGCCCGGCCAGTACGCGGTCAGCACGAGCAACCGCAACTTCGAGGGACGGCAGGGCAAAGGCGGGCGGACGTTCCTCGCCTCGCCGCTGACCGCCGCCGCGAGCGCGGTCGCCGGGTGCATCGCCGACGTGCGCACGCTGCTGCCGCAGACGATCACGGTGGGCGGGTGACCCCCTTTGACCCTGCCTCCAGCAGGGCCATTACCCCCTATAAGGGGGCAATTTGGGGCACATACAAGGGTCGCCCCCTTGCGGGGAGCTGGTAGCTCGCAAGCGAGCACCGGTGGGGGGTCCAGGTAATCGGGCAGACGCGAAGCGCCTGGAGTCCGCCAGTGGGCGGACTTTGCGGCAGCAAAGCTGCCTTATAGCCCGGAAATTCATTTCCGGGCGGGCTGAAAAGGAGGAGAGACTCAACCATGCCACAGTTCACAACGCTGACATCACGGGCGGTGAAGCTGCCCGTTGCCAACATTGATACCGACCAGATCATCCCGGCGCGCTTCCTCAAGGTGACGGACAAGGAAGGGCTTGGCAAGGTGCTGTTCTGCGACTGGCGCTACCGGGGCACCGTGCCGACCGTCGAGGCGGCGGAGCAGGCCGAGCCGGAGCCTGACTTCGTGCTGAACAGGCCGGAGAGCCGGGGCGCGCAGATCCTCATCGCCGGGGACAACTTCGGCTGCGGCTCCTCGCGAGAGCACGCGCCCTGGGCGCTTGCGGCCTACGGATTCCGCGCTATCATCTCGACATCCTTCGCCGACATCTTCCGTAGCAACGCGCTGAAAAACGGCCTGCTGCCCGTTGCGGTGGACGCGGACACGCACGCCGCGCTGCTTGCCCTGCCCGCCGACGCCGAACTGACCATCGATCTCGTTGAACAGACCCTGGAGGTGCCGGGCGACAGCATTCGCGTCGCCTTCTCGATTGACCCCTTCGCCAGGAAGTGTCTGCTGCAGGGGGTTGACCAGTTGGGGTATCTGCTGTCATTCGAGAAGGCAATCCAAGCATACGAGGAGGCGCGAGAACATGTCCAGGCATCTTAGCGGCGACGACGTGGTACAGGTTTACGACACGACTCTGCGGGACGGCACGCAGCGCGAGGGGATCTCGCTCAGCGCACAGGACAAGGTCGCGATTGCGCGGCGGCTCGACCGGCTGGGCGTGACGTTCATCGAGGGCGGCTGGCCCGGCTCGAACCCGAAGGATGTCGAGTTCTTCGAGCGGGCGAAGGACATGGAGTGGCAGCACGCGCTGATCGCGGCTTTCGGCTCGACGTGTCGCGTCGGCTCCCGGCCCGAGGACGACGCCAACATCCGCGCCCTGCTGGACGCAGCTACGCCGGTCTGCACGGTGGTCGGCAAGACGTGGACGCTACACGTGAAGGATGTGCTGCGGACGACGCTCGACGAGAACCTGCGCATCATCGAGGAGAGCCTGGCTTACCTCAAGGCGCAGGGCCGCCGCGTGATCTACGACGCCGAGCACTTCTTCGACGGCTACAGGGCCGACCCGGCCTACGCCATCGAGACGCTGCGGGCGGCCATACGCGGCGGCGCGGAGATCGTCGTGCTGTGCGACACCAACGGCGGCTCGCTGCCCTGGGATGTCGAGGCGATCTGCAGGGCAACCAGCGAGCAGATCGGCGGGCATCCGTTCGGCATCCACACGCACAACGACGGCGAGCTTGGCGTGGCGAACACGCTATCGGCGGTACGCGCGGGCGCGATGCATGTGCAGGGCACCATCAACGGCTACGGCGAGCGCTGCGGCAACGCCAACCTGTGCTCCATCATCCCCGACCTGGAGTTGAAGATGGGGCGGCGCTGCCTGCCGGAAGGCCACCTGCGCCAGCTTTACGATGTGTCGCACTACGTCGCCGAGGTCGCCAACCTTGCGCCCGACGAGCACGCGGCCTACGTGGGTCGCAGCGCCTTCGCGCACAAGGGCGGGATTCACGTCGCGGCCATCCGCCGCAACGTGGACTCCTACCAGCACATCGACCCGGCGCTGGTCGGCAATGAGATGCGCGTAGTGGTGAGCGAACTCTCCGGGCGTGGTAATCTTATGAGCAAAGCCGAGGAGTTCGGACTGAGCATCGAACACCACGAGCAGATCGCGGGGGTGCTGCAGGAGATCAAAGAGCTTGAGGCCCGCGGCTTCTCGTTCGAGGCGGCGGAGGCATCCGTCGCGCTGATGCTCAGGCGGCAGGTGGAGGGGTACGAGCCGCCGTTCGAACTTGTCGACTACACAGTGTACGTTGAACACCGCGACGGGCGCGGCATGGTGACGGAGGCAACGGTTAAGGTGGCCGTAGGGGGCGAGGTGATCCACACCGCCGCCGAGGGGAACGGCCCGGTGAACGCCCTCGATGCCGCGCTGCGCAAGGCGCTGCTGCCGATCTACCCGGCGCTTGCGAGCTTCCAGCTTGCGGACTACAAGGTCCGCATTCTGGACGGGCAGAACGGCACCGCCGCCACGACCCGCGTGCTGATCGACACGCAGAACGCGCATGAGCGCTGGAGCACGGTCGGGGCCTCGACCAACATCATCGAGGCGTCGTGGCGGGCGCTCGCGGACAGCATTGAGTACGGCCTTGCGCTGCACGGGGAGGAAATCGCCCCGGCTGGGGCGCGCGGGGCCAGCATTAAGCCAGAGGAGGCAACGATTGAACGCACAGGAACTGGGGCTGCGCATCGTTCCGATTGAGGATGTCGCGCCGCATGAAACCTTCGACCCCCGGCGCGTCGAGCGCCTGAGCGCCTACGTGCGGGAGGAAGGGCAGCTTAAGAACCCGCCGCTCGTCGTGGAGAGTCAGGGCACGTACGTCATCCTCGACGGCACGACCCGCACGCAGGCGCTGGCCAATCTCGGCTACCCGCACATTCTGGTGCAGGTTGTTGAGCCGGGGCGGGCCCGCGTCTCGACGTGGAATCACATCGTTCTCGGCATCGACCGCAACCAGCTATGGGAGCAGATGCAGGCGCTGCCGGTGTTCAGCTACCGGCGGCTCTCCGGCGTCTCGGTGTACGAGAACGGGCATCGCTGGGCGGGCGGCGTGACCTTTGCCGACGGCGAGAGCTACTCGCTGGAACTGCCGCGCTCGGCGACGCCGGAGGAGGAGGTCGAGGCGCTGAACCGGCTCGTCGCGCTCTACACCGGCGAGCGCGAGATCCTGCGCAGCGTGTCGAGCGACCTCGATGAACTGCGCAAGGACTACGATGATCTGACCGCCGTGATCTCCTTCCCCCGGTACACGGTGCTCGACATCCTGAAGTTCGGCAAGACGAAGGGCTGCGTGCCGCCCGGCATCACACGCTGCATCGTGCCGGGGCGCATCCTGCGCATCAACCTTGATCTCGCGCTGCTCGAAGACCGCACCATGACGCTTGAAGAGAAGAACGAGGAACTCAACCGCTACATCAGCGCCCGGCTGCAGCGCCAGCCGCTGCGCTACTACGAGGAACCCGTCTACATCCTGGAGGACTGAGAACCCTGATGAACGCCACCATCGTTCTGCTGCCCGGCGACGGCATCGGGCCGGAGGTTGTAGAAGAGGCCCGCAAGACGCTGGAAGCCGTCGCCGCCGCGTCCGGCCATCAGTTTACATTTGACGAGCACCTGTTCGGCGGCGCGGCCATCGATGCGCACGGCACCGCGCTGACCGAAGAGACACTCGCCGCCTGTAAGGCCGCCGACGCGGTGCTGCTCGGCGCGGTCGGGGGGCCGAAGTGGAGCGACCCCACCGCGCCGGTGCGCCCGGAGCAGGGTTTGCTGCGCCTGCGCCACGAGTTGGGGCTGTTCGCCAACCTGCGCCCGGTGAAGGTCTACCCGGAGCTGATCGACGCCTCGCCGCTCAAGCCGGAGCGCCTGCGCGGGGTGGACATCCTGTTCGTCCGCGAGCTGACCGGCGGCATTTACTTCGGCGAGCCGCGCTTCCGCGAGCAAACGGCGGACGGCGTGCGGGCAGTCGATACGATGGCTTACACCGAGGCGGAGGTACGCCGCGTGGCGCGGCTGGCGTTCCGGCTGGCGGAGGCCCGCCGGGGGCGCGTGACCTCGGTGGACAAGGCCAACGTGCTTGAGTCCTCGCGCCTGTGGCGGGAGGTCGTTACGGAGGTCGCGGCGGAGTTTCCTCGCGTGACGCTGGAGCACCAGCTTGTCGACTCGATGGCGATGCGCCTCATCCAGAACCCTGCCTCACTCGACGTGGTGGTGACGACCAACATGTTCGGCGACATCCTGACCGACGAGGCGTCGGTGCTGGCCGGGTCGCTGGGCCTGCTGCCCAGCGCGGCGCTCGGTGAGGGCGGCCCGGGTCTGTACGAGCCGATCCACGGCTCCGCGCCGGACATCGCCGGGCGGGGCATCGCCAACCCCACGGGGACGATTCTCAGCGCGGCGATGCTGCTGCGCGAGTCGCTCGGCCTGCCCGCCGAGGCGGCGGCTATCGAGGCGGCGGTTGCGCAGGCCATCGCCGACGGCGTTCGCACCGCCGACCTCACGACCACCAACCCGATTTCGACAGCGGAGATGGGCGCGGCGATCCGCGAGCGGCTAAAACTGCCGGTGCGGTCGGGGTGACGGCAGGCCACACGGCCTCACCGCGAGAGGAGTGATGCGCGATGGCAATTGTGGTGTTTACGCTGGCGGCTGTCCTTCTGCTGGTGGCCTATCTGGTCGGCTGGCGACCTCGCCCTGCGCAGAGCATCAATCGCACCGGGGACGATTCCGCGCGGGATGTCCTGCGGCAGCCCGAAGATAATTGAATAGGGATGAGATTTCGCCAGAGGTAGGGGCGGAGCATGCTCCGCCCCTATGGGATCACCACATCAGGAGCCGCAAAGTTTATTCGCGGCAAACCTCCCAGGCAAAACGCTGAGGCGTTTTGCACATTTGCGGCGGTTTTCACAGCATTTATTCATGTCCCCACTGATCTCCGTCATTTCTCCCATGCAAGAAATATAATTTCCTGCTACCCTCCCTACGGGAATCATTGACGATGGAGAGGCGTTGTGAAGCGTAACGTTAACGGCAGCAAACCCACCACCAGCGAGCATCTTGTTGAACTGCGCCGTGTGGTGAAAACCTACAAGACGGAAGCCGGTGACTTTGTCGCTCTCAAGGGTATTGACCTGACCATCGACGCGGGTGAGTTCGTCGCCGTAGTCGGCAAGTCCGGCAGCGGCAAATCCACGATGATCAACATGATCACCGGGATCGACCGCCCGACGAGCGGCGAGGTCTACGTCAATGGCACGCCCATCCACACGCTGAACGAGGATCAGATGGCGCGCTGGCGCGGGCGCAACATGGGCGTCGTCTTCCAGTTCTTCCAGCTCTTGCCAACGCTTACCGTGCTGGAGAACGTCATGCTGCCGATGGACTTCTGCAACGTGTACGCCCGTGACGAGCGATACGACCGCGCAATGGAACTGCTCAGGCAGGTGGACATCGTCGAGCACGCGCACAAGCTGCCGACGGCGATCTCCGGCGGGCAGCAGCAGCGCGCCGCCATCGCACGGGCACTCGCCAACGACCCGCCGATCATCGTCGCCGACGAGCCGACAGGCAACCTCGACTCCCGGACCGCGAACGACGTCTCCCGCCTGTTTGAAGACCTCGTCGCGCAGGGCAAGACGATTCTCATGGTCACGCACGACAAAGACCTTGCCAGCCGCGCTGGGCGCACCATCACGCTGGCGGACGGCGAGATCATCGCGAGCCTTGAGGGGTTGACCCGATGACCGTTCTCGGCCCGCGGTGGCGCAAGGTCATCCGCGACATCTGGGACAACAAGGCGCGCACGCTGCTCGTCGTGCTGGCGGTCGCCGTCGGCGTGTTTGCCTTCGGCAGCATGTTCATCACCCGCGAAGTGCTGCTGGAGAACATGAACCAGGGCTTCGCGAGCAGCAACCCGGCGACGATCACCATCAGCCTCAGGCCGTTCGACGAGAGCCTGCTGCGGACAGCACGCACCTTCCCCTACGTCGAGGAGGTCGCCGCCCGCTCGACCGCGCAGGTGCAGGTGTGGACGGGCAACACATGGCTGCCGCTGACCCTTATCGCCGTGCCGGACTTCGAGCAACTCAGCGTCAACACGCTGACGCTTGAAAGCGGCACATTCAACCTCCAGCGGCGACAGATCCTGTTCGAGCGGCAGTCGCTGCCGCGCATCGAGGGCGCGGGCATCGGCGACGGCGTGGTGATCGAACTGCCGGACAACTCTCAGCAGCGACTGGTGATCGCCGGGACGGTTCACGACTTCAACGCCATCCCCGGCTCGCGCGCGCCGCTCCTGACCGGCTACGTCTCGACCGACACGCTGCACCTGCTCGGGCTGCCGAGCGACTACACCGAACTCCTGATCGTCACCGACCCGGCGCTGACGACCAACGAACAGCTTACCACCGTCTCCCGCACCTTTGTTGACCTGCTGGAGCGCTACGGGCACACCGTCACCGGCGTGACGGTCACCGAGCCGGGCAAGCACTGGGCGTCCGACCTTATCGACGCAACCGTGCTGGTGATGGTGATCCTCGGCCTGCTGGCGCTGACGCTGTCCGGCTTCCTGGTGATCAACACCATCACCTCGATCCTCGCGCAGCAGAAGCGGCAGGTCGGCATGATGAAGGCCGTCGGCGCAACGACCGCCGACATCACCGGCATTTACCTGGCGATGTCGGGGGTCTACGGCGCGCTGGCCCTGCTGATCGCGCTGCCCGTCGGCGTGCTGCTCTCACGCGGTATGACGCGCATCCTGGCCGACTTTCTGAACGTCGATGTGTTCATGTTCCAGATCCCCGGCTGGATTATCGCGCTGCAGGCGGGCACGGCGCTGATCACCCCGCTCATCGCCGCGTTCATCCCGGTGGTGCGCACTTCACGCATCACCGTGCGCGAGGCGGTGAGCGACTACGGCATCGGCGGCGTGGTGCGTCAGGGGGCCATCGACCGGCTGATCACGGCCATACGCGGGCTGCCCCGCCCGACGCTGCTCTCGCTGCGCAACACCTTCCGCCGCAAGGGCCGCCTCGCGCTGACGCTCGCCACGCTGGCGACCGCCGGGGCGATCTTCATCTCCGTACTGAACACCCGCGCCGCAATCATCCACGAGTTCAACCAGATCATTGCCATGTTCGGCTACGACGTGCAGGTGCTGCTCAGCGAGCCGCAGCCCGTCAGCCGCCTGGAGCGCGAGGCGATGCAGATCGAGGGCGTGGAGCGCGTCGAGGGCTGGGGCTTCGCTTCCGGCACGATCATCCGGCCCGACGGCGTCGCGGTTGAGCCGGTGCCGACACCGGCCCACCCCGGCCCGCAGTTCTCCCGCCGCAGTGAACTGAGAGACACCGGCGAAAACGAGGGGACGGACCTGCTGATCTTCGCGCCGCCGCTCGACACGCCGTTCATCAAGCCGACGATGGTCGAGGGGCGCTGGCTGCAGCCCGGCGACAACAACGTGATTGTTATCTCCAGCGAAGTGCTCAACAAAGAGCCGTACATCAAAGTAGGCGATATGCTCAACGTGCGGATGCGCGGCGCAGTGCGTCAGATGGAGGTCGTGGGCGTCGTCAACCTGATCGGCATCGAGTTTGCCTACGCGCCGTTCGACTACATCACACGGCTGCAGGGGGCCGCCGGGCAATCGTTCGCAGCGATCATCGGCACGACCAGCAGCGACCCGGACTACCAGAGCGCGCTCGCCCGCCGCATCGAGGAGCAGTTTCAGGAGGCGGGCATCCAGGTCAGCCAGACGCTGACGCCCAGCAACCTGATCGGCGTTGTGATCAGCCAGATCGACTTCTTCGTGCTGTTCATGCTGTTCATGGCGCTGCTGCTGGGGCTGGTCGGTGGGCTGGGGCTGATGTCCACAATGAGCCTGAACGTGCTGGAGCGCACGCGCGAGATCGGCGTGATGCGCGCCATCGGCGCATCCAACCGCGATATTCGCAGCGTGTTCCTCACCGAGGGCGTACTGATCGGCCTGATTAGCTTTGTCATCTCGTCCCTTCTGAGCCTGCCCATCACCTACGGCTTTGTGACGGGCATCGGGCTGGCCTTCTTCAACCGGCCCATGACGCTGGTGCTCACGCCGCTGGGCTTCGGCGGGTGGCTGGGCATTGTGCTCGTGCTCGCCGCCGCTGCCAGCCTGCTCCCGGCGAACCGGGCGGCGCAGGTCAGCGTGCGCGAGTCCCTGGCATATGAATAGAACAGACAGAAACGGCAGACACCCCGCATGAGAGCGATGATATCCTCAAGACGCAAGACCATCACAACCCTGCTGACCCTGATGCTGGCGGCGCTGCTGCTCGCCGCGTGCGGCGCGGAGCCCACTCCCACCCTGGAGCCGCCCGACAGCGCGACAGACGAGCCTGCCGGGCGGGCGAGCGCCAACGAGCCGGTGATCACCGCGACCGGGCGGGTGGCCCCTGCCGACTGGACCGAGGTGAGCTTCACCGTCGGCGGGCACGTGGCGGAACTGCTCGTCGAGGAGGGTGACACGGTGGAAGCCGGGGATGTGATCGCGCGGCTGCGGGCGGTGGAGCTTGAGGCGGCGGTGCGCCAGGCCGAAGCGGCGCTGGCACAGGCGGAGGCCAACCTGGCGAAGGTCAAGGCGGGACCAACCGAGGCGCAGATCGCCGCCGCCAGAGAAGCCCTCAACGCGGCGCGCGCCCGCACGGCTGCCGCCGTCGCCCGGCGCGATGCGCTGGACGGGCAGGTCACCGAGGCGGACCTCGCCGCCGCCGAGAACCAGCTACGCGAAGCCGAGCTGGCCTACGCCAGCGCAGAGAGCGCCTTCAACTCGATCCGCAACTTCAACCCGGAGGACTGTGAGAAGCTGGAGGAGCAGGGCTTCCCCTGCCCGCTCGGCGCGTACGACAAGGTCGAGACGCAGTTCAACATGGCACAGCTACAGCTTGAGGCGGCCCGCGCCCACCTGAGCGATCTGCTCGACGGGCCGAACCCGGACGAGAAGGCGCTGGAGGATGCCCGCGTCTGGCTGGCCTCGGCGCAGGCGGAAGCCGCACAGGCGCGGCTCGACCTGCTGCTCGCGCAGCCCTTCGAGGAGGATATCGCCGTAGCCGAAGCGGAGGTCGCGCGGGCGCAGGCTGAACTGGAGGCCGCGCGCGCCCAGCTCGCGCAGACCGAACTGACCGCCCCGCTCAGCGGCACGGTGACCGCCGTCATGGTAGAGGTGGGCCAGTTCCTGCCGCCGGGGCAGATCGTCGCGCAGATCGGCGACCTGAGCACGCTGCGCGTCGAGACGACGGACCTGAACCAGACGGACGCCGCCCGCCTGCAGGTCGGGGACCGCGCCACGGTGACGTTTGACGCGCTGCCCGGCGTGACGGTCGGCGGTGAGGTCGTCAGCATCTCGCCCAAGCCCATCGAGGGCGCAGGAGTGAACTACATCGCGGTGGTGGAGCTGGATGAGATCCCGCGCGGGCTGCGCTGGGGCATGACGGCATTTGTAGACATTGAGGCGGCACGGTGATGAGCCACGACATGATCCAGTTGACACGAGAGCGTTTTACCCGGCTGGCCGGGCTGGTGCTGGTCCTCACTGCGGTGCAGCTCGGCGGCTGCCAGAGCGGGTTGGGGCCGATCGGCAGGCAGGCCGAGCCGACCCCGACCGTCCAGAGCCCGCCGCTCGCCGCCAGCCAGACGGGCGTGGTGTCCGTCACCGGTGAGGTCGTCCCGGCGCGCCAGTCGATGCTGAGCTTCGCCACCGGCGGGCGCATCGTGGAGATCACCGTTGAGATTGGGGACACCGTACAGGCGGGCGATGTCATCGCGCGGCTGGACACAACCCTGCTCGACGCGGAGGTCAGGAAGGCGGAGGCCGCACTCGCGGTTGCGCAGGCGACGCTCGCGCAGGTACAGGCCGGTCCGCGCGAGCCCCAGCTTGCTGAGGCGGAGAGCAACGTGCAGGCGGCCAACGCCGCCGCCGCCGTCGCGGATGCCCAGCGGCGCGTGGTATCCGCCGGGCCGCGTGCCGATCAGATCGCGCAGGCCGAGGCCGCCGTGCAGCAGGCGCTGCTCCAGTTCAAGGCGGCGGAGGACCAGTATCGCTGGACGCGCAACGCCGACCCGGATCACCCCGATTACGCGCACATGCCGCCGCAGCAGGTGGAGCGTATCCACTCATGGGAGGAAGACGCGCTGGAGAACTATAACCGCGCCCAGCGCGCGCTGGAGGAGGCCCGGGCACGGCTCAACACGCTGCTCGCCGGGCCGGATGAGGACACCATCCGCGCGGCGGAGGCCGAGCTGTGGGCGGCCTCGGCGGAGTACCGCGCCAGCCGCGCCAACCTGGAGGAGCTTGAGGCGGGCACGCCTGAGGAGGACATCGCCATCGCCAGGGCGCAGGTCACGCTGGCAGAGGTCGCGCTGGAGACAGCCACCATCGCCCGCGAGCAGGCCGTGCTCACCGCGCCGTTCGACGGCACGGTCGCCGAGCTGTTCGTGCAGGTGGGCCGGACGGTCAGCCCCGGCGAGCCGGTGCTGCTGCTGGCGGACCTGAGCCACCTGCGGCTCCAGACGACGGACCTCAGCGAGTTGGACGTGGCCGCCGTTGAGGAAGGCGACCCGGTTAACATTACCTTCGACGCGCTGCCCGGCGAGACGGCGAAGGGCGTCATCGCGGAGATCGCCGCGCGCGCCGCCGAGGGCCAGGGCGTGAACTTCACCACGACAATTGACGTGGACGCCATGCCGGAGGGCATCCGCTGGGGGATGACCGCGTTGGTGGAGATTCCAATCGACCGGGGGCGGTAGAACCGGCACCCTTCGAACCATGTCACAGAACCATGACGCAGGGGCGGGTGTGATGCGCGATGCTCCGCATCGACCGCATCATTAGACCCGCCCCTACCGGATTATCATCACACAGGAGCCGCGACGTTTAGTCGCGGCGGTTGTTATCCGTGGTTCACCTACTCCCTCACCAGCAGCGCCACCGGGAACTCGCACAGCACGTCGGCAAGCCGCAGACGGTCGCCCGCGTCGAGCGTCTCGCCGGTGAAGATGTTACGGTAGTGCCCGCCGCCAGCGGGCAGCACCAGCGCCGTGCTCCCCCAGACCTCGCCGACCGGCGCGCGCTCGCGCCCACCGGCCAGCCGCGCGGCAAGGCGCGGCACCACGACGATCATCTCCTCTCCGTTTGCGCGGCGGGCAAACCCGACGGCGTGCTCCGCCGCCTCGCCTCGCACAGCAAGCGGCTCGTAGCTGCCCTGCCGGAACAGTGCCGGGTGCGCCTTGCGGAAGGCCAGCGCCGTGTCGATCACGTACAGCTTGGCACGCCCGTCAGCGCTGTGCCCGGCAAACTCGCGCGCCAGCCCGGCGCGGTCGTCCCCCCGGCGGCGGATCTCGTCGAGCACCGCCTGCCGCCGCGCGTAGTCTACCGGGCGGCGGTTGTCCGGGTCAACGAGGCTGAACTGCCACATCTCCGTGCCCCGGTAGATGTCCGGCACGCCGGGCACGGTCAGCTTGAGCAGCGTCAGCGCCAGACTGTTAACGCGCCCGAAGAACGCCACCCGGCGCTGCACCGGCAGGAAGTCCTCGACAAACGCGGCGTCGTCCAGCACCCGCCCGACGAAGCCCTCAACCGCCTGCATGTAGGCGTCGTCCGGGTTGATCCAGCTTGTGTGGACCTTCGCCTCGTTCACCGCCTTGAGCATGTAATCCACCAGCCGCGCCCGGAGCGTCTCATCCGCCGCCGTTGCCCCCTCCGGCCACACGCCGAGCAGCGTCTGGTAGAACAGGTACTCGTCGTTGCGGTCGGGGGCAGGCTCGTCATCGACAGTCCCCTTCTTGCTCGCGTTGAGCGCCGCCCACCGTTCGAGTGCCGCCTCCCACTCATCCGGCATCTCGGAGAGCACGGCGATGCGCGCCCGCACGTCCTCGCTGCGCTTGGTGTCGTGCGTCGAGGTGGCGAGCATGGCGTGGGGCCAGTGCTCAACGCGCATCCGGTTCTGCTCGTGGAAGGCGTCGGGTGGCGTGCCGAACTGCTCCGGATGGCTGCCCACCTCGTTCAGCGCGACCAGCCGGTTGTAGACGTAGAAGGTGGTGTCCTCCACGCTCTTCGCCATGACCGGCCCGGTGAACTGCTGCCAGCTCATCACGAACGACAGCAGGCGGCGGCGCGTTGCCGGGCGGAACTGATCGAGGTTGCGCAGCAGCAGCGTGTCGCGCAGGAACGAGAACAGCAGTCGCGACGTGCCGGGGTTGCGGCGGCGCGCGTCCACAACCGCCCGCAGCACGAAGTACTGGTCCCGCTCGGAGATGCCGTCCGGGCTGGAAATGTACGTGCGGTAGATCGGCAGCGAGGCCGTGACCTCGCGGATGACCGAGCGCAGCCCCGACAGCGTGAAGTCCCGGTAGCGGCGGCTGTCCTCAGTGATGCGCTCAAGCTGGTTGCTGATCGCCTGCAACTCCGACGACAGCGCCGTGCTCATGATGAACAGCTTGGCATTGTACGCGATCCGGTCGAAGTCCAGGCGGGCCCGGATGAAGCGGCTGTAGATCTCCGTGAAGCGCTCCTCGGCGCTGCCGTCCACAAACAGGCCGTTCGCCGCGCTGAGGAAATCGTAGCCGGTCGTGCCGTCGAGCGCCCAGCTTGCAGGCAGCGGCTCCGTCTCAGAGAGGATCTTTTCTGCGACCACATACAGCGGCCAGATGTCATCTCTATCCTCTGCCCCGGCGATCTGCGCGTCGAAGTAGGCGCGGATGGCGGCGGCAAGCTCGCGCTCGTCGCCAATGTCGCCGCCCTGCCGGCGGATGGTCGCGGCAACGGCGCTCTCCTGAAGCTGGCGGAAGTACGCGCCGGGGTCCCACAGCCCGTCGGGGTGGTCGATGCGCAGCCCGGTCACCAGCCCCTCGGCGACCATCTCCATGAGCAGGCCATGCACGGCATCGAACACCTCCGGCTGCTCGACGCGGATCGCCGCCAGTTCGTTGACCTCAAAGAAGCGGCGGTAGTTGATCTCGTCGGCGGCGACGCGCCAGAACGCCAGCCGGTAGGGCTGGGCGCTGAGCAGCCGGTCGAGCGCGTCGAAGCTCTCCGGCTGGCCGGGCGTGCCGTTCAGCGTGGCTATCGCCGCGTCGAGCGCCTCTTGCACCGGCGGGCTGACCTCCAGCAGTGAGGCGAGCCGCTGCTTGGCGATCTCCTTCTCGCGCTGGCGCTCGGCGATGCTCTCCGGGCGCGTGTCCGTGTAGGGCGGCAGGTTGCGCAGCGCGGTCAGGATGCTGCGCAGCTCCGCCAGATGCTCGTCGCCCTCACCGAGCGCGGCTTCCAGATCATCCGCCACCGACGCGAGGAGGGTCGGGTAGCTGTCCGGCGTGAGCGGCACCCGTGCCGCGTAGTACGTGACGAAGAACGCCCCGCCCTCACGAACAACGCGCAGCTTGCCATCCTCCAGCACGACGCCGTACTGGTCCTCAAGGATGGGCAGCAGCACCCGATTCTGAAGCTCGCGCTTCACGGGCCGCCAGTCGATGTCAAAGGTGAGGCATAGGGCGAGCTAGGCCCGTTCTCCAGCACGTCCATCCACCAGCCGTTGCACTCCGACATGATGCCCATGTGGTTGGGGACCATGTCAAGCAGCAGGCCCATATCGCGCTCGCGGAGCGCCGCCGCCAGCGCCCGGAAGTCCTCCCAGGTGCCGAGCACCGGGTTCAACTCGCTGTAGTCGCACACATCGTAGCCGTGCGTGCTACCGGGCCGCGCCTTGAAAATCGGCGAGAGGTACAGGTCGCTGATGCCGAGCGCGTCCAGATAGGGCACGAGCGCCAGCGTATCGCGGAAGGTGAAATTCTCGTTCATCTGCACGCGGTAGGTGGCATGCGGCACGCGCCGCCGCGCCTGCAGCGCCTCGACGGCCTGTGCGACCCGCTCCTCGACGGTAACAGGGGAATCCATCAACTCTTCTCTCCGGGTCTTAATGAGTGCCATGCTCGCCGCCACCCCACAACACAAACGACACCGGCGGGAGCGTGACGCGCGCACTCGCCTCACGGTCGATATCTGCGGCGGGGGCAGCGACGGTTGCGGCAGCAGGCTCAGGCTGCCAGCGCGGGTCGGCGGAGTCGAGCAGCACGCGCCACTCGCCGCACGGCAGCGGAAGCGTCAGGGTTTGCGGCGTCTCGGCGAAGTTGAACGCGGCGGCGGCGCGGCTCTCGCCGTGCCAGCGATGCCAGTACAGCACCCGCTCCCGCTCGTACGTGGTGACCTCCATCTGCCGCTTGTCCAGCCGGCGGAGGGCGGGCAGCGTCTTGCGCAGCCAGATCAACTCGGTATAGAAGTCGAACAGCAGCCGGTGGCGACCCTCGACACGCAGCGCGTGGTTCAGCTTGGAGCGCTCGAACGTCTCGCGCGCCTGCGGGTCGGGCACGTCGCCCGCCCAGCCATGCCCCGCGAACTCCGCACGACGCCCCGCCGTCACCGCCGCACCGAGCGCCGCATCCTCAAAGCTGGTGAAGAACAGGAACGGCGCGGTCTCGCCGTACTCCTCGCCCATGAACAGGAGCGGCAGGTACGGCGAGAGCAGCACAACGCCCGCCGCGAGCTTCTGCGCCTCGAACGAGGCGACATGCCCCAGCCGCTCGCCGTTCATGCGGTTGCCGACCTGGTCGTGGTTCTGCGTGCAGACGACGAAGCGCCCGGCGGGCAGGTCGGCGTGGAAGCTGCCATGCCGATGCCCGCGTGCCGGGGCGTACTGCCCGGCGTACACGAACCCATCCCGCAGCGCCGGGCCAAGCTGTGAGAAATCGCCGAAGTCCTCGTAATAGCCGAAGCTCTCGCCCGTCACGAGCGTGTGCAGGGCGTGGTGCAGGTCGTCGCTCCACTGCGCGTCGATGCCATAGCCGCCCAGCTCAGGCGGGCGCAGCAGGCGGTCGTCGCTGCGGTCGCTCTCAGCGATCAGGTAGACTCGCCGGTTCAGCAGCGCCGCCTGCCGGTGTACGGCTGCCGCCAGTTCTTCGAGGAACGTGCTGGCGCGGAAGTCGAAGTAGGCGTGCGTGGCGTCAAGCCGCAGCGCATCGACGTGGTACTCCGTCACCCACATGAGCGCATTCTCGATAAAGAAGCGGCGCACCTCGTCGCTGTGCGGCCCGTCGAAGTTGAGCGCATCGCCCCAGGGGGTGCGGTAGCGGTCGGTGAAGTACGGGCCGAAGTCGCGCAGGTAGTTGCCCTCCGGGCCGAGGTGGTTGTAAACCACGTCGAGCACAACGGCCAGCCCGCGCGTGTGGCAGGCGTCCACCAGCCGCTTGAAGCCCTCCGGCCCGCCGTACGAGTTCTGCACGGCGTACAGGCTCGCGCCGTCGTAGCCCCAGTTGCGCTCGCCGGGGAACTGCGCGATGGGCATTAGCTCGATGGCCGTCACGCCGAGCGCGACGAGGTCGTCAAGGTGCGGGATGACCGCGTCAAACGTGCCCTCCGGCGTGAAGGCCCCGACGTGCAACTCGTAGAAGATCAGGTCTTCGAGCAGCACGCCCGGCCAGCCCGCATCGCCCCAATCGTAGCCCCGCGCGACGACCTGTGACGGCCCGTGCACGCCCTCCGGCTGGCTGCGTGAGGCCGGGTCGGGGCGCTCGACGCCGTTCAGCCGGTAGGTGTAGCGCATCCCCGGTCGGACGTTCTCGACCGCCAGCCGGTGATAGCCGTCGTCGCCGCGCGCCATCGGCAGCACCCGCTCGCGCCCGCCGAGCAGGTGCAGATCGACAAGATCGGCGTTTGGGGCCCACACGCAGAAGCGGCACGTGCCGTCCTCGCCGAGCACCGCGCCAAGCTCCGCCTCCCAGGGCAGGTCGAGTGTCAGCGGCCCTATCACTTCGCCACCAGGATAGCCACCGAACGCGGCTCCAGCGCGATCTTCTGCTGGTTCTCCAGCCACGGCTCGTGGCCCGGCTCGTGGATCTCGTGCGCGGGGTCGCCGGTGTTGGCGAACAGGTGCCACCCCCCGCCGCTTGGCGGCGTCGGCAGTTCGAAGGTGTGCGGCTTCCAGTGGGTGTTGAGCGCCACGTAAATGTCGTTATCCTGCGCCAGCCCGCCCTTCGCGTACGCGCCGCACAGCATGAAGGCGAGTGTGTGGCTGTTCTTGGCCCAGTTCGGCTTGCCGACCTTCATCCCGTGCCAGGTGATATCCGCGCAGCCGACCCCGTTGTAGTCCTCCCCGCGCAGGAAGTGCCCGTTGCGCAGCACCGGGTGCCACATGCGGAAGCGGATCATGTTGCGGAAGAAGCGAAAGATGTCGCCGTTCTCCTCCAGCTTCGACCAGTCCATCCAGCTTACGGGCGAGTCCTGGCAGTAGGCGTTGTTGTTGCCATGCTGCGAGCGCCCGATCTCGTCGCCCATCAGCAGCATCGGCACGCCCTGGCTCACCAGCAGCGTGGCGATGGCGTTTTTGATCTGCCGGCGGCGCAGCGTGTTGATCTCCGGGTCGTCGGTCGGCCCCTCAACGCCGTGGTTCCAGCTATTGTTGTTGCCAGTGCCGTTGTCGCCCTCAGCGTTCGCCTCGTTGTGCTTCTCGTTATAGGAGACGAGGTCCAGCAGCGTGAAGCCGTCATGCGCAGTGATAAAGTTGATGGTCGCAATCGGCCCGCGCCTCGGGTAGAGGTCCGGCGAGCCGAGCAGCGCCTGCCCCAGCGCCCCGGCCTGCCCCTCATCGCCCTTGAGCCAGCGGCGGACAGTGTCGCGATACTGGCCGTTCCACTCCGCCCAGCGGCCATATGCCGGGAAGCTCCCCAGATGGTACAGGCCGTCCGCGTCCCACGGCTCGGCGATGAGCTTGGTGTGCCCCAGGATCGGGTCATCCGTCATCTCGCGCAGCACCGGCGGGTCGGGGAGCGGCGTGCCGTCCACGTCTCGCGTCATGATGGAGGCGAGGTCAAAGCGGAAGCCGTCCACGTGGTACTCCGCCACCCAGTAGCGCAGGCTGTCCAGAATAAGCTGGCGCACGCGCGGATGATTGCAGTTGAACGTGTTGCCCGTACCGCTGAAGTTGTAGTAGTAGCCCTCCGGCGTGAGGATGTAGTAAATGCTGTTGTCGATCCCCTTGAAGGAGATGGTCGGGCCTTTCTCGTTGCCCTCGGCGGTGTGGTTATACACCACGTCGAGGATCACCTCGATGCCGTTCTCGTGCAGCGCCTTGATCAGCGCCTTGAGTTCGTTCACCTCGCCGCCGCGCTCGCCGCTCGCTGCGTAGCCCGCCTTCGGCGCGAAGAACGAGATCGGGCTGTAGCCCCAGTAGTTCAGCAGCAGTTCGTCCGTCTCCGGGTTGCGCCGGGCGTGCTCGAACTCGTCAAACTCAAAGACCGGCATCAACTCGACAGCGTTGACGCCCAGCTCCTTCAGATACGGGATCTTCTCGCGCAGCGCGTCATACGTGCCGGGGTGCTGCACGCCGGAGGGGTCGTGCCGGGTGAAGCCGCGCACGTGCATCTCGTAGATGACGAGGTCCTCGATAGGCGTCTTGAGGGGCCGGTCGTCGCCCCAGTCGAACGTTCCGGTCAGCACGCGGCCCCGGTGCTGGAACGGGTCGTGCGGGTCCATGCGCTTCCCCCAGACCTCGCGCCCACCGATGGCTTTGGCATACGGGTCGAGCAGGATCATGTCCGCGTCGAAGCGGTAGCCGTTCTCCGGGTCGTGCGGACCCTCCAGCCGGTAGCCGTACTCGATCTCGTTGTGATCCAGCCCGCGCACGATGACCGGGTAGACATCGCCGATGCGGTAGTTTGCCGGGATGGGAATCTCGGCGAACGGGCGGCTCGCCCCTTTCTTGAACAAAACCAGCGTGCATGCCGTTGCATGCCGCGAGTAGATAGAGAAGTTAATGCCCTCTGGCACGGCGGTCGCGCCAAAGGGCAGCGGATTCCCCGGCTGCACTTCGAGCGGTTCGTCGTGCCCCGTGATCTCCTGCCCGATTACCTGTACCTCTGCCATGTACCGTTCATGTCTCCTATCCTCGTCCGTACGCACCGGAGGCGATCCGCGCCACGCGTGGTCCGCCCCGGCCTGAAGGACAGTGTAGCCTGAGTTTGATAAATAAGTTCCAAATTGTGGGTAAATAATTTCTAAACAGGGTTTAGCCGCCGGGGAATTCATTTCCGGGCGCGGCTATTCCCCACGTCACGCCGCCGCCCCACTTTGAGTGCAATCACAGCAGGTATATAATCATGCCGACCGCTCATCCTCGGCACATGACAAGCGCCTGGAAGCGTCGCATACAACCTTGCCTACCACCTACCAGAGAGGGACCCCATGAGGAGTTGGTCGAGCAGACGCACGGCACTCTCACTGCTGGTTATGGCGCTACTCGCCCTGCTGCTGGCGGGCTGCAGCGGCGTCCTCTATCGAGACAGGTTTGAGGGGCGCAAACCGGCCTGGGAGACCGGCGAGTTCGTCGAGGGCGTCGTTACCTACGCCGATGGGGTTTACTCGATCACCTCGTATGGCAACAGCAACATGATGTGGGGCCGCCTCGTCGGGCGCACCTTTGACGACGTTGAGATCGAGGTGGAGGCCACCCCTGTCATCACCCCCGCCAACTACAACAACAGCTTCGGCATTGGCTGCCGCATCCAGCCCAACAACGACGGCTACTACCTGCGCGTCTCGTCCGACGGCTACTACGCCATCACCAAGATCGCAGACAGCATCCCCATCCAGCTCATCGACTGGACCGCCTCGCCGATCATCCGCAAGGGCACTGAGACCAACATACTGCGGGCCGTGTGCCACGGCAACCGGCTGGAGTGGTACGCCAACGGCTACCAGTTGGGCGCGGTTCAGGATACCGCCTTCCAGTCGGGCGACATTGTGCTGACGGCGACCTCGTTCGAGGCGGAGCCGACGCAGGTTCACTTCGACAACTTCATCGCGCGGAAGCCCGGTACAGCGAAGGATTAGCCTCGCCGCAAACCCTCACAAACTGGGATACCCCTCGTACCAGAAATCTGCGACCATATGGTTGAAACCGCTTTGAGATTCGCAGTAAGGGAAGGAGGTGTGAATGGAACCTATCATCTTCCGACCTGACCGCAAGTACCGGCAGAAGCTGTTCATGATTGCGGCGGTCGTGGGCCTGCTGGGGTTGCTCGTCACGCTGGCGGTCGCCATCCCCGTCGCGCTGAGCGAGGGCGGCAGCAGCGCCCTGCCAATCGCGGTGTTGATCGCGGTGGGGCTGAACGCCCTGTACCTCATCCCCTGGTTCCTGGTGATCCCCGCTTACTACAACAGCCTCGTCTACGAGATTCAGGACGACGAGGTGATCGTGCGGGTGGGGGTTATCACCCGCACGGTGAAGCATGTGCCCTATCGCACCGTGACCAACCTCGAAGTGCAGCGCGACCCGGTTGACCGGCTGCTGGGGCTGGGCACGCTGAAGATCCAGACGGCGGGCATGAGCGGCCAGACAGGCGCGGAGGAGACGCTCGCCGGGCTGCCCAACTACGAGGAGATCTATGAGATCGTGGCGGCGGCGCTGCGCCGCTTCCGCACGGCGATGTCGCCCACGCAGGCTGGCGAGGACGTGCTCGCGCAGCCGGTAAGTGCCGACGCGGACACGTTCGCCTCGCTGCTGGCGGAAGTGCGGGCCATCCGGGCGCTGCTGGCGGAGAATCACACGGACGATTAGGGCGGCAGACGTTAGCCCCATGCAAAAGCCCGCCGGGTGGCGGGCTTTCTATTTGATCGAACCGTCTCGCTGATCGCGCCGCTATCTGCGCCGCTATCCGCGCCGCTATCCGCGCCGCACCTCGCCCTCGATCTGGACGTATAGCCACTCGGCGGGCGCGTCGTCGCCGTAGTCGGTCATGTCCTCCAGCGTGATGCGAAGCTGGAGCGGCTTATCACCGGGCACCTGCTTGATATACTCGCTGATCGCCCGGTCGGCCTCCACGCCGAAGCGCTTGAGCAGCTTGCGGATGTCGGTCTGCGTGGCTTCGTTCATTCCAGCTAGTCCTTTTCTACCGGTCCTCATCGCATCGTAGGGGCGGGTCTGAGACCCGCCCCTACATCAGAAATCGCCAGCACAAGCCTAATGCACCTGCTGCGCGCGGTCGGTGATGGCCCCGCGCTCGGTGAGCGGGATGTCCACGCCCTCGCGTCCGACGGGCGGATCGGTCTTCTCGACGCGCACCGCGCACACCTTGAAGTCGGGGATCTTCGCCCGCGGGTCGATCTGGTTCTTGGTCAGGATGTTGGCGGCAGCCTCCGCGAAGTGGAAGGGGATAAACACCGTCCCCTCCGGCGAGCGACCCGTCACCAGCACCCGCAGCGTGATCTCCCCGCGCCGCGAGGCGACCTTCACCCAGTCGTTCGTCTGCAACCCGAGCCGCTCCGCATCGGCAGGGTGCATCTCGACCGCCGCCTCAGGCCAGATCGTGTCGAGCGCCGAGCGACGCGTCATCGTGCCGCCGTGCCAGTGGTACAGCACGCGCCCGGTCGAAAGGATGAGCGGGTACTCGTCGTCCGGCTGCTCGCTGTTGGTGCCATACTCCAGGCTCCAGAACTTGCCGCGCCCCCGCGGGAACTCCTCCTCGAACAGGTAGGGCGTGCCGGGATGATCCAGCGAAGGGCACGGCCAGTGTACGCCGCCCTCGCGGTCGATGCGCTCGTAGGTAATGCCCCAGAAGTCGGGCGTCACACGGCGCATCTCCTCCCAGATGTCGGAGGGGTGCGAGTAGTCCCAGCCGGCGGTCGTCTGGAAGCCCAACCGCGCCTCAAGGCGCTTGGCGAGGTCGCACAGGATCTCCCAGTCGGGGCGCGCCTCGCCCGGCGGGGCGATGGCCCTGCGCACGCGCTGCACGCGCCGGTCGGAGTTGGTGAACGTGCCGTCCTTTTCCGCGAACGAGGTCGCAGGCAGGATCACGTCTGCCATCTCGCCCGTCTCGTTGATGAAAATGTCCTGGCAGACGATGAAGTCCAGCTCTTCGAGCGCATGGCGGGCGTGCGCCAGGTTAGGCTCGCTCATAAGCGGGTTCTCGCCCATAACGAACATGCCCTTGATGCGCCCTTCCAGCGCGCCGTCCACCATCTCGGTGACGGTCAGGCCCGGCTTGGGGTTGAGCGTCACACCGCCCCACTCCCGCTCGAACTTCTGCCGGATCGCCTCGTCGGTGACGGGCTGGTAGGCCGTAAACACATTCGGCAGGCCGCCGCTGTCGGAGCAGCCCTGCACGTTGTTCTGGCCACGCAGCGGGTTCAGGCCCGTGCCTGGCTTGCCGACGTGCCCGCACATCAGCGCGAGGTTGGTAATGGCGAGCGTGTTGTCGGTGCCGTGCGTGCTCTGCGAGATTCCCATCCCCCAGTAGATCGCTGCCGCGCCCGCCTTTGCGTACATGCGCGCCGCCTCGCGGATGTCGTCGGCGGGCACACCGGTGATCTCCTCCGCCCACTCCGGCGTGGCGTGCTCCAGCGACTCGATGTACTCGTCAAAGCCCTCGGTGCGCTCGCGGATAAACGCCTCGTCGTACAGGTTCTCGGTGACGACCACATGCGCCATCGCCTGCCACACCGCGACATCGGTGCCGGGCCGCTGGCGGAGCCACAGCGTGGCGAAGTCGGTCAGCTCGATCTTGCGCGGGTCGATGACGATCAGCTTCGCGCCGTTCTTGCGCACCGCCCGCTTGAGGAAGTTGCTGATGACGGGGTGCGTCTCGGTGGTGTTCGAACCGGTCACGATGAACGTATCGAGGTGCTCCATCTCGGCGATGGAGTTGCTCATCGCGCTCGACCCGATGGCAAGCTGGAGGCCCGTCACGCTGCCCGCGTGGCACAGCCGCGCGCAGTGATCCACGTTGTTCGTGCCGAGCACCGCCCGCACGAGCTTCTGGAAGAGGTAATTGTCCTCATTGGTGGACTTGGCGCAGGCGTAGGTCGCGATGGCATCACCGCCATACGTCTCGACGATGCTGCCGAGCCGGTCGGCGACGAGGTCGAGCGCCTCATCCCAGGTGGCCTCGCGCCACACCGGCGGCGCGGAGCGCGGTTCGTCTGTGTTGACACGGATCAGCGGGCGGGTCAGCCGCGACGGATGCATGGTGTAGTCGATACCAAAACGCCCCTTGACGCACAGCATCCCGTAGTTGGGCGCTGAATCAAAGGGCGCATCGACACGATAAATGCGGTTATCCTTCACATGGAGGTCGACCTGACAGCCCACGCCGCAGAACGGGCACGTGCTGCGTACGACTCGATCAGCCTGAATCATAAATTCTCCCCTTGGCTTACGGTCAAACCGGCCTTTGCAGGTTGAAGGAACTGGAGTGCCGTTAGTATACCATGTTTATCCACATTATGAGAGTAAGCATGCTGCAGCGGCGGAATCCCGCCGCCCCGATTGTCGCTGCCCGGCGAGGCCATCCACATGCTGAGCGGCTTCACCGGCATCGTGCAGGCAAGTACGTTCTCAAATGATGGCTCCCTGCTGACAACCGGCAGCAGCGATGGTAATCTTAGGCTGTGGGGGGGTCCTGAGGCGGGCGAATGAGCAGCCCGCCCCAAGAGCAACAGGGAGCAAACATACATGGTATCGACACGGGATTTGAGCCGGATTCCCTTGTTCCGAGGTCTCAGCGAGGAGCACCAGGCGGCGATCGCGCGGCTGGCGCGTGAGGTCGCCTGTTCGGAAGGCGACGTGCTCTTCCGCGAGGGCGATGCGGCCTCGCAGCTTTACATCCTGCTGGAAGGCCGCATATCGATACAGGTGAAGCTGTCCTCCCGCCCGGAGAGTCTGGCGGTCGCCTCGCTGAGCCAGTACGGGCAGCTTGTCGGGTGGTCGGGCCTGATCCACGCCAATTACACGGCATCCGCCGTATGCGACACCGACAGCCGCCTGCTGATCATCGACGCGAACGAACTGTCGGCGCTGCTGCGCGAAAACCCCGAGGCAGGCTTCCCGGTGATGGAGCAGGTGGCGATCACGATCAGCGAGCGCCTGCGCAACATCCAGCGCGTGGTGCTCAAAACGCTGTAGGCGCGCGGCGAGTTTGTGCCACCTGCCCCGTAAAACAGGCATTGTAGGGGCGGGTGAGACCTGCCCCTACCGGCATGGCATAAAAACAGGTGTTGTAGGGGCGGGTCTGAGACCCGCCCCTACGGGATCGTCACATTGGGAGCGCGACGTTTTGTCGCGGCGATGTTGATATTGTTAACCCGCTCCGCCGT
>Ga0116180_1000541_pt1 | contig 35430 bp, 31 predicted proteins | sample AD_UKC073_MetaG_FD_89804 | JGI IMG/M metagenome (GOLD analysis project Ga0116180, IMG submission 89804) | Active sludge microbial communities of municipal wastewater-treating anaerobic digesters from USA - AD_UKC073_MetaG | ecosystem: Engineered > Bioreactor > Anaerobic > Digestate | place: USA... | reverse complement strand
TCCGCGATCGGCAACATCACCCCGAACACCTACGAAGCCGCCTACGCGGCGACCGCGTCCGCTACCCTCGCGGAAGCGGCATAACCGAACCGACACCGTGTCCACGATCGAGGGTCAAGGCCCCTGGTCCGAGGCCCAAAATTGCAGCCACCAACATGTCGATAACTTCCCTGACACGGAAGGGTCACTGTTCGATCCCAGCATCGCGCACAGACAAAAACCCCTGATTCTTCGGGGGTTTTCTCTTCTTGGAGATTCGACCTCCTTCCGGCGCGTGGATACCAAGCTCATCGGCGTGGCGCGTGCAGGGATCGGGCCCTTTTCGATCTCGCCTCCCTTAGCATCGGCACATGTCTCCAGCTCCGCGCCGTGCTCCGTTGCTTCTCGGGTTCCTCGCCGCAACGGTGGTGCTTGCCGGGTGCGCGTCGCCAAGCCCTGTGGTGTCGCCGTCTGCGTCTAGCGACGCCGCACCGACCCCTTCGCAGCCCCCCATAACCGTCATTGCACCGGGCGAGCGCCCCCCGTTGCTCCTCGATCTAGATTGCAATCGCCTGTTGTCCATTGACGAGGTGCGTGAGGTGCTGGGCGAACCGGCTGAACTCCGTGAAAGTCAGCAAACCGAAACCTTTGACACACTTCGGAACGCCGGTGGGATCTCTTGCACCTGGTGGGCCGACGGGGTCGATGTGCTCTGGGTTGCCGCGTTACCTGCTGTCGGCGTGGTGGGCGTCGATCTCGAGACTGTCGACCTGTGGCGAACGGTCGCGGACTGTTCCTGGTACTGCACCGTGATTTCCGAGAGCGGCGACTTTGTAGTCGTAACGAGTACGAACGGGATTGATGACGATCATGCGACAACCCTCGCAACTTCCGCCGCGGTCACCCCGCTCGTGGCGAAAAACCTGCAACCCTGGATGCCATGGGAACGGGACCGAAACGGCTGGATTGACTCCAACTGCCTCGCGCTTGCCGCTGAGACGGGGGCGGAGCTCGGCGTCGAGCTGAAGGGCGAAGACGGGATTCTCTACATCGACCCTCCACTCACTGTTGGTCTGATCGCCGACAGAGCGTCGCGCTACACCGGTTGCAGGCTTGTCGATCAAGCCGGCAAGTCCGTTGAGGTCAGATGGACGGCCGGTGGGGGATGGGGCGTCGACGTTGACGAAATGACGGCGCCCGGGCTTCCGTCGCCCTGGTCTGGCAATGCAGTTGCAGTCACGCTGCCCGATTCCGAAGGAACTGTGTGGCGGTTGGCGGACGGCGTCAATATTGTGGTGGTCGACGCATTCGCCCCCGACTTCGTCGTGAATGATGAAACGCTCGTCGCAGCAGTTGCGAAAGTGCTCACTCACTCAGCGGCTCCACGGACGTAGCTGGTCGTGGCGCGGGGTGGGCCAACTCTTATCGGTTACGCGTCCACATCCACGACCGTGCGGCCGCGCACGCGCCCGCACCGGGCACACAGCCCGCGCGCCCTCACCGGGGCGACGACGGCGACCGCATCGTTCACCCGCGGGCACGGCGGGCGAGATCTAAGCCCTTCGCCTCACCGTCAGCGACGGCACCGACACCAGCACCGACGCCGTGAACATCATGGTCGGGCACATTCTGAGCCCGGCGTATAGGCCAACCCGCCCGAGACGTATGTGCTGACCGCAGGCGCACTGCCGGGCGGAGTGACGCTTGACGAGTCGACGGGCAGGCTCAGTGGCACTCCCGTCGCTGCGGGGACATCCACGTTCACCGTTGCGGCTGATGACGCACGGGGGAATCGGGTTGCGGCTGAATACGTGCTCACCGTGGCGCCCGGGCTCAGCGCCAGCGCCCCCGCGGCCAGCGTCTCTGCCGGCGACGTGCGCGTGGGCGACACCCTCACCGTGCACGGCACTGGCTTCGCATCAGGAGAATCGGTCACCGCCACGTTCGCGCCGGCAGGCAGTGCACCGGTGACTGCGCTGGCAGACGGTCGGGGCCGTGTCTCGTTCACGATCGCCATCACCGATGAGTTCGATGCGGGGGCGCACACCGTCACCCTGACCGGCGACACATCGGGCGCTGCGGCGGCGAGGTTCACCGTGCTCGCGCACTCCGCTGGCGGCGGGGAGAACGGCGGCGGCAGCGCGGAGGACACGGCGCCTGAATCTGCGCCCTCGCCCGAGGGCGAGCTCGCGACGACGGGCGGCGGCAAAGGCATCGCCGCAGTCGTGGCGATGACGCTCGCCGCTGTCGGCACGAGCTTGGTGATCCGCTCCCGTCGTCGCGCGTAGCGACGGGCAGCCGTCGCGGCGATGCACTGGCGCGCAGGCCAAGCTGCACTCGCGGGCAGACCCAGCCGCGCACAGCTCGCCTCCGCTACGGGCAGGTCACCCTCAGGGTCGCCGGCGGCAGCTGTGCGCCGTCTGACTGCCATGCGCCCGCGGCGAGGATCAGCTCTGTCGCGGTGAAGTCGCCGAGCGCGATCGCTCCGCCAGGGCTCCCCATCGCGACGAATTCGTCGGTGCTCTGCAGCGTGGCTTTCGCGCCGAAGTCGATCCGCGCCTCACCGTTCGGAACGTCGGTGAGGCCGACGAAGTCGCCCTCGAGGTAGCCGACCTCGTTGCCGTCGCTGTCGTATGCGATCCCATGAAACAGGGCGTCGCCGCTGTCGTACAGCGAGCACAGCTGGAGCGTGGCCGAGTACGTCTTGTCGGCGTAGGTCAGCACGGCGGTGCCCTGCGCGTCTGCCGGCGCCTTCGTTTCACCTGCCGGGTCTTTCGTCTCACCTGCCGGGGCCGCGCCGTCGCCCGCCGGTCCGTCAGTCGCCTGTGACTGGGATAGCGACGGCGCGGGCTCCGGGGAGGCCGGACACCCGACGATCAGGAGGAGCGCGGCGCCGACGGCGCCGAGTGAGAGAAGCGAACGAGACGTGCTGCGCTGCACATGCCTTCAATCCGATCTGCGTGTGCTCGAGTGACCTCGAGGATGACAAATTGCCGATCAGGCTAGCAGAAGGCGCGATGCGGCCGTCGCGCTGCAGCCGCAGCGCGGGCCTGCCGAGGTGGCGGCCCGAGACCGCGGACGCACGAGTCGTCAGCCGTGCGACAGGCTCGCCGCGCCGATGATGCCCGCCGCATTGCGATGCACCGCGGGGACGATGGGCGTGCGCAGCTCCAGCAGCGGCAGAAACTCATGCGAGTGCTTCGAGACGCCGCCGCCGACCACGATGAGGTCGGGGCTGAACAGACGCTCGATGTGCGAATACAGCTCCTGCAGGCGCCGGGCCCAGGCATCCCACGAGAGCTGCTCGCGCTCTTTCGCGGAGTACGCAGCCCAGCGCTCGATCGAGTCGCCGTCGTGCCGGAGGTGCCCGAGCTCCGTGTTCGGGATGAGGGCCCCGTCGTAGAGAAACGCCGAGCCGATGCCGGTGCCGAGCGTGGTGAGGATGACCAGGCCGTCATTGCCACGCGCGGCCCCGTAGCGCGCCTCGGCGATGCCCGCGGCATCCGCGTCGTTGGTGAACGCGATGTCGCGACCGAGACCGTCTTCGAAGAACTTCTCTGCCTCGAAGCCGATCCAGTCGTCTGAGACGTTGGATGCCGACATCGTTCGGCCGTGCTTCACGATCGCGGGGAAGGCGACGCCCAGCGAGATGCGCTGGTCGGTGACCTCGAGTGTGTCGAGCACCTCGCGCACGGCCTGGAGCACATCGGCCGGCTTGGCACCCTGCGGCGTGGCGACCCGAACCCGGTCGCCGATGATCGCGCCATGCTCGAGATTGACCAGTGCGGCCTTGATGCCGGTGCCGCCGATATCGACCCCGACGGCCTGATGCTTCGCCATGCCACAACACTAGTGGCGGCCCCACTAGGATCGGACTCAACAGCATCTGGAGGGCACACGTCATGTCGAACGCGAGCACGAAATTTTGGTACAACCTCGTCACCGGCGAGGTGGAGCAGGGCTTCGAGTCGCCCGCGATCGACCGCGCCGGTCCCTTCGAGACGCGCGAAGAGGCGATGAAGGCACCCGAGCTGCTGCGCGAGCGCAGCCGCGCGTGGGCCGAAGAAGAGGCACGCGAAGACCGCTAGGAAGGACCCCATGGACAAGCAGCGCGACTTTGTCTTGCGAACGATCGAGGAACGCGGCGCGAAGTTTGTCCGCCTGTGGTTCACCGACGTCATCGGCACGCTCAAGTCGGTCGCGATCGCGCCGGCCGAGGTCGAGGGCGCGTTCGCCGAGGGCATCGGCTTCGACGGCTCGGCGATCGAGGGGCTGAGCCGTTCGTTCGAGTCGGATCTGCTTGCACATCCAGACCCGACCACGTTCCAGATCCTGCCGTGGCGCGGCGAGATCGACCCGACGGCCCGGATGTTCTGCGACATCACGACGCCCGACGGGCAGCCTGCGGTCGCCGACCCGCGCAACGTGCTCAAGCGCGCCCTCGCGAAGGCGGCGGATCGAGGCTTCACGTTCTATACGCATCCCGAGATCGAGTTCTACCTGCTGAAGTCGTCGAGCTATGACGGCGAAGGCCCGCAGCCGGTCGACTCGGCGGGGTACTTCGACAACGTTCCCGGCGGCACGGCGCACGACTTCCGTCGGCGCTCGGTGCGGATGCTGGAGGACCTCGGCATCTCGGTCGAGTTCAGTCACCACGAGGCGGGGCCGGGCCAGAACGAGATCGACCTGCGCTACGCCGACGCGCTCACCACCGCCGACAACATCATGACCTTCCGCACGGTGATCAAGGAGGTCGCGATCGAGCAGGGCGTGTACGCGACGTTCATGCCCAAGCCGCTGAGCGGACATCCCGGCAGCGGCATGCACACGCACATGTCGCTGTTCGAGGGCGACGTGAACGCCTTCTACGAGGAGGGCGCGCAGTACCAGCTCTCGAAGACCGGCCGCAGCTTCATCGCCGGCCTCCTGCACCACGCCCGCGAGATCTCGGCGGTGACGAACCAGTTCGTCAACTCGTACAAGCGACTCTGGGGCGGCGACGAGGCGCCGAGCTTCATCTGCTGGGGCCACAACAACCGCTCCGCGCTCGTGCGGGTGCCGCTCTACAAGCCCAGCAAGGGGCAGAGCTCGCGCATCGAGTACCGCGGGCTCGACTCGGCCGCGAACCCGTATCTCGCCTACGCGCTGCTGCTTGCCGCGGGCATGAAGGGGATCGAAGAGGGCTACGAGCTGCCGCCCGAGGCCGAAGACAACGTCTGGTCGCTCACCGACGCCGAGCGCCGCGCGCTGGGCTACGCTCCGCTGCCGGCGAGCCTCGACCACGCCCTCGAGTACATGGAGGAGAGCGAGCTGGTCGCAGAGACCCTCGGCGAGCAGGTCTTCAACTACGTGCTGCTGAACAAGCGCAAGGAATGGCAGGAGTACCGCGCGCAGGTCACGCCGTTCGAGTTGAAGAGCAACCTCGAGATGCTTTGACGCGGATCGTCCGATGTCGCGTGTTCCCGGTGCGTTCTCGCTGACCGCGCTCGCGCGCATCGGCTTCACCGAGCTGTCGTCTGCCGACGCCGGGCTCAGCGAGCTCGAGACGCTGCTCGGCATGCCTCGTGCCGGCTGGCAGACCGTGGCGTCGATCGCCGCCGATCCGGACGCTGCGCTCGCGTCGCTCGTGCGGATCGCGAGACGCTCGCCGGAAGCCGTGCGGGCTGCGCTGGCGAGCGAGGAGGCCGCGCCGGCGGTGTGGGCGCTGCTGGGCGCCTCGAGCGGGTTCGGTGACTTCTTTCTGCGGCATCCAGACGAGCTCGTGACGTTCGTGGAAGCGCCGCGAAGCCTGCCGACGCGGGCCGAGATGACGACCGAGATGCTGGTGGCCGTCGACGCGCATGGGGGCTTCGCCGCGCGCGGCGACGAGTCGGCGTGGGTCGCGCTGCGCGTGCGATACCGGGCGCTGCTCGCACGGATCGCCGGCTTCGATCTGCGCAGCTCGGCGCCGGTCGAGATCGTCGGCGATGTGGCGGCGAGCATCTCGGATGCCGCGGGGGCGGCGCTCGAGGCATCCCTCGCCGTCGCGCGAACGCGCCTCTGCGGCGGGCCGGGCGCCCAGTTCACCCGGGCCGAGGTGGCCGCCGCGCGGCTCGCGATCATCGGCATGGGCAAGGCGGGCGCGCGCGAGCTGAACTATGTGAGCGACGTCGACGTGATCTTCGTCGGCGGCGCGCGTGCGGGGGCCGGCGAGGCCGGCGAGCCCGGCGAACCCGAGGGCAGCCTCAGTGAACCTCGCGCCATCGAGCTCACGACCCGCCTCGCGCTGCAGACGATGCGCGGCGTGTCGGCGCCGGAGGTCGAGCCGCCGCTGTGGGAGGTCGACGCGAACCTGCGCCCAGAGGGCAAGAAGGGCGCGCTCGTGCGCACGCTCGACTCGCATATCGCCTACTACGAGCGGTGGGCCAACAGCTGGGAGTTTCAGGCGCTGCTGAAGGCACGCCCGCTGGCCGGCGACGCCGAGCTCGGCGACCAGTATGTGGCCGCGGTGGGCCCGATGGTCTGGGCGAGCTCCGCACGCGAGAACTTCGTCGACTCGGTGCAGCGCATGCGCGAGCGCGTGACCGAGCACATTCCGGCGGAGGAGGCGCCGCTGCAGATCAAGCTCGGTGCGGGCGGGCTTCGCGATATCGAATTCACTGTGCAGCTGCTCCAGCTCGTGCACGGCTTCAGCGACGACGCGATCCGCCAGCGCGGCACGCTCGACGCGCTTCACGCCCTCGTCGATGAGGGATACATCGGCCGCGCCGACGCGGCGACCTTCGCCCACGACTATCGCGTGCTGCGGCTGCTCGAGCACCGCATGCAGCTGCTGCGGCTGAAGCAGACCCACCTGATGCCACGCACGCCCGAGGGGCTCCGGGTGCTGGCGCGCGGCAGTGGGCTGGCCGACAACGGCGCCGGCATCTGGGAGCTGTGGGAGGGCGTCAAGCGCGAGGTGCGCGAGATCCACGTGCGCCTGTTCTACCGGCCCCTGCTCTCGGCGGTCGCGGCGCTGCCAGACCGCGAGCAGGAGCTCTCGCCCGAGCAGGCGGCCGACCGCCTCGCGGCCATCGGCTTCGTCGATCCCCACGGAGCGCTGCGGCACATCGGCGCGCTCACCGCCGGGCTCTCGCGCAAGGCCACCATCCAGCGGCACCTGATGCCGGTGATGATCGGCTGGTTCGCCGAGGGCGCCGACCCCGACTATGGGCTGCTGGCGTTCCGTCGGATCAGCGAGAAGCTCGGCGACACCCACTGGTTCCTGCGGATGCTGCGTGACTCCTCGGCCGCCGCGCACAGCATGACGCGGCTGCTCACGGGCAGCCGCTACGTCGGCGAGCTGATGGAGTGGACGCCGGAGTCGGCCGCCTGGCTCGACAGCAGCGAGCAGCTGCGGCCGCGCGGCGCGGCCGCGCTTCGCGAGGAGGCCGAGGCGATCCTCGCGCGGCGCGAAGACGAGGCGCACGCGGTGAAGGCGATCCGGGCGCTGCGCCGGCGCGAGATGCTGCGGGCGGCGATGGGCACGATGCTCGGGGTGCTGAGCAGGCAGGAGACCTCAGAGACGCTCACCGACATCACGGATGTGACGCTGCAGACGCTGCTGCGCATCGTGCGGCGCGAGATCGTGCCGCCGGAGGACGACGCCCTCGAGTTCGCCATCATCGGCATGGGGCGGTTCGGGGGAGCGGAGCTCGGATTCGGCTCCGACGCTGACATCATGTTCGTGTACCGGGCGAGAGGCGTCGACCCCGAGCGGGCGCACAAGCTCGCCCTCGCCCTGGTGGCCGAGCTGCGCGCGCGCAGCGACGACCACCGCATGCCGCTCGAGCTCGACGCCGACCTGCGGCCGGAGGGTCGCAACGGCCCGATGGCGCGCTCGTTCGATGCCTACGCCGAGTACTACCACCGCTGGTCGCACGGCTGGGAGTCGCAGGCGCTGCTGCGGGCCCGGGGCGTCGCCGGAGAGGCCGGGCTGCAGGCCGATTTCATGGCGCTCGTCGACGAGATGCGGTATCCACCCGCGATCGAGCCGCAGGCGGTGCGCGAGATCAAGCGGATCAAGGCCCGCGTCGAGAGCGAGCGACTGCCCCAGGGGGCGCCGCCGGAGCGCCACCTCAAGCTCGGGCCGGGCTCGCTGAGTGACGTGGAGTGGCTCGTGCAGCTGCTGCAGCTGCAGCACGCGGCGGCGCTTCCGCAGCTGCGCACGGCGTCGACGATCGAGGCGCTGGATGCCGCGGCCGCCGCCGGGCTCGTGACCCCGCTGCAGGCCGACCGGCTGGCCGAGGCGTGGACCCTGGCGAGCCGGCTTCGCTCGGCGAACACGCTGTGGAGCGGGCGGGCGAGCGACCTGCTGCCGACGGATCGGCGCCAGCTCGACGGCATCGCACGGATGCTCGGCTACGCACCAGGATCCGCGACCGAGCTGGAGGAGCACTACATGGCCGTGACCCGTCGCGCGCGCCGGATCTTCGAGAAGCTGTTCTACGGCGAGACGAGCGCCCGGGCGAAGTAGGCTGCGGCGTGTGGCGCGTGTGGCGCGTGTGGCGCGTGTGGCGCGTGTGGCGCGTGTGGCGCGTGTGGTGCGTGTGGTGCGTGTGGTGCGTGTGGCGCGTGTGGTGCGTGTGGTGCGCGCCGTGCGACGTCAGCCGATGGCGGCACGCACGACATGGAGATACTCGCCGATCACCTGCGCACCTCCGGTCGGCGGCACGACCTCGTCATGGAGCACGGCGTGCACGCCGTTGTAGCTCAGCTTCACCGGCAGCAGCCCGCCGCACCCGCTGACCGCGTCGCCGTCAGGGAACAGCAGCACCATGCACGTCTGGGAGTCGGGCACCGTCTGCAGGACGTAGTACTCGACACCCGAATCGTCACTCCCCAGCAGGCGCACCGTGCCGGGCTTGACGTTGCCCGAAGCCGTGACCGCCGCGGGTGGCGCCGTGACATCCGGCCCGGCGAACAGCCCCGAATCGGGAGCAGCCGGCGCGCAGCCGATGAGCGAGGCGGCCAGCAGCACGAGGCCGGCCAGTGCGGGGATGCGCGGGTGGTGCCTGCGTGCGCGCAATCCGGATGAAGGCATGGCTGGGTCCCGTCTGCAGCGAGTGGCGTTGCCGCGAGCTAAGCACAGCGGGCGACGTGCGACAAGCTGGTCGCCCGGCCCGCCGACGCCTGTACCGGGGGCGGCCCGGGTGGCAGGATGTGCATCGGGCGGCGCGCACCCGGCGCGCCAGGAAGGATCGGGCACATGTCACGTGACCTCATCATCGTCGGCTACCTGCTGCTCATGGGCGCGATCATCGTCGTGTGTGACATCCTGTTCTTCCGCGACCTGCTGTGGTGGCGACTCGGGTTCAATGTGGCCGTCGTGGCGATCTTCGCGATCGTCTACATGGTGTTTCTGCGGGGCGTGCTGAAGTAGCCGGGAGCGACGAAGGCCCACCGCGTGGTCGCAGTGGGCCTTCGAAGGGGAGCTGTCGGCTAGACGCCGTAGTACAGCTCGTACTCGAACGGGTGCGGGCGCTGGTTCAGCGGCTGGATCTCGTGCTCGATCTTGTAGGCGATCCAGGTCTCGATGAGCTCCTCGGTGAACACGCCGCCCTCAAGGAGGAACTCGTGGTCTTCGCGGAGCGCCTCGAGCGAGTCGAGCAGGGAGTTCGGCACCTGCGGGATGTTCTTGGCCTCCTCCGGCGGCAGCTCGTAGAGGTCCTTGTCGATCGGGGCGTTCGGTTCGATGCGGTTCTTGATGCCGTCGATGCCCGCCATGAGCTGCGCCGCGAATCCGAGGTACGGGTTGCCCGAGGCATCCGGCACACGGAACTCGATGCGCTTGGCCTTGGGATTCGCGCCGGTGATCGGGATGCGGATCGCGGCCGAGCGGTTGCCGGCCGAGTACGCGAGGTTCACGGGGGCCTCGAAGCCCTTGACCAGACGTCGGTAGCTGTTGATCGACGGGTTGGTGAAGGCGAGTACGGCGGACGCGTGCTTGAGGAGGCCGCCGATGTACCAGCGCGCGATGTCGGACAGGCCCGCGTAGCCGGCCTCGTCGTAGAACAGCGGCTTGCCGTCGAGCCAGAGCGACTGGTGCGTGTGCATGCCCGAGCCGTTGTCGCCGAACAGCGGCTTCGGCATGAACGTGGCGGTCTTGCCCCACTCCTCGGCCGTGTTCTTGACGATGTACTTGAACTTCAGGATGTCATCGGCCGCGGTGACCATGGTGGCGAAGCGGTAGTTGATCTCGGCCTGCCCGCCGGTGCCCACCTCGTGGTGCGAGCGCTCGAGCACGAGGCCGGCGTCGATCAGGCGCAGGCAGATGTCGTCGCGCAGGTCGGCCTGCTTGTCGACGGGGCTGACCGGGAAGTACCCGCCCTTGAACGGGGTCTTGTTGCCGAGGTTGCCGCCGGCCTCCTCGCGGCCGGTGTTCCAGGCGCCCTCCTCCGAGTCGACGCTGAAGAAGCTCGCGTTCTGCTTCACCTCATAGCGGACGTCGTCGAAGATGTAGAACTCGGCCTCGGGGGCGAAGAACGCCGTATCGGCGATGCCGGTCGAGGCCAGGTACTTCTCGGCCTTCTTGGCGACCTGCCGCGGGTCCTTGCTGTAGATCTCGCCGCTGCGCGGGTTGTAGATGTCGAACAGCATGATCATCGTGCTGTGCTCGCGGAACGGGTCCATGTACGCTGTCGTGACGTCGGGGATGAGCTGCAGATCCGACTCGTGGATGCTGGCGAAGCCGCGGATCGACGAGCCGTCGAACAGCTGCCCCTCGGCGAAGAAGGCCTCATCGACGGACGAGGCGGGAATGTTGAAGTGCTGCTGGACACCCGGGAGATCGGTGAAACGGATGTCAAGGAACTTGACGTCGTTCTCCTTGATGTAGCGCAGCACCTCGGACGAGTCACGGAACATGAGATCTCCAAGATGGGGCTGCGGAACGCCTGTGGCATCACAGGGTGATCCGAGACTATTGCGAAGGTATTGCCCGGCAGTGACACCAATGTTTCCGGCATGTTACGCGTGCCTGGTTAGGCTAGCAGAATGCCCGAACGTAGCTCCGCCACCCCCGCACCGCTCCCGAGCCGCTACCCCGGCGAGCGCCTCGGCCTGCCCGAGACCGGCCCGCGCAGCATCGGCCGCGCCGGCCGGCGGATCGCCGCGCTCGCGATCGACTACGCGTGCGCCGCGCTGATCGCCCTGGCGTTCTTCGACTACGACCCGCTCGCCATCCTGATCATCTTCGCATCGGTGCAGATCCTGTTCGTGCCGACGATCGGCGGCAGTCCGGGGCATCGCATCCTCGGCATGCGCGTCGTCGCCCTGCGCGGCGGATGGATCGGCGTGTGGCGACCCATCGTGCGCGCGGTGCTGCTCACCCTCGTGATTCCGGCCGTGATCTGGGACTCGGACCAGCGCGGCTTCCACGACAAGCTCGCCGGCACCGCGCTCATCCGCAACCCCTAGCCGCGGGCTGCCCCGAAAGCGAAGAAGTGGATGCCTCAGCTGAGGCATCCACTTCTTTCTGTCGTCTGGGCGGCCGCCCGCGCGTCGCTAGCGGGGGCGCGGCGCGCGCACGCGGTTGGGGTCGATGCCCTTGGGGATCGGGATGGCGGCGGCCGAGACCGAGTCGATGCGCTTGATGACGGCCGCCATGGTGCGGTTGTCGATCGCCTTCGGGATGGCCTTGACGGTCTTGGCCAGGTTCTTCAGCTGGACGTCGTCCTCGTCGTGGCCCACGTACAGGACCGTCACCGGGACGCCGTGCGCAACGCGCTGGGCGCGGGCGCGCTCCTCGTTGACCAGGCGCGTGAGGCGGCCTCGGCTGCCCTCGCCGACGATGACCACGCCGCCGCGGCCCACGGCGCGATAAACCGCCTCCTGGGTGCGGGGGTTGATGCCGACGGGCATCTCGCTGCTCTGCCACTTGCGTCCGAGCGAGGTCGACATCACCTGGCCGACGGCGCCGGGGCGCCCGTCGATGCGCTGGTACATCACGCCGGTCGAGAGTCGCGTCAGCGCAAACATGCTCGCCATCACGCCGAACAGCAGGCCGGTGATCGCCCACAGCAGGATGCTCCACCACGCGGTGGCGCCGATCAGGAAGGCCACGAGCACGCCGAGCCCCGCACCGACCAGCAGGAGGCCGATCATCAGGAACGGAAGCCACTTGTAGGCTTCGGCGGTGAACTGGTAGATGCCCTTGATCTGCTTGAAGACGCCGGGGCGCTTTTCCGGGGCGGGGGTGCGAGCTGCCATTGCTCCAGCTTACCGTCCGACTCGCCCTCCCCAGGAGCGGGTGACGCCGTGCGCGCGCCGATTCCGCGGCGTGTGCACGCTCGCCGCCGTGCGGCGCCGGATGGCCCACATGATCGGGGCATGGATGCATCGATCGGCGATCGACTCGGCTACCACGTGATCCGGCGCGTGGCGCCGCCCGAGAGCCCGTTCGCCGGGGTGCTCGCGCGCGACGACGCGGGCGAGACCGTGCTGCTGGCAGCGGTGGGCGGTGCGGGCGGATGGGACGCCGGGTGGGAGGCGGCCGCGGGGGAGCACCGCCTCATTCCCCTTGACGTGATCGCGCGCGTACACGGCGGCAACGAGGTCGTGCTGCCGTGGTGCGTCGAACGACTCGACGCCTTTGTGCTGCGCCGACAGCGGGCCGCCGCCCCGCTGCGCGCCGGCGAAGCGATCAACATCGCCGTGTGCGTGCTGCGCGGCGCCGCCGAGACGCTCGCCCTGCACGGGCGCGGGGGCGCGTGGTGGCTCACAGCCGACGGCCGACCCGTGTTCGCGCGGCACGTCGTCGCGTCGGGGCAGGGCGAGGCCCCGGACGATCCCGCCATGCCGGGGGCACATGACACGGCGGGTGCGGTCGACGCGGGCGCCCCGGCCCACATCGTGGCGCTCGGGGCCGTGGCTGCGGCGTGTCGCGACCGCGGGATCGCGGCGGCGATCATGGTGTGCGCGCAGCGGCTGGGCGACGCCGCGGCCGCCGACCGCGAGCGCGCGCCCGGCCGCTGGAGCGCGAGCGTCGCTGCTGCGCTTGCGGCATCCGAGGATTCGCTGTTCGCGCTCGCGAACGCTGAGCCCCTCGACACGCGCTCCCTGAGTCCGCGCCCCTCAAGGTCGCTCCAGCCGGAGTTCGATGAGCTGCTGGGCGGAGCCGGCGACGCAGGCGGCGACGAGCCGCGCGCGGAGTCAGGGGCATGGCGCGAACGGTCGGGCGGGCGCCGAGCGCCACGCGGGGCAGGCACGCTGCGGCGAGCCGCCTGTTTCGTCGGCGGGCAGCTGCGCGACGCCACGGCCCGGCACGTCGACCCGGACATCGCCGAGGCCGCGGTCGATACGTGGCAGCGCACCCGGGGCGGCGCCGGCCGCGCCGTGCGCCGGCCGATCGTGGTCGGCGCGATGCTCGCCGCGGTGGTGGTCATCGTCGGGGTCATGTGGCCCGACGGCGAAGGGCGGGTTCCGGGGGAGCCCGGCACCGCAGCCGATACGGTCTCCGCGGCTGCCGCTTCCGGCGGGGTGCCCGCACCCGGTGACTCGGGCGCCGTCGACGCGCGCTCTGGCCCGCTCCTCGGCAGTGCCGAGGACGACGCCGCGCCGGGCCTCGCTCAGGGATCCGGCGCGGGCGTCGCGCCGGGCGAAGGCGGGCCCGCGACCGGCATCGCCGGGCTGGCGGACGCGCTGCTGACCGCGCGTGCCGAGTGCGCCGACGATGCCGGGTGCGCGTCGTCGGTCTATGAGGATGCCGCCGTTGCGGCGCGCGTGGCGCTGCCGCGCGAGCGAGCGCTCGCTTCCCGACCCATCGATCGCGCGCACGCGGCGCGCGAGCTCGCACTTGTCGACGATCTCGGCGGGGTGGCGGTGCTCCGGGTGACGGCGCGAGGGGCGGATGCCTCGGCGGCGTCCCAGATGCTGATCATCGTGCAGACGGAACGTGGGTGGCGCATCCGCGACGTCTTCGACGTGTCGGACGCGCCACCCACGGATGAGCGCTGAGGATGCGGCGGCTAGATGCCGAGCTGGCCCTCGAACTGCGCGCCCTCGAGCCGTGTCTTCACGGCGCTGAGGAATCGCGCTGCGTCGGCGCCGTCGATCACGCGGTGGTCGTACGACAGCGCGAGGTAGACATACGAGCGCACGGCGATCGCGTCGACACCGTCGACCGTCACGACGCCGGGGCGCTTGTAGACGATGCCGGTGCCGAGGATGGCGGACTGCGGCAGGAACACCACCGGGGTGTCGAACAGAGCGCCACGCGAACCGGTGTTGGTCAGCGTGAACGTGCCCCCGGCGAGCTCGTCAGGCTTGAGCTTGTTCTCACGCGTGCGCGCCGCGAGATCGGCGATCTCGGTCGCCAGCTCGGCCAGGTTCTTCGCACCCGCGTCGCGGACGACGGGGGTGAGGAGGCCGCGCTCGGTGTCGACGGCGATCGAGAGGTTCTCGGTCGCGGGGTAGACGATGTCGGTGCCGTCGACGGTCGCGTTGATCATCGGGTAGGTGCGCAGCGCCTCGGACGCGGCGAGTGCGAAGAAGGGCAGGAACGAGAGCTTCGCGCCCGTCTTGGCAGCGAACGCCTCCTTGTGCGCGGCACGGAACTCGGCGATGCGGGTCACGTCGACCTCGACGACCGTCGTGAGCTGCGCGGTCGACTGCATCGACTCGACGGCCCGCTCGGCCAGCACCTTGCGAAGGCGTGACATCGGCTGGGTGGTGCCGCGCAGCGGCGAGATCTCGGCGACCGGCGCGGCGGCGACCACGGTCGTCGCGCCCTCGGCCGCCGCGAGCACGTCTTCCTTGCGGATGCGACCGCCGACGCCCGAGCCGGTGATGCTCGCGAGGTCGACGCCCTTCTGCGCGGCGAGGCGACGCACCAGCGGGGTCACGTAGCCGGGGCCGTCTGCCGCGGCCGGCGCCTCGTACTTGGGTGCCGCCGGGGGAGCGGCGGGGGCCGGGGACGCGGCCGGAGCGGGAGGCGGCGTCGGGGCGGCCGGGGCGGCGGGTGCCATCGCCGGCGGCGCGTACGAGGGCGCGGGGGCGGCGGGCGCCACGGGTGCCGGCGCGGGGGCCTCTGCAACAGCCGGTGCGGGTGCCGGAGCCGGTGACTCGGGTGCGGGGGCGGGGGCCGGAGCCGGCGCCTCGGGTGCGGGGGCCGCTTCCTCTGCCGGAGCGGCGGCGGGCGCCGCGTCGCCCGCGGGCGCCCCCGAGCCGTCGCCGATGGTGGCCAGCAGCGCGCCGACCTCGATCGTCTCGTCCTCCTGCGCGTGGATCGCCTCGAGCACGCCGCTGACGGGCGAGGGGATCTCGGTGTCGACCTTGTCGGTCGACACCTCGAGCAGCGGCTCGTCGACTTCGACCGTGTCACCCACGTTCTTCAGCCAGCGGGTGACCGTTCCCTCTGTGACGCTCTCTCCGAGAGCCGGAAGGACAACGGATTTGCTCATGAGCCTGTCTCCTTAGGACGGGTGACGCTAGTTCTTAGCTTAGTGATGGGTGGCGCGCGGCGGCTATCAAAGCGCGTGAAGCGGCTTGCCGGCGAGGGCGAGGAACGCCTCGCCGAGCGCCTCGTTCTGGGTGGGGTGGGCGTGGATGTACGGCGCGATGTCTTCTGGGTGCGCATCCCAGCCGACGACCAGCTGGGCCTCGCCGATCAGCTCGCCCACGCGGGCCCCGACCATGTGCACGCCTATGACCGGGCCGGCCTTCTCGCGCACGACCTTGATCATGCCGGCGGTGCCGATGATCTCGCTCTTGCCGTTGCCGGCCAGGTTGTAGCTGTAGCTCTCGACGGAGTCCGCGCCGCGCGCCTCCACAGCCTGGGCTTCGGTCAGGCCGACGGACGCGACCTCCGGGTCGCAGTAGGTGACCTTGGGGATCTCGAGGTCCGGCACCACGATCGGCGCCAGGCCCGCGATCTCCTCGGCGACGAAGATGCCCTGCGCGAAGCCGCGATGCGCAAGCTGGAGGCCGGGCGTGATGTCGCCCACGGCCCAGATCCCGGGGACCGAGGTGCGCAGGCGCTCATCGACCGTCACGAAGCCGCGATCGAGCGCGACGCCGACGGCGTCGAAGCCGAGGCCGTCGGTCGCCGGGCCGCGGCCCACGGCGACGAGGAGGTAGTCGCCCTCGTGGACCGTGCCATCCTCGAGCGTGACGGTGACGCCCTCGGCCGACTGGGCGACCGATGCGAAGCGCACGCCCAGCGAGTACGCGATGCCGCGACGGCGGAACGCCCGCTCGAGCGTCTTGCTCACCGCCTCGTCCTCGTTCGGCACCAGGTGCGGGAGCGCTTCGATGATCGTGACGTCCGCGCCGAACGACTTCCACACGCTCGCGAACTCGACGCCGATGACGCCGCCGCCGAGCACGAGCACGCGTCCGGGGACCTCGTCGAGCGCGAGCGCGTGCTCGCTGGTGAGCACCCGGCCGCCGATCTCGAGCCCGGGCAGCGAGCGGCTGTACGAGCCCGTCGCGAGGATGATGTCGGTGCCGAAGTAGCGGTCATCGCCGACCTCGACGCTGTTCGCCGAGGCGAGGCGCCCCTCGCCGGCGACCACGGTGACGCCGCGGGCCTTGACGAGCCCCTCGAGGCCCTTGAACTTCTTCGCCACGATGCCCTCGCGGTACGCGGTGACGCCAGGCATGTCGATGCCGTCGAACTGGGCCCTCACGCCGATCGAGGGCGCCGTGCGGGTGGTGTCGGCGACCTCGGCGGCGTGCAGCAGCGCCTTCGTCGGGATGCAGCCGCGGTGCAGGCACGTGCCGCCCACCTTGTCTTTCTCGATCAGTGCGACCGACTTGCCGAGCTCGGAGGCGCGGATCGCGGCCGCGTAGCCTCCGCTGCCACCACCCAGGATGACGATGTCGAAGGTGTGATCGGTCATTGCGTCACTTTCGTTGAGGTTCAAGATTGCGGATCGTGCAGTCAGCTGAGCGGAGGGCCCTCACGAGCGTACTCCTGCTTTGTCTCAGGCGGGATTCGCGAGCAGTGTGATCAGTGAGCGAACGGTTGCGCCGGTGACGCCCTTGTCGGTGTAGCCGAAGCCGCCGCCCTTGTGCATGCCGACGCCGGCGATGTCGAGGTGCACCCACGGGATGCGCGGCGCGTCCGCCGCATCCGAGGTCCGGCCGACGAACTCCTGTAGGAACAGCCCGGCGAACAGCGATCCGCCGGCCGACACCCCGATCTGCGCATTCTGCAGGTCGGCGACCGGCGACTGGAGGTCTTCGCGCATGTGCTCGGGAAGCGGCAGCTGCCAGGCGGGCTCGCCCGCGCGGGCCGCGGCATCCAGATACGCGGCGACGGCGTCATCGTCGCCCATGACTCCCGCGTGGCGGTTGCCGAGCGCGACCGAGATCGCGCCGGTGAGGGTCGCGACGTCGACGATCAGATCGGGGCGCTCGAGGCTCGCCGCCACGAGGCCATCGGCCAGCACCAGCCGGCCCTCGGCGTCCGTGTTGAGCACCTCCACGGTCTTGCCGCCCAGCATCCGCAGCACGTCGCCGGGGCGCGTCGCCCGGCCTGAGGGCATGTTCTCGGCGACGCACATCCACGCGGTCACCCGCACGGGAAGCTCGGCGATGGCCGCCGCACGCAGCACCGCGAGCACGGTGGCCGCGCCGCACATGTCGTACTTCATGCCGACCATTGACCCGGCGGGCTTGAGCGAGAGCCCGCCGGTGTCGAAGGTGATGCCCTTGCCGACGAGCGCGACGTGCCTCGTCGCGCCGGCGGGGGAGTAGCTCAGCTTGATCAGGCGCGGCGGGCGCTCCGAGCCGCGGCCGACGCCGAGGATGCCGCCGTAGCCGCCCGACTCGAGCGCGACCCGTCGAGCACCTCCACCTCGACGGGCAGGCCCGCGACCGCCTCGATCGCGCGCTCGGCGAGGTCGGCCGGGCCCAGGTCGTTGGCGGGCGTCGTGACGAGGTCTTTGACGAGCGCGACGGCGTCGACGACGGCCTGCGCGTCGCGGGTGGATGCCTCGTCCAGCGCCTGCTCGGTGTGCAGGGTGATCGCGCTCGCGCGCTTCTTGCCGCCGTCGCTGCGGTACGCGCCGAAGGTGTACGCGCCGAGGCCCGCCCCCTCGAGCGCCGCGACGGCCTGCGCCTCGGTCAGGCTGACGGCCGGGAGCCCGATGGAGACCGTGCCCGCGTCGCTGAGCTGGCGAAGGGCGGCGCCCACCGCCTCGCGCATCGCGATGGCACCGAGATCGGTGCCGAGCCCCGCCACGTAGAGCGGAACGTCGCCGTTCGGGTTGGCGAGCCGCACCAGCGCCCCGCTGGCGCCCTTGAAGTCGATGGCACGCAGCGTGTCGGCCAGTCCGGGCCACTCGGCCAGCGCGGTCTCCCAGTCGCCCGCGCTCGGGGCCTGCACCCCGAGCAGAATCGCATCCGCGTCGGTGGAAACAAGAGGTGAACTGGAGATACCGATGCTGGAGTTGGCCATGCCCACCATCCTATGAGCGCGCCCCGGCGCACCGCCGGAGGCTCCGGCGTGGGCCGACGATGTTCGCTACGAGCGGGATCAATGCCGGGCCGCCGGGGGTGGCTGACCGTAGAGTGGGGTGCATGGGTCCTTTTGGTGAGCTCTATGAGCGGCAGCCTGCGCTGGCAGACGTGCCGGAGGGTCTGCCGCTGGTCATCACCCTCACCAGCTTCACTGACGCCGGCGGCGCCGCCGCACAGCTGAACGAGTACTTCCGCAACGAGGTCCGCCCCGAGCCGCTCGTCGTGTTCAACAATGACGTGCTCCTCGACTACCGGGCGCGCCGGCCGCTGGTCTACTTCGATCAGGATCACCTGACGGCGTATCGCCCGGCCTCGCTCACGCTCTCGCTCGCCGAGGACGGTCTCGGGCAGAAGTTTCTGATCCTGAGCGGCTACGAGCCGGACTTCGGCTGGGAGAGCTTCGCGGCGGCGGTGTTGAAGCTGGTCGCCGAGCTGGAGGTGTCTTCGGCGACGTGGGTGCACGCCATCCCGATGCCCGTGCCCCACACCCGGCCGATCGGCATGACGGTCAGCGGCAATCGGCGCGACCTCATCGACGCGCACTCGGCCTGGCGCCCCCACACGCAGGTGCCCGCGACAGCCGGTCACCTGCTCGAGCTTCGCCTCGGCGACACCGGGCTGCCGGTCGCGGGCTTCGTGCTGCTCGTACCGCACTACCTGGGCGACACCGAGCACCCGGGCGTCGCCGTCACCGCGCTCGAGGCGATCGGGCTCGCGACGGGGCTCTCGCTCACGCGCGATGAGTTTCGCGAGGCGTCGCGTGAGTTCCTCGCGAAGATCGAGCAGCAGATCGAGGGCAACGACGAGCTGCACCGCATGGTGCAGGGCCTCGAGGAGCGCTACGACTCGTACATGGAGGACAGCCCGCAGCGCTCCAGCCTCGTCAATGATGGCGAGCTGCCGAGCGCGGATGAGCTCGCGGCGGAGCTGGAGCGGTTCCTCGCATCGCATCCGTTCGGCGACGACGACAACGACGGCAAGCGCTAGCGGCGGCTCCCGCGTGCGGGCGAATGGATGCGCCCCACGCGGAATGGATTCGGCGCGCGCGGCGTTGGGGACTGTACGTTCTCACTTGTCACGCAATGCGTGGTTGGTATGAGAGAATGGAATCTCGGACCCGTTGTCGATCTGTTGAGTGGCTGTTCGCACTCGCACAGACTTGACAAGGGTCTTACTAGTGTCCGAAATCGTCCGGTCCGCTCGCGCGAATGTGCGTGATCCGGGGCGGGGCGACCATGGAAAGGCGACACATGACTGACGCGACGACCAAGAGCCGCCCGGCCGACACCGCAGCAGACGCTGCCGCGGCGAAGGGTGCTCCGACGAAGACGGCTGCCGCGAAGGCGACTTCGAAGGCGACCGCAGCCAAGGCGGCCGCGCCGAAGGCTGCGGCGACCAAGACGACCGCTGCGAAGACGACCGCGGCCAAGACGACGGCGAGCAAGACCACGGCCGCGAAGACGGCTGATGCGGCCGCGGCGCCAGCGGCGAAGAAGACGACCGCCGCCAAGGCGAGCGCTGCGAAGACCACCGCTGCGAAGACCACCGCTGCGAAGACCACCGCTGCGAAGACGACCGCGACGAAGGCGACCGCCGCCAAGGCCACCACGGCCAAGGCCGCCGCCGCGAAGACGACGACGAAGACCGCCGCGAACAAGACGGCCAAGGCGAAGGCCGAAGAGCCCGACGAGTTCGGCGATGACATCGACCTCGAGCTCGAGGACGATCTGCTCGACGAGGCCCCCGTGAAGAAGACGGCGGCCAAGGGCGGAGCGAAGAAGACCGCCGCGAAGAAGAAGGCTGAGGCCGAAGACGAGGCTGACGAGCACGAGGATGCCGCCGACGAGGACGACGACGAGAAGCCGGCCACGCCCGCCGAGCCGCTTCCCGCGGGCGCGCTGGTGCTGTCGGCCTCAGACGAGGACGACGTCCCGGTCTACTCGGGGCTCATCACCGGCGCGACGGCCGACCCCGTCAAGGACTACCTCAAGCAGATCGGCAAGGTTCCGCTGCTGAACGCGGCCGAAGAGGTCGAGCTCGCGATGCGCATCGAGGCCGGCCTGTTCGCAGAAGAGAAGCTGTCGGAGATGAAGGAGGCGGAGAAGCGCACCCAGCTGGGTCGCGAGCTCTCGTGGGTCGCGAAGGACGGCCAGCGCGCCAAGTCGCACCTGCTCGGCGCCAACCTCCGTCTCGTGGTCTCGCTCGCCAAGCGCTACACCGGCCGCGGCATGCAGTTCCTCGACCTGATCCAGGAGGGCAACCTGGGCCTGATTCGTGCGGTCGAGAAGTTCGACTACACCAAGGGCTTCAAGTTCTCGACCTACGCCACGTGGTGGATCCGCCAGGCGATCACGCGCGCCATGGCCGATCAGGCCCGCACCATCCGCATCCCCGTGCACATGGTCGAGGTCATCAACAAGCTCGCGCGCGTGCAGCGGCAGATGCTGCAGGACCTGGGTCGCGAGCCCACGCCCGAGGAGCTCAGCCGCGAGCTCGACATGACCCCCGAGAAGGTCATCGAGGTGCAGAAGTACGGCCGCGAGCCCATCTCGCTGCACACGCCGCTCGGGGAGGACGGCGACAGCGAGTTCGGCGACCTCATCGAAGACACCGAGGCGGTCGTTCCCGCCGACGCGGTGGGCTTCACCATGCTGCAGCGTCAGCTCGAGAGCCTGCTCGACTCGCTCAGCGAGCGCGAGGCGGGCGTCATCCGCATGCGCTTCGGCCTCGGCGACGGCATGCCGAAGACGCTCGACCAGATCGGCGACACGTTCGGCGTCACGCGCGAGCGCATCCGCCAGATCGAGTCGAAGACCATGGCGAAGCTCCGCCACCCCAGCCGTTCGCAGTCGCTTCGGGACTACCTTGAGTGATGCCGGCCGGGGTGCCTGGGCTCCCAGCTCGCGCGCGGCACGTGGCGGCAGCATCCGCTACGTGCCGGCGATCGCGGCCGGAAAGCTCGCCCGCTGGGCGACCCGGCTGCGCGGCGGCGGATCGGCCTTCCCCGGGTACCTGACCAACCGGCTCGCGCCCTCGCTGCTGCCGACGCTCGCGGGCCAGTTCCCCTACGGCGTGCTGTTCGTGCTCGGCTCGAACGGCAAGACCACGACCACGCACATGATCAGCGAGGTGCTGCGTGCGCACGGGCTCACCGTGTTCACCAACCCGACGGGTGCGAACCTGCCCCAGGGCGTGACGAGCGCGCTGCTGGCGGACGCCACCCTCACGGGCCGCGTGCGCGCCGACGTCGCGGTGCTCGAGGTCGATGAGGGCTACGCCGCCGATCTCGCCGACGTGCTCTCGCCCAGGGTGATCGTCGCGCTGAACGTGCAGATCGACCAGCTCTATCGCTTCTTCGAGACCGAGCGCGTGGCCGACATGATGCTCGATGCCGCGACGCGGGCCTCGCACGAGGTGATCGTCAACCGTGACGACCCGTACCTGAGCAAGATCGACGAGACGGGCCTGCGCGGCCGAGCCGTGTTCTTCGGCGCGTCGGCAGCGCTCGTGCAGGCCTCGGCCCACGGCCTCGTGAACGCCACCGACACCCGCAGCGAGCAGGCCGGCATCGCCGCCCGTGCCGCGGAGGTCGAGGTGGTCGCCACGAGCGGCCGGAACGTCACCATCGACTTCCGCGGCACCCCGATCGACATCATGCTTCCCGCGCGCGGGCTGCACTACGCGGTCGATGCCGCAGCAGCGCTGGCCGCGGCATCCGGCGTGCTCGGCGAGCGGTTCGAACCCGCTGCCGCCGCGGCCGGCTTCGGCGCGATGGCGCCGGCGTACGGCCGCGGTGAGGTCATCCCGCTCGCGCCGGGTCGCGACGACGTCGTCGAGTTCGTGATGTTCAAGAACGCGCCGAGCCTGCAGCTGAACCTCGACGCGCTCGAGGCCGCGCCGGAGCGCGTCCTCATGGCGATCGACGAGGGCACGCCCGATATCTCGTGGATCTACGACGTCGATTTCGACGCGCTCGACCACGTGGATGTGGTCTCGGGCGAGAAGGCGCACCAGGTCGCCCTGCGTCTCGCCTACGCGGGTGTGCCGGTCGGCACCGTCGAGCCGGACGTGGCGAAGGCGGTCGAGCTGATGCGCGCCCTGCCGGCGACGGCGAACGGCCGGCAGTCGTGGCTCGTCAACTACGAGATCATGATGCAGGGCCGTCGGCTGCTCGGCCACGGCGATCAGGAGGTGGCACGGCGATGAGCGAGACGATGCGCATCGTGCAGCTGTATCCCGAGCTGCTGGGCGTGACCGGCGACCGCGGCAACGTGGCGGTGTTCGAGACTCGGCTGCGTGCCGCCGGTCTGGACGTCGAGACCGTGAGGGTGGGCGTGGGCGAGCCGCTGCCCGACGGCGGCATCGACGTGCTCGTGATCGGCAACGGTCCGCTCTCGGCGATGCGCCGGGTGGCGCCGGACCTGCACGCGAAGCGCGAGGTGATCGCCGCGATCTTCTCCGCCGGCTCGCTCGTGTTCGCGGTCGGCGCGGGAGCCGAGCTGCTCAGCCGCGGCACCACGACGATCGAGGGCGAGCACCTCGCGGGGCTCGATCTGTTTCCGTTCGCCGTGACGCGCTCGCGCGAGCGACGCGTCGGCTACATCGTCGCGGAATCCGAGCACGGCCAGATCGTCGGGTTCGAGGACCACGCGGCGACCTGGCACCTGGATGCCGGGGCCGCCGCGCTGGCGACCGTCACCGCCGGGGGCGGCTCGATCGGCGTGCCCGGAGCGGGCGCCGGCGAGTCGATTCGGGTCGGCGAGGCCTACGCGACGAACGTGCAGGGCCCCGCGCTGCCGCTGAACCCGGAGTGGGCCGACGCGATGCTCACCGCGGCGCTCGCGCGCCGCGGCATCGACTACGCCCGCACGCGGGAGCACGAGCGCCTCGACGCGCTCGCCCGCGGGGCGCGCGAGCGGATCATCGCGCTCGCGCGCGTGACGCAGATCACCGCGATCGGGCTCTGATCCCATGGCGGTGCCGGCGCGCGAGCTCGCCTTCGCCGAGGGCGTCCTCGAGCGGGCACGCGCGGCCGCGACCGGCGACGCCGAAGCGGCGGCCGGGTTTCGCGCCGACGCCGCGGCCGGAGGCGTGACGCTGCGCGCACGGGTGCTGCAGTGCAAGCGGGTGCCCGCAGGCAGCGGCGTCTCCTACGGGCACACCTACGTCACCGAGCGCGCCACCACGCTCGCGCTCGTCGACATCGGCTACGGGCACGGGCTGCCGCGAAAGGCCGGCAATCGGGCGCGCGTCTGCGTCGCCGGCGCGCTCGTGCCGATCGTGGGCCGCGTGGCGATGGATGCCTGTGTCATCGATGTCGGCGATCTGCCCGTCTCGCCGGGCGATGCCGTGACGATCTTCGGCACGGCGGGATCGGGCGCGCTCCCGCTCGCGCAGTGGGCGGCCAGCGTGGGCGAGGAGCCGCTGTCGGTGCTCGCCTCGCTGCGCCTCGGGCATGGCGAGGGCACGCGCGGCGAGGGCACGCGCGGCGGGGACTCGCTCGGCATCGCGCCGTTCGATCCCGCGAACCGCGCCGTCGTGTCGGGCGATGCGCTGCGCGCAAACGTCGCACTGATGCGCGCGCGCGTCGCTCCGGCGGAGCTGATCGCGGTGGTCAAGGACGGCGCCTACGGGCACGGCCTCGCCGGCGCGGTCGGCGCGTTCGTCGAGGCGGGCGTCAGGTGCTTCGGCGCGCTCGATGTCGCGACGGCCCATCGGGTGCACGAGCTCGCGCCCGAAGCGCGGATCTTCGCCTGGGTGCTCGACGAACCCGACGCGCTGCCGCGCGCGATCTCCGAGGGCATCGAGCTCGGCGTGACGAGCGAGCACTCGCTGGCGCGCGTCGCCGCCGCGGCGCGAATCGCCGGGCGCCCCGCGCGCGTGCACCTCAAGACCGATACCGGGCTGCACCGCGCCGGCGTGCGCGCCGAAGGCTGGGCGGCATTCGTCGCCGACGCGCTCGCCCGGCCCGACGCGATTGAGGTCGTCGGGCTCTGGACCCACATCTCCGAGGCGTCGGATGCCGAGGACACAGCTGCGATCGGACGGTTTCACGCCGCCGTCGCGCGCGCCGAGGCGCTGGGCGTCACGGCGCCGCTGCTGCACCTCGCCGCGAGCGCCGCGGCGTTCGCGCGGGCCGACGCCCGGCTCGACGCGGTGCGCGTGGGTGCCTTTCTCTACGGCATCGCCCCGGGGGACGGGCTCGGGCCGGCGGCGCTCGGCCTGCGCCCCGCGATGGCGCTCGAGAGCCGGATCGCGCGGCGCTGGGACGACGCGGCGGGCTCGTTCGGCGTCGTGCCGCTGGGCGGCGTGCACGGGATTCCGGTGGACTGCGCCGGCGCCTGGTTCGCGGTGGAGGGGCAACGCTGTGCGGTCGTCGCGGTCGAGCCGCTGCGCACCGTGCTGCGCGTCGACCCGCGCGTGCGCGCGGGCGCGACGGTGGTGCTGTTCGGCGACGGGTCGCGCGGCGAGCCGACGCTGCAGGAGCTGGCCGACGCGGCCGGCACGATCGGCGAGGAGCTTGTCACGCGCCTCGAACGCACGATCACGCGCGACTGGGTGCGCTGACGCTAGTTCGCGGCCTCCTGGAGGCGGGCAGACTCGTCGTGCCACTCCGTGGCGACGGCGCGCAGCTTCTCCTCGTACTTGCGGCCGTGGTGCGCGCAGAACAGCAGCTCGCTCCCGTTGACGGTGGCCGAGATGTAGGCCTGGGCCCCGCAGCTGTCGCAACGGTCGCCGGCGGTCAGGCGGAATTCGACAGCGCCATCAGGAGTCGTGTCACGTTCGCTGGTGAGCTGAGTCATCTCGGTGCCTTCCCTCGGGCTGACTGTGGAATCGCGGTGCCGCCGAAGCGGTGCGTGTTCAATACAACCACCGGCCCCCTCAAAGGATGCCGAGTGCGTCGCGCATTTCGCTGAGCGCGTAGCCGATCACCCGCGACGATCCTGGCGCGTCGTGGCGGGTGCCCTGGATGCGAGTCTCGCGCGTCGAGGCATCCAAGCGCCGGCTCGCCGATTAGGCTAGAGGACTGTGAGTTCCGAGTATTCCGCCCATCATCTGCAGGTGCTCGAGGGGCTCGAGGCGGTGCGCAAGCGCCCGGGCATGTACATCGGCTCCAACGATTCGCGCGGCCTCATGCACTGCCTGTGGGAGATCATCGACAACTCGGTCGATGAGGCGCTCGGCGGCTTCGGCAGCTCGATCTCGATCGTGCTGCACGCCGACGGCAGCGTCGAGGTGCGCGACCGCGCCCGCGGCATCCCCGTCGACGTCGAGCCGCGCACCGGGCTCACCGGCGTGGAGGTCGTGTTCACCAAGCTGCACGCGGGCGGCAAGTTCGGCGGCGGCTCGTACGGCTCGTCTGGCGGCCTGCACGGCGTGGGCGCCTCCGTCGTGAACGCGCTCTCGTCGCGCCTCGACGTGGAGGTCGATCGCGACGGCAAGACCTGGGCGATGTCGTTCCACCGCGGCGAGCCGGGCGTGTTCGCCGACGAGGGCGGCGAGAAGTCGCCGGATGCGCCGTTCACCCCGTTCTCGGATCGCAGCGAGCTGCGGGTGATCGGCAAGGTGGCCAAGGGCGTCACCGGCACGCGCATCCGCTACTGGGCCGATTCGCAGATCTTCGCCCCCGGGGCGTCCTTCCAGCTTCCCGAGCTCGAGAATCGGGCGCGCCAGACGGCGTTCCTGGTGCCGGGGCTCGAGATCACCGTGCGTGACGAGCGCGCCGGCGCGGCGTCGGCGCGGGCCGACGGCGAGGGCGTCGACGACGGCGCGCGGCCGGCCGCCCCGCAGGACGTCTCGTATCGGTACGACGGGGGCATCTCCGAGTTCGTCGACTTCCTCGCCCCCGACAGCGGCGTGACCGACACCTGGCGTCTGAGCGGCAGCGGCGCGTTCAAAGAGACCGTGCCCGTGCTGCAGCCCAACGGCTCGATGGTCGCGACCGAGGTGGAGCGCGTGTGCGAGGTCGACATCGCCGTGCGCTGGGGCACCGGCTACGACACCGTGATGCGCTCGTTCGTGAACATCATCGCCACGCCGAAGGGCGGCACGCACCAGGCTGGCTTCGAGCAGGCCCTGCTGAAGGTCGCCCGCGCGCAGGTCGAGCAGAATGCGCGCCGCCTCAAGGTCGGCAGCGACAAGCTGGAGAAGGACGACGTGCTCGCCGGCCTCACTGCCGTGCTGACCGTGCGGCTCGAGGAGCCGCAGTTCGAGGGCCAAACGAAGGAGGTGCTCGGCACCCCCGCCGTGCGCCAGATCGTCGCCTCGGTCGTGAACAAGGAGCTCGGCGCGCGCTTCGCGTCGACCAAGCGCGACGACAAGGCGCAGACGGCGCTGCTGCTCGACAAGCTCGTGGCAGAGATGAAGTCGCGCATCTCGGCGCGCACGCACAAAGAGACGCAGCGCAGAAAGAACGCGCTCGAGTCCTCCTCGCTGCCCGCGAAGCTGGTCGACTGCCGCAGCAACGACGTCGCCGATTCGGAGCTGTTCATCGTCGAGGGCGACTCCGCGCTCGGCACGGCCAAGCTCGCGCGAGACAGCAACCACCAGGCGCTGCTGCCCATTCGAGGCAAGATCCTCAACGTGCAGAAGGCCTCGGTCTCAGACATGCTCTCGAACGCCGAGTGCGCGGCCATCATCCAGGTGATCGGCGCGGGGTCCGGCCGCTCGTTCGACCTCGACGCGGCGCGCTACGGCAAGATCATCCTGATGAGCGACGCCGACGTCGACGGCGCGCACATTCGCACGCTGCTGCTCACGCTGTTCTTCCGCTACATGCGCCCGCTGATCGAGGACGGCCGTGTCTATGCGGCCGTGCCCCCGCTGCACCGCGTCATCGTCGTGAATCCCGGCAGCAAGCCGAACGAGACGATCTACACGTACAGCGAGGACGAGCTGCAGACGCTGCTGGCGAAGCTGAAGCGATCGGGGCGCCGGTACCAGGAGCCGATTCAGCGCTACAAGGGCCTCGGTGAGATGGATGCCGAGCAGCTCGCGAGCACCACGATGGATCGTGCCGGGCGAACGCTGCGCCGCGTGCGCGCCGAGGATGCCGAGGCCGCTGCCCGGGTGTTCGAGCTGCTCATGGGCAACGAGGTCGCCCCGCGACGAGAGTTCATCGTCGAGTCGTCGGACCGCCTGTCGCGGGAGAGCATCGACTCGTAGCCGCGGCGGCGGGTGCGGCGACGTGCACCCGCCAGCGCGTTCGCGCGTCGCCGGCCCCTCGTGCGGCGCGCGGGCGGGCGTCGACGGGCGGTGCCCCGGCTCGCGCCTCAGCTCGCGCCCGCAGGCTAGAGCGTGCGGCCGATCGAGCCGATGGCGGCGTCGAGGGGCGTGCCCGAGGCATCCCGCTTCGCACCCGACGCGGGGAGCGCGCGCGCCGAGCCGTCGGCGGCGACCGCCTGCGCCGGCTCGGGCCCGACCCAGGCGAGCACGAGCGCGTCCTCGCCCTTGAGGAACGCGTGCGCGCGGACACCGCCGGTGGCGCGGCCCTTCGCGGGAAACTCGCGCAGCGGCGTCACCTTGGCGCGGCCCGGATCGGTGCCCGGCAGCGCGTTCGTCGGTGCCGACACCGTGACGACCACGGGCTCGGCGTCGAGGGCCTCGCTCGCGCCCTCCGCGCCCGATGCGCCCGGCTCGGCGGCGTCAGCGGTCGCGGGCGCCTCCATCGCGTCCGCGGCGTCGGCGGATTCGGGAAGGCTCGCGGCGCCGAAGAAGATGACGGATGCCCCGGCCGAGAGCTTGATCCCGGCCATGCCGCCCGCCGCGACGCCCTGCGGCCGCACGGCGGCGGCCGAGAAGCGGAGCAGGCGCGCATCGCTCGTGACGAACACGAGCTCGTCTGCGTCGCCGCCCTGGGCGAGGCCGACGACCTGGTCGCCCGCCTTCAGCGCGATGATCTCGAATTCCTCGCGCAGCGGGTAGCCGCCGGGCGCGATGCGCTTGACGACGCCGTCGCGGGTGCCGAGGGCGATGGGCTCGTCGCCCTCGAGCAGGACCAGCCCGAGGACCCGCTCGGTGCGATCGGTGAGCCCGAGATACTCGTCGACGCGCTGCCCGGCGCCCAGCTGCACCGAGGCAGGGGTCAGCGATGGCAGGTCGACGGGGGAGAAGCGCAGGAGGCGCCCGAGGTTCGTCACCGCGCCGATCTCGCTGCGCACGCTCGTGTGCACGCTGGAGCGCACGGCGTCGTGCTTGCTGCGGCGCGGCGCCGGGGTCGGGGCATCCCCGCGCTCGGCCAGGTCGATGCGCGCGATCCTGCCGGTCGTCGAGAGCACGACGATGGTCGGCGAGTCGGCGATCTGCAGGTTCGGGGCGCCGGCCGAGCGCGACTGCTTCGGGGGAGCCGGCCGCGCGTTCGTCAGCAGCGTGCGCCGCGGTGTGCCGAGCGCCTCGGCGGTGTCCTCCAGCTCGCGGGCCACCTGCGCGCGGATCAGCTTCGGGTCGGCGAGCAGCTCGCGGAGCGCGGCGATCTCGGCGGCGAGGGCGTCACGCTCCGACTCCAGCTCGACGCGCGAGAACTTGGTGAGACGGCGCAGGCGCAGCTCGAGGATGTACTCCGCCTGCAGCTGTGAGAGCTCGAAGACCTCCATGAGCCGCGTGCGCGCCTGCTCGGAGTCATCCGAGCTGCGGATGACCTGGATGACCTCGTCGATGTCGAGGATCGCGATGAGCAGGCCCTCGACGAGGTGCATGCGCTCGAGCCGACGGGCAAGGCGGAACTCGGAGCGTCGCGAGACGACGCTGATGCGGTGGTCGAGGTACACGTGCAGCAGCGGCAGGAGCCCGAGCGTCTGCGGCTGGCCGTCGACGAGCGCGACGTTGTTGATGCTGAACGAGTCTTCCAGGGGCGTGTAGCGGTAGAGCTGCTCGAGCACGGCCTGCGGGTCGAACCCGGTCTTGATCCCGATGACCAGGCGAAGCCCGTTGTGGCGGTCGGTCAGGTCGGTGACGTCCGCGATGCCCGTCAGCTTCTTCGAGCCCACGCCGTCCTTGATCTTCTCGATCACGCGCTCAGGGCCGACCTGGTAGGGCAGCTCGGTGACGACGATGCCCATGCGGCGCGGGCCGACCGACTCGATGCTCACCCGGGCGCGGGTCTTGAACGCGCCGCGGCCGGTCTCGTACGCGTCGCGGATGCCGTCGAGGCCCACGATCACGCCACCCGAGGGCAGGTCGGGGCCCGGCACGAACTGCATGATCTCGTCGAGCGTGGCCTTCGGATGCGAGAGCAGGTGCACCGCGGCCGCGACGACCTCGAGCAGGTTGTGCGGCGCCATGTTGGTCGCCATGCCGACGGCGATGCCCGCCGCGCCGTTGACGAGCAGGTTCGGATACGCGGCCGGGAGCACCGAGGGCTGCATGAACTGGTTGTCGTAGTTGGGCACGAAATCGACGACGTCCTCTCCGAGGTCGGCGGTCATCGCGAGCGCGGCGGGGGCCAGGCGCGCCTCGGTGTAGCGCGATGCGGCGGGGCCGTCGTCGAGCGAGCCGAAGTTGCCGTGGCCGTCGACCAGCGGCACGCGCTGGCTGAACGCCTGCGAGAGACGCACGAGGGCGTCGTAGATCGCCGAGTCGCCGTGCGGGTGCAGCTTGCCCATCACCTCGCCGACGACGCGCGCGCTCTTCACGTGCCCGCGCTCCGGGCGCAGCCCCATCTCGGCCATCTGGTAGAGGATGCGTCGCTGCACCGGCTTGAGCCCGTCCCGGGCGTCCGGCAGCGCGCGCGAGTAGATCACCGAGTACGCGTACTCGAGGAACGAGTCCTGCATCTCGGTGGAGAGATCGATGTCTTCGATGCGCTCGGTGACGGCGGCGCGATCCGTGGAGGTCGGGCGCTTGGAAGAGTGTGACGACATCGCGGCTTTCGGTGCTGAATCGGTCGGTGCTGGATCGGTCGGGCCGATCGGGTGAGCGCGGCGGGGACGGGAGGCGCCCCGTCAAGCGCTGAAGGGTGCGGCCCGCGCTGTGCGAGACTTGCCCCGATGACCTCCATGCTACCGACGCCCGGCCCCGGCGCTCGGATTTTCGACCTCGTGCCGCAGATGCTCGACGCGCTGGATGGCGTGCCCGGCGCCCTCGGCCTTGCGCCGGCCGAGAGCGCGATCGTCGTGATGATCGACGGGCTCGGCGCTCGGAATCTGCAGGCGCACGCGGGGCACGCCCGCTTTCTCGCCGCCCGGATGGGGCGGCGAGACGTCGCGCAGACGGTGTTCCCCTCCACCACGGCCGCCGCGCTGATGAGCCTGCACAGCGGCGCCGCGCCGGGTGCCCACGGCATCGTCAGCTACAGGGCGCTGGTGCCCGGACGCGACATCGTGTCGAATCAGCTCACCGGCTGGGAGGACGACGGCCTCGACCCCGCCACCTGGCCGCTGCGCGCGCCGCTGTTCGAGCGGGCGAGCGCCGCGGGCCGACCGACCTTCGTCGTCAGCGACCTGCGCTTCGCCGGGTCTGGCTTCACCGTCGCCACCACGCGCGGCGCCGAGTTCCACGCCGCGGCCACCCTCGAGGAGCGCCTCGCGCTGGCCGCGACGCTGGCGTCGAGGCATCCCGGATCGCTCACGTATGTCTACACCCCGCAGCTCGACAGCGTCGGGCACAAGCTGGGGGTGGCGTCGTCGCGCTGGGTCGAGACCCTCGAGGGCGTGGATGCCGCCGTCAAGGGCTTCGCTGGGGCCCTGCCCGCGGGGATCGGGGTGATCGTCACGGCCGATCACGGCATGGTCGACGTCGCGGCGCACAAGCACGTGCTGCTGCGCGAGGGCGACGAGCGGCTGCTCGGGGTGCGATACCTCGGGGGAGAGCCGCGCATGCTGCACCTGTACGCGGAGCCCGGGGCAGCGGAGGCGATGCTCCAGACCTGGCGCGCCCGCGAGGCGCATCGCTCGTGGGTGCTGAGCCGCGACGAGGCGATCGGCGCCGGGCTCTTCGGGCCGGTCGACGAGGCGGCGGCACCGCGCATCGGCGACGTGCTGGTGGCGGCGCGGGCACGGATCGCGTACTACGACGACCGGCTCGAAGACACGCGCGCGCAGGGGATGGTCGGGCAGCACGGCTCGCTCACCGACGAGGAGCTGACGATCCCGATGATCCGGCTCGGGGCATTCGCGCGCTGAGCCGCCGCACCAACAACGCCGCGGGGTGCGCGGTGCGGCTCGCGCGGTGCCGCCTCGCGTGGTGTCGGTGACCCCGACCGAGGCCTAGTGCTCGTCGGTGCGGGCGCCGAAGACGATCTCGTCCCACGAGGGGAGCGAGGCGCGGCCCTTGCGGCGGATGCCCGGCTCGGCGGGAGCGGGCGCCGGGGCGTCCTGCGCCGAGCCGCTCGGCGCGGCCTCGTGCTCTGCCTCAGGCTGGTAGCCCGGCTCGAGCGCATCGAACAGCGCGATCGGCGCGGTGTCGCGACGCTCGGGGGGCGTCGGCGCGGGCGCGTGCGTGGCCGGGTTCGCCCAGGGCGACGGCGCGATGGGCGCGGGCTCGCGCTCTTCGGCGCCGTCGGGACGCGGCTCGCGCTGGCCGCGGCGGCGGCGCAGGGCCTCGAGGAGGTCGGCGGTCTCGGCCGAGGCGGCGGTGTCGCTCGGGGCGCGCTTGATCGCGGCGTCCGCGACCGCAGCCGGCGTGGCGTCCCCGCCGGTGCGCGTGCCGAGCGCGTCCGGCTCGGGGACGGTCGCGGTGCGGCGCGGGCCGAAGGCGGCGCTGTCGAAGCGCGTGTCGTCCTTGAGCGGGGCATCCGAGTCGAGGGCGCGCAAGCGGGGGATCAGCCCCTCGGGGAGCGAGCCCTGGCGCGAGAGCTGGGTGGCGTCGGCGCCGAGCGGCGAGAGGTGGCTCCGGCGCGGGTCGAAGCTCCAGCGGGCGTCGTGGTCGATGCCGGAGGCCGTGAACTCGAGCTTGACGACCCAGCCGGCTGCCTCCTTCCAGCTCGTCCAGCGCTCGCCCTCGGCCTGCAGCTCGGCGAGCTTGCCGCGGATCGCGGCGCCGAAGGTGGCGCCGGCATCGCCGTCGAGCTCCGCGCCGATCAGCACCGGCATGGCGAGCGCCTGGGCGACGATGAACTGGCGCTCGGCGAGCACGGGCCCCTCGTAGCGGGCGACGTCCTCCACCGATGCGCCCGTGAGCGCGGCGACCTCATCGGCCGACAGGCCGGCGCGGATATGGCCCTGGATCTCGCGCGGGCTGAGCCGCACGGCCTTCGGGTCGCGCTCCTCGGCACGAGCCGAGGCGCGAGTCGTGCCGCCGGTGCGACGGATCTCGGCCCGAAGGGCGTCGGTGATGGGGAGCGCAAACCGCTCTCCCGACTCGGTCGCGACGACCAGCATGTCGTCCTCAGTCCCGATGACTTTGAGCTGTTGCATGACAGAACGCCTCCCGCATCGCTTTCCGTTCTGACATGGTGCCACGCACCCAGCAGACACTCGGGAATTGAATAGGCGCGCCGCCTGTTTCCGTCTCCGAGCTCACAATCGTGGCCCATTTGCGAAATGCGACAAGGTGAGGCAAACTGTGCCCGCCGAATCTCGGAAAAAGCAAGGATGTGACTGGCACGCATGGCAACGGATTACGACGCCCCCCGCAAGACAGAAGACGACAGCGAGTCGATCGAGGCGCTCAAGGAACGGGTTCCCGACAAGCTGTCCGGCGCCGTTGACGTCGATGACGCAGACAACCCCTCGGCCTTCGAGCTGCCGGGAGCCGACCTCTCGGACCTCGAGCTCGATGTCGTGGTGCTGCCCCCGCAGGATGACGAGTTCACCTGCGTCGAGTGCTTCCTGGTGAAGCACCGCATGCAGTTCGATCACGAGAGCAAGCTCGGACCGATCTGCAAGGAATGCGCGGCGTAGACGACACCGCCGGTCACGCAGGCAGGAGACGCACGGGATGCCTCAGCTCGAGGCATCCCGTCGTGCGTTCTGGATGGCCGCCGCGAGCCGATCGGGCGTGCGTGTCGAGATGAGCCAGTAGGGGGCGGGGTCGGCGGGATCCGTGATCGGCACGCGCACCGCGCCGTCGATGCCGCTGCGCACCAGGTGCCAGGCGCGGTGGTCGAGGCCGACGCCGCGCGCGTTGCGGGCCTCCTCGCCCGTGAGCTGCTCGGGCGCGCCGAGCCATGCGGCGTCGATGTGCGCGCGACCCGCGCGCAGCACGGTGCCCTGCACCGAGACCTTCGGGGCGAAGGTCGCCATGGCGATGATGACCACGAGCGCCAGGGCCGTGCCGGCGATCAGCCCGAGCGTGCTGTCGAACGGCGCGAGCACGAGCGCACCCATCGGCGCGAGCACGGTGGCAGCTCCGAACGCCCACAGCGAAGGGGTGAGTCGTTCTTGATACTTCTGCATTAGCCTCGTTTGCGTGACGGAATCCGTTGACGTATCCATTATCGCCTCCCAGCCTCCACGCTATGCCCATCCGGGCGACGCCGGCGCCGACCTCGTGTCGACCGAGTCGCTGCGCCTCGAGCCAGGGCAGCGCGCCCTGGTCGGCACGGGCGTGCGCATCGCGCTGCCCGACGGCTACGCCGCCTTCGTCGTGCCGCGCAGCGGGCTGGCCACCAAGCACGGCATCACGATCGTGAACTCGCCGGGCACCGTGGATGCCGGGTACCGCGGCGAGATCAAGGTCACGCTGCTCAACACCGACGCAGAGCAGGCCTTCGACATCGCGGTCGGCGATCGCATCGCGCAGATGATCGTGATGCCGGTGACCCGGGCGCGCTTCGTCCCCGTCGACGAGCTGCCCGGCAGCGTGCGCGGCGAGGGCGGATTCGGCTCGACTGGATACTCGAACGACGACAGGAGCGGCAGATGACCGACAACACCCCGCAGGATGACGCGTCCGCCGACGAGCTGGCCGACCGGCGCGAGCTGAAGTCGGCCCCGGCCGACCGAGCGACCGCCGGGCCGTTCGACGAGAGCGAGGCCAACCCGGTCCGCCCCTACATCGACCTCGGCGGCATCAAGATCCTGCCCCGAGAGGGCCTGAACCTGCGCCTCGAGGTCGAGGAGCAGACCAAGCGCATCGTCGCCGTCGGCCTTGACTATGCCGAGTCCTCGCTGCAGCTGCAGGCGTTCGCCGCGCCCCGATCGACGGGGCTGTGGAGCGACACCCGCGACCAGATTCGCGACCAGGTCCGTCAGCAGGGCGGCCGGGTCGAGGAGCGCGAGGGTCCTTTCGGCCCCGAGCTGCTCGCCGAGGTGCCCGTCGTCGCGGGCGCCGAGGGCGGGGCCGCCACCAGGCTCGCGCGCTTCGTCGGCGTCGACGGCCCTCGCTGGTTCCTGCGCGGCGTGATCGGCGGCGAGGCGACGGTCGATGCGGATGCCGCGGCCAAGGTCGAAGACCTGTTCCGCTCGATCGTCGTCGTTCGCGGCGGCTCGCCCATGCCGCCGCGCGACCTCATCCCCCTTCGCATGCCGGCCTCGCCCGGCTCCGCGAGCTGATGGCGCGCGACTCGTCGGCGCCCGGGCCCGACGGGGAACCCGGGGATCCGGGGGCGCCGGGCCGCGAGCGTGCGGAGACCCCCGGGGCCGAGGCATTCCCCGACGCGTCCGCTGCAGAGGATTCCGCCGCCGAGCCGTCAGCCGCCGAGCCGTCCGCCTCCGCGGTGCTCGGCGAGGCCCTCGCCCAGGCCGCACGCCGGGCCGGGATCGATCCGGCCGGCGAGCAGGATGCCGGGCAGATGGTGTGGGCCTCGATCGGGGGAGTGCGCGGCATCCTCGAGGCCGTCGTCCCCAGCCTCGTGTTCGTCGTGACCTACACGATCACCTATTCGCCGGCGTCCGGGGAGGCGAACCTCCCGCTCTCGCTCGGGCTCTCGGTCGGCCTCGCCGCCGTGTTCACGCTGGCCCGGCTCGTCGCCCGCTCGGCGCCCTCGTCGGCGATCGCGGGCCTGATCGGCACACTGCTGGCGGCGGCGCTCGCGCTGTTCACCGGCCGGGGCGAAGACAACTACGTGCTCGGCTTCTTCACCAACATCGG
>Ga0116180_1000537_pt1 | contig 35594 bp, 33 predicted proteins | sample AD_UKC073_MetaG_FD_89804 | JGI IMG/M metagenome (GOLD analysis project Ga0116180, IMG submission 89804) | Active sludge microbial communities of municipal wastewater-treating anaerobic digesters from USA - AD_UKC073_MetaG | ecosystem: Engineered > Bioreactor > Anaerobic > Digestate | place: USA... | reverse complement strand
GCGCGCAGAGCGGTGAACTCCTGTGCGCCGTTGTCCTGGTCATCGATAAAGCGCTTGGCAAACGCGCCCGACTGGATGTCGGCGAGAACGGCCTTCATGTTCTCCTTGACGTTCGGGTCGATAACGCGGGGGCCTGAGACGTAGTCGCCATACTCGGCGGTGTCAGAAACGCTCCAGCGCTGCTTGGCGATGCCGCCCTCCCACATGAGGTCGACGATCAGCTTGAGCTCGTGCAGCACCTCGAAGTAGGCGATCTCCGGCTGGTAGCCGGCCTCGGTCAGGGTCTCGAAGCCGTACTGGATCAGCTGCGAGACGCCGCCGCAGAGCACGGCCTGCTCGCCGAACAGGTCGGTCTCGGTCTCTTCGGTGAAGGTCGTCTTGATGACGCCCGCACGCGTGCCGCCGATGGCCTTGGCGTACGAGAGGGCGAGGTCCCAGGCGGTGCCCGAGGCGTCGCGCTCGACGGCGATGATGTCGGGGATGCCACGGCCCGCGACGAACTCGCGACGCACCGTGTGGCCGGGGGCCTTCGGGGCGACGAGGATCACGTCGATGTCCTCGGGCGCGTCGATGTAGCCGAAGCGGATGTTGAAGCCGTGCGCGAACGCGAGGGTCTTGCCCTTGGCGAGCTTGCCCTTGATCTCGTCGTTGTAGATCGAGCGCTGGTGCTGGTCCGGCGCGAGGATCATGATGACGTCGGCCCACTCGGTGGCGTCGGCGACCGAGCGCACCTCGAAGCCGTCTTCCTCAGCCTTGGCCTTCGACTTCGAGCCCTCCTTGAGGGCGATCGTGACAGCGACGCCCGAGTCACGCAGGTTCAGCGCGTGGGCGTGGCCCTGCGAGCCGTAGCCCACGATGGCAACCTTCTTGCTCTGGATGAGCGAGAGGTCGGCGTCGTTGTCGTAGAGAATCTCAGTCACAGGTGTGTCTCTTTCCTTGGGGTGTGGTGTGGATGCGGGCGGGTCCGCGATCGCGAACCCGCCGGGCGAATGGTGATTACGAGCGCAGCACGCGCTCGGTGATGCTCTTGCCGCCGCGACCGATGGCCAGCAGGCCGGACTGCGCGATCTCCTTGATGCCGAACGGCTCGAGGGCTCGGAGGAAGGCCTGGGCCTTGCCGCTGTCGCCGGTCACCTCGACGACCAGCGCGTCGGGGGCATAGTCGACGACCGAGGCGCGGAACAGGTTGACGATCTCGATGACGCTGCCGCGGGTGGCGTTGTCGGTGCGGACCTTGATCAGCATGTGCTCGCGCTGCACCGACTGGCTCACGTCGAGCTCGACGATCTTGATCACATTGACCAGCTTGTTCAGCTGCTTGGTGACCTGCTCGAGCGGCAGCGCGTCGACATCGACCACGACCGTGATGCGCGAGAGTCCCGGCACCTCGGTCACGCCGACGGCGAGCGAGCTGATGTTGAATCCGCGACGGGCGAACAGGCCGGCGACGCGGGTCAGCAGACCGGGCTTGTCCTCGACGAGGAGGCTCAGAACGTGGGTGCTCATCTCTAGGCCTCCTCATCGAACGACGGTGCGTGGTCTTTTGCGTACTGGATGTAGCTGTTGCTGACGCCCTGCGGCACCATCGGCCACACCATGGAGTCGGCGCTCACGACGAAGTCGATCACGACCGGGCGATCGTTCGTCGCCAGCGCGAGCTCGATGGCCGCGTCGACCTCGTCCTCGCGCTCGACCCGGATGGAGAGGCATCCATACGCCTCGCCGAGCTTGACGAAGTCGGGAACGTGCACGGTGCCGTGCCCGGTCTCGAGGTCGGTGTTCGAGTAGCGGCTGTTGTAGAACAGCGTCTGCCACTGCCGCACCATGCCGAGCGACGAGTTGTTGATCACCGCGACCTTGATCGGGATGTTGTTGAGCGTGCAGGTGGCCAGCTCCTGATTGGTCATCTGGAAGCAGCCGTCGCCGTCGATCGCCCAGACGACGCGGTCGGGCTCGCCGACCTTCGCGCCCATGGCGGCCGGGACCGCGTAGCCCATCGTGCCCGCGCCACCCGAGTTGAGCCACGAGTTGGGTCGCTCGTACTTGATGAACTGCGCGGCCCACATCTGGTGCTGACCCACGCCCGCGGCGTACACGGCGTCGGGGCCGGTGAGCTCGCCGATGCGCTGGATCACGTGCTGGGGCGAGAGCAGGCCGTCGCCGGTGGGCGCGAAGCCGAGCGGGAACTCGTCGCGCAGGCCGTCGAGGAACGACCACCACTCGGTGATGTCGGGCGTCTCGGCCGCCACGACACCTGAGTACGCCACACCGAGGTCGACGAGCACGTCGCGGACATCGCCCACGATCGGCACATCGGCCGTGCGGATCTTGCCGATCTCGGCCGGGTCGATGTCGACGTGCACGATCTTCGCGTTCGGAGCGAACAGCGCGGCCTTGCCCGTGACGCGGTCGTCGAAGCGAGCGCCCAGCGAGACGATCAGGTCCGCCTCCTGCAACGCGAGCACCGCGGGCACCGTGCCGTGCATGCCGGGCATGCCGAGGTGCTGCGGGTGCGAGTCGGGGAACGCGCCGCGCGCCATGAGCGTCGTCACGACCGGCGCGCCGGTCTGCTCGGCGAGCGCAAGCAGCTCCTCCGACGCGTGCGAGCGGATGACGCCGCCGCCGACGTACAGCACCGGCTTGCTCGCCTCCGACAGCAGCTGCGCCGCCGCGTTGATCTGCTTGCCGTGCGCCTTCGTGACGGGGCGGTAGCCGGGCAGATCGTACTTGGGCGGCCAGACGAAGCTCAGCTCCTCCTGCTGCGCGTCCTTCGTGATGTCGACGAGCACCGGGCCGGGACGACCGGTCGTGGCGATCTCGTACGCGGCCGCGATCGCGCCGGGCACGTCTTCTGCGCGCTTGACCAGGAACGAGTGCTTGGTGATCGGCATCGTGATGCCGACGATGTCGGCCTCCTGGAACGCATCCGTGCCCATCAGCGTCGAGTAGACCTGGCCGGTGATGGCCAGCATCGGCACCGAGTCCATGTACGCGTCGGCGATGGCGGTGACGAGGTTCGTGGCGCCGGGGCCCGACGTGGCGATGCACACGCCGACCTTGCCGGTCGCTGCCGCGTAGCCCTCGGCCGCGTGGCCCGCACCCTGCTCGTGTCGCACGAGCACGTGGCGCAGCACCTTGCTGTCCATCAGCGGGTCGTAGACGGGCAGGATCGCTCCGCCGGGGATGCCGAAGACATCTGTGATCCCCAGCATCTCGAGCGAGCGGACGACCGCTTCGGCTCCCGTCAGGGTGGTGGTGGTCGCGCCGGGCGCTGGGCCCGGGCGGGCGGTCATGGGTTCGGCAGTCATAGGCCGTGTCCTCAATCGGTTGTGTTCTGTCGGGTGGATGCCAGTCAGCCCGTGACTGCACCGTGAGCTGCGGAGCTCACGAGTCGCGAGTACTTGGCGAGCACGCCACGGGTGTAGCGCGGGGGTAGAGGCTCCCAGCCCTCACGGCGGGAGGCCAGCTCTGCGTCATCGACGAGTAGGTCGAGAGCACGAGCGGCGATATCGACCCGTATCAGATCACCATCGCGCACGAGTGCGATCGGACCTGCGTCCACCGCCTCGGGTGCTATGTGGCCGATGCACAGGCCGGTTGTGCCGCCGGAGAATCGACCGTCTGTCAAGAGTAGTACATCTTTTCCGAGGCCTGCGCCCTTGATCGCGGCGGTGATCGCAAGCATCTCGCGCATCCCCGGACCGCCCTTCGGGCCCTCGTAGCGGATGACGACGACGTCGCCGGGATTGATCTCGCCCGCCTCCAGCGCGTCCATCGCCGCGCGCTCGCGCTCGAACACGCGGGCGGGTCCCTCGAAGACCTCCGCGTCGAAGCCGGCGGTCTTCACCACGGCGCCTTCGGGGGCCAGCGAGCCGTGCAGCACCGTGAGGCCGCCGGTGACGTGGATCGGGTTGTCGAACGAGTGCACCACGTCACCGTCGACGGGACCGGGCGCGAGCTCGGCGAGGTTCTCGGCGAGCGTCTTGCCGGTGACCGTCAGCGCGTCGCCGTGCAGGAGTCCCTCGTCGAGCATCGCCTTCATGATGACCGGGATCCCGCCGTGCCGGTCGACATCGTTCATCACGTACTGCCCGAACGGCTTCATGTCTGCGATGTGCGGCACCTTGTCGCCGATCCGGTTGAAGTCATGCAGGTCGAGGTCGACTTCCGCCTCGCGTGCGATCGCGAGCAGGTGCAGCACCACGTTCGTCGAGCCGCCGAGCGCCATCGCGAGCGCGATCGCGTTCTCGAACGCCTCCTTGGTGAGGATGTCGCGGGTGGTGATGCCGAGGCGGAGCAGGTTGACGACGGCCTCGCCGGAGCGGTGCGCGAAGACGTCGCGGCGGCGGTCGGCCGAGGGCGGCGCGGCCGAGCCCGGCAGGCTCAGCCCGAGCGCCTCGCCGACCGAGGCCATCGTGTTCGCGGTGTACATGCCGCCGCAGGCCCCCTCGCCCGGGGCGAACGCGCACTCGATGCGCTTGAGGTCTGCCTCGCTCATATGGCCGGCCAGGCACGCGCCGACCGCCTCGAACGAGTCGATGATCGTGATGTCCTTCTCGGTGCCGTCGCTGAGCTTGACCCAGCCCGGCGCGATCGAGCCGGCGTAGAGGAACACGCTCGAGAGGTCGAGCCGGGCGCTCGCCATCATCATGCCCGGGATCGACTTGTCGCAGCCGGCGAGCAGCACGGTGCCGTCGAGACGCTCGGCCATGACGACCGTCTCGACCGAATCGGCGATGACCTCGCGCGAGACGAGCGAGAAGTGCATCCCCTCGTGGCCCATCGAGATGCCGTCCGAGACCGAGATGGTGCCGAACTGCAGGGGGTAGCCGCCGCCGGAGTGGACGCCCTCCTTGGCGCCCTGCGCGAGACGATCAAGCGACAGGTTGCAGGGCGTGATCTCGTTCCACGAGCTCGCGATGCCGATCTGGGGCTTGTTCCAATCGTCGTCGCCCATGCCCACGCCGCGAAGCATGCCGCGTGAGGTCGTGGCCTCGATGCCGTGCGTCACCACGCGGCTCCGAGGCTTGATGTCGACCGCGGGCGCGGCCGGTTCGTTGGGAGACATGCTCCGAGTCTACGGCGCAGTCGCCCGGCGCCGCTTGACGAGGAGCATGAGCAGCGCGGCGAGCGCTTCCGGGTCGCGCACCCGAACGGGGGCGACCGTCTCCCCCTCGCCCACGCGAACCCCCAGGTCGCCGGGCAGGAGCGCACGCAGCGCGTCCTCGTCGGTGACGTCGTCGCCCGCGAAGAACACCGCGGTGGCGCCGGTCTGGGCTCGAAGCTCCGCGATCGCGGTGTCCTTCCCCTCGTGGCGGAACGCGTACTCGACGATGTTCTTTCCCGTGCGCCGACGCCAGTGCGGCGCCCGCTCGGCCACCAGCGCGTCGGCGCCGGCCATGACCGCTGCGCCGTCCTCCGGCGTGGCGAGTCGCACATGCACCCCGAAGCCGAAGCGCTTGGGCTCGATCCATGCCCCCGGCACGGACGAGAACCGCGCCACCGCGGCCGCGTACAGCTCGTCGCGCAGAGCCTCCTCGGCCGACGCATCCACGGGCGCGCGCTCGAAGTCGGCGCCCGACGCGGAGGCCGCACCGCGCGCCGCCTCGAACCCGATGGGCACGCGCACCTCGGCGCCGTGCGAGCCTGCGAGGTAGACGGGCGAGTCGTCCGCGTGCTCGGCGATGATGCGCAGATCGCGCAGCGTGCGGCCCGACACGAGGGCGACGACGGTGCGCGGCAGCGCCGCAAGCTCGGCGACCGCCTCGACGCCGCCGGGGGTGGCGCGGGCATCCATCGGCACGTCGTGCAGCGGTGAGAGCGTGCCGTCGAAGTCGAGGGCCACGAGCAGGGTCGGCGTGGCGGCGACGGCGTCGATCGCGGCGAGGGTGGCGTCCGGGAATGGATGATCGGCGGTCATGGTGGAGCTCCGTTCGTCGGGGGATGTCGCGGCCGACCTCGTGGGTGGCGGCGGCGCGAGCGTCTGGGATGCTGGCCTGCGGGCGTCGGCGTCGCGACCTCAGGCGTCGGCCGCGGCACGCTCGGCGCGCTGCGAGCCCGCGTCGCGCTGCTGGCGCGAACGAGCCAGCGCACCGAGGAACGACGACGACCAGGCGGCGATGTCGTTCTTGAACACGCGCCGGCGCATCGCGCGCATCCGCCGCGCCTGCTCGGCGGGCGGCATCTCGAGCGCCTCGACGATGGTGTCCTTGAGGCCCTCGATATCGTGCGGATTGATCAGCAGCGCCGACTTCAGCTCGTCGGACGCGCCGGCGAACTCGCTGAGCACGAGCACGCCCCGGTTGTCGTCGCGGGCGGCGACGTACTCCTTCGCCACGAGATTCATGCCGTCGCGCAGCGCGGTCACGAGCATGACGTCGGCGGCAAGATAGAGCGCGGCCATCTCCTCGCGCGGATACGAGTGATGCAGGTAGCGGATCGCGGAGTGCCCCGTGCTGTCGAAGGTGCCGTTGATTCGCCCGACGCTCATCTCGATCTCGTCGCGCAGCTGCATATAGGCGGCAACACGCTCCCGGCTCGGGCTCGCGACCTGCACGAGGATCGCCTCCGACACGTCGATGCGGCCCTCCGCGAGCAGCTCGCCGTAGGCCTTGATCCGGTGCCGGATGCCCTTCGTGTAGTCGAGGCGGTCGACACCGAGGACGATGCGACGGGGGTTGCCGAGCCCCGCGCGGATCTCGGCGGCCCTGGCAATGATCTCGGGCCTGCGCACGAGCTCGCTGTAGGAGGCCGTGTCGATCGCGATCGGGAACGACTGCACGTGGGCGAGCCGGGCGCCGCCGTCGTCCGTCCGCACCGAGATGTCGCTCCCCCTGGCATCCAGCTTGAGCTGTCGGCGCACCGCCATCGTGAAGTTGTTCGCGTCGGCGACTCGCTGAAAGCCGATCACATCGGCGCCGAGCAGCCCCTCGAGCACCTGGCGGCGCCACGGCAGCTGCGAGTACAGGCCGTATGGCGGAAACGGAATGTGGTGGAAGTAGCCGATCGTGACGTCGGGGCGCAGCTCGCGCAGCAGCTTGGGCACCAGCTGCAGCTGATAGTCCTGCACCCACACCGTGCCGCCCTCGGCGACGGCCGACGCGGCGGCCTCCGCGAAGCGCCGGTTGACCTTGACGTAGGCGTCCCACCACGGCCGGCTGAACCGGGGCGGCGAGATCACGTCGTGGTACAGCGGCCAGATCGTGTCGTTGGAGAACCCCTCGTAGTAGAGCTCGACGTCGTCGGCGCTGAGGGTCACGGGGATGAGCCGGATGCCGTCGAAGTCGAAGGGCTCGAGCTCGAGCTCGGGCTGGCCCGCCCACCCGACCCACGCGCCGTGCGCACTCTGCATCACGGGCTCGAGTGCAGTCACGAGCCCCCCGGGCGAGCGCCGCCACCGCGCGGCCGCGGGTGCCGCGTCGGCCGTTGCGCGGCCGGGATCGCCGTCCGCGCGCGCAGCGGCGCCGGTCGCGGCATCCGCGTTCGTCTCGCTCTCGGATGCCCGCCCCTCGGGCACCCGGTCGACGGGGAGCCGGTTCGCCACGACCACAAGGTCAGCGCCGCCCTCAGGCGGCAAGCACATCGTCACGGGTGTGTCCTCCTGGGTGCGTCTTCGCCTGCGACCAGGCTAACAGCGCCCGCGTCGTCACGGCGCGTCGCGTCGCCCGCACGCGGTAGCGTAGGGCGCAGGAGGCCACCCATGCGCAACTATCTGTTCGGCACCGGCATCATCGGCGCGATCACCGGAGGGCTGACGCTGCTGCGCGGCCTGCGCGAGGGCGAGTTCACGTGGCGCACGGCCTTGGCCTGGGCGAGCTGGGGCATCACACTCGCGCTCGCCATCGGCGCGATGGTCGATGTGCGGCGCGCGTCGCACGGGCAGACGATCCCGCACGACACGACGCTCTCCGAGAAGGAGCAGCGCAGGCTGGCGAAGCAGGCGGCGCGCAGCCAGCGCTGACGGCCCTGGCACCCCGCACCGCGCTCATGCCCCGCACCGCGCCGACGGCCCTCACCGCGTGAGGATCAGCGCCTCTCCCTGACCGCCGCCCCCGCACAGCGCGACGGCCGCGGTGCCCTTGCCGCGCCGCAGCAGCTCATGCACCGCGTGCACGACCAGGCGGCAGCCCGATGCGCCGATCGGGTGCCCGAGCGCGATCCCTCCGCCGTTCACGTTCACCCGATCCTCCGAGATGCCGAGCTCGCCGGCCGAGTACGCGACGACCGCGCCGAACGCCTCGTTGATCTCGACGAAATCGAGGGATGCCGCATCCATGCCGGCGCGCGCCAGCGCGGCCTCGATCGCACGCGAGGGCTGAGCGTGCAGCGAGGTGTCGGGGCCCGCGACCTGCCCAGCCGCGCCGACGACGGCGAGCACCGGCCAGCCGCGCTCGTCGGCGTGCGAGCGCGTGGTGAGCACGACGGCCGACGCGCCGTCCGAGATCTGCGAGGAGTTGCCGGCCGTGAGGGTGCCGCCGTCCACGAAAGCGGCGGGGAGCCGCCCGAGCGTCTCCTCGGTGGTGCCCGGACGGATGCCCTCGTCGGTGTCGACCCAGAGCGGCTCGCCTCTGCGCTGCGGCACCGCGACCGGAACGATCTCGGCATCGAACACGCCGGCCGACTGCGCGGCCACGGCCCGCTGGTGCGAGAGCGCCGCCACCCGGTCCTGCGCTGCGCGGCTCACCGCGAATCGCGCGTTGAACGCCTCGGTCGAGGCGCCCATGCTGATGTGCTCGTACGCATCCGTGAGGCCGTCGTGGGCCATCGAATCAAGCACCTCGACCGAGCCGTACTGCCAGCCGCTGCGCGACCCCATCAGCAGGTGCGGCGCCTGCGTCATCGACTCCATCCCCGCGGCGACGACGACGGTCGCGTCGCCGAGCCGGAGCATCCTGCTCGCATCGATGACGGCGGTGAGCCCCGACAGGCACACCTTGTTCACGGCGACGGCGTGCACGTCCCAGCCGATGCCGGCGCCGATCGCGGCCTGACGGGCCGGGTTCTGCCCGGCGCCGGCCTGCAGCACCTGTCCGACCACGACCGCGTCGACCTCTTCTGCGGGGATGGCGCCGCGCTCGAGCGCGCCGCGGATCGCGAGCGCGCCGAGCTGCGGCCCCGAGAATCCAGCGAGCTGCCCCTTGAGGCGCCCCTGCGGCGTGCGTGCGGCGGCGACGATGACCACGTCGTTCTGCGTCATTGCTTCACCCTTTCTCGGTGTTCCGTGTCGCGGAGTCCCTGCAGGCGGTCGCCGCCTCGGCCTCGTGCCGGTCGCGGACGTCGCCGCCGAGGCGCAGCGGCGCCGCCGTCGCGGCGACGACCTCCTGCGCGGTCACGCCCGGGGCCGTCTCGACGAGCTCGAGCCCGTCGGCGGTGACCGCGATCACCGCGAGATCGGTGATGATCAGGTCGACGACCCCGCGCCCCGTGAGCGGCAGGGTGCACTCGTCCACGAGCTTCGGCGTCCCGTCGCGGGCCACGTGCTCCATCAGCACGATCACCCGCGCCGCGCCGTGCACGAGGTCCATCGCGCCGCCCATGCCTTTGACCATCTTGCCCGGGATCATCCAGTTGGCCAGGTCGCCACGCGCCGACACCTGCATGGCGCCGAGGATCGCCGCGTCGATCTTCCCCCCGCGGATCATCCCGAAGCTCAGCGCCGAATCAAAGAATGCCGCGCCCGGCATGAGCGTCACGGTCTCCTTGCCTGCGTTGATGAGGTCGGGGTCGACGTGCGCGTCATCGGGGTATGGGCCGACGCCCAGAATCCCGTTCTCGGATTGCAGGACGAGCGTGCGCCCGGGCGGAACGAAGTTGGGCACGAGCGTCGGCAGGCCGATGCCGAGGTTGACATACGAGCCGTCCGCCAGCTCACGCGCGGCTCGCGCGGCCATCTCGCTGCGGGTGAGGGCCATGATCATTCGCCTTCCCGGCGCGCCGGCGCATCCTGCACGGTGCGGCGCTCGACGCGCTTCTCGATGTCGCGCCCCACCTCCACGATCCGCTGCACGTAGATCCCGGGCAGGTGCACCTGGTCGGGATCGAGCTCGCCTGGCTCGACGAGCTGCTCGACCTGCGCGATGCACACGCGGCCGGCCATGGCCGCGAGCGGATTGAAGTTGCGCGCGGCCTTGTTGAAGATCAGGTTGCCGTGCCGATCGCCCCTGGCCGCGTGCACCAGCGCGAAGTCGGTGGTGATCGCCTCCTCCAGCACGAATGCGCGCGCGACCCCGTCGACCTCGAAGGTGCGCACCTCCTTGGCCGGCGAGGCGAAGGCGACCCGCCCCTCGGCGTCGTAGCGCCTGGGGAGCCCGCCCTCGGCGACCTGCGTGCCCACGCCGGTCTGCGTGAAGAACGCGGCGATGCCCGATCCGCCCGCGCGCAGCTTCTCGGCGAGGGTGCCCTGCGGGGTCAGCTCGACCTCGAGCGCCCCCGAGAGAAACTGGCGCTCGAACTCCTTGTTCTCGCCGACATACGAGGAGGTCATCTTGCGGATCCGGTGCGCGTGCAGCAGCACGCCGAGGCCCCAGTCATCCACCCCGCAGTTGTTCGAGACGATCGACAGCGACCCCGCTCCCTGCGCAAGGAGCGCGTCGATCAGCGCGATGGGGTTGCCGGCCAGGCCGAAGCCGCCGACCGCGATGCTGGCGCCATCGCCGATGTCGGCGACGGCCGCGGCGGCGCTCGCCACGGTCTTGTCGAGCCCGCTCACGTCGTCCACCCGCCGTCCATCGTGAACGATGCGCCGGTCACCATGCTCGCGTGCTCCCCCACCAGCCAGCCGACGAGCGACGCGACCTCCCCCGGCTCGATCAGACGCTTGATCGCCATGTCGGCGAGCATGATCCGATCGAGCACCTCGTCCGGCCGCAGCTCGTGCAGCCGGGCCTGGTCGCCGATCTGCTTCTCGGTGAACGGGGTGCGAACATAGCCCGGGCTCACGCAGTTGCTGGTCACGCCGTGACTCGCCCTCGAGCGCGGCCACCTTCGACAGCCCCTCCAGCCCGTGCTTCGCGGCGACGTAGGCCGCCTTGTAGGGGCTCGCATGGCGGCCGTGCACGCTCGAGACATTCACGATCCGACCCCACCTGCGCTCGTACATGCGAGGGAGCGCTGCGCGGATGAGCAGGAACGGCGCCTCGAGCATCACGCGCTGCATCACCCGCCACTGCTCGGGGTCATAGTCGGTGATCGGCGCGACCCGCTGGAGCCCCGCGTTGTTCACGAGGATGTCGGCGTCGAGATGCAGCGCCTCGAGGGCGCCCGTCTCGCTGAGGTCGACCGTCCACGCCTCGCCGCCGACCTCGGCGGCGACGGACGCCGTCTCCTGCGCGTCCAGATCCGCGACCGTCACATGCGCGCCGCGGGCGGCGAGCTCGCGCACGCACGCCAGACCGATCCCGTTCGCACCACCGGTCACCAGCGCTCGGCGCCCCGCAAGATCCTGGGCAGTCATGGTGCTCCGATCCTCCGCGCCGCACCTGCGCGGCGTGCGTTCCTGGTGCCGGCGCCGGCCGCGTGTGGCGCCGGCGACGGCGCGTTGCTGATGTCTCGAATCATCCCGCGCGTGACCGCGGGGTGCAAGCATCCGCGACCCCCCTTCTCGAAAGCGAAACAATTGCGAAACTTTCGTGACGAATCCTGCAAATGAGCCCAGAAACATCTCTTCTACGCCATAGATTCATAGCTTGTTGCGAACCGATCGCATCGCGCGCACCCCGGGCCTGGGGGCGCGAACGAAGGAGTTGTGCATGACGCGCATTGGCATAGTTGCCGAACAAGAGGGCGAAACACGGGTCGCGGCCACGCCGGCCACGACCACCAAACTGCTGGGGCTCGGATACGAGGTCGTCGTCGAGCGCGGCGCGGGCGAACGCTCCGCATTCCCAGACACCGCATACGCTGAGGCCGGCGCGACGCTGGTCGACGGCGACGAGGCGTGGGCCTCGCCGATCGTCTTCAAGGTGGATGCCCCGACACAAGCCGAGATCGACCGCCTGAGTGACGGCGCCACGGTGATCGGCCTGATGAGCCCGGCGCTGCGCCCCGACCTGCGCGAGGCGCTGTCGACCCGCGGCATCACCGCGCTCGCCATGGATGCGGTTCCGCGCATCTCGCGCGCGCAGTCGCTCGACGTGCTCAGCTCGATGGCGAACATCGCGGGATACCGCGCAGTCGTCGAGGCCGCGCACGAGTTCGGCCGCTTCTTCACCGGCCAGGTGACCGCGGCCGGCAAGGTTCCCCCCGCCAAGGTGCTCGTCGCCGGCGCCGGCGTCGCCGGCCTCGCGGCGATCGGCGCCGCCTCCAGCATGGGCGCCATCGTGCGCGCCACCGACCCGCGCCCCGAGGTCGCCGACCAGGTGCGCTCGATCGGCGGCGAGTACCTGCCCATCGAGGTCGAGGAGCAGATGGTCTCGTCCGACGGCTACGCCAAGGCGACGAGCGAGGCGTACGACGCCCGCGCCGCCGAGGTGTACTCGGAGCAGGCCGCCGACGTCGACATCGTCATCACCACCGCACAGATCCCGGGGCGCGCGGCGCCCCGCCTGCTGACCGCGGCCGACGTGGCCAGCATGAAGTCCGGCAGCGTCATCGTCGACATGGCCGCCTCCAGCGGCGGCAACGTCGAGGGCTCGGTCGCAGGCGAGAAGATCGTCACCGACAACGGCGTGATCATCCTCGGCTACACCGACCTCGCGGGCCGGCTGCCCGCGCAGGCGTCACAGCTGTACGGCACCAACCTCGTCAACCTGATGAAGCTGCTCACGCCCGGCAAGGACGGCCAGCTGGTCATCGACTTCGACGACATCGTGCAGCGCTCGGTCACCATCGTCCGCGACGGCGCCGAGACGTGGCCGCCGCCGCCCGTGCAGGTCTCGGCCTCCCCCGCGGCGGCTCCCGTCGAGGCGGCAGCGCCGCCCGCCCCCAAGCGCACGATGAGCAAGGGCGCGAAGCTCGGCCTGGGCGTGCTCGCCGCGGCCGCGCTGTTCGTGATCGCCGCGGTCGCCCCGGCGCCGCTGCCCCAGCACTTCACCGTGCTCGCACTGTCGATCGTCGTCGGCTTCTACGTCATCGGCAAGGTCGCGCACGCGCTGCACACCCCGCTGATGAGCGTCACCAACGCGATCAGCGGCATCATCGTCGTCGGCGCGATGCTGCAGCTGACCAACGACAACCTGCTCGTGCAGATCCTTGCCGGCATCGCGGTGCTCCTGGCCAGCATCAACATCTTCGGTGGCTTCGCGGTCACCCGCCGCATGCTTCGCATGTTCTCGAAGGGAGACCAGCGATGACCGCTGAAGCACTCGCCGGGGCGGCCTACCTTGTCGCCGCCCTGCTGTTCATCCTGAGCCTCGCCGGCCTCTCGAAGCACGAGACATCGCGCGCCGGTGTGGCCTACGGCATCGCGGGCATGGCGATCGCCATCGTGGCGACCGCCTGGCTCATGGTGCAGGACGCCATCTTCTCCCCCGCGGGCCTCGTCGGTCTCGTGATCCTCGTCGTCGCCATGCTCGTAGGCGCCGCGATCGGCCTGTGGCGCGCTCGCGTCGTCGAGATGACCGGGATGCCCGAGCTCATCGCCCTGCTGCACAGCTTCGTCGGCGCGGCCGCCGTGCTGGTGGGCTGGAACGGCGCGCTGTTCGACAGCGGCCTCGAGGGCTCGCTGCGCGACATCCACCACGCCGAGGTGTTCATCGGCGTCTTCATCGGTGGCGTCACCTTCACCGGCTCGATCGTCGCGTTCCTCAAGCTCTCGGCGCGCATGTCGTCGAAGCCCCTCGTGCTGCCCGGCAAGAACGTGCTCAACATCGGCGCGCTGGTGCTGTTCCTCGCCCTCACCGTCTGGTACGTCATCACGCCCGAGCTGTGGCTGCTGGTCGTCGTGACCGCGCTCGCCCTGCTGCTCGGCTGGCACCTCGTCGCGTCGATCGGCGGCGGCGACATGCCGGTCGTCGTCTCGATGCTCAACAGCTACTCGGGTTGGGCCGCGGCCGCGGCGGGCTTCCTGCTGAACAACGACCTCCTCATCATCACCGGTGCGCTGGTCGGCTCCTCGGGTGCGTACCTCAGCTACATCATGTGCAAGGCGATGAACCGCTCGTTCTTCTCCGTCATCGCGGGTGGCTTCGGCATCGAAGCCCCCAAGAGCGGCGGCGACGAAGACCTGGGCGAGCACCGCGAGCTGGATGCCGAGACCGCCGCCGAGATGCTCGCGAACGCGTCCAGCGTGGTCATCACGCCCGGCTACGGCATGGCCGTCGCCCAGGCGCAGCACGGCGTCGCCGACCTGGCCCGCCGCCTGCGCGAGCGTGGGGTGGAGGTGCGCTTCGGCGTGCACCCGGTCGCCGGCCGCCTGCCCGGGCACATGAACGTGCTCCTGGCCGAGGCGAAGGTTCCGTACGACATCGTGCTCGAGATGGACGAAATCAACGACGACCTCGCCGACACAAGCGTGGTGCTCGTCATCGGCGCGAACGACACCGTGAACCCGGCCGCGGCCGAAGACCCGGGCAGCCCCATCGCAGGCATGCCCGTGCTGCGGGTGTGGGAGGCCGAGAACGTCATCGTCTTCAAGCGCTCGATGGCCTCCGGCTACGCGGGCGTGCAGAACCCGCTGTTCTTCCGCGAGAACGCGCAGATGCTCTTCGGTGACGCCAAGGAGCGTGTGGAAGACATTCTGAAGGTGCTGTAGTCGCCCGCTGGTGCCGCGAACGCTGTGGCGGCACCACGGCGACCCGTACGGGCCCCGACCTCCCTCGTGGAGGTCGGGGCCCGTTCGCGTGCGCCCGGCGACGCCAGGGCCATCCCGACCCGCCCGCGATCGGATCGCATGACGCTCCAGCGCCCGCAGGCGCATCAGCGCAGGGCGCGAAGGTACCGGCGCCGGGCGATGCGCTGCGCGACGAGCAGCAGGGGAAACAGCGCGCGCCACGGCTGTTCGGCGGCGGGTGCCAGCGATCGAACGGTGAGAAACACGCGCTCGCCCGTTCGATGCACGATGAACGCCTCCTCGCCCGCGCCCGGGTCGGTCATCTCGGGCCTGGCTCTCCAGCGGATGCCGCGTGCGCAGCGTTGGCGTTGAAGCGCACGCGCCCAAGGCGCGCTCGCGCCGCGGGACGCCCCGATCCGCACGCCACAGTCGTCATCGAGCCTGCGCTGATCATGCGGTCATCATGGCACGGCCTGGTGCTCGCAATGCGCGTGCCGTCGCGCTGTCAGGCGCACCCGACGCGTCGCCATCCGGGCGACCGCGCCAAGAAGCGAAAAAGCTCCGCAGACTGGCGAGAGTCTGCGGAGCTGTTCCGTGCGCCCCCCGGGACTCGAACCCGGAACCCACTGATTAAGAGTCAGTTGCTCTACCGATTGAGCTAGAGGCGCATGGCTTTCGGACCTTCAGAAGAAGTGTTCCGAACCAAGAAATGACTCTAGCAGTCACATCCCCTTCGACGCGAATCGAGCAACGTAGGGTGGTCAGGTGACCCAACATTCCCCCGCTTCCGAGGCCGAGAATCCAGCCGACGCCCTCGCTGCCGACCTCGCCCTCGCCCTGCGCCTCGCCGACGCCGCCGACGCCCAGTCGCTGCCGCGCTTTCAGGCAGATGACCTGGGAATCACGACCAAGGCCGACAGCAGCCGGGTGACCGACGCCGACCTCGCGGTCGAGCGGGCGATCCGGGATCTGCTGGCCGCCGAGCGCCCCGAGGACGGGATCTTCGGCGAGGAGTTCGGGAGCGCTGCCGGAACCGGCGCGGGCGAGAATCGCCAGTGGATCATCGACCCGATCGACGGCACGCACGGCTTTCTGCGCGGCACTCCCCTGTGGGGCACCATGATCGCCCTCGCGATCGATGGCGTGCCCGCCGTGGGCGTCGTGAGCGCGCCCGCGATCGACGGTCGCTGGTGGGCCTCCACCGGCGGCGGCGCCTGGGCTCGAAACGCCGACGGCTCGGCGCGACGCCTGGCCGTGTCATCCGTGGATCGCCTCGAGGATGCCACCATCAGCTTCCAGAGCATCACCCAGTGGGACGGCGCGGGGCAGCTGCCGGCGCTGATCGCGCTCACCCGCCGGGTGTGGCGCGACCGCGCGTTCGGCGACGTCTGGCCGTACATGCTGATCGCCGAGGGGCAGCTCGAGATGGTCGCCGAGTTCGGCGTCGCCGAGTACGACATCGCGGCCGCCGTGCCGATCGTGCGCGAGGCCGGCGGCGCGTTCACGGCCTACGATGGCGTCGACACCCTCTCAGGGCGGTCGAGCCTCGCCACCAACGGCACCCTCCACCAGGACTTTCTCGACTTCCTGCAGCAGGATCACCCCGACACCCTGCGCTAGCCGCTCGCCCGCCCGATCAGGAGCCCGAACTCATGACCTTCCGACCACTCGCCAGACTTGTGGCCGCAGCATCCATCGCCTCGCTCGCCGTGCTTGCGACGGCCTGCTCGAGCGCCGCCCCGGGCGCCGAGCCGTCACAGAGCGCGAAGCCCGGCACCGCCGCGCCTACGGAGCCGTCATCGGCGCCGGACGCCGGACCGAGCGAGCCCACGGCGATCGCGCCCACGTGCGAGAACATCGTCTCGGAGTCGACGGTCGAGCAGTTCGGAGAGGCGGGATGGACCCCGAAGCGCCACGACTTCATGATCGGCGAGACGCAGCTCGACGGCGCGTTCTGCGTGTGGGGCGACTATTCAGGTCCGGGCAGCGACAACGTCGCGATCCTGGGCTGGTCGCCGCTGAGCAAGGCGGAGGCGAGCGAAGCGCAGAACGAGCTGATCGACGCGGGCTGGATCCGTGAGGATGCCGGGAACGACACCTACATCACCGAGAATCCCGACTACGCGATCGCCGTCGACGAGAACGGCTACGGGATGACCTACCTGTTCGGCGATGGCTGGGTCTCTGTGGCCGACAGCAAGCAGGCCCTGCAGCTGATCAACGCGCCGCGACCCTGAGTTCCTGACCGCACGATCTGCGCGGCCCGGGCCCCGGCAGCGGCGTCCACGGCGACTCGCTGTAACCGCGCCGTGCGGCATGAGAGTGTGGATGGCGTGACAACAGCACCCGAGACTCGCGACGTCGCGCGCGACACGAAGCCGATCGCCACGCTCCTCGGGCTCCTCCTGGCCATCGTGGTGTGCCTCGTCGGCGCGCTGATCGCGCCGATCCCGCAGCCCTTGTACGACCTGATCCTCGTGATCGTCGCGATCGCGGGCTTCTTCACCGCGCTGTGCGTGCGCCGGCGCCATGGCCTGTGGTGGTGGATCGGCATCGGGTGCAGCCTGCTCACGATGGCCATGCTGATCGCCGAGCTCAACCCCTGGATCGCCCGGGGAACGTGGTCGTAGGAGGGCCGGATATGCCCGTGCACATCGATGTGGTCGGCGCCGTGATCGTCCGTGCCGGGAAGGTTCTCTGCGCACGGCGCGCTCCCGGCGGTGCGGCAGGCGGCCTGTGGGAGTTTCCCGGTGGCAAGATCGAGCCGGGCGAGACGCCGCGCGAGGCGCTCGTCCGCGAGATCGTCGAAGAGCTCGGGTGCCGGGTCGCTGTCGGCCAACAGCTCGAGACGACGACGCACGCGCACGCGCACGGCGTCATCACCCTGACCACCTTCCTCTGCGAGCTCGTCGACGGCGAGCCGACTCCGCACGAGCACGCCGAGCTGCGCTGGCTGCGGCCCGACGCGCTCGACGAGCTCGACTGGGCTCCCGCCGATGTGCCCGCGGTGGCGCGGATCCGGGCCACGCCCGCCCCGCCCGCAGCCTGACGCGGCGCGCCTCACGGCAGGCGCAGCCGCCATCGATCGGGGTCCTTGCGCGGCCCGCATGGCGGGTTCATGATTGCATGGTCATCGCACGATGACACGCGATCCTCGGGATCGGCCGAGCCGTCCGAGGGCAGGCGCAACAGGGGCGCTCATGGACGACATCACCGCCGACCTGGTCGGAGCATTCACCGGTCTTGCACCGCTCGACGTGTTGCGCGCGAGCCCGAGCGTCCTGCTCGGCGTCTCGCCCGCCGCCGCAGCGCAGCTGACGGCGCTCGACATCCACAGCGTGTTCGATCTCGCGTCGTCTCGGGTCTTCGCGAACGCGGCGATGCTGCTGGATGCCGCGACCGACCCCCGATCGATGCTTGCCCGGTACGGCCTCGCTCCCTCTGACGTCGTCGAGCTGCTTCCCGCGGGGCTCGACCTCTCGGAGCTTCCGCAGGCGTCCGTGCGGCACCTCGAGGGCATCGGCGCCGGCGGCGCGGCCGGGGTGGAGACGGCGCTGCTGGTCGAGAGCATCCGCGATCTCGCGGTCTGGCCCCCGTACCGCGCCGCGCAGCGGATCCTCGCCGCGGTGCTCACCCCCGCGGTCGCACCGGGCGCCGATCCGCAGGCGCCCGTCGACCTGCTGCCCAAGAACGGCGAGTTCCCGACCGAGCGCGTCTCATACGATTCGCTCGTCTTTGACGGATACGAGCGCGAGCCCGATCAGCTCACCCCGCTCGAGCAGGCCGGGCCCATCGCCGTGGATCCGGCCGCGGGTGACACCATCGGGTTCAAGGAGCCCGGCGTCGGCGCCCTGCTCACGTTCTCGCAGTCGTGGTACTCGCTCGGCGTGACCCTCGGCCAGCTGCTGCACTCCGTCGCGCTTGCGCCAGGCGAAACGACGCGGATCGCGATGATCGACTGGTCACGTCGCACGAAGGGCGCGCAGTCCGAGTCATCGAGCGAGACGGAGCAGCTCGCGAACGAGACGATGCACGCGCGTGCGCTCTCGGAGGTGACGGCCGCCGTGGCGTCCGAAGCGCAATCGGGCTTCTCGACCACCGAGATGTCGAGCGCCTCCTCCGAAGCCGGCTCGGCCAGCGGCTTCTCTCTCGGCCCGATCACCCTGGGCGGCAGCAGCGGCGGGGCGGCCACCAGCTCGAAGGCCAGAAGCTTCTCGTCGTCCTCGGGGCGACGAGACCTCCAGGGCTCGCTGACCCAGAGCGTCATGGATCGCACGCAGCAGCATGCCAGCTCGGCGCGCGGCAGGCGCGCCTCGGTCGTGCGCGAGGTCTCGCAGACCGAGAGCGAATCGGTCAGCACACGCGCCGTGACCAACTACAACCACATGCACGCCATGTCGGTCCAGTACTACGAGATCGTGCAGGTGTACCGTGTGGCCGTCGCCCTCGAGCGCGCCGAGAAATGCCTCTTCATCCCGATGGCCCTCGTCGACTTCCGCAAGGCCGACGTCGTGAAGCGGTTCCGCGGCGCGCTCGCCGCCGCCGCGATCGACGCGCGCTCCCGGACGCTGCTCACGACCGACTTCGAGATCGTCACGATCACAAGCCCGACCGGCGCCATGCTCACGCCGCGCAACGTGGGCAGCAGCGCGGTGGAGGTCTCGGTCGACAAGCTGCGGGTGAGCATGGACGACGAGACGGTGCTGACGAGCTTCACGATCTTCCGGTCTCGCGGCGGCATCAACGATCTGCCCACGCCGAGCAAGATCGAGGTCCTCCTCCGCGACGGCACGAGCGCCGGCTTCACGAAGAAGACCACGACGCCGCCGGCCGACACGATCACGCTCGATGCCAAGACGCCGCTGCGCGAGATCGCGTCCATCCGCATCACGGGCGCCGCGGTCGCACCCGCGAACGACCCTCTGATCGCGTTCCAGCTGCAGCAGGGCGCGACCGTGCTCGCGGTCGAGGCCTCGTTCGTGCTCGCCGCAGGCGTCCCCACCGACGTGCTCACGTTCACCGGCGGCGGCGTGCTGCAGCGCCTCATCGACCACCTGCAAGAGAACCGCATGCACTACAGCCAGGCGGTCTGGATGTCACTTGATCCGGCGACGGTCCTCCTGCTGCTCGCCGGCTTCTCGTACCGCGGGCTTCCCCTCGCCGGACGCATCGACCCGCAGCCCGTGACCGTCGCCGGCAACTACCTCGTCTTCCGCAGGCACATCAACCCCGATCCCGAGCAAGGCACCGAGGAGGAGAAGGAGTGGAGCGCGTGGCTGCAGGCGCACGGCGTCACGTTCGGACCCGCGCGCGATGACCTCGTACCGCTCCCGAGCGGCGGCGTGTTCGCCGAGGCGGTGCTGGGTCGCTACAACTCGGCCGAGAAGCTCGACATCACGCGGTTCTGGAATTGGCAGGATTCGCCCATCCCGATCGTCGCACCCGAGATCCAGGCCATCCAGACCGGCAGCCGCGCCCAGCCCGAGGCTGACCTGAAGGCGAGCCCGTTCAGCCAGCCGCTCGTGAACATCGTCTCGCCCACGAGCCTGCCGGAGCCCACCTCGCTCGGCACCGCGCTGCAGTCGATCGCGAACGGCAGCATGTTCCGCGACATGAGCGGACTGGCCCAGACGATCGGGCTCGCGCAGGCCGGCGCGGAGGGCACGCTCACCGCAGCGAGCGAGGCGGCGGGGCAGGCCGGCTCGAACATGGCGATCGCGGCGAAGAAGGAGGTCGAGCAGATGAAAGCGGCGCTCGCGTTCGTCGCCGCGATGTACGGCAGGGGCGGCACCGATACCTCGCCCTCGACGATCTCCAACGAGGGCGCGAAGATCAACCACGGCCGGTCGATGGACACCCGTGGGCTTGCACGCCCCGAAACGGGCGGCGCTGCAGGCGCCGCCGACGCCGGTGCGGGCGTGACAGGCGGCTCGGTGGGCGGCGTGCCCACCGCCGGCGCAGGAGGCCCGGAGAACCCGGCGCCCTCGACCCCGGGCGCCGCGCCCGCGCCCGGCTACGAGCAGGTCGCGTTCGAGCGTTCGATCGGCGAGACCCCGTCGGAGGCCGTCCGCCAGATTCTCGCGGCCCCGGGCCACGACATCGCGATCGGGGTGGATGCCGCGGCCGACGCAGGCACGAAGGCGCCCGGCACGCTCGAGCTCAACGTGACCGGCGAGTTCGCGTGGACCCCGCCGCTGACGGCTGCCGAGGAGAAGGCGATCATGTCAGCCGGGAGCGCTACGAAATGGGGGCCCGCGACCGCCGACTTCGGTGCAGCCATCGGCGCGAACAGCACCATCGTGAGCAGCCTGGGCGGGCTGCTGTACGCGATCTGGAGCAAGCCGGCCGGTTCGATCAAGCGCGTGAACATCTTCACCCACGCCAACCACGACCTCATCTCGTTCAGCGGTACCCTGACCCGGGTCGCTGGTGGAGAGCCCCAGGTGCTGATGGCCACGAACGGCCCCGCCGACAACCTCACCACCCTCGACGCGCAGGCGATGACGGCACTGAGCGCGGGCGCGACGCTCCTGCCGCCAGCGGGACAGCCGGGCGGACCGTTCACCGCCACCGACGTCCGCACACGCTTCGGCGCGGGCGCGGTGATCGTGGTGTACGCCTGCCACGCCGGTCAGTCGAAGGCGTTCCTGAAGCGCATCGCGACCTTCTTCGGCGTGGACGTCATCGGGTTCACCTCGTCGGTGCTCTTCCACCCGCCCGCCCAGCCGGCGACGGGCGCCGTACGGCGCGCGGGCATGGAGGTAGGGCTTGTCGGCGTCACGCCCAGCACCGATTGGCGCGCCCTCGCGGCGGCACCCCAGGCCGTGCGGGTGAACCCCTGAGCGATGAGCTGGGAGCTGGGCGGGGCGCGCGCCGACCCACGAGCAGGCATCCCCGCTACGATACGGGCATGCCGCCGCTCCGAACCGTCGTCGTGCCAGCGCTCGGCGCGATCGCCTTCTTGACTGCGGCTGGACGCGCCGTTCGGCTGCTCGGCGGCGACGATCCAGCCGAAGACAGGGCGGTCCGTGCGCTCCAAGGCGCGCGTGGCCACTGGCCGAATGACGATCCCGCCGCTCCGGCAGGCCCGGGCGGCTCGCCCGGGCCGCGCGAACCGGTCGACCGGGTCACCGCGCCGCTCTCGTGGTACTCCGGCGTGCCGCAGACCATCGCGAATGCGGCGATCTGGTGCGGCTTCGCCTGGGCGCTCACGCGCGACCGCCGCTCGGCGGTCGCGCCCGCGGCGGCGCTCGCACTCGAGACCGCGTGCTTCGTGGCAGCCGCGGCGCTCGTGGGACGACCACGACCCGCGCGGGTGTGGCGCCCCGAGCCGCCGCATGCGACGTCATCCTTTCCCTCCGGGCACACGGCGGCGGCCTTCGCTCTCCACGGCACGCTCGCCGACCTGCTCGACCGCCACGGTGTCCGTGGCGCGCGGCTGCTCGGACCGCTCCTGCGATACGGGATCCCGGGGGCGATCGCCTTCTCGCGCGTCTTTCGCGGTCAGCACCACATCTCCGACACGGTCGCGGGCGCGGTGCTGGGCCGGTGGAGCGCCGGGGTGGTGCGGCGGGAGCTGCTCTCGTCGTCGGCGCCGCGAAGCTGAGCCGCTGTGCTTCTCGGGAGCGCCGCGCCTCTTGCGACCACGGTGTCTCGCCGGAACGCTGCGCCGCTCCGAGTCGCCGCGAAAGCAACGCACGAGGGCCCCGGCTCTCCGCGCAAGTGCGCGGAGAGCCGGGGCCCTCGTGTCCGTATGACAACGGCGATGGTGGAGATGGGGGGAATTGAACCCCCGTCCACCGCTGTGATTCTGCGCCTTCTACGGGCGTAGCCTGTAAGAGCGTTCTGCTCGGCCCCGACCTTTGCCACAGGCATCCAAGTCGACGGGCCCAGCCGGAGTACAAGTCCCGCGTGACGCTCCAGGCGTCATCACGCAGCAAGTCCCCTAGATGACGCCAGGGTCCGTGTCGGGAACACACACGGTCTGACGGACTATCGGGCTCGCTTAGGCAGCGAGGGCGAAGTCAGTGCGCTTTGCATCGGCACTTATTGTTTTTGCAGAGATCGTTAACGAGATAACCCTGCATCCTCGGCCCGCTTCTCGCAGTTTCGCAGGCGATGTCGAAACCGATCATCCCCATGAACCCGCTCGATGCTTTCGCAGGGGCCGTTGTCACACGCTGTTGAGTTGCCACTCCGGTCGCCCGGAGCATTGCAGTCTATAACACCTTCGGGCTCGTGGCCATTCCGCAGGCGTCGCGCGGTAAAGTCGCGCCCATGAGCGAAGTCACGATCACCGTCCGCGGCGAGCACGAAGCGCGCCTCGCCCCCGAACTCGCCGTCGCACGCGTGAGCGTGCGCGTCGACGGCCCCGAGCGCGCCGCAGTGGCCGCGCGGGCCACCGAGCTGAGCATGGCGCTGCGTGAAGAGCTGCAGGCGCATCAGGATGCCGGGGCTCTGGCCCGCTGGTCGAGCGACCGCGTCTCGATCTGGTCGGACCGTCCCTGGAGCCAGGACGGGGCACAGCTGCCCCTCGTGCATCACGCGACCGTCGGCGCCCGCGGCGAGTTCACCGACTTCGCCGCGCTGTCCGACTGGGTCACGCGACTCGGCGACCGCGAGGGCGTCACGGTCGAGGGCATCGACTGGAAGCTCACCCCCGACACCGCGCGCCAGACGGAGCGCGATGTCGCCGCGGGCGCCGTGCGCGTGGCGGTCGAGCGCGCCGAGGCGTATGCCTCGGCGATCGGCCTGGGCGGCGTCGCACCCCTGGAGATCGCCGACGTCGGGCTGCTCGCGCAGCCGGGCGAGGCCCCGCGTCCGCAGGCGCGCATGTTCGCCATGGCCGCCGACAGCGCGGGCTCGTCCGGCCCGAGCCTGCAGTTCGAGCCGCAGCCGATCATCGTGACCGCGGCCGTCGAGGCGCGCTTCAGCGCGCGGTAGCCCGCGCGACCCGGCCTCCCGGGTCGCGCCCGCCGCCTGGCGCCTCGCGGCGCCCGCCCGGCTACTCGTTCATGCGGTTGCGGGTGCGCATGGCGCGCTCGGCGTCGCGCATGTCCTGCCGCTCGCGCAGCGTCTGCCGCTTGTCGTACTCGCGCTTGCCCTTGGCGATCGCGATCTCGACCTTCGCGTAGCCGTCCTTGAAGTAGAGCTTCAGCGGCACCAGCGTGTATCCGCCGGCCGAGATCGCATGGCTGATCTTCACGATCTCCGACTTGTGCAGCAGCAGCTTTCGCTTGCGCCGCGGCGGGTGATTGGTCCAGTTGCCGTGCGAGTACTGCGGAATCTGCACGGCGTCGAGCCACACCTCGCCGCCCTCGACGAACGCATAGCCGTCGCTGAGGTTGACCCGGCCGATCCGCAGCGACTTCACCTCGGTGCCCGAGAGCACGAGCCCCGCCTCGTAGGTCTTCTCGATCAGGTACTCGTGGCGCGCGCGACGATTGGTGGCAATCACCTTTTCGCCGGTCTCCTTGGGCATGCCCACTCCTTGATCAAGATCCGGGATGGCGCGAGCCGCGGCATCCACTCGCCCGGCGCGTTCGGCCAGACAGCCCACCAGCATAGCAAGGCGGCAGAATCAGGCGCGCAGCCACCTCGCCACGCACGGCAGCGCCATCAGGCGCGCAGCCACCGCCGGATCGCGAAGCTTGCCGAGAGCCCGGCGAGCACGACGCCGATCACCACCATGACGGGCACCACGACCCACAGCTCTTCGAGCCCCACCCAGGTGGTCACGAACGCGACCCGGCCCGCGAGGTACTGGTCGATGCCGAAGTGCACGATCGCGAACACCGCGCCGCTCGCCAGCACCGATCCGATCAGCGCCGCGATCACGCCCTCGAGCACGAACGGCGTCTGGATGAAGCGATTGGATGCCCCGACCAGGCGCATGATGCCCAGCTCTCTGCGGCGCGCATATGCCGAGAGGCGAATGGTCGTCGCGATCAGCAGCACTGCGGCGACGAGCATGAGCCCGGCGATGCCGACGGCGATGTAGGTCGCGACCGTGAGCGCCGAGAAGAGCGGGTCGAGGTACTGGAGCTGGTCTTTCACCTCCGAGACCCCGGACGTGCCCGTGAACGCCTCGGCGATGACCTCCGACTGCGTCTGGTCGACGAGGTTGATCCAGAACGTCTCGTTCATGCTGTCGAGCGTGATCACGTCGACGTAGTTCGGCCCGAGCAGGGCGAGCGTGTTCTCGTACGCCTCCTCGCGCGTCTCGAAGCGAATCGATGAGATCAGGGGAGCGAGCGTGTCGCCTTCGAGCTCAGCGCGGATGGCGTCGATCTGCTCCTGGCTGGCCACGCCGTCGATGCAGCTCGGCGTATCGTCGCGCTCCAACTCGGTGCACAAGTAGATCGCCACCTGGGCGCGGTCCACCCAGAAGTCCTTCATCGTGCCGATCTGCATCTGCATCAGCATCGCGGCGCCCACGAACGTCAGCGAGACGAAGGTGACGAGCACCACCGAGACGACCATCGAGGCGTTGCGGCGCAGCCCGGTCGCGACTTCCGAGAGGATCAGTGCGAGCCTCATGAGGTCGGCCCCACTTCCTGGTCGTCGTCGGCGTCCTCGCCCAGGCCGAGACGGTCGGCGAGCCCCAGCTCGGCGACGTTGACCTCGGCGAGATCGATGAGCGGGATGCCGCCGGTCGCGTACTGCGGCGGCTCGGGTGCGGGAGCGGGAGCGGGAGCCTGCGGGGCCGGCGCCTGGCGGGGCGACGCGGGCACCTGCAAGGGCTCGTCCGGTGCCGGGGCGGGCTGCTCGGCCGCCTGCGGGGCGGGCACCGGAGCCTGCGCGGGTGCCGGAGACTGGGCGGGCGTCGCGGCGGGGGCGGGCGCGGCCGTCGCGGCAGGGGCGGGCGCGGCCGATGCCGCCGAGTCGCTCGCGCCGGCGCCGCCGCCGGAGGCGATCTCGACGCGCTCGATGGCCGCGGTGAGCGCCGCCATCGAGTCCACGCCGCGGCGCGCCAGCGGGGCGAGGCTCGGCAGCCCGGAGGTGTCGCCGTAGCCGCCGCGCATCTCGTCGCGCAGGATCCGACCGCCGCGAAGCTCGATCACGCGGCGCTGCATCTGGTCGACGAAGCCGGCCTCGTGCGTGGCCATGACCACCGTCGTGCCGCTCGCGTTGATCTGCGCGAGCAGCTGCATGATGCCCACCGAGGTGGCGGGGTCGAGGTTGCCGGTCGGCTCGTCGGCCAGCAGCACCTGTGGTCGGTTGACGATCGCGCGCGCGATCGCGACGCGCTGCTGCTCGCCGCCCGAGAGCTCGTGCGGCAGGCGCTTCTCCTTGCCCTCCAGACCGACGAGCGCAAGCGCCTCGGGCACGGCCTGCTGCACGAACCCGCGCGAGGCGCCGATCACCTGGAGCGTGAACGCGACGTTGGCGAACACGTCCTTCGAGGGCAGCAGGCGGAAGTCTTGGAACACCGTGCCGATGTGGCGACGGAAGTAGGGCACCTTGCGGTTGGAGAGCGAGCGCAGGTTGCGCCCCAGCACGAGCACGTTGCCCGAGGTCGGGGTGTCTTCTTTCAGCATGAGCCGCAGGCACGACGACTTGCCCGAGCCCGAGGCGCCGACGAGGAACACGAACTCGCCGCGCACCACCTCGAAGTCGACGTTGTCGAGGGCAGGTCGAGGGGTGCCGCGATACTGCTTGCTGACGTTTTCAAAGCGAATCATGGCTCATCGAGCCTAGGTCGCGCAGCGCCGGGCGCGCCCAGCGACTCGCTGAGCGCCCAAAGCCGGGCGCGGCACGAGCCCTAGTCGTCCTGCGGGCGCTTGCGCCAGCGAATCCCGGCGGAGATGAAGCCGTCCAGGTCGCCGTCGAAGACGGCCGATGGGTTGTTCACCTCGTGCTCGGTGCGCAGGTCTTTGACCATCTGGTACGGCGCGAGCACGTAGCTGCGCATCTGGTCGCCCCAGCTTGCGGTGATGTTGCCCGCGAGGTCCTTCTTGACCGCCGCCTCCTGCTCGCGCTGGAGCAGCAGCAGGCGCGACTGCAGCACGCGCATCGCGGCTGCGCGGTTCTGAATCTGCGACTTCTCGTTCTGCATCGACACGACGGTGCCGGTCGGGAGGTGCGTGATGCGCACGGCCGAGTCGGTCGTGTTCACCGACTGGCCGCCGGGGCCCGACGAGCGATACACGTCGACGCGGATATCGGTGTCGGGGATCTCGACCACGTCGGTCTCCTCCATGAGCGGGATGACCTCGACCGCGGCGAAGCTGGTCTGGCGCTTGCCCGCCGAGTTGAAGGGACTCATGCGCACCAGGCGGTGCGTGCCGGCCTCGACCGAGAGCGTGCCGAACGCGTACGGCGCGTCGACCTCGAAGGTCGCCGACTTGATGCCCGCTTCCTCGGCGTACGAGGTGTCGAGCACCTTGGCCGAGTACTTGTGCTGCTCTGCCCAGCGCAGATACATGCGCAGCAGCATCTCGGCGAAGTCTGCGGCATCCACCCCGCCCGCACCCGCACGAATCGTCACGACCGCCGGGCGATCGTCATACTCGCCGTTCAGCAGCGTCTGCACCTCGAGGGCGCCCAGCACCTTGGCGATCGAGGCGAGCTCATCGCGCGCCTCCTGCGCCGATTCCTCGTCGTCAGCCTCGTTGGCGAGCTCGACGAGCACCTCGAGGTCGTCGAGGCGCCGTTCGATGCCCTCGATGCGCGCGAGCTCGCTCTGGCGATGGCTCAGCGCGCTCGTCACCTTCTGCGCGGCATCGGGGTCGTCCCAGAGGTCTGGGGCCCCGGCCTGCTCGCTGAGATCGGCGATCTCGGCGCGCAGGCGATCGACCCCCACCACCTGTCGGATGTTGTCGAACGTGGCATGGAGCGCGGAAATCTGCGAGGAAATATCGAAATCGAGCATGACCCGCTCAGACTATCGTGGATGCAATGAGTGCAGATTCTTCGGGCAACATCCTGATGAGGTTCGCCCCGATGATCTACGGGCCGACGATTCTCTTCACCCTCGGCCAAGGCGCGGTCATCCCACTCTTCCCCGTCCTCGCCGCGCGACTCGGCGCCGACCTCGCGACGGCCGCCGTCGTGGCCGCCGCCCTCGTCGTCGGCCAGCTGTTCGGCAACGTGCCGGCCGGCTGGGCGGTCGCTCGCATCGGCGAGCGGCTCACCATGACCATCGCCGGCCTCGCCGCGATCATCGGCGTCGCAGCGATGGTCTTCTCGGCGGGCATCGAGATGCTGATGGCGTCGGTGTTCATCATCGGCTTCTGCGCGTCGGCGTTCGGGCTCGCCCGGCACTCGTTCATGACCACACGCGTGCCGCTGCCCTTCCGCGCCCGCGCGCTCGCGCTGCTCGGCGGCTCGTGGCGCCTCGGCATGTTCGTCGGCCCCTTCGCCGCCGCGGCGATCCTGCTCGCGACCGGCGACGAGCACCTCGTGATGTGGTTCTTCGCCATCTGCCTGCTCGCCTGCGTGCTCCTGGTGTTCTTCGGCCCGGACCCCGAGGAGCAGCTGCAGGCCGAGAGATCCGCCGCCCGCCAGGCGATGGATGCCACGGAGCCGCCGGAGTTCGAGCTCGAGGCCGAGGAACTGGTACTCGAAGACACCGACCAGGTCGGGACCGGTTCAATCCCGGCCTTCGAGCGCCAGGGCGTCTTCGCCACGATGTGGGCCAATCGCCGCGTGCTCAGCCGCGTCGGTGTCGCGGCCGCGACGCTGAGCTCGGTGCGCGCCGCGCGCACGGCGATGCTGCCGCTGTGGGGGCTCGCGATCGGGCTCGACGGCCAGAACATCGCCCTGATCGTCGGCATCTCGGGCGCGATCGACTTCGCCCTGTTCTACGCGAGCGGGCAGATCATGGACCGCTTCGGCCGCATCTGGGCGGTGCTGCCCTCGATGATCGCGATGGCGCTCGGCTTCGGGGTGCTGGCATTCACGCTCGAGTTCGACACCGCGGCGATCTGGTTCATCGCGCTGTCGATGTTCCTGGCCCTCGGTAACGGATTCTCCAGCGGCATCACGCTCACCCTCGGCGCCGACCTGGCGCCGCAGGACGACCCGGCGCCGTTCCTCGGCGCCTGGCGGACCGTCACCGACGCCGGTGGCGCCATCACCCCGCTCGCCGTGGCGGGCATCATCGCCGCGGCCTCGATCGCCTGGGCTAGCGGCGCGGTCGCGGTGGTCGGCCTCATCGGTGCCGGCATGTTCGCGCGCTGGCTTCCCAAGTACGTGCCGAACAAGCCGCGGTAGCGAGCAGAATCGGCTCGACGGGCACCGGCCCGTCGGCTCGGCGGCAGGTGCGCGCCGGGCGCTGCTTGGCGTGCGCTGCTTGGCGGGCGCTGCTCCGGTAGCCGTTGCTGTTGTATGCGCTGCTGGGGCAGCACGGCTGTTGCCAGCACTCGTTTCGCAAGCGCCGCTCTTGCAGGCAATGCTTGCGCATGCACTGCTTTCGTAAGCACCGCTTTCGGAAGCACTGCATTTCGTCGGCACCGCGCGGCAGCTTCAGTCGTCGAGCGCCTGCCGATGCCCACAGCGCGGGCAGACGAGCGCGGCTGCCTCGTGCTGCGGCCCGCCCTCGATGAACGCGCCGCATTCGTCGCAGACGCGGTTCAGCCAGCAGACCGGGTCACCGGCTTCGAACCCGGCGGCTCCGATGTGGGCGGCACCGTGCGCGGGCGCATCCGGCCGCTCGGCGCTCATGCCGCACCGCTCCCCCGCGTCGAGGGCGTGGGGCTCGGGCGACGCGGGCGGCGCGCGGTCGCCGAGCTCGGCGACGCGCCGCGCGGCTGCGCGCTCGTCGCACCGACCTGCCCGAGTGACACGACGCAGAGGCTCGGCTGCGCCATCGGCTGCAGTCGCACCGCATCGTGGCGGTCTGCCATGACCTCGCGAATCAGACCGAGGTGCGCCCCGCAGACGATGTCGGGATGCTCGCGTGCGGCATCGCGGAACGGACACCCGTGCAGGAGCACCTCGCGCTCCCGCCGCTCGGGTGCGAAGCCGAGCGAGTCGAGCGTGCGCAGCAGCGCCTCCGCCCGCGCCTCCCCCGGCACGCGATCGCCGGCGCCACCCGCTTGCTGCGACGCCCTGCCGCCGTCAGCACTCGCGGCGTCGAGCAGGCGGTCACCGGCCTCCCTCTCCTCGCCTGACACCCGGGCACTGACGGCGCGTGCCTCGTCCGCCGCGCGGTCACCGGCGGCGCGCGCCCGTCCCCATGCCCGGCCCGCGTCGATGGCGGCTGCACGGCCGCGATCACCATCGAGACCGGGCCGCTCGGCAAGCGCCGCGGCGAGCACCCGGATCAGCTCGAGCTGTGAGCGGTGCGCGGCGTCTCCCTCGAATTCGCTGCCTGCGGCGGCCGCGGCATCCGCCCGACCTGTCGCTTCGCTGCGCCGCTGCAGTTCGCTGCGCCGTCGCAGTTCACTCCGCTCCCGCGCATCGCTCCGCTGTGGCGCTTCTTCACTCCGCTGTGGCGCTTCTTCACCGCGCTGCGGCGCTTCGCGCTGGCGTGGAGCCTCGCGCTGCTCAGGTGTCTCGTGCGCCGCGAACAGCACCCGGGGTCGGCCCCGGCGCCGCTCGGCCGAGGGCACGCGCCAGACGAGCGCGACTGCTTCGAGCTGCTCGAGGTGAAAGCGCACGGTTGTCACGTGCAGGTCGAGGCGTGCCGCGAGGGTCGCGGCATCCACCCCGTCGCCGTCGATGCTGGCTGCGGCGACCGCGGCAAGCACGCCGCGACGACTGGGCGACGCCATGGCCGCATGGAATCGTTCATCACCGATGACGCTCATAGCGAGAGCAGGTCGCTCTCTTCGAGCGCCTGGCGGGTCTTCAGGGTCTCGAACTCGCTGCCGGAGCGCCCCTGCACCCGCCGATGCATCGAGCCCGCGATGCGTGTCGCCTGCAGCTTCGCCCGCTCGGCGACCTCGCCTTCGAAGTGCTCGTCGACATTGCTCGTCCAGATCTGCAGCCAGCGTTCGAAGTGCTCCGCCCGCAGCGGCGCCTTGGCGTTCAGCACCAGGTGCACCTGCAGCGCATTGCGGCGATACTTGCCGGCGCGAAAGAGCACGGTCTCCCAGAAATCGGCGAAGATCGGCAGGTGGTGCGCAAGATCGAGATGTGCCACGTCGGTGAAGATCGGTCCGATCACCGGGTCTGCAAAAGCCCGCCGGTAGAACGCGTCGACCAGCAGCGCGATGTCGGCGCGGTCGCGGATGTCTTGGCGCATGCCCCCATGGTAGGCGAATAAAACGGAAGGTGTTACGTTTAAACTAAATCGTGCGTTCTGCACCTGAATTCGGCGCAGAACGCACGAGCCGCACCACGCCCCGGAACGGCCACCCCGCTTCGCCGACCCTTCGGCTGACCGGCGCCGCCCGGCAGGGCCTCGTGGGATCTCGCCGCGACAGACCGATGGAGCACGACATGACGGAATCCCCTTTCACCCTGATCGCCGGGGATCGCGGCGAGCTGCTGGGTGAGCTTCCGATCGAGGCGGGCGAGGTGCGCACGCGGCGCATCTTCAAGGGCGCCGGCGTCACCCTCATGCGGCTATCGCTCGATGCCGGCGCCGTCCTCAAGGAGCACACGGCGCAGGTGCCGATCCTGGTCGAGGTGCTCAGCGGGCACGCGACGATGACCTTCGACGGCGCGGCCGTTGACATGCCGGAGGGGGCGGTCATCCACATCGATGCACTGGTTCCGCATTCGGTCGAGGCGATCGCCCCGACCCAGCTGCTGCTCACGCAGACAGCGAGACCAGCGCGATAGTCAGTGCGCGCGTGCCGGCAGCACACGCGAGCGGGCGCCACAGATCGGCACAGGCCGGTCGAAGGAGGAGATACACATGTCCCGTGCGTTTCACATCGCCTTCGAGGACGACTGGGAGCAGAGCGTCGGCTTCGGCAGCTACGAGGCCGCGACCCGAGGGCATCCATACGAGCCGGGCGACTACATCCGCGCCACGACCGCCGAGGGCGTGCAGGACGTGCTCGACGCGCACTACCAAGACCTCAACATCTCCCTCCTGCTGATCGACATCGACACCGCAGCGCTCGAGGCGAGTGGCACGCGGGTCGAACGCGAAGGCAGCGCGGTGCGCATCTTCGGGCCGCTCCCATGCGCAGACTCGTCGATCATCGCCGGGGTGCTCCCGATGCGACACGAGCACGAGCGGTGGGTGGCGCCGGACGAGATCACCCCCTGAGCGGCACTGTCACCCACTCACATATTTCTTCGAAAAGCATATCCACAGACTGCCTCATACATAGCATGAATGTCTGAGGTTCCTGCGAGAATCGCAATATGGAAGCCACCACGCACGCCACGTTCAGCGCCGAGCAGCTGGCACGTTTGACAGCGGCGCACGCCGAGGCGGCGAGATGGCGCGCAGAGACGAGTCGGGCGCAGGCGCGCGAGATGCACGCCATCCACGTGATCGCGCAGATCGTCGAGGAGGCGCTGGGCGAGACGGGCGCGTCGGCCCGCACCGCCGAGATGCTCCACCGCGAGACGGCGGCAGAGCTCGGCGCCACCCTGCGCATTCATGACCGCACCGCGGCGGGGCTCATGGACGAGGCGCTTCTGATCGATGCCTTCCCCGCCGCGTTCGCCGCGTTCACCGCGGGGCGAATACTGCGCGGACACCTCCTGAAGATCGTCGATGCCGGCAGCGCGCTTGACGATGCCTCGTCTCGCGCCGCCTACGAGCGCGCGATCCTGCCTATCGCCGAGCGCGAGACGCCGGGGCGAACCGGCGCGCTCGCCCGCGCAGCCGCCGAGCGCCTGCACCGCCGACCCTTTGCCGAGCGCCACGACGCCGCAGCCTCGCGTCGCAGCATCTGGGTGCGCGACATGCCTGACGGCATGTCCGAGCTCGGGATGCTGCTGCCCAGCGAACGCGCACACGGCATCATCGACCGGGTCAGGCGCATGGCGCACAGCGTGCGCGACGGAAATCGCGCCGCTCGCACACGGGCAGGTGGCGGCTCGCCCGCGTCACACGGCGACCAACGCGACCTCGCGGCGAGCGACACTCGCTCGACGGGTCAGATCGAGGCCGATCCGCTCTGCGACATGCTGCTCGCGGGCACCCCCGCCGCGCACGCCGGCACGAGCGACATCGGCGCGATCCGGGGCCGCATACAGGTGCAGATCCCGATGCTGACGCTGTTGGGGCGCGGCGACGCCCCGGCCACGCTCGTCGGCGTCGGGCCGATGGAACCGGCGGCCGCGCGCGAGCTTGCCGGCGCGGCGAGCGGGTGGGATCGGATCCTGACCGACCCGATCACCCATTCGGTGCTCGTGGTCGATCGATACACACCCAGCGAGAGCCTCCGACGCACTCTGCGAGTGCGCGACGAACACTGCCGCTTCCCCGGCTGTCGACAGCCGCTCTCGCGCAGCGACATCGACCACACCATCGACTACGCCCGCGGCGGCAAGACGCGTGCGAACAACCTCGCCCACCTCTGTCGAGGCCACCACATGCTCAAACACGAGTCCGCGTGGCGGGTCAGGCAGCTCCCCGGCGGAATCCTGGAATGGATCAGTCCCACCGGCCGCGCATTCCCCGACGTCCCGGCGAGCCCCGTCCGATTCATGCCCGAGGAGGACTGGATGCAAGCGTCGCCGCGACAGGAGCCCGTTCGCGCCTGAGCGGGCGCGCCTGGCCGAGCGACTCTGCGCGGGATGTCCCGCTGCGCTGCGCTGCGTTTTGTCGGCCGCGCCGGATTCAATCTGCCGTGTCGAGTTCGATCTGCCGTGTCGAGTTCGATCTGCCGTGCCGATTCCAATCGGCCGTGCCGATATCAGCGAGGGCGGCGCAGACGGCGGGCGCGCTCCGAGTGCGAGCTACGCGCGCGTCGCCCGGGCCGCCGGCACGATCCTGCTGGCGCGGCGCCGGGTACCCGAGCACGGTTCGGGTACCCGATCACGGTTCGGCTACTCGAGCAGGGTTCGGCTGGTCGACGTCGACTCCAGACGCACGCCGTCCGGCACGAACATCGACACCAGCGGCGGGTGCCACACGGTCGTGACCGTCACGCGGGCCGAGACGCCATCTGGCGTGCCCGCCGCGACGATCTGCGCGTCGACGGCGGCGGCATCCACGATCGCGGTCGCCTGCTCGAGCACGCCGCGGTCGTGGAGCGACGCCCGGACGATCGGTGCGTCGCCGCCGCGTCCACTGCCACCGCCACCGTCACCGCCAAGCGCGATCGTGAAGCCGTCTGCTCCGGCGAGCGCCGCGGCATCCGCCAGCCCATCGAGCCGGGTCTGCGCGAGGTGCAGGCTCGTCGCGCACACGCCGACGAAGACGGCGGCGATCGTCAGCGTCGCGTAACCCAGCACGAGGGGCAGGATGCTCCCGCCATCGTCGCGAAGCAGGCGCACTCGTCGGGATCGCGCCCGCCCGCTCACGGTGCCCCCGTCCAGAAGCGCGACACCTTCTGTGCGGCCGTCGCCGCGACGGGGACGCTCGCGATGCGGTCGAGCCCCAGCACTGCGGGAACGAGCGGCAGCAGCACCCGGGCCCGCACCGTGACCAGCACCGTCGCGCCCGCTGCCGGGCACGTGGATGCCGCCGGCGCGCAGGTCACCGAGACTGCGAGCCCGCCCGGGTCGATGCCGTATTGATTCGCGACCGCGGTGAGGACGGCGTCGGCGCGCGCTCCTGCCGCGGCCGTGCCATCGGCAAGCGCGATCGTTCGCGCTGTGTGCCGCGCAGCGGCTTCGACGCCGAGGGAATGCGCCTGAATCGCCCCGAGCGCGACGATGAGATAGATCAGCGGCAGGAGCATGACCAGCCCGACTGTGACGAACTCGAGCGAAGCCGCGCCGCGCTCCTCACGCAGCAGCTCGCGCACGCGCGGCGCACGCACACGGGACGGCGCGGCGGCACGGCTCCTCGCGACCGCGCAACCCGCCGTTTCGGCGTGCTCACCGCGCATGGAACGACTCCTTCGGCGCCTCGGCCGAGACGCGCAGCGCGCGGGGCACGCCCCACAGCCCGGCGAGCGGGATCGTCGCCTCGACGTCGACGCGCACCGTCACGTGTCCGAGCTCGCTGCTCTCGACCGCCGTCACTGACTGCGCAAAATCGCCGCCGACCGTGCGCGAGATCAGCGCGCGCGTGCGCGCGGCGCCATCAGCCGGCGCACGATCGGCCAGCGCGCCGTGGTAGGCGCCCTCGACAGCCGCATCGTGAATGACGTTGCGCACATAGACGCCGAGGCCGAACTGCAGCACGCCGAGCGCCAACGCGGTGAGGAGCGTGCCCACCATCACGAACTCGGCTGGGCTCGATCCGGCCTCGCCACGAAGCATCCGCCCAACCCGTGACGCCCGCACTCGGACAGCGGGGATCAGATCCGCCGAGGCTTCAGCCGCGGAGGCTGCGGCCGCGGGGGCCGCTGGGGCCGCGGCCCCCGCATCGAGCGCGCCGGTATCGACCGGGCGCAGGCGAACCGGCATGCGCAACCTCAGAATCCCGAGACACGCGCGATGGCCTGATCGAACAGCGCGCCGAGCATCGGCGCGGCGAGCGCCCAGATCAGCGCGACAAGTCCGGTCGTAACGGAGAGCGGGATATGGCCTCGCGGTGTCTGCCACGACATGAGTGGATCAGAGGCCGTCGAGGGCGTCGTGGGATGCCCAGACGGTATCACCGGGAGGCCTAACCGGCGATAGGGCGCTCGGGGCCTCATCGGCGTGGCGTCGAGCGTGACCGGGATTCCTCCGTGGCGTCGATGCTCGGCGGCGGGTCGGGGTCGAGGGGGCGACAGTCGGGCGAACATCGCCTCCACCGAGGATTCCCGACCTCTCTCGACCCTTCGCCGGGCGTCGCCTACGAGGCCTCCACGAGTCGCTTGACGTGCTCGTGCAACGCGCCGAGCGGGCAACGAGTGGCTGCACCCCGCTCGGC
>Ga0116180_1000534_pt1 | contig 35655 bp, 26 predicted proteins | sample AD_UKC073_MetaG_FD_89804 | JGI IMG/M metagenome (GOLD analysis project Ga0116180, IMG submission 89804) | Active sludge microbial communities of municipal wastewater-treating anaerobic digesters from USA - AD_UKC073_MetaG | ecosystem: Engineered > Bioreactor > Anaerobic > Digestate | place: USA... | reverse complement strand
GATTCATCAGGTTTTGGGCAGTCATGGAAACCCTTTGCGCGTCAAGACAGGTCAAGATGTACGTAAAAAAGCGCGTTCAGCGCATAAAGAACGCGTAAACGAATGAGACTCGTTAACTATAGTCGACTGCCCGTCAAGCTGTTATGGATGATGAAGGGCGGCATCAGCCGAAGGTGCCGCCGTTCCAGCCCCAGTTCTCGGCGCTGACGTTGGCAAAGCCCAGGTAGACCCGCTCGGGCGGGATGCCGAGGCGCTCCTGCAACAGCGCGCACAGTCGTTCGGACAGTTTACGGTTCACTGCGCCGCTCAGGCCGCCGATGCTGCGCAGGTCGACGAAGGCGGCCGGACCCTCGCCGCCGGCCATCAGGATGGCGGCCTCGCCGACGGTGACCATGACGTAGCGCTCGGGTTTGCCAATGCATTCGGCGACGATGCGCGAGAGCGGAGCCAGCAGATCGTAGCGTTGCTGCGCGGATAGCTGAACCGAGGTTTGCAAGGTGAGCAAGGGCATGGGAATAACCTCCAGAGCAAAGGAAAGCCACGGCTGGCGGGCCGTGGCCAGGAATGACCGAGCGTTATGGTAAGGATAGCAAGCCGACAGGGTTTTCAGTCACTGTCCTTCGCTTCGCCCGTTTTACCCGTTTCGCCCGCTGTGCCGGATGTTTCCGATTCCGAGCGGAGCCAGTGGACGAAACGCCCAGCCGGCATCGGCGCATCGAACAGATAGCCTTGGGCGAAATCACAACCTTGTTCGAGCAGGATGCGCCGCTGTTCTTCCGTTTCGACCCCTTCCGCCACCACTTGCAAACCCAGGTTGTGGCCGAGGGCGATGATGGTGGCGCCCAGGGTGCGGTCGTCGGGGTCGGACACCAGGTTGCGCACGAAACTCTGGTCGATTTTCAAGGCGGTCAACGGTAGGTGCTTGAGATAGTTTAGATTGGAATAGCCGGTGCCGAAATCGTCGACTGCCAACCCTACGCCCAGGCGTTCGAGCGCCGACAAGGTGTCCGTCATGCGCGCGCCGATTTCGAGCAGGCTGGATTCGGTCAATTCCAGTTCCAGCAGCGCCGCCGTCAGATCGTGGGCTACGAGCAGCTGGTCGATGCGGTCGATGAAGCCGGGATCGCGGAAATGGCGAGCCGCCAGGTTCACCGAAATGGTGACCAGGGGTAAACCCATCGCGCGCCAGGCCACCAGTTGTCGGCACGCCTCCGCCAGCATCCAGTCGCCCAGCTCGACGATCAGATCGCTGGCTTCCGCCACTGCGATGAAGCGTTGCGGTGGGATGAGGCCATGCTCGGGATGCAGCCAGCGGATCAGAGCCTCGGCTCCGGCCAGCCGCCCGTCGTCCAGGCGGATCTTGGGTTGGAAATATGCGCACAGCTGTTCGCGGCCGATAGCCTTGCGCAACTGCGATTCCAGCAGTAGACGCTCGAAGGTGGCGACGTTCATTTCGCGGGTGTAGAACATCCAGTCGTCGCGACCCTCCTGTTTGGTCTGGTAAAGGGCGGCGTCGGCGTTCTTGAGTAGCTCGGTGAAGGTGGCGCCGTCGTGGGGATAGAGGGCAATGCCGACTGAGGTCGTGATCTGCAGGTGGTGGCCGCCCACGGTATAGGGCTGGCGGAAGCCGGTCAGCAGCTTTTTCGCCAGATGCGCGGCGCCCGTTTGCCCGGTGTCCGGAAGCAGCAGGACGAATTCGTCGCCGCCCAGCCGGCACACCGTATCGGTCTCGCGGATCAGTTGCCGCAGCCGATGGGCGACCTGCACCAGCAGTTCGTCGCCTTCGGCGTGGCCGAGTGAGTCGTTGATATCCTTGAAGCGGTCCAGATCGAGGAACATCACCGCCACTTCCTCATGGCGACGGGCGGCCAGGGCCAGTGCCAGTTCCGCCCGCTGGGCCAGCAGGGCCCGATTCGGCAGGTCGGTCAGGGCGTCGTAGTAAGCCAAATGTTCGATGCGCCGTTCGGCTTCTTTCTGACGGGTGATGTCGGTGGCGATGATGACATAGTGGGAGAGCGGATTGGCCTCGTCCCGCACCGTGCTAACCGTGACCAGCAGCAGCGATTGCCCGTCCCGGCATCGGACCCGGACTTCGCCCTGCCAGCCGCCGTCACGCGCCACGGCTTGCCGAATGGCGTGGTAATAGGCCATCGCCGGTCGGGCGAATTGGAACTTGCGCACCGATTGTCCCAGCAATTCGGTTTCCGTGTAGCCGCTGAGGAATACCGCTGCCGGATTGACGGCGACGATATGGCCTTTGGCGTTGGTGACTACGATGGCCTCGCGCGCGGCTTCGAACACGGCGGTCGCCAGACGTTGGCGCTTGGCCGTGCGGCGGCGCTCGGTGATGTCGATGAAGGCGATGGCGACCATGCCCGGAGCGGTTTGAAAGGCGGTGACCTCGAAATCGCCGTTGAGGGCGGCGTGGCGATAGCGCACATAATCCCAGTGCTGAACCCCACCATCGCGAGCCAGTCGGCGATAGATCGCCGGAATCTCGGTGTGCACGAGCGAGGGAAAGGCTTCTTCGATGGATCGGCCGACCAGATCGGCGTGGTGGATCTTGAGGATGGCGTCCGCAACCAGATTGGCGTCGATGAACACCAGCCGGTCGTTGGCTTCCAGGCGATAGAGATGAAAGCCCAGTGGCGCATTTTCGACGATACGGCGGAATTTATCCTCGCTGGCGCGTAGAGCTTGTTCCGCTGCCTTGCGCTCGGCGATATCGCGCACGCTGATCACGAAGCGTTCCCGCTGGTCGATCGTGGTGAAGCGGACGTTGACCTCGACCCAGAACATCTCTCCGGATCGGCGCTTGGCGACCCATTCGAAGGTTTGCGGCCCTTCTTCCCGTGCCTTGCTCAGCCAGGCCCAGGCTTCGTCATGGGAATAGGGCGGCGTGCCCAAGCTGAGCTGGCCGACCTGGAGCGTCAGCGCTTCCTCGCGGCTATAACCGTACATCTCGCTCATGCGGCGATTGACGTCGATGATTCGGCCGCTGCGGGCGTCGTTGACGAAGACCGTATCGCTGAGGGTGTCGAGTACGGTCTGGGTGTACTGATGGGCGGCGCGCAGTTCGGCCGTGCGCGCCATCACCAGCGCCTCCGCCCGTCGGCGCTGCGACACCACGGTGAACAGATACAGGCTGGCCAGGGCGGTGATCAGGATGCCGGTCACCGGGATCCAGCGATAGGCTCGTTCGGTGTTGCGGGCCAGGAATGTCGCATCCGGCTGGATGTCGATCCGCCACCAGCGGTCGGCCAACGGAAAATTCTGCTGATAGTGGAGTATCGCGCCGTCGGTGGTCTGGGGGAGATCCGGGGAAGCGGACGAGGCGAAGAGCAGTTGCTGGTCCTGTTCCGCCGATAGATCGACCAAGCGCAGGATCAAGCCTTGCGGCTTGGTGTTCGGCAGCGTTTTGTCAACCAGATCGCCGATGCGGATCACGCCCAGCACGAAGCCTTTCAGCCGCTGGCGGCGCTGCTCCGTGTCGGTCACTTCGGTCGTCTCGTACACGGGGTCGAACGCCAGCACCGAGGGTTGCCGGTCCAGGTCTTGCACCAGGATATAGCGCTCGGACAGTGCGATTTGGCCGCTGTCACGCGCCTGCACCAGCACTGCGCCGCGCGCCGGATGGGAAGGCGCGGGACTGAAGCCCAGCGCTTTTCTGTTGCCAGCCAGCGGCTCCAGGTAGTACACCGGAAAATACTCATCGCGTTCGGCGGCTCGCACCACCGCATCGTCGGCGCCGGGCTCGGTGAACTGGAAATCCGTCAAGCCGTCTTGGCGGGCGGCGCGCTCGAATTCGGCCCGCTGCGCCCCTGTGACCCGCGGTAGCCATTCGATGGCTTGAAAGCCGCTGTACTCCAGGATGGGGGTGACGAAACGATGGAATTCGGCGCGGGAGACGTATTCGGACGTTGTGAAGAACTGCTTGACGACATCGAGATAGCGCAGGCTGTCCTCGAGTTGTTTGATCAGAAACCGAGCCTTTTCCGTCGCGCTCCTTTGAAAGCGATACGCCAGCGCATCCTCGCTCTGCTGCCGCGCTTCCAGAAACAGACCGGTAGTCAGGACCGAACCGATCAGGATGGTCAGCAGCGCGGTGATCCAGGCGACCGTATCCCCGGTCGGAGCGGAGCCGGGGCCGAAGCGGCTGAACAGGTAAGCGCCAGTCAGCAATGTCAGCAGCGCAGCCAGGCCCAGCACGCTGATCAGGGTATGGCCGGTATGGGCTGCGGTGGCGGAGATTTCCTGCCAGACCGGAACCCGAATCAGCGCAGCCGGCCGGTCGGCCAGATCGGTCAGCATCCGGTACACGAACGGAGTGCCGTCGGGTCCGGGCCGCACGGCGGCCTCGCCGGGTTGCAGGGTGCGGAAATAGTCCCGCTCCACCGGGGATAATCGTGAATCGTTGCTAGGCAGCAATTCGAAGGCGACCTGGGTCCGTGCAGCCAGAGAGCGCAGTAACGATGCGTTCAGTCGGCGACCGAACACCAGCACGCCCTGGACCGACTCGCCGTCCTGCGTGGTCAGGAGAGGGCGGCTGGCCAGCAACAGCAGCCCTTGTTCGGTGTTGAGCAGGCCCAGACGCGGTTGTTCGCTGGCCAAGACCGTTTGCAGATATGGCTGGATGGACGGCGCCGGGCCGAAAAAGGCCGTCAGGGTGAAGTCGCCGCCCAGTTCCGAGTCGTAGCCGCCCTGATACAGAATCCGGCCGCTGCGGTCGGCGATGGCGCTGAAGTTGAGATGCAGCGTCCGTTCGAGTTTCTGCCAGTCGTCGAATTGGGCGCGGATGAACGCCGGGTCGCGATGGGCGATGAAGGCGCGGATATCGTGCTGTTCGGACCAGTATTGCAGCAGTCGGTCCAGTTGCTGCAATTCGTCTGCGATCACTTGGCGCGTTCGTTCGCCGTCTTCCAGAGCGTGGGACTGTTCCAGGCGTTTGAAAGCCGGTTGGATGACCCACTGGTTCAACGCCAGGATCGCCAGCAGAACGCCAGCGAAACCGCTGGCGGCCACCAGGATGGTTTTCCAGCGGGCGTTCATGTGGATTTCCGATCGGCGCGCCGCGCGCTGTGGTGCGAACGGGACGGGTTGAACCGGATGGCGCAGCGCGATGAGCGTAACAAGGGCAATGAGGGTAACGGGATGGGCAAGGTCATGGTGGCGCTGTGCGCTCTGGGTGTGGAAAACGGGAGTCTTGTGGATTCGGTCGCGGCGCGCAGCCGAGCTCCAGATAGTAGGTCAACAGCGCCAGCAGGCCGGCACCGACCGCCCAGCCGAGCAACTGCCAGGTCCAAATCGGCGGAATGCCGAACAGCCAGCTGGTCGGTGCGTCGGGAGTGCCGAACCAGGTATTGCCGATCACAGCGCCAGGGCCGATGGCGAACAGCATCCACAGCCCGGTCAGGGTGGCGATCGGCAGGACCCAGCGGCGCTTGTGCGCCGGCAGCGCGGTTCGTTCGGCCAGCCAGCGATGCCAGTCGGCCTTGTGGGCGGCATCGTCGCGGGTGAAGGCCGACGTCAGCAAGGTCACAGCCCAGTTGGCTGCCAGACCCCAGACGGCGGCGTGGATGGTCAGCGGCCAACGACCCCAGGCGGTGATGCCGAACCAGCGCAGGCCGGCGGCCTCGGTCAAGGTGACCGCCGCCAACCCCACCAGCAGGCCGGCGATGATGCCCTGGCGAGTCGGGAAGGACCAGTAACAGACTGCGACCAGCGCAGGCGTCATCTGCAGTCCATAGGACACGGCCAGTCCGCCCAGCAGGGCCAGGGCGTCGGTGGAGGCTTCCGCCACCAGCAGCGCCAGCATCACCACCAGCATCACGCCGATGCGGCCGATGAACTTCAGCGTGTGATCGTCGGCGCTGGGCAACAGGAAGCGCTTGACCAGATCATAGGCGATCAGCCCCCCGGCGGTCGCCATGTAGCAGGAGGCGGTGGATTCCATCGCCGCCAGCGCCGCCAGCGCCAACAAGCCCATCAGCCAGGGCGCGGTCGCACCGAGCCAGTTGATCAATTCCGGCGTCAGCAGATCGCGGCCGCCGGGCAGGCTCAGCAAATCGCGCTGTTTCAGTTCATCGGCCAGCACCGGATGGACCAGATCGGGATGCGCTGCCAGAAAGGCGCGGTCGGCGCCGAGAAAATGGCCACCGATGCCCTGAATGACGGTGAACACCATCAGAATCAGGCCCATGACCACGGCCGAGGCCCAGAATTGTTGGGCAGCGAAGGCCGGCTTGCGGCTGGCGAAGGCCAGCATCGAGAACGCTGGCGAAGCCTGGATACCCATCAGGGCGATCAGATAGCTCAGGATCATCGCGCCGGTCCACGGTCCTCCCACCGCCTGCGAGCCATCGCGCAGCCACTGCACCGGGCCGGGGATGGCCAGATAGTGACTGTAACCGTCCGGCGTACGCAGCGGATCGTCCTGGGCCAGGGCGATCACCCCGGCGATGAAGCGATCCCAGCCGCCGACCAGATGCAGCGTCAACAGGCCGATCGCTACGATGCCGACCGCCAGCAGCGGCGCTTGCAGGACATCGACCCAGGCCACGGTGCGCAAGCCGCCGGAAGCGACATAGCTGACCACCACGCTGGCCAGCACCCACATGCCGAATTCCACTCCCAGCAGGCCGTCGGTCAGGACGTTGAACAGAAAGCCGGCGGCCCGCAGTTGCAAGCCGACATAGGGGACCGAGAAGAGCAGGGCGACCATCACCACCAGCACCCGCAGCGCGTCGGAGCGGAAATACGCGGCCAGCAGCGATCCGGGGGTGACGAAGCCATGGCGCTGACCCAGCAGCCATTGCCGCTTGAGAAACAGAATGCCGGTCAGCGGGATGGTCAGGGCGTAGAACGAGGCATAGGCGTATTGCCAGCCGTCGGTGTAGCTCAGGCCGGGGTGACCGATGAAGGTCCAACCGGAAAAGCAGGTGGCGGTCGCCGCCAGGGTGAACAGCAGCGGCGACAACTGGCGGCCAGCGAGAAAGTAATCGCTGGCCGTACGGGCGCGCCGCGCACCGATGATGCCCCACAGGATGCAATAGGCCCAATACAGGATCATGGCGCCGAAGATCCAGGCGACCTTGGGGGTGATGGCGGCGGTCTCGGTCATGGCGTGCGCTGTCCTCGAATGGCCGATGGCGGGGGAGATCAGAAATACACCAGGAAGCCGGCTACGAACTCCTGGCTGCCTTCCAGGTAACGCCAGTCCGCCCGCAGCGCCCAGTCCCGGCTCAATGCCAGATGTTGTCGTAAGGCCGCCCGCAACGCCGAGCCGGTTGCGCCCAAACGGTAATCCAGCCAGCTGGCCTCGGCCAGCACTTTCCAGCTGACCGTCGGTTGCAGCAGGGTCCCGACCGTCAGGCCGATGCCGGCCCGATGATCGGTAGCGAACTGGCTGCCGTAGTCGACATCCAGCGTCGGCAGGCCGAACCACACGGTGCGCCAGGGCCAACCGGTTTCGGTGGCGATGCCGATGCTGCCGCTGAGAGTGAAGGCAGTGCAGTCTGGGCAGGTCGACTGCGGGTACGGTTCCCAGCCGGCGCGAATGCGCCAGGCCGGCCGTGGAGCCAGGGCGTCGATGGGCGGCAGCGAGGTGATGTCGAGCAACGTCAGCCGGTTGAGTCGCCACTCCTGGTTGGTTGGATAATAGCGCACGGCCAGGCTCAGTCCTTCGATCTGGGCGTCGGGGGTATAACCGGCATCCGGTTCGAGCAGATCGTGGTAGTTGGCTCGGGCGTTCAATTCGATGAAATCCGCACCGTCGCGCTGGCCGAAGCCGATTCCGGCTCGAGCCGAGTCGTGGCCGATTTCCGGCCGGCCCGCATAGGGTTCGATCGCCAGCGGCGGCGCGCTGACCGCCAGACGGTTACGGGCGGTCAGCAGTTGGTGACCGATCTGGTCCGGTGGCGGCTCGTCGTAGCCTTTAGTGTGGCCGGCGCGGCGGCGCTGGCGGTCGTCCAGCGCCAGTTCCAGCGCCAGCGCCTGTCGTTCCGGCGCGAGCCGGGCGAATTCGGGCGTGGCCATGGCCGTCGGATCGTGGCGCAGACGCTGGACCAGTCGCCGTTCGTCGGCGTTCAGGGTCGCATAACGGCGCTTGATGCGGGCGCCGCGCGCCGGGCGGGCGTTGACCTCTCCGACCAGCTCCGGCTGGTGGACCAGCTGGCGGATGGTGTCGGCCGGCAAGACCCACAGCCGGTAGCGCTCGCTCAGATGCAGGTCGGGGTTGGCGGCTTCCAGCAGGGTCAGCAATTGCCAGGCGCAATTTTCCTTGAAGAAATAATAGTCGAACACGATGCCGCGCAGCTCCCAGGCATGTTCGAGCAGGCGTTGCAACTGGCTGGCGTTCAGCCGGAGTCGGTATTCCCAGATGTCGCGGTTTTCCAGATCGCTGTAGGTTCGCACCAGCTTGTAGTAGGGTTCGATCTCGAAGCGGCCCTGGAAGCCGCCGGCGACGCCGTCCACCGCGTACAGCAGCAGGCTGCTGTGGGAATCGTCGGCGGCGTAGTTGATGGCGTAGGCCAGCAGCCGGGTCTGCTCGGTCTGGCCGCGTCGGTCCAGCCGCAGCAGGGTGTGGCCGAACAGGGAGGCGGGATTGTTGAGATAGGCCGAGGCGAATACCACTGTCACCGCTTCGGCGTTCAGCTCGCCCAGCCAGCGTTGAAGTCGTTCGCAGGGCTGCGGCGGCAGGCGGCGGGGATCGAAGGCCAGTTCGGCCTGTAGCCAGTGGTAGCGGGCGGGAAAGGCGCATTGGGCCGGCTGCGGGTCGCCGCCGACCGGCTCGGTCTGGAAAAACGCGGCGAGAGTGGCCTGCAGCTCGGCTTGGGGATCGGTCTTGCCGGTCGGGGCCAGGAAAAAGCGGGGATCGTCGGCGTCGCTGACGACGCCTGCGCCGTCGGTGCTGGCGCGGTAATGCAGCAGCACTCGCCATTCGCGCCGCGCCGCCAGCTGGGCGGTTTCGGCTCGGCTTTGCAGCTCGGCTAGATAAGACGGCGCGGCGCGGGCATCCGCTGCCCAGGCGAGCGTGCCGAGCAGCAGGAGACCCGCCAGCCGCGCGGTCAGAATGCGGCCCGGTTCAATTCGACGCCAGACGCTGACCGAAGCGGGGATCGCTGTGCATTTCCCGGTTCAGCGCGGTCAACATCTCAGCGGCGGTGGTTTGGTCGCTGGGAAACAGCGCGGTGAACTTGGCGCGGGTCAGGGCGCGGAAGGCGGCTTGTTGGCTGGCGTCGATCTCCATCAGCGTCGCCAGCGAGTCGAGATATTCGCCCTGGCCGGCGGCCATGTCGTTGCGCAGCGGCTCCAGATTGACGCTGGCGAACTGGGCGACCTGCTGCTGGCGATCCAGGAAGGAGGTGCTGCTCGAACCGCCGCTGCTGGAGCCGGAGCTGGGATCGGTGACGACGGTGCAAGCGCTCGTTCCCCACGCCAAGGCGGCGGTTAAGGCAAGGTTCAGCCATACTTTCATAATTCATTCCTCAGAAGTTAAGCCATCGACTATGGTCGCTACAGTTTAAAGGCTATAAAGGCGTAACGCTAAAGGTTGCTGCTACCATGAAAAGCCATTTCTCGTTGATCCTGCTGTCCACCCTGCAGTGCAATGCCGACTGCGATTATTGTTTCGAGAACAAGACCACCGACCGGCTGACGCTCGACCGGCTCGGCGAGATGATGCGCAAGGTGCTGGATTACATGGTGGAGCGCTCGTTGGATGCGCTCACCATCTACTGGCAGGGCGGCGAGGCGATGTTGTTGCCGCCCAGCTGGTACGAACAGGCCAACGAAATGATCCGGCGCGAGGCCGACGCCCGCGGCAAAGAGGTGTTTCACAGCCTGCAGAGCAACATGCTGTCCTACAGCTCCCGCTGGAACCAGGTCATCGCCGACATGTTCGGCAATTCGGTCGGCACCTCGCTGGATTATCCCAATCTGCACCGCAAGCTGCTGGGGCAGGGGCCGGAAAGCTACAACCAGATCTGGGCGCGGCGGGTGCGGGAAGCGCAGGCAGCCGGCATCGCGATCCAGGTGATCGCCGTGCCCAATCAGGGCACCCTGGACATCGGCGCCGAACGCTTCTACGACTATTTCGTCGAAGAACTCGGCATCACCGAATTCCAGATCAATACCCCCTTCCCTGGTGGCGATGCCGCTGCCAAGCACGAGCTGCCGGTGGCGGACGTGGAAAATCTCAGTCGCTTCTACCGCGAACTGGCCGATATCTGGCTGGAGCGGGGTTACCCGCGTGGAATACGGATCGGGCCGTTCGACGCCCTGCTCCAGCATTTCAGCCACGAGCCGACCCAGTTGCCTTGCATTTGGGGCGAAAACTGCGCCAATACCATCGTGTCCATCGATGCTCGCGGCTATGTGGCTCAGTGCGACTGCTGGGTGACCAGCTATCCGGATTACCACTACGGCAATATCTTCGAAACGGCTAGCTTTGGCGAGCTGTTGCGAACCAGCCCGGTGCGTCAACGTTTCAACGAGCGGCCGATTCAACTCATCCAGCGCGACTGCCTGAGTTGCGACTACCTCTCGCTGTGCCACGGTGGTTGTCCGGTGCGGACCTATACCGTGCATGGTTCGTTGTTCGAGAAGGACCCCTATTGCGGCTTGTACAAGGCCGTGTTCGGACGCATGGAGCGGGCTGCGCTGGAACTGGCGCAGACGGCCGTGGCAGCGCGCGAGGTGGCGGCCTGAGCGTTGTGTCGCTTCATGGCGCGACTGTCTCACAGCGGTCCGGGGCGAGTCGCGCTGTAGAAGCGATTTTTGTAAGGGTTTCAGGCCGTATTCAGTTACTATATCCATATAATTTATCCGTCTTACGGCCTCTGGCTCGGCAGGTTCGAGCAATAGGGAGCATGACTGGCCGCGCGACAGGCGCGACGAGTGTAACAAGAGGACAAGTTTGAGCGTGATTCAGCCAGATTAGATAATGTGTGGAGAGCTGATAATGACCGATCGATACGATGAACAGGATCATGACGAGCAGGCGCTGGAAACCGGCGATCAGGAGGTCGTCCAGGAGCGGCGCAATTTCTTGCGCAGCTTGGGCAAATGGTCGCAGGCGGTGATCGGCGGCGTGCTGGTCGGCGGCGTGCTGAGCGTGCCCAAACCGGCCCAAGCCTGGGTTAACCATAGCGGCGGCTGGGGTGATCGCGGCGGCTGGTACAACCGCGGCGGTGGCTGGGGTAACCATGGCGGTGGCGGCTGGGGTAACCGTGGCGGTGGTGGCGGTTGGGTCAACCGTCACGGCGGCTGGTACAACCGCGGCGGTGGCTGGGGTAATCATGGCGGTGGTGGCGGCTGGTACAACCGTGGCGGCGGCTGGGGTAATCATGGCGGTTGGTACAATCGCGGCGGCGGTTGGGGTAACCGTGGTGGCGGCTGGGCCAACCGCGGTGGCAGCGCCTGGGCCAATCGCGGCGGTGGCTGGATCAACAACGGCGGCTGGGCCAACCGCGGCCGGATCTGGTACAACGGCTGACGTCGAGCGCTCGACAGGCTCATGGAAACCGTGCGGGAGTGCCGCGCGGTTTCCTGACGGGCAACGACTTATCTTCCCTCGAACCGGGGTTTGCGTTTTTCCCGGAATGCACTCAACCCCTCCTCGTAGTCGTGGCTATCGTACACGATACGCCGCAAGCCCTGAATCCGTTCGAACAATTCGGGCGTGATCGCGCGGGCGCTGGACAGCAAACGGAGTTCCTCCTTCATCACCGAGACGCTCAGCGGCGAATTGGCGACGATATGCGCGGCGAGATCGTAGACGAAGGTTTCGATGTCTTCGGGCGCTTTGATGTGATTGATGATGCCGAGATTCTGCGCTTGGGTGGTAGGAATGGGCTGTGCGGTGAATAGCATTTCCTTGGCTACCGGTAGCGGAATCATGTTCATCAAGGTCAGTACCCCACCCAGATTGTAGGGGACGCCCAGCTTGGCCGGCGTGATGGCGAAAGTGGCTTCGGGCGTGGCGACCAGGATGTCGCAGGCCATGGCGACTTCACAACCCCCACCCCAGACCCCGCCTTCGATCAATGCGATGATGGGAGCCGGGTACTCCTGAATGGCCCGGATCAGCACCCGCAACGGGTCGTTCCAACTCAGCGGATCGCGGCCCCGATTGGGTAGTTCGCTGATATCGTGGCCGGCGGACCAGACTTTGGCGCCGGTTGGCGCGCGCAGGACCACGGCGCGGATACCCTGTTCGCGGAAGGCGTCCAGCGTGACGGTGATTTCGTTGATTAGGGCTTCGCTGAGCGCATTGCGTTTGGCGATGTGGTTCATCACGATCGTGCCGATCGCATCCTGGGTTTCGGTGATGATCAAGGACACAGTCTTTTCCTCGGTGGTGGAGGGATGAATCGGCGGCGATCGGTCCGGGACCGATCGACATCCAGGACTCTGGCGATGGGAATCCCGTTGCGATTCACTGTTCAAGGACTCAACAGCTTCCGATGATGAATGGTTATGAACGGGCTGACAAACCTGATCTACAGCAGGGACAGTTGATCCTCTTCGGCCAGCGCAATTGCCACAGTGTCTCGTAGCAGTTCTCTTGGCTGAATGACCCTATCCTCCATGTCTCCTGAAATGACTACCCAGCGCCGAAAACCTGGCAGGAAGACCCGAAGGGAATTCCCAGCGCCGTCAGCGCCCGTTCCGCCGCCAGCACGCCGCGGTAGTTGGCCTCCTCGAAGATCGAATAGCCGCTGAGATCGGCGTGGGCGAACAGCACCCGCTCTTGCGGCTGGAGCAACAGCTGGCGGGCTTCGCCCCAGACGAAGCCGGGGCGCGGCCGGACCATGGCATGGCCCCAGCGGACCAGATCCAGCCGGGTGACCAGCGCGCGGAGATCGGGATGGGGTCGGGACAGGTCGCGCAGGATTTTCTCCGCCCAGACCCGCCACGGTGTTTCCAGCAGCTGACGGCGGGCCTGGTCCGGCGGCGCATCGCACAGAGCGTGGTACCAGGTGAAGACGGTCTGTTCCTGATGCACGGCCAGCTGTTGATGGGTGGCGACCACATAGCCCAGCGCGTCGCTGTCGTACAGCACGTTGTCCCAGGACAAGGGCGCGCCGCGCCGTTCCTGGGGAAAGCCGCGCAGGCTGAGATTGGCGACCAGCCAGGGGGCGTACTGGAACTCGGCGATGGCTGTCGTCCGCGCCGCCGCCAGCTCCTGGAACACCCGCGGAGCCTGAAACAGTGGCGCAGCCCAGATGACCAGTCGCGCCAGGCGCCGGATCGAACGATTTTCCCGCGCGTGCCAGGTATCGACCAGGATCGCCCGGTCCAGCTCCGACAGTCGCCAGGCGATAGCGTTGGGGCACAGATGCGGCTCCAGCCGTTCCCGCAGCCGTTTGACCAGCCAGCCGTTGCCTTCCGGCCAGGTCAGCACGTCGTCGCTGGCGGCATCGCGGGCTTGGGCGTCGCGGCTGGCGAAGTAATGCACCCCCATCCAGGCCGAGGTCTGATCGTAACGGCAGCCGTAGTCGTCGCGGCAGGCGTAGTTGACGTACCAGTGCAGCGGTTCCGAATCGAGGCCGTGTTGCAGTAGGAAATCGCGCATCGACAGCCGATCCAGCGCCAGCAAATCGGGGTCACGGGCGCTGAAATCGATGGGAATGGCGAAAGCCTTGCGGCCATCCGCTCCGCGCTGGCGCTGGAATTCGCCCATCAGCTCCTGAAAACGGCGATATTGCTCCAAATCCCGTTGCCGAACCCCGACTTGCGGCCACAGTCCGTCATGCCAGAGGCCATTGGCGTACAGCCGTTCCTGCGGGGCGAAGTTGATGTAGCGCGGGTCGTAAACCGGCTCGACCGCATAGGGATCGCCCTGCAGCACGCCGAAATCGGCCAGCAATTCACGCACGGCGCGGGATTCCTGGGTGGGGAAGGGCAGATAGTGCGCACCCCAGGGATAGGCGGTGATGGCGTTTTGGCCGCTGCGGGCGTTGCCGCCGACCTCCGACTCCAGCTCCAGGATCACGAAATCGTGGAAGCCGGCGCGCTGCAGTTTCCAGCCAGCGGACAGGCCGGCGATGCCGCCGCCGACGATGATCACCGGGGTTTTCTCCGTCGCGCTCGGTTCGGGGAACTGCATGCGCCGCAAGCGGTGGCCGACGGTGTTGGAGGCGCCGAGGATGTCGCCGGGCGGCAGCGGCGGCGTCTTGCCGTGGTCCTGCTGCCAGGCGTAGGCACCGCCGGCCGTGGCGGCCGCGCCCAGCGTGAGCAGGAATTGGCGGCGGTTCATCGATTTTGGCCTATTGTTGCACGACCTGATGCCACTCGCGTTCGTAGTAGCGCACCAGGATCTGAGTGTTCAGACGGTTGATCTCGGCGTCGACCGGCCCCATGTCCGGTGGAAACTGCAGCATGGCGGCGACAGTGGCTGGCGTCACGAAGCGCAGACCCTCCGGGTAGTGGTCGGGCGCTGGCCAAGGCTGGCGGCTGGCCAGGGTGAAACCCCATTCGCCGAAAGCTGGCACGTAGGCATGATAGGGGGTCACGTTGAAGCCGGCGCTTGCGATGGTGCGGGCGATGCACCAGAACGACTGCCGGGCATACAGCGGCGAGGTGGTCTGCACCACCGCCACGCCGTTGACCGCCAGATGTTTCTCCACCAGCCGGTAGAACACGTTGCTGTACAGTTTGCCCAGCGAATAATTGGTCGGGTCGGGGAAGTCCACCACGATGAAATCGAAGGTCTCCGTGTTCTGCTCCAGCCAGCGGAAGGCATCGGCGTTGACGACATGCGCCTTGGGTGAACTCAGAGCGTTGTCGTTCAGCACGGTCAACAGCGGATGATGGGCGAACAGGCGGGTCATCTCGGCATCGAGATCGACCAGGGTGATGCGCTCCACCGTGGGATAGCGCAGGATTTCTCGCACCGCCAGCCCGTCGCCGCCGCCCAGCACCAGCACCTGCCGCGCGCCCGGAACCGCGCTCAGGCCGGGATGCACCAGGGCTTCGTGATAGCGGTATTCGTCGCGTGAGCTGAATTGCAGGTTGTTGTTGAGGAACAGGCGGATATCGTCCTTCCAGCGGGTCACCACGATGCGCTGGTAGGGGGTGGTGCGGGTCAGCAGGATCTCGTCGGCGTACAGGCGATCCTCGGCCAGGGTGGTGAGCCAGTCGGCGGCGACCAGGCCGGCGCACAGCGCCAGCAACGCAGCGATGCACTGGCCGCGCAACCAGCGTTGTCCCGGCAGCTGGTCGCGGAACAGCCACAACGCCCAGGCCGCCACCAGCACGTTGAGCAGGCCGAACAGCAGGCTGGTGCGGCTCAGGCCCAGATGCGGGGCCAGCAGGATCGGGAACAGCAGCGACACCGCCAGCGCGCCCAGATAATCGAGGGTCAGCACCTGCGACACCAGGTCCTTGAAGGCGAACTGCTGTTTGAGGATGCGCATGACCAACGGAATTTCCAGGCCGACCAGCACGCCGACGATCAGCACCACCAGATACAGAGCCAGGCGGAACGCCCCGGCCCAGGCAAAGATCAGGAACAGCGCCGGGGCCGAGAAGCCGCCCAGGATACCCACCGCCAGTTCGATCTGGATGAAGCGGGCGATCAGACCGCGGACCACGTAGCGCGACAGCCAGGAGCCGATGCCCATGGCGAACAGATAGGTGCCGATGATGGTCGAGAACTGGGTGACCGAATCGCCCAGCAGATAGCTGGCCAGCGCGCCGGCGACCAGTTCGTAGGTCAGCCCGCAGGAGGCAATGACGAAAACCGAGAACAGCAGAGCATGGGTCACGCTCTGCGCTCCCCATTCCATGGTTCTCCAGACTGCTGCCCCATCGTCATATGCTCATATCCAAGAGAAAGGTATACCGGTCAGGGGTCGGGCATTGATGATGCTGACCTTCAGGTCGTTCAGCACCGCTCCCAACCCAGGAGCGGCAATCAGCTTCATCTTCCGGACCGCCCGCAGCTTGGAAATGGCTCGGTCGAAGACGGCTAGGTTGGTGTGACCATTGAGGCGCGACGGATAGAGGATGCCATCTGGTTGCGCCGGGTGCTCGTGGAAGGCCACCGACCACGCCCGGGCAAGCGTCTGACGGGACGCCTTCGCGACATCGGTCGGAACACCCATAACGATGGCGCCGTCCTCGCGCAGATCGACCATCATCAACGGGGCCGCGACCTCGATCTCGGCATAGTGCCGCGCGTGCAGTTCCGACTCCTCCATGGGCAGGTCGCCGATCGCGCCGTCGCGCTGATCGCGGAGCACCGCCTCCAGAAAGCAGACCTTCACGGTGTCTCCGAGATAGAGGACGCCAAAACGGTTCGCGGCGACACGCCGCCGCGGATCGCTGAACCGGCTCGGCGTTTTGCCGAAGCCAAGAGGGTCCGGATATCGACCCAAGTAGATGCGGCCGAAGCGTTGGCCGGTCGGCACCTCATGAAGCTGGAGGTCCGCACCCGCAAAGCCCTTGGGTGGGAGAACCTTCGCCATTTATCGAAAGTCTCTTCCGATGCTCTCGGCGGCCTCCAGGGCGGCTTTGCCCTTCCCCCGCTCCAGGGCCTCGCGTCCGGTCAGACCGTCGAGTTCGCCATGCGGCTGCACCAGGAAGCGGTAGACCGCCCAGGGTCCGCCCAGTCGCTCGTGCAGCACCGCAAGCTCGGCGTAAGGTTTTCCCTCAGCGTCGAGCTGCCAGATCGGGAAGCGGAAGCCGCGCTTCGCCCCGTCGAGGCCCAGGACCTGACCGCTCTGCCGCTTCGTGTTTACCGTCACGCGCGTCGTGCCGAGCATCTTGGCGAACGCATCCGCGCTCAACATGTCGTCGCCGCCGAGGATCTCGGCCGCTCGCAGGCGACCGCGCTCGCGCGCGGCGGCGAGCGCCGCTTCCAGCTCGGCATCCGGCGCACCCGCCTCCTCCACCGGCTCGGGCGCAGCCGCCACGTCTTCCACTGGCGTCAGGACCGTCTCACCTTCAGGGTCCACCTCGACGCGAAAGCTCACCGGCCGACCGGCTGTGCGGCTCTGGATGATCGCATCGCCATAGACCTGCAGGAGGACCTCCATCCGCTTGGGGTTGCTCGTAAGCGCCTTGGACGCCGTATCCGAAACCTCCAGCTTGAAGCCGGTAGCCCCCTTCGGTAGGGCCTGATTCCGGCCGACGAAAAAGGCCGTGCCGGCTGACTTCCCAGCCGTCCCGACCTGCCGGCCCGCGTCGCTGTGAATGCCTGACTTTGATTTTGGAGCTGCCATAGTCCAACCTCCGTTGGAGCATATATGGCAAAGATCGATAAATTCGTCAAGTTCGTAAAGCCATCTCGCTTGGCGGCTCGCCTCGTGAAGGGGAAGATTTACAGTTAAGTACTACCTCTCGACAGCGTGGGCTTACCAAGTACGGCGCGGTCACGGTTGACTTTGAGGATGAAAACTGAGTTGTAAGGCTCTGCGTGAGACATAGCACTAACCCCAGTCGGCTTTGCGGTCGCGTTCGCGCGCGGCGCGGTCGCGTTCGATCAGGTCGAGCAGTTCGTCGCGGGCGGTCTGGGCGATGGAGATCAGTTGCGACTCGTCCTGATAGTAGGGATACATGGCCTCGAGCGCGGCCAGATCGTGACGCCGGAAGGTGTCGGCGGCCTGCCGCGCCTCGTAGGCGCCGAGCCCCAGTTCCTGCAGCACCCGCCGACCGGCTCGCAACGCCGATTCGAAGGTTTCCCGTTCGATGCGGTCGATGCCCCGGTTCAACAGGCCGAAGACATGGCTGACGTTGCGGGCGCGCGCCACCATGATCACCTCGGGATAATGCTCGCGCACCGTATCCACCAACCGCAGGTTGGCGTCGACGTCATCCAGCGCGACCACCAGCAGGCGGGCCTTGGCGATGCCGGCGGCTTCCAGCAGGTCGAGACGGGTGGCGTCGCCGTAGAACACCTGAATACCGAAGCGGCGCACCACGGCGATTTGGTCGGGATCGTGATCGAGCACGGTGGCGGCGACCCCGTTGGCGAACAGCAACCGGCCGACGATCTGGCCGAAGCGTCCGAAGCCGGCGATGATCACCGACGACTCCTGCGGTGGGATCGGGTCGGGGTCGGGTTCGGCCGCCGCGTAACGGGGCGCCAGCCAGTGCTGATAGATCAGCAGCAGGAACGGCGCGGTCGCCATCGACAGCGCCACGCTCAGGGTCAGCAGGGCGGCCTGCTGGCGCGAGATCAACCCGGCTGGGGCCAACAGGCCGAGAATGACGAAGGCGAATTCGCCGCCCGGAGCCAGCAACGCCGCTAGCAGCCAGCGCTGGGCTAGCGGCGCGCCCAATGGCCGGGCGATCGCTCGTAGAACCAGCAGCTTGGTCAGCAACAGGCCACCGGTCAGAGCCAGCACCGTCCCCGGATGGGCGATCAACAGCGCCAGATCGATCGACATGCCGATGGCGATGAAGAACAGGCCCAGCAGCAGCCCCTTGAACGGCTCCAGATCGGCTTCCAGGGCATGGCGGTATTCCGACTTGGCCAGCACCACCCCGGCCAGGAAAGCGCCCAGGGCCATCGACAGACCGGCGCGCTGCATCAGGACGGCGATGATCACCACGATCAGCAAAGCGCCGGCGGTGAACAGCTCGCGGATCCCGGTGCGGGCGATCAGCCGCAGGATCGGGCCGGCCACGAACAGGCCGGTGACCAGGATGCCGGCGATGGCGGCCAGCCCGAAGCCGACCGAGGCGGCGGAGGCAGCGGTTGCGCCGCTGCGGTCGAGCAGGGAAGGCAGGGCGATCAGGGGCAGAGCGGCGATGTCCTGAAACAGCAGAATTCCCAGGGTCAGTTGGCCGAACGGGGTCGGCAACAGATTCTGCTCGTTCAGGGTCCGGGCGGCGATGGCGGTGGAGGACAGCGCCAGGGTCAGGCCCAACACCAGCGCCGGGGCGAGTTCCAGGCCCAGAGCCAGTCCCGCGCCGGCCAGCAGCCCGCCGCAGGCTAGCAGCTGAACGCCGCCGCCACCGAACACGTCCCGCCGCATCTGCCACAAACGGCGCGGCTCCAGCTCCAGGCCGATCATGAATAGCATCAGCACCACGCCGAATTCGGCGAAATGCAGGATGCTGTCGACGTCGCGCACCAGGCCCAGGCCGGCTGGTCCGATGGCGATGCCGGCGATCAGATAGCCCAGCACCGCTCCCAGTCCCAGCCGCACCGACAGCGACACGCACAGCACGGCGGCGGTCAGGTAGATCAGGGTATTGCCCAGCCAGGCTGGTTCGTGCATGGGCGTCCTCAGGCTGCCGTGAGCCAGGCCGGATAGCGGGTCAGCCGATCGCGATAACGGGCGACCCAGTCCTGCAGCTCGGCGCTGCTCAGTTGCGGCGCGCCGTGGATGATCCAGGGCGGCAACCAGTGCATGCCGCACAGCCGCACGGTTTGGACTAGGGGAGCGAGGAAGGTCTCGTAATCGAAGCCGTGGATGCCGTCGGCGGCATAGGCGGACTGCGCGCCGCCGGTGGTGGTCACGCACCAGAAATGCTTGCCGACCAGGGCCGCGCCGCCGGGGCCATAGGCCCAGCCGCTGGTCAGCACCATTTCGATCCACAGCTGGAACAGGGCCGGCGGCCGGTACCAGTAGGTTGGATACTGGCAGACGACCAGCTCGGCGGCGCGCAGCGCATCCTGCTCGGCCCGCGCGTCGATGTCGTAGTCGGGATAGCGCTCGTACAGATCGTGGATCGCAACGCCCGCCGCTGCCGCTGCGGCGATTAACCGTCCGTTGACGGCCGAACGTCGCCCCTGCGGGTGGGCATAGAGGATCAGGATGTTATTTATGGTAAATCCCCCGCGCCGCGCTGCCGGGCGCGCTCTTGGTCTCGCTGGCGCTGAACAGGCTCCAGCCGCGATATTGGCCGGTGGCGAACAGCGCCAGAATCAGAATGCCGCTGAGCAGATAGCTGCGATAGAGCATGGTGAAAGCGTCCTGGGCGGGTTGGAAGAAACGCGGGATCAGTCATCGTCGTCGCTGTCCTTGCCGGCGGTGCTGTAGTCGCTTTCCGCCCAGCGCGCGCGTTCGAACGCCCAGGCGCGCCAGCGGAAGATGATCGGCACGATCAGCAGACCCAGCAAGGCCAGGAAGAAATTGGCCCAGCTCGGCACATCGCGCAGGATGGTGAAGGTACAGGTCACGGTCGGTGCGCCCGGCGGCAATTCGGCCTCGATGCTGAGAGAGTAGAGGCCGGCCGGGATCGCCGGCAATACCGCCTCGTCGCTGGCGTTACCCTCCGACCAGCGCTCCCCGTCGTCGACTCCGGCGTAATAGCTGAGCTCGCGGCCGATGGCATGGCTGACGCCGCTGTCGCGCTCGATCAGGGCCAGATCGAGATAGATCCAGTTGTTGTTGAGATTGCTCTGGGTCTTGATGACCAGATTGGAAGGGCGGCCGCTGAGCGCGAACGGTTCGCTGTCCAGCGTCTTGTCCTTGGTGTCGGCATTGAAGACGAAGGTTTGCTGATGGACCTTGCGGTCGACGGACAGGATGAGCGTAGCCAGCTGGCCGAGCGCCAGCAGGCCCAGGAACAGCCAGAACAGTCGCCGGAATTTGGGTCGCTGCGCCTCGTAGGGCGAGGGCTGGTTGGCGCCGATGCCGATCCGCGTCGGCAGGGGCTCGTCCAGCTGGAATGCGGTCTGGATCGTTTCGGGCTCGATGTATTCGGCCTGCGACCAGACGGCTTCCTTCGGAGTCAGTTCCAGGCTCAGTTGCCACGGCGGGGCGATGTAGTCGCGGATTTCGCAGGGTTCGCCGACCCGAACCCGCCAGTAGAATTCGCCCAGCACGTAGCTGACCTCAGCTTGGCAGGTCTGGAAATGGCGGTATTGGCGGTCCTGATAATGGGCGCGGCCGGCCGCGCCGTAGCCGGTCGCCAGCGGCGGTTCGATGGTGGTCTGCACCAGGCTCCAGTGGCCGTTGTACTCCACCAGCCAGCGAAAGCCCTGCTCGCGGTGGAACAGCAGGTGCTCGCTCCAGTCGTACTCGATGCCCTCCACCCGCATGGTCCGGCGCAGATAGCCGATGACTTCGTACTCGACCTCGGCCAGTGGGCCGCGGCTGCCGAGTGGAATGGCCGGCTGGTGTTTGATCCGGGCGTTGAAGCGGGACAGGATGCGGAAATTGTCGTCGGTGATGTCGATGATGGAGCCACAGGTGCCGCAGGCCAGGGTTTCGGTGTGGCCCTTGGCGCGGATGCTGAGCGAACTGCCGCAGCCGGGGCATTGGAAGGACTGGGCTTGGATGCCGGCGTCGGGTTCCCAGCCGACCGGCATCACCTCGCGCAGCCGGCTCAGCTTGAGGTCGTCGAAGCGGACCTGCTCGCCGAGAAAGACCAGCGGCGGGTCTTCGCTGTAGTCGAGGGTGGCGAACACTTGGCCGGCGGCCTGCAGATCCACCACTGGCGCATCGTAGCCGGGACCGACCCGGATCGGCAGCTCGCCTTCGCCGGCGATGCAGCGGGCGGTTTCGATGTGGGTGACCTGAAAGGCGCGGCCCTTCAGGGCCAGGTTCTGGCCGGCGCGCAGCTCGGCGAAGGGCGGCAACGGTTCGGATGGCTGAATCAGGGCGGTCACCGCATAGTTGCCCAGCGTTTCGCCCAGCCAGCCGCTGCGCTGATTCTCGAATAGCAGATACCACTCGTTCCAGATGCCCTGGCCGTAGCGCAACTGGATGCGGCCGACCACGGTGAAGCGGGTCTTGCGATACACACCTTCGGTGCCGAGCTGGATCGGCGACGGATCCGGCAGCAGTTCCGCCATCTTCCCGATGTTTTCCAGTTCCAGATCGTGGCGGATCAGGGTGCTCTTGCAGTAGTCGCAAACCGTCAGGATGGAAACGACCGACTGGAACGTAATCGTGGCTCCACAGGAGGGACAGTTGGCGGTTTTCATGCTTTTATATCATCATCTTCTAGGATAGACACCGGGACGACAGCAAGACAAAGCTTAGCAGACCAAGCCCGAACCCCAACACCCGGCAGGCTCCCCGAGGCGGAACCGATCGTTGCCAACCACGCCGCTAATCCGGCTGCAGGCGAATTTTTCGATTTTCCCCGACGGGTATGCAGTAAAGTGAAATGAGATAATTACCACCATCTGGAATTTACTCATGGCTGAACTCACCGTTTATTTCAAAAAGCCTGCCTCTTGGGCAGACAGCATTCACATCCACTACTGGAGCGCCACGCCGGAGGGTTTCGGCACCGAATGGCCTGGGATGGCGATGATCGCGTTGGAGGACGATTGGTTCGTTTGCCGCCTGGATGGCGTCAAGTCCGCCCATTTGGTGTTCAACGACGCCCAGGGGTGGCAGACCAGCGACCTGCACCGGGACAGCGGCGGGATTTTCATCAATGGTCAGTGGTACGACCATCCAGCCGAGGTTCCCACCAGTTTTCCCAGCATTGTCGCGGGCGATTTGCCCGAATCGCCGGCCCGGACGGCGTTGCCCGCCACATCCACTGCCGCCCCTGCGCCGCGCCCGCCGATCGATCCCAACGGACCGCTGGGCGACTTCCGCGAGGAAACCATCTATTTTCTGTTGACCGCGCGTTTTTACGAGGGCGATCCCAGCACCAGCTTTTTCTGTCGCGATCGCATCAAGTTCAACCGTGCCACCGGCCAACCGGAAGATCCGCACTGGCGCGGCGACTTCAAGGGCCTGATCCAGCGGCTGGACTACATTCGCGATCTCGGTTTCACCGCCCTCTGGATCACCCCGCCGGTGGAGAACCGCAGTGGTCTCGACTATCACGGTTACCACGCCTACGACTGGACCCGGATCGATCCCCGGCTGGAGTCGCCGGACGCCACCTATCAAGATCTGATCGACGCAGCGCACCAGCGCGGCATCAAGATCATTCAGGACGTGGTGGTGAATCACTCCTGCCAGTACGGCATTCGCGGCAAAGTCCACATCGATCATCTGCCGATCAAGTACTACGTTCCCCAAGGCTCCGAACAGGGCCGGGTCAACCACGGGCCGTACCAGGGCAATCTGGGCAACTACGCCTGGCCCAACCGCGACGACATCGACAACCCGGTCGCGCCCGAATGGTATCGGGAGCGGCACGCCATGGACCCGGAAGGCAAGCTGCCACTGGTCGATCCCAAGACCGGCGAGACCGTGCCCAAGCCCGGCTACAATCCGGGGCGCTTCTTCGGTATCGACGCCAACAATCTCGATCCCGAGTGGTTCATGCAGCACGGCTTCATCTGCGGCGGCGACTGGGAAAGCGCGGCGGTGCAGTTGAAACATATCGCCGGCGACTGCATCAACCTGGCCACCGACCGCCAGAACGTCAAGGATTATCTGATCGGCTCCATCAACCACTATCTCGACATGGGGGTAGACGCGCTGCGCATCGACACGGTCAAGCACGTGCCGCGCGACAATCTGCTGGAGTACGTCAACGCCTGGAAGGCCCACAAGCCAGGGTTGTTCGTGTTCGGTGAGAACCTGGTCAAGGGCTATGGTTTTGGCGATCTGGGCGGTGGCGACAACGGCCCCTCGTTCATCCGGCCGTGGTGGTATACCCGGCTGGGCCATGACCCGCGCAATCCGAATTCAGGCGGCGACTCCGGGTTCGCGGTGCTGGACTTCGGGTTGTTCTCCACCTTCCGCGACAATCTGAGCCGGGGCAGCTTCGGCGGGGTCAAGGCGGTGCTGGATATGGACTGGATTTTCGGCAACCCTTCGACGCTGGTGACCTTCCTGCAAAATCACGATGTCGGTCCGGACAACGACTTCCGGTTCCGCTTCAAGGGTGAACAGTGGATGGCGGCGGCGGCCTACAATCTGCTGTGGACGGTGCGCGGGATTCCCTGCCTGTACTATGGCGAGGAGATCGAGTTCATGAAGGGCGCGCCGCAGGACATCATCGGCAACGACGATACCCTTGACCAGACTGGCCGGGCCTATTTCGGCGATCATTTGACCGACGAGCGCATCGGCCAGACCCAGAGCCATCCGCTTTATCAACACATCAAGCGGCTAAACCAGATTCGTCAGGCCATTCCCGCCCTGCAGAAGGGGCCGATGAGCCAGGTCAACGAGTGGGGCAGCGGCATCAGCTTCGTCCGCGATCACAACAACGGTGAAAGCTATGCCGTAGTGGGCTTGACCATCGGCAGCGGGCAGGATGTTCATGTCGGCAATCTTCGCAACGGGGTGTACCGCGATGCAGTGACCGGTAACGAAATCACTGTTTACCACGGCAGCATGTCCTTCTACGTGCAGGCCAACTCCGCCGGCATTTACGTGCTGAACGGGCCGGGCAAAATCGGCGTGGATGGAGCGTATTTGCGGTAGGTCAAGTAGCAGAAAAACCCCGGTCAGTCACACTGGTCGGGGTTTCTCGCTTCTATCACAGTAGCCAGTGCCAGTGGCCATAGTGGGACGGATTCAATCAGTCGGGCCAATACTCCGGGTCCATGATTTGCTCAACCGTGAATGAGCAGACCTCCGGGAAGGTGGGTAGCGGTAGATCGGTTTCTGCTGCTGCATACTCGCGGGCCAGCGGGTATTCGCCGGTGATCATATCTGGAATCTTCGGCTGCAGACTGGGGCTGTCTTTCACTCGCTTGGCAAGCTGATGGCGTCCATCCCGGATAGAGAGCTTCCAACTGGTCCCACGCCGTTCCGGCTGATAGCGCCACTTGAGCAAGTGCAACATGACATTGCGCAAGTAGCTTTCCAGCGCTCTCCGGCTGTTTGCGCCCATGTCTTCAATCTCGTCAATCAAGTGAGCAGTATCCAGTTCCGCTGATAGCCCTTGGCGCAACAGCGCCGCCTGTTGCTGGGTCCACAGGTAGAAATCGGTGTCGTAGGTGGTGGAATTCGGCATAGCGCGGGTCTCCGTCAATGCGCGTGGTCGTTCACTCGGATTCAATCAGTCGGGCCAATACTCCAGGTCCATGATTTGCTCAATCGTGAACGGGCAGATCTCTGGGAAAGAGGACAACGGCAAGCTGGTTTCATCAGCGGCCTGTCGGCGTGCTCCTGGATATTCTGCCATTGCCAGTTCGGGTAACTGTGGTTTCAGGCTTGGGCTGTCCCGTAGCAACCGTTCGATTTCTCTACGACCGTTCGAGACGGACAACCGCCAGCTTTTCCCGCGCTGATTGGGTTGAAACTGCCATTTCAGTAAGTGGGTCAGGATCACGAACAGATAGCTTTCGATGGCGCGGCGGTCGCTCTTGCCCATGCTCTCGATTTCCTCAGCCAGGTTCGTCACATCAACCGCCTGCAACTGCCCTTGACGCAACAGCGCCGCCTGTTGCTGGGTCCACAGGTAGAAATCGGTGTCGTAGGTGGTGGAATCCGGCATGGCGTGAGCCTCCGTCAGTGTGCAGGATCGTTCACAGCAAAACTTTGGACAATCCGGTGGGCTACAAGATCGCCTATGAACCCTCCCGAAAGTTGGGACTTCCGAGAAGATCGAGGCAGTTCAGCATTCGCCGTCGTTCAGGGCGAGGTCACTGGCGCTTGCAGGTTCAGCGCCGCGGTCAGGTCGCCCATCGCCACGCCGCCGTTCTTCACCAGCGCCGCGTCGCGCGCCTGAATCCCAGGCAGCGGTTCCAGCTGGAATAGCCGCGTGATGAAACGGGCGATCGAGCCGGTGTCGTACTGGGTATGATCGACCGTACCCATCTTCGCAAACGGAGAGACGATGATCGCCGGAATGCGGGTGCCGGGACCCCAGATGTCGCCCTTGGGCACGGCCTTGTGATCCCAGAAGCCGCCGTTCTCGTCATAGGTGACGATGATGATCATGTTCTTCCACTGCGGACTGGCCTGCAACTGGGTGATGAGGTTGGCGATGTGGGCGTCGCCATCGTCCACGTTGGCATAGCCGGGGTGCTGGTTCAGGTTGCCTTGCGGCTTGTAGAACGCGACTTGTGGCAGAGTGCCCGCTTTCATATCGATCAGGAATTGCGTATCGAAGTCCTTCAGATGCGCAGTGCGATAGGCCAGCGTGCCGGCTTGGGTGGGATCGAACTTAGCGTAGTAGTTGAACGGCTGGTGATGGAACTGGTAGTTCGGCACCGGGGCGGCAAAGTGGCGATTGCCGATGGCGGACGCCAGCGTCGTAGCGTAACCGCCCGCGTACCAGGCCCAAGTCACGCCTTTCTTGTCGAGCTGATCGCCGATCGTGGCGGCGGTCTGCGGCGGCAAGGTGGTCTTGGCGGCCGGATCGGCCAGATGGACGTCAGCGCCAGCGGCCGGCGCATTGGCGCTCGGTTGATAGGACGGCTGCATGGTGTTGACCGCGTAAAACTTGCCGTCGCCCGCGTAGTTCTTCGGCGTCAGATTGCTGCTGCGCTTGAAAGTCGGTGGACCACTGATCGCCGAAGGCGGCGACGTGTCCGCCGGAGTCAGCACCGGCTGGAATGTGCCATCGGCCTGGGTGTTCAACGCCGAGATCGAGGTCGGGTTCAAGGTGTCGGCGTTGGGATATTCCGGCGCGCAACCGCAGATCAGATATTGGTGGTTCAGAAACGAACCGCCGAAAGCCCCCATGAAAAAGTGGTCGGCCAGCACGTACTGTTTGGCAATCGGCCACAGGGCCATCTTGCTGCCGTCGTAATAGCCCATGACCAGACCGCCCGAGTCGGCGTAAGCGGCGAACTTGTCGTTGTTACCGCCATCGATCTGCATCTGGTTTTCCCAAAAGCGGTGATACAGGTCACGGGTGATGACGTTCTGGCCCACAACGACATGGGTATCCTGGAAACCCGTAGCCGCGTCGATCTGGAAGGGCCAGTTGTCCTGGTTGGCCGTCAGACCTTCGGGAATGGTGACCGCTTGGCCGGCAGCGGTGACGCCCGACCACACCTTGGGCAACTTGGGCAGCTTAGTTCCGGCCGCGTCGCGGTCGGTCTGGGGCACATAGTCGCCGGAAGCCGTCGGGTTGACGCCTGGAATGCCGTCGGCACCCGGAAACAAGCCATACAGATTGTCGAAACCGCGGTTTTCCGCGTAGATCACGACGACGGTCTTGATATCCTGCCGCAGCAACTGATCGGTGGTCTGCGCAGCACGGTCTTCACCGCCGTAACTTGCCGGTGCGATGGCGACAACGGCCACGATCGGGAGCATCTTGAGGACGCGATTCATGGTGGAGACCCTCATGGTAAAGAGTATTTAATGATGCGAGCGCCGTATGACCTCGGTGTGAAGGAACGCCCGAATTTCTGCCATTTTTATCGAGATTTCTCGCTCTTGGCGCAAGAGACGTGTCACCCTGGGCAACGGGGTTCGATCCATGCGCCGACATCATTCGGTCACCGTGATCTGCCTATTCTAGCTAACTCCCTGGCTGTGCCATGTCCGTGACCGGGGTCGATTTGCGGTGGTTTCCAATGTGGCATGGTGTGCTCCGACCCATGATCTCTCATGTCCTGCTGTTTTGGTCAGCGCGGTGGCGATTGTCGACATGCATCGGGGTAGTGTGCCTGGCGTCGTGGGTGGCGGCAGCGGCGCAAACCGCCGACACCGATGACGATGTGTATCACATGCAGATGCGAGTGCAGCCGTCGTTCGCCAAGATGCAGGCCCTGGGACGGCAGCTGTTCTTCGATCCGACCTTGTCGGGATCGGGTCGGATGTCCTGCGCCAGTTGCCACGATCCGCGCTATGCCTACGGACCGCCGAATGCGCTGTCGGTGCAACCGGGAGGGATCGATGGCCAGGTGCTGGGCCGGCGTGCGGCGCCGTCGTTGCGCTATCAGCAGAAAGTGCCACCGTTCACCGAGCATCGCTTCGACGACGACTTCGACGACAGCGTGGACCAGGGACCGGCTGGCGGTCATCTGTGGGATGGCCGGGCCGCCACTCTGCATGCCCAAGCGGCGATGCCGCTGCTGGCCAGCAACGAAATGGCCAATCCAAGCGTATCCGCCATTGTTGCCAAGCTGCGTCAGGCTGCTTATGCCGCACAGTTTCGCGATACCTTCGGCGCTGATGCGCTAGACGATGATGTTCGCGCCTTCAAATGGGCCACTCTGGCGCTGGAGATGTTCCAGCAGGATCCCGCCGAGTTCTACCCGTACAGCAGCAAGTACGATGCGGTGCTGCGAGGTCAGGCCCAGCTGACCGAGCAGGAGGCGAGGGGGTTGGCGCTGTTCGAGGATGAGAAGAAGGGCAATTGCGCCGCGTGCCACCAGAGCAGGATCAGCCCGAACACTGGCGCGTTTCCCGCCTTCAGCGACTTTGGCTATGTCGCGCTGGGCGTGCCACGCCACCGGCAGTTGCCGTCCAATGCCGACCCCAATTTCTACGATCTTGGCCTGTGCGGGCCGGATCGCAGCGATTTCCGCGACAGAGCCGATTATTGCGGCGCTTTTCGCACCCCGACACTGCGTAACGTGGCGTTGCGCCGCAGCTTTTTCCACAATGGCATCTTCCACGATCTCCAGCAGGTGTTAGCGTTCTACGCAACGCGCGACAGCGAGCCACAGCGCTGGTATCCAGCCAAGGTTGATGGCAACATCGACCCGTTCGACGATCTCCCAGCGCGTTACCGGGGCAATGTCAACGTCGAACCGCCCTTCGGGCGTCCAGTGGGCGAAGCGCCAGCGCTGAGTGCGACCGAGATCGAGGATGTCATTGCGTTCCTGCGAACGTTGACGGATGGGTATCAGGTTTACGCGGGTCGGATGGAATATCGATGAAAAATCTGCTGTTTCTCTGCACCGGCAATTATTATCGCAGCCGCTTTTGCGAGGAGTATTTCAACCATCGGGCCGTCCATCATGGTCTGATCTGGCGGGCGGATTCGCGCGGGTTGGCCCCGGATGTCACCGTGTTTGGTAATGTCGGTCCGCTGTCGCCCTACACCCACCAAGCGTTGAACGCGCTGGGCGTCAACCTCGCGGTTCCATTGCGCGCTCCCTGTCCTGCGCGCCCTGACGATTTCAGCCAGGCGGATCGGGTGATCGCCCTAAGTCGCGCCGAACATCAGCCGATGGTGGAGCGATTCTTTCCAGCGTATGGAGCCAGTATCGAATATTGGGAAATCGGTGATCTGCCAGTCGCTACACCCGCTGCGGCAATACCGGTGATGATCCATGCCGTGGACCGGTTGATCGATACCTTGCGGAGCGCCTGAGGGCGGTAGGTCTACGCCGCCAGCCGTACGCGACGACATGCCATGCGTCAATCGAAGAAATGGCGGTCGGCGGCGATGCTGTCGCGCATGATTTCGACGAAGCGACGCAATTTGGCCGGATAGAACCGAGCATAGGGATAGATCAAATAAACCGGGATGGCCGGGGCCTGCCAGTCCGGTGCGAGGCGAACCAGCGTGCCGCGGGCCAGATCGTCCCGCACCACCCACGCCGAGGCGATGGCCGCGCCGACTCCCCGCAGGGCAGCGCTGCGCAAGGCGTAGAGACTGTCGGTCACCAGGCGCGGTTGAATGGCCAGGACGTATTCCTCGCTGCGGCCCCGGCGCAGGCGCACTTCCTGCCGATAGTAGGGCACGAGCGCCACCCATGGCAGATCGACCAGTTGCTCCGGCTGCACCCGTTCCATGTCGCCCGCCGCCAGCGTCGGGGCCGCCACCACGATACGCAACACCTCACCGAGCCGGATCGCTACCACCGAAGGTAGGATGACCTCGCCGACATGAATCGCGCAGTCGATGCCTTCCTCGATGAAATTGGGGGTGGTGTCGTGCAACAGCCATTCGACGTTCACCTGCGGATGTCGGGTCAGGAATTCCACCAGCGGACCGACCAGCGTATGTTGCCCAAACGCATGCGGGACCACGATACGCAGGCGGCCCTGGGCTGCGTCGACCGTATGGCCGAGATCGGACTCGAACTCGCTCCAGGACAGCAGCAACTCCTTGGCCCGGGCGTAATAGCGCGCGCCAGCTTCGGTCAGTTGCAGGCCATGGGTCGAGCGATGCAGCAGAGTCAGCCGTAACGACCGTTCCAGGGCTTGCAGCCGACGGCTGATAGTGGGTTGGGTGGTGTTCAACTGGGCGGCGGCGGCCGACAGGTTGCCAGCTTCGACGATGCGGACGAAGGTTTGCATCAGGCTGAGGCGGTCGAACGCGCTTTTCATACCTATAGCGTATAGCAGTTTTACCCTTCATGCGCCTTCCGGGAGAAGTGGCCAGGTCCCACACTGGCGCCATCAATTTTCAACCGTGAGCCAAAGCGCCATGAATAGCTCTTCCACGACCGCTGCCACCGCGCCGGACGCCCCCATCGGCACGTGTCTGGTGTTTCTGCTGGCCTGCGCCGCTGGCCTGGGGGTGGCGGCCCTGTATTACAACCAGCCTATCCTGGGGGTGCTGTCTGTCGATTTTCACGCTACGGCGGGCGCGATCGGCCATATCCCCACCCTTACCCAGATCGGCTATACCCTCGGCATCCTGCTGCTGGCCCCGCTCGGCGATCGCTACGACCGCCGCCGCGTGATCCTCTGCAAGATCCTGCTGCTGGAGCTGGGCCTGTTGGCGATGGCCGCCACCCAATCGCTGACCCAGTTGGGCGCGGTCAGCATCGTGATCGGGATCGCCGCCACGCTGGCGCAGGACTGCGTGCCCGCTGCTGCCGCGTTGGCTCCTGAAGCGCGCCGTGGGCAAATCGTCGGCAGCGTCATGATGGGTTTGTTGCTGGGCATCCTGTTGTCGCGGGTCGTCGGTGGCGCGGTGGCGGCAGTCCTGGGTTGGCGCACCATGTTCGTACTGGCCGCCGTGGCGGTCGCTTTGCTGGGGGTGGTGGCGTGGCGGCGGTTGCCAGCTTTCGCGCCGACTACGGCATTGCCTTATCACCGCTTGTTGGGGTCGTTGTGGACCTTGTGGCGGGGCCATGCCGCGTTGCGTCGGGCCGCCATCGCGCAGGGGTTGCTGTCGGCGGCGTTCAGCGCTTTCTGGTCGACGCTTGCCATCATGCTGCATGAGCCGCCGTTCGGTTACGGCAGCGCTGTGGCGGGCAGTTTCGGGTTGGCGGGGGCGATCGGTGCGTTGGCCGCGCCGCTGGCCGGGCGTATCGCCGATCGTTATGGGCCTGAGGCCGTCACCCAACTCGGCGCGGCGCTGGTGGTGGTCAGTTTCGCCGGTTTCGCCATCGCGCCCCAGAATCTGGGTTGGCTGATCATCGGCATGCTCCTGTTCGATCTGGGGGTCCAGGCGTCCCTGGTGGCGCATCAGAGCATCATCTACCGCCTCGATCCCGCCGCCCGCAGCCGCCTCAATGCGGTGCTCATCGGCAGCATGTTCGCCGGCATGGCCAGCGGCTCGGCGCTGGGAAGCCTGGCCTTGCTGTATGCCGGCTGGCGGGGTGTGGCGCTGTTGGCGGCAGTCTGCGGACTGGCCGCGCTGCTAGTCCGGATGCTGGCGGCCTATCGGGGGCGGTGCGGCGCGCTCGTTGCAGAGCAGGCTTGAAGCGACAAGGGCTAAGAACGGCTGGCCCATGCCGCCAGCGGGAGGTCGTTCAGTTCAGCGCGCGCCTCCCGCCAGGTCGGATAATGCCGCTCCAGCAGGGCTACGAAGCGTTCATTGTGCGTCGGCTCGATCAAGTGGAGCATCTCGTGCACGATGACATATTCCAGTAGATCTTTTGGCTTCTTCACCAGCTCGGTGTTCAGGCGGATATGCTTGGTCTGAGGCTGGCAGCCGCCCCACCGGGTTTTCATGCGCTGGAGGAAGTAGGCGGCGACCTGCACACCGAGCTGGGTTTCCCATTTCTGGATCAGCGCCGGCACGACTTCATGCAACAGCGCGCGCTGCCATTCCTGCATGATTTCTGCCCGCTTCTCCGGGGAGCTGTCCGGTCGCACGCTTAGCAGGATGCGCCGGTGGTCGATGGCTACCGAGGGTTTGGCATCGTGCTCGATCACCGACAGCAGATAACGCCGTCCCCACAGATAATGGCTTTCCCGCTCGACATACTGTCGGGGGATTTCCCGCGCTTGTGTCTGCAGTCTGGCCCGTTGCTGGCGGATCCAGCCGAGTTTGGCAATGGCGTAAGCGCGGGCGACTTCCAGCCGGGTATGGGTGGGCGCGACCAGGGTGACATGACCGTTCGGCGGATGCACCGAGAGGTGCACGTTCTTCACCGCTTTGCGGGTGACGGCGATTTCCACATCGCCCAGCCGGATGATGTCGGTCACTGGTAACCTGGCTGTTGCTTGATGATCTCGAACAACGCTTTGGTGGCTTCGCGGTCCTGGTCGAGGAGCGGATAAATGGCGTTGAGCACCTGCGCCTCGCGGGTTTGGTCGCCATGCCAGCCGGCCGGCGCTTGCTCGTGCACCGCGTTATCGATCCGCAGCGCCAGATCGGCCTTGGCCTCATCGCTGGTCGGGTAGCGAAAAGTCGAAGCCGGCAGCGCATCGAGATTGCGGTAAAGCACGGCGGCTTCGGGCTTGCCGTGCAGCGCCGCCGGCGTATCCGCGTCGGGTTGTCGGGCCACCAGCTTTTTCGCCAGTTCTTCGGCCTGGCGCAGGAATGCCTCGTAGGCGGCTGTGTCTTCCCGACTCTGTTTGATCAGGTCATCCAGCAGTTTGGATATCTGTGCATAGAATTTGGGGTCGGTGAGCTGCTCGCGGATGAGGGTCTTGCGGACATTGTTGATGATCGCTTCGGCCACCGCGTTATGCGAGAGCTTGCCTTTGGCGTTGAGTTTTCGGGCAATGGCGTCGTGGATGCCGGTTTTGATGATGAGTTCGGTGAGCGACAGTTTGCTCAACTCACCCAGTTCTTTCGCTGGATCAGCCTGGATGTAGGTATTGATGAGGTGGCGCATATCCGCCTCGTAGGGTTTGATGTCCAGTTCCTCGCCGGAATGGTGCTTGATCGCTGCGCGGATTTCGACCTGCCACGCGACTTCCTTGGCCAAGGTCGTGGCTTCGGCCTCGCTATAGCCCGCTGCGCTGAGGTGCTGGGCCAGATTGGCATAGGTGCGGGTCAGTTGCGCCACCGCTTGGTAATACGTCACCCGCAGCGCTTCGGTTTGATTCAGGGCGTCGGCCTGAGCGGCGTCGCCGCAGAAGTAATGGAGATACTGTTCGATTTCGTGCGGCCGTGGCACCGGCTCGCATAAGTAGTGCAGCGCCTGACGGGCATCTTCTAATTGCTTACGGCCTTCCCGCAACCAATCTTTGAGATAGACGTTGTTTTCCGCCGCGCCGCCCTCGTCGAGGTCCAGCTCGTCCGAGCTGTAGACCGCAATCGCTTGTTGGACGTCGGCGAACAGCTCCTTGAAATCGACGATGTAACCATAATCCTTGTCGTCGCCGTCCAGTCGGTTGGTGCGGCAGATGGCCTGGAACAGGTTGTGATCGTGCAGTTCGTTGTCCAGATAGATGTAGCTGCAACTGGGGGCATCGAAACCGGTGAGCAGCTTGCTGACCACGATCAGCAGTTTGGTGTGGGCCGGTTCCTTGATGAAGCGGCGCTTGATCTCGATTTCATATTTCTCGGTTGCCGCAACCGCCTTGTTTGCCGGGATGTTTTTTAGGACGTATTGGGTGTAGGTGTCGAATTTGTAGCGCTCGTCGCTGTTGGGCGTTTCCTTGGCGATGGCGCTGGCGTTGGGCTGGTAGGACGTGACGATGCCGCAGTAGGAGCTGAAAGGGGTGTTCTGAAACAGTCGGAAGTAGTGGCAGGCGTCGTAGATCGAGGCGGCGACCAGAATGGCTGTGCCTCGGTCGTTGTTCAGGCGTGGCTTGAGGGCAAAGTCTTGGATGATGTCGGCGATGATGCGCTGTTTGCGCTCGGCGGAACTCATCAGTTTTTCCAGGGTGGCCCAGCGTTTGCGCAATATGGCTTTCTGGAAGTTGTTCAGGTTCTTGGTCTTCTGCTCGAACCATTGGTCGATCTTTCGCCGCGAAGACATCCGCTGCGGTACGTTGCGGGCTTCGTATTTGAGATCGAGCACCACCTGATCAGCTACAGCCTGATGGAATTTATAGGTGTGGATGTAGGTGCCGAATACGTCCCGCGTCATCGGCTTGTCGCGGCGTAGCAGCGGGGTGCCGGTGAAACCGATGAAGATGGCCCCGGCTAGCCAGCGCTTCATTTGTCGGTTCATGTCGCCGCCCTGGGTGCGGTGGCATTCGTCGACGAACACGTAGAAGCGGCCATGCACCGGTGGCGGTGGACCTTTGAGGTCGGCGACATCGAATTTGTGGATCAGGGCACAGAGTAGGCGTGGGGTGGTCGCGGCCAGCTGGTCGATGAATTGCTGGCGTGAGCTGATGCGGGGCGAGGGGGATTGTTCGCCGATCACGCCGGCGTTGCGCATGACGCCGAGGATTTGCCGGTCCAGTTCGTCGCGGTCGGTGATGATCAGGATGCGGGCGTTGGGATCGTGCTCCAGCAGCCACTTGGCCAGCAGGACCATGAGGATGCTTTTGCCGCTGCCCTGGGTGTGCCAGATGACGCCGCCTTCGCGTCGGGCAATGCGGGCCTGGGCGGCTTTGATGCCTTGAAACTGGTGTGGGCGCGGTACTTTTTTCTGTCCGGCATCGAAGATGATGAAGTGGAAGATTAGGTCGAGCAGCCGCGTTTTGTTGCACAGTTGCGCCAGCGGTCGGTCGAGTAGCGCGCCGGCGGGCAAGGGGGCGGCGGTCGGGTTTTCGTCCTTCCATTCGACGAATAATTGTTCCGGGGTGCCGGTGGTGCCGTAGCGCAGGCCCTGGGCGTCGTTGCCGGCCAGCAGCAGTTGCACGGTGGTGAAGAAGCTGAGGTTGAACAGGGTTTCCTGGTTAGTGATGAGTTGGCGGATGCCGTCGGCGATGTCCACCGAGCCGCGTTTGAGTTCGATGACGACGACGGCCAGCCCGTTGAGATACAGCACCAGGTCCGGGCGGCGTTCCAGGCCGCCGTTGAGGGTGACTTCCTCAGCCAGGGCAAAGTCGTTGTGCTCGGGATGTTCCCAGTCGATCAGGTGCACGGTTTCGTGCGGTTTGCCGGCGGCGATCTGTACCGGTACGCCGTAGCGCAGCAGTTGATAGCTGCGTAGATTGGCTTGATAGAGGGTGGTGCCGGTGGCGTCGGCGGCGGTTTCCAGCTTGTGCAGGGCGGCGGCGATGTGGTCGGGTGAGTAGCCGCGCCGGGTCAGGTGGGCGCGCAGCAGTTCGGGTTCGATGGGGCGATTGTTTTCGCGCTGCTGCCAGTGGCCGAGGTAGCGGTAGCCAAGGTTGTCGGTTCGCTTTGGGTCGGTGAACAGGGCGACGACACGGTTTTGAGTTTCGCGTTCGGAGCGCGGGCGGGTGGGCATTAGGGGTCGTCCTTGGGGATTTGTAGGCGTTGGCGGGCGCGTTCGATGGATTCGCGTAGCTTGGCTTGCAAGGTTTCACGCGGCGGTAGCACGGTGAGGTATTCAGCGACATGGATGCCGCTTTTGTCGAGTTCCAGCAGTTCGATCTGCTCTTGTTTTTTTCCGGTACAGAGGATGATGCCGAGCGGTGGGTTTTCGTCGGGTTCCTGTTCGTAGCGGGCCAGCCAGCGCAGGTACAGTTCCATCTGGCCCTTATACTCGGCACGAAACGGACCGATTTTCAGGTCAATGGCGACCAGTCGCTTTAGCTTGCGGTTGTAGAACAGCAGGTCGATATAGAAATCGTCGTCGTCAATCTGTAGCCGTTTTTGCCGGGCGACGAAGGTGAAACCCGCGCCCAGTTCCAGCAGGAATTG
>Ga0116180_1000533_pt1 | contig 35666 bp, 30 predicted proteins | sample AD_UKC073_MetaG_FD_89804 | JGI IMG/M metagenome (GOLD analysis project Ga0116180, IMG submission 89804) | Active sludge microbial communities of municipal wastewater-treating anaerobic digesters from USA - AD_UKC073_MetaG | ecosystem: Engineered > Bioreactor > Anaerobic > Digestate | place: USA... | reverse complement strand
TGACACCGAGACTCCGATGCCGATCAGCGGAGTGATCTCGGTACGGGGTTTCCCGGCAGCCCGAGGTCACGCCAGATGAAGTCCGGGACGAGGGAGAAGAACTCCGCAAACATCCAGGCCAGCCGCTCGAACTCGGCAGGAGTCGGGGCAGCTGGCTTGATGTGCACCCGGTCCCGGTCGATCACGAACGCGGGCAGCCTGGCACCAGCCAGGAAGTCGCGCAGGTGGGTCACGATCGTGGTGGCTAGGACGGCGTCGGGAGAGGAGAACGCGTACTCATCGATGTCGTGGCCGAAGAAGGCGAGCGGATCTCCGTACCCGTTCCACTTGTTGGCGAAGACGCCGAACCGGAAGGGCAGCAGCATCTGACCGATCGGGTCGTTGTGCTGCTGGGTCGTCGTCGACTTGCCAGTGCTGTGCCGCGTCTTGTAGCGATGAGTGAACCCGGTGAACCACAGCCCGCGCTCCGGGATGTCGATCACGTCGACCGCCTCGTGGTCAAAACCAGCCTTGGAGATCTGGGCGCCGGCCATGATCGAGTCGTCGCGGTTGCGGTAGAACCAGGTTGGCCGTTCAAAGAACGACAGGGCGGCTGGCTTGGGCTTCACGAAGCGGTCCAGGCTGGGCGCCTCGCTGATCGCCTTGGCGAGGTCGTCGAGGGCCTCCACGAAGGCGAGCAGATCGTCTGGCGCGACCGGGGCGCCGGTGGCGACCAGCGAGTCGCCGTCGATCGACAGGCTGATGGCGTAGCTCTTCGCCCACCTGACCAGGGCGGGCTGCACGACCTCGAGGACGGCGTTGCCGAAGTCAGCATCCTCGGCCACGACCAGGAGTCCGACCGAGTTGGGGATCTGGAGGCCGACGATGCCTGGCCGAGGGTGGTCGGGCAGCGAGACGAAGAAGGCTGGCATCGGGTGCGACAGCCGCAGCGTGACGATCCGGGCGTACTCGGTGTGGGTCTGACTCTCGTACCGGACCGCCTGGAAGGGCACGCCCAAGCCGGTCGCGCCGACGATCTGGTCGATCACCTTGCGCCGGTAGCCCTGCCCGAACGGGGGGCAGTTCAGCCCGTACACCGCCGCGATGGACGGCTTCTCGACATAGGTCCAGCCGAGTGCCGCGAGCTCTTCTAGAAAGGAACGATCGACCACCGAGTCATCCTGTCAGCCGTGGGGTGCTACGCCGAGACAGGCGCCTGTCTGGTCGCAGCCACCACGAGTGCCACAGCGCAGCTGACCAGCAGGGTGAGGCCACCCAGTCCGCCCGCGATCGGGGGAGCCGGGAACCCGTACCACAGCTCGGCCACCGCTGCCACGATCGCCACGAGCATGCAGACCGCGGCAGTGCCGCTTGACCGCCCCCAGAAGAACCATGCGATGCTCGCGCCAGCCAGGACGACCGCCATGATCGCGTGGTCCTTGCTGCCGGTACTGCCAGTGCTGCCGATTTCCGAGTAGCTTGCGGTAGCCATCGGGTCAGACTACAAGCACCGTGATCGTCGATCCCTCGGGAACCATCGCTCCGGCAGCTGGCTCCGTGCCCCAGGCGATGCCCAACGCGCCCGAGACCATCGACTTCGTGGTGACCTGGAACCCGGCTGCCTTCAGCTGGGCGACCGCCGCGTCGCGACCCTTGCCGCGCACATCGGGTACGGCCACCAGGACCGGCCCCTTCGACGAGACCAGGGTGACCGCGTCACCCTTCTTGCCCTCGCCCTGGTTGGGGTTCTGCGAGATGACCAGGCCCTTTGCCACCGTCTTGGAGTTCTCCTCGGTGATCGTCACCGTGAAGCCGGCTGCCTCAAGCCCAGCCTTCGCCTCGGCCGTGGGCTTGCCGGTCCAGTTCGTCACAGGGATCGGCTGGGGGCCCTTCGACAGCACGATGTCGACCGGGGTGCCCCGCTTGACCTTGGTGCCTGGCGGGACTGACGCCGACACGATGATGCCGGGGGCGACCTTCTCGTCGTACGCCTCCGTCACGCCACCAACGACCAGGGTGACCTTCTGCAGCGCGGTCACGGCGTCGGCGCGCGACAGGCCCACCAGGGTGGGCACGTCGAACCGCTCAGGGCCGAGCGACACCCACATCTTCACCGTGCCGTCGTGCAGGATCCGCTGGCCGGGAGCCGGGTCCGTACGGATCACCTTCCCCGCAGCGACTGTCTCCGAGTACTCCTTGACCACCTCAACGCCGAGCACGGCCTGCGCGGCGCTGGCGCGGGCGTCCTGCTCGGTCATGTCGACCAGCGACGGGGTCGCGATCCAGCGGCCCTCGGAGAACCAGTACCACGAGCCGGCACCCGCGCCGAGACCCAGCAGCAGGAGCAGGACGAGCGCGACGAGACCTCGCCGACGCCGGTGGACCTTGGTCTGCGACAGCCTCACCAGCGGCTTGGCCGAGGTGACCGTCCGCTCGGTCGGAGAGTCGTACGGCACACCGTCCAGGCTGTGCTCGATGTCGAGCGGCGAGATCGGGGTGGCCGCGGCCGCCCGGAACCGCTGCGGGTTGGTGCGGTGGCGCCACGTCGTGCTCGGCTCGGTCGGGGTCCTCGGCGGCGTCACCCGAGGGACAGGTGTGACGGCGGTGTCGGCCGACGCGCTCGACCCAGGGGTACGGGGGGTCGACGACGTGATCGGGGAATGCGGGTGCGGCCCCGACGCGCGCTGGTCGACCTCCGGACCACCACCGAGCAGGCGGGTCAGCTCCGGGTCGTCGTCGATGCCCGCGACCATCGCCCGGCGCGCTGCCGCGACCCGCATCTGCAGCGCGCGAGCATCGGCTGGCCGAGCGGCCGGGTCGCGCTGGGTGCACGCCTTGACCAGGGCATCGAGGTACGGCGGGATCGGCGCCTTCGGGTCTGAGTGCACCGACGACGGGGCGGGCACCTCGTTGTGGACGTGGCTGTACGCGACAGCGATGGGGCTGTCGCCGACGTGCGGCTTGCGCCCGGTGAGCAGTTCGAACAGCACGATGCCGGTCGAGTAGATGTCAGAGCGGGCGTCGGCCTTGCCGGAGGTGACCAGCTCGGGCGGCAAGTACGACACGGTCCCGATCAACAGCCCCTGGGTCGCCGTCGCCGTCTGCGCGGTGATCGCCTTGGCGAGGCCGAAGTCGGTCACCTTGACCACGCCACGCTCGGCGATCAGCACGTTCTCGGGCTTCACGTCGCGGTGCACGAGGCCCGCCTCGTGGGCGGCAGCCAGTGCCCGGACGGCCGGCTCGAGGTACTCCAGCGCGCGCAGCGGGGTGAGGGGGGCCTCGCGGCTGATCACCGACCGCAACGTACGGCCCTCGACGAACTCCATGACGATGTACGGTCGCCCGTCCTCGTTGCCCTGGTCGAAGACACTGACCACGTTCGGGTGGGAGAGCTTCGCAGCGGCCCGGGCCTCGCGGTCGAACTTTCCGGCAAAGTCGACGTCGTCGCCGAGGCCCTCATGCATGATCTTGACCGCGACGATGCGGTGCAGGCGACGGTCGAAGGCCCGGTAGACAGTGGCCATCCCCCCACGGGCGAGCCGTGCGAGGATCTCGTAGCGGTCGCCAAAGACATGACCGATCACGGGGTCGGCCACTTTCGTCCTGGCGTTCACGATAGGCACTCCATCACGGTGGGGAAGGGGACCGTGCGTGACGCAGTCTAGGAAGCCGAGGCAAGGATTCGGCGTCGGCACGCCGGTGCAAAGCCGACAGTAGTTAGGCTGTGCCCGTGACCGCACTCATGGGCCTCGACACCCGACTCCGCCTGGCGAAGCTGCACCTCGTCACCGACACCCGCGGTGGTGGGAAGGCGTTCGGGGACTTCTGCATCGAGGTGTTCCGGCACGGTGTTGACATGCTCCAGATCCGAGAACGGGGCATCTCGGCCGCCGCCCTCACCGATGCTCTGGAGACCGCCAGATCGGTCGCCCTCCAGCTCAACAAGCTGGTCGTCGTCTCCGAGGACCTCACCGTCGCGACCGCGTTCGGCGCCGATGTGGTGCAGCTCGACGCGACCAATGCCAAGACGGCCAAGCAGGCGAAGGCCACCCAGCACGAGTACGCCATGATCGGCGTCGCCACCCACGACGAGGCTGGCCTCGCGGCCGCGCTGGCCGACGATGCTGTCAGCTACCTCACGGTCGGTCCGGTCTTCGGCGGTGAGCAGACCCCGTACGAGCTCCCAGGGCTCGACTACGTCAGGCTCGCCGCCGACCGGGCACCTGTTGCAGACGTCAACGGCAAGCCCTGGTTCGCCATCGGCGGGATCAACGCAGGCAACCTCGACGACGTGCTCGCTGCCGGGGCGCGGCGTGTGGTCATCACCCGTCGTTCCCTGGGCAGCGGTGAACCGGGCGCTGCCGTCGTGGCCGTCGCCGACCGGCTCCGTACGGCATGGAACGACGACGAGGCGCTGCAGGACTACGCCTTCTCGGTGTTCAGCGGCAACGTGGGGCACCTGAAGCCCTGATGAACCCCCAGCCGCCGCCCCGCACTTCGGCGAGCGGGCTCCGGGTTGTCGCGATCGCGGTGGTGTGTCTGGCCCTGCTGGCCGTTGCGTTCGTGGTCTGGCGGCAGTCGCAGACCGAGACGGCCGGGCCAGGTACCCCTGCCTCGCCGAGCGCGACGGGCGTACGGGCCTCAACCCCAGCCGCCACCACCAGGACCACCACCGCGACCTCAGCCGCCCCGACAGCCAGGAGCTCGAAGGACCCCGTCACCGGCCTGCTGTGGGTCGAGGAGTCCGCCCTGCCCGCCCAGGCGAAGCGCGTACTGGGGCAGATCGACCGCGGCGGCCCGTACGACTACGACAAGGACGGCACCACATTCCGCAACGCCGAGGGTCGGCTGCCGTCGAAGGCGAATGGCTTCTACCGCGAGTACACCGTCGTGCTGCCTGGTTCGAACGACCGGGGTCCGGTACGGATCGTGGTGGGCGGCAAGGGGGAGTGGTACTTCTGGACCACCGACCACTACGAGACCTTCGCGAGGATCCGCCGATGAACCAGGCACCAACGCCCCCGCTTCGCGGTGAGGTGATCCGGACGACCACGGCCGTCGACGAAGTCGCCGTTGGCCTGCGGAACCGTGGGTACATCGTGGGTGGCGTCTATGCGGGCGACAAGTCCGAGTTCCTGCTCCGCGTGGGGAAGGCGTTGAGATTCCCCAGCTGGTACGGCCGCAACCTTGACGCCCTGTGGGACTGCTTGACCGACCTGACTGCTCCCACGGCTCTGATCTGGGTCAACTGGGCTGACCTGGCCATCGACCACCCGCAGGACTGGTCGGCGATCATCACCCTGCTGCGGGACCGCGTGCAGACGGAACCGGCCTTCACGCTCGTCCTGGCGACGGAACCGGGGTCGGAGCCCTCAGCGGACCTCTGAGGCTGGTGCCACGAACGTGTTGCAGGCCGCGGGCTGTTTGCCCTGCAGGCCCCGCGTCGTCCACAGCACCGCGCTCGCACTCTTACCGTGGTCGCCGTTGCGGTCGGGATGGTCGCCGAGCTGGCCGGCCACCTCGAGGATCATGTCAACATCAGACTGGTTGCCGCCCTGGGAGTACGACGTGGCCGTCCACGCGACGGCAGCGAAGCAGTCGGCCTGCAGCTCGATGCGACGGCTCGACTCCAGCTGTTCGTCCGCCGACCCCCGCGAGACCAGCGACCACGCAGCTTGCAGGATGCCGAACGTCGCCTGCAGATGATGGGCGAACTCGTGGGCGGTCACGTGCTCCATGCGGTAGGTGACCTGGCCGTCGGCGTTCGTCACCGTGGGTGGGTCCGCCTGGAGGTACATGGTGGTGTCGTCGCTGCAGTAGTAGTTCAGTCTGGACAAGGTGCCGCAGGCTGACTCGACGCTGCCCGTGAACAGCACCACGTTCGGCGTGAGCAGCTCGATCCCGGCCTTCGCCGCCACCGGCTGCCACACCCGCATCAGGCAGCCGATGTGGCGCTCGACGCCCGCCTTCAGCTGAGCCTCGGTCAGGTTCGGGTCGCTCATGATGGGGTCGTTCGGGCACCGCACGGGGGAGGCGATCCTGCCCGTGTAGAGGGAGCTCTGCTGGGTCATCGCCGCAGCTTCTGCGGCCGAGCCGGCCTGCTTGGCGATGATCGAGCCCGGCCTGGCCGCGGGCGGCTGGTAGGCATCGTTGGCGAAGGCGACGTCCGTGGGGTGGCTTCGGCCCGCGGGTGGTTCCGGTGCCGAGGGCGACGTGGTCGGTCGGCCCGTCGTCGGGGTCTGAGTCGTCGAAGCCGTCGTTGTAGGAGCGGTCGGCGCCTCGGTCGCCGAGCCGCCACCGCCCAGCGTCAGACCACCCACCAGAACCGCGACCAGCACCATCACCAGGGACAGTCCGCCGCAGCCCAGAGTGACGAAAAGGCAGACCAGAGGCCCGCGGTTCCGGTGGGTAGCCGGCGGTGGGGGCGCGGGGAACGCGTGCGGACGCTGCTGCCAGCCAGGACCTGGGCCTTGGGGTGGGTAGGTCATGCCCCCATGCTAGGGATGTCCGGCACCACTGCCCGCAGGACTGCCGCCAGTGAGGCAGCTCGGGTGGCAAAGTCACGCCACTGCGGCGGCGTCGCGTCCACCAGTGGCCTTGCCGTGCGCTCACTGACCGTACGGACGGTCCAGGTGCCCAGCCGACCGTTGCTCGCTGTCAGCTGCACCAGCACACCCTCGACGAAACCCGCGACGACGACGTCAGCGAACGCGCCGATGACTCGCTGCGGGGCGACGGCCCACTGCACGGCCGCGAGCTCCGCGGTGATCCGGGCAGCCCCCTCGTAGGCCGTGGCCTCGATGGCGCTCTCCCGGCGAGCAGTCAGGGTGGAGATCGCCCAGGTCACGGCAGCCGGGTCGCGGTCGAGCACTGCGGCCACCAGGTCCGCCAGCCGGTTCCGGTCGTCGGGGCCGACGCCGTACGTGCGGGCCAGGTCGGCTTCCGAGGCACCCAGCCCGACCCGGGTCAGGTCGAGCGGGGCCACCCGCCGTAGACCCGACACGACCAGTGCGGCTCGCTCGGTGCCGAGGTACGGACCGTACCGCCGACCCTCAGGCTGACCGGTGACGAGCCGCAGCGACGCGGTCCGGGCGCCGTCGTCGAGCACCAACCAGCAGGGCACCTCGGCGCCGCCCCGGGTGCGGTTCCACCGGGGCAGGGACTGTTCGAGCAGGGTCCGCTCCAGCCAGGCTGCCTCATGTACCGACGCACACTCGAGCGCCTCCACCGAGGTGATCTGCGGCACCATCCGGCTCAGGTGGCGACGATCACGGAGGTCGCCCGCGTAGGACCGGACCCGGGACCGAAGATCGGTGGCGCGTCCGACGTACAGCACCCTGCCGCCAGCTTTGAACCGGTAGACACCCGGGGCGCGAGGCAGCACCGTGGCTGCGCTCACCAGGACCATCGCGCCAGGTTATGCCAGGGCGGCGCTGGGTAGGCTGAGCCCGTGCCGTACGACGCGAACGACCCGCTCTCCGCCACCTTCCGGGCCGACGTCTCCCGCGTCATCGCGGCGTTCCTGGAGCAGCGGCGGGCAGAGGTGCGGGAGATCGGCGAGGAGATCACGCCCTTGGTCGACGCGGCCGAGCTGCTGGTCAGCGGTGGGAAGCGGTTCCGTCCGGGCTTCTGCTGGTGGGGGTTCGCAGCCGCCAGTGGCCAGCCTGTCGACAGCCTCCCGGTGTTGGCTGCGGCCGCCAGCTTCGACCTGCTGCACGCGTCTGCCCTCGCCCACGACGACGTGATGGACGCCTCTGACACTCGGCGTGGCAAGCCAGCCGCGCACGTTGCCTTTGCTGCGAACCATCGCCGGCAGGGCTGGCGGGGTGACTCTGACTCGTACGGTCGGGCCGGGGCGATCCTGCTGGGCGACCTGCTGCTGATGTGGTCAGTGGCGATGGTGGAGACATCGAGTCTGGATCGGCTGGCGGCTGCCCGTCCGCTGCTGGACGCAGTACGGACAGAGGTCACCTGTGGGCAGTTCCTCGACATCCGGGCGCAGTCGGAACGAGCCGACCCGGAGCGCGCCGTCGACTTGTCCCGTCGGGTGACCGAGTACAAGTCAGCCCGCTACACCGTCACCCGGCCCCTGCAGGCCGGCGCGGTGCTGGGCGGTGCCTCGGCCGAGGTGGTCGCCGCACTGGGGGCGTACGGGTCGCCGCTCGGCCGCGCGTTCCAGCTGCGTGACGATCTGCTCGGGGTGTACGGGGACGAGGCCCTGACCGGGAAACCAGCTGGCGATGACCTGCGCGAAGGCAAGCAGACCCTGCTCGTGGGGCTCGCCCGACAGCGATCGGCGGACGCGGCCAGGTCGCGGCTGGAGGCGCTCGTCGGTGACCCGGCGCTGGATGCCGCAGGGGTGGACGAGGCACGCGGAATCATCGACGCATCGGGCGCTGTGGCCCTGGTCGAGGCCGAGATCCAGCAGGGGTACGAGACAGCGGTGGGCGCGCTGGACTCCGTCCAGCTGCACGATGACGGCGAGACGGCGCTGCTGGCGCTGGCGAACCTGGCCGTACGCCGCGTGTACTAGCGCTGGAGGCGCCACAGCTCCTTGACGATCGAGCGCGTGGCGGCCGACCGGTTCAGCGTGAAGAAGTGCAGTCCGGGCGCACCGCCGTCGAGCAGCCTGCGGCAGAGCTCGACCCCGATCGTGCGACCGACCTCGCGCACCTGGTCCGGGTCGTCGGAGACGGCCTCGAGGCGCGCCACGACCGAGGCGGGCAGGGCGGCGCCGCTGAACTCGGCGAACCGCTGCACCTGGGAGAAGATCGTGATCGGCTGGATGCCCGGGATGATCGGCAGGTCGCAGCCCAGCGCGCGCACCCGGTCGACCAGCCGGAAGTAGGCATCGGCGTCGAAGAACAGCTGGGTGATCGCGAACTCCGCGCCGGCCTCGGCCTTCTCGACCAGCAGACGGGCGTCGAGGTCGGCATTGCGGGCCTGCGGATGCACGTCAGGGAACGCGGCGACGCCAACGCAGAAGTCGCCGACCTCCTTCACCAGCCGGACCAGCTCGGTGGCGTTCGCCAGACCGTCGGGGTGTCGGACCCAGGGCTGGGTCGGGCCGCCCGGCATGTCGCCGCGGACGGCCAGGATGTGGCGCAGCCCGGAGTCGCGGTAGCTCTCGATGGTGCTGACCAGGTCGTCACGCGACTGCGAGGCGCAGGTGAGGTGGCCCATCGTGCGCACGTCCGGGTCGAGAGCCAACCGTCGGGTGAGGTGGATCGTCCGGTCCCGGCTAGACCCGTTTGCGCCGTACGTCACCGAGACGAAGTCCGGCTTCAACGGCGACAGCTTGTGGATGGACTGCCACAGCCGCTCCGACTCCTCCTCGGTCTTCGGTGGGAAGAACTCGAAGGAGGCCAGTGGCCGGTCGGCGGTCGCCAACAGCTCGGCGATGGTCGGGTGGGACACGGCGTTCACCCTAGCGGCGCTGGTCGCCACGCTCCCGGGGCATCCAGATCCATGACCACCATGCGGTGGGTGGCGCGGGTCAGCGCCACGTACAGCACCCGAATCCCGCCTGCCGACTCGGCGACGATCCCGTCGGCGTCGACGACCAGCACACCGTCGTGCTCGAGGCCCTTGACCTCGAGCGGGGTCAGCACGGCGATGCGCTCGTCGGCCATCTGGGCCACCACGTCGGACACCAGGGCGTGGTGGCGCTGCGGCACGATCACGCCCACGGTGCCTTGCACCTGGCTGAGCAATGTCGTGACCGCTGACCGGATCTGGTCGGCCAGGTCGGCTGAGGGAATGACCAGCAGCAGGGGGTCGCTCCCCGTGCTCCGGACCGCCACCGGCAGGTCGGCGTCAGGGAAGTCGCGGACGATCACGCGGGCGGCGAGATCGAACACCTCAGCCGGGGAGCGGTAATTGGTGGAGAGCCGGAACGTGCGGCTGGGGGCGCTGCCGATCAGGTCGGTGAGCGCGCGCTGAGTCTCGGCCACATCCGGCCAGGACGACTGGGCGGGGTCGCCAACCACGGTCCACGAGGCCTGTGCGCCCCGGCGGCGCAGCATCCGCCACTGCATCGGCGTCACGTCCTGGGCCTCATCGATCAGCACGTGGGCGTAGGTCGAGTGCGGGTCCTCGGAGTCGAGGTCCCGGTCGTCGCGCAGCCGGTCGGCGGTGGTGACGATCTCGTTGTACTCGACGTCGCCGCCGAACAGGTCCGGGCCCTCCTCGCTGCGGGGCTCCGGGCCCAGCTGGGCGACCAGCTCGTCGAGCAGGGCAACGTCGGCAATCGACCAGTCGGCCTGCTGGTACGACTCGGCCAGGGCGGCCTGGTCGGCACGGGACAGCTCGCTGCCTGCCACGCTGGCCACCACCGCCGGGTCGGCGAGGCGACGCAGGGCGTCGGGGGCACTCAGCGGTGCCCACCACTGCGCGACGAAGCGTTCGAACGCGGACGAGTCGCGGATCAGCTTCTCGAAGTGGTCGAAGTCGTCGACGTCGAGGTCGTCCGGGGCTTTGCGCCACAGCGCGGAGATCAGCGCTGTCTCGGCGTCACCACGCGACCGGTTGAGCTGATGGGTGGCCAGCACGTTCTGCCGGATCCGGTTCAGCTCCTCGCTGCGCAGCAGCAGGGCCTCACCCTTCACCGAGACAGCCAGCAGGTCGACGTCGTCGCGTGGCAGCGCGACCAGCCTGCGCAGCACCGGCACCATCCGCAGCGAGCCCTTCACGACGGCCGCGTCGGCCTCGTCGGTCCGGCTGATCGGCGGCAGCACGAGGACGTCAGACGGGATCTGGCCCAGCGACCGCAGGGTGACCGAGTCCTCGCCGAGCGATGGCAGCACCCGCTCGATGTACGTCATGAACACTGGGGAGGGGCCTACCACGAGCACGCCGCCGTTCTCGAACCGGCGTCGGTTGGAGTAGAGCAGGTACGCCGTACGGTGCAGGCCGACCACGGTCTTGCCCGTACCAGGACCGCCAGCGATCACCGTGACCCCGGCGTACGGAGCCCTGATCGCCTCGTCCTGCTCAGCCTGGATAGTTGCGACGATGTCGCGCATCTGGTGCCCACGAGCCCTGGTCAGCGCGGCCATCAGAGCGCCCTCGCCGATCACGACCATGTCTGGCGGGGCGGCGTCGGCGTCGAGCAGGTCGTCCTCGATACCGATCACGAGGTCGTCGCGGCACCGCAGGACGCGGCGCCGTACCACGCCCATCGGCGACGTGGGCGTGGCCCGGTAGAACGGTTCGGCCGCAGGCGCACGCCAGTCGATGACCAGCGGCTCGAAGTCTGGGTCGCGCACGCCGATCCGGCCGATGTAGCGCACATCCTCGGCGACGCTGTCGAGCTTGCCGAAGACGAGCCCCTCATGCTCAGCGTCGAGGATCGCCAGCCGCCTGGCCGCCTGGAAGGCAAAGGCGTCGCGCTCGAAGAGGGCGGTGCCGTCCTCCTCGCGGACGTACGACTCACGATCTGACTGGTAACGCGAGGCACCGTCTGCGGCGACCTGACGAGCCGAGGCCGTGGCCACGATCAGGTTCGAGTAGACGAGGTCCACGTGGGTCTGCTCGAGCGCAAGCTCACGTTCGAGCGGCGTGGCGTTGGTCACAGATGAAGCTCCCTGTGGAAGACGTGATCACCCAGCCTACGCCGAACCCGCCACTCGTGCAGCGCGGCTACGGTGGCCGGACTTGTTGGCCGGACGGACGTCCTCGCCGGTCAGCCACTCATGCACCTCGTACGTCGCCAGTGCCCCCACCAGCAGGCGAGCCCAGGGCAGGTCGCCGGCCACGGTGCCCGACCCGGCGTACGCCACGCGAGGGACTGGCCCGGCGACTGGCTCGAGTGCCCGCCACGTGTCGGGCTCCTCCCAGGTCGGGGTCTGGGTGTCGGTCGCTGTGAGCGGCCGAGAGGGCAGGGGTACGGGGCCGAGCCGGCGTGAGAGGGCAGGTGCCGGCTGGCCGGTCAGTCGGCGGTGCTGCCACAGGTCGACCCCGCTGACCACGGCGGCGGCCGGTTCCGTCGACACGTCAGAGAGCCGGACCGCGACACTTTGGTGGCCGAGGAGCTGGATGGCGGTCACGATGCCCGTACGGCGTTCGACGCCACGCCGGTCGGCGCGAGCCAGCAGGAGGTCGGCCAGCCGGCTGCCCGGCTGGGGAGTGCCGGCGGCGTCGACGAGCTGCCAGGTAGAGAAGGTCCGCCGTACACACAGTTCCGTCACCCACCAGGCTGGTGCATGGGCTGGATCGACGTGACGATCCTGGGCCACGTGCTCCACCACGTGGCGGAGGGCCGGGGGAGCGATCCGCTCAGCCAGGTCGGCGACGGTGGTGTGACGGGCGAGCAGGCCGGCGACGGCCGGGTCGGTGAGGTCGTGGGTCTCCAGGCCAGCCCGGCGGACCACTTGCCAGGCGTCATCGGCCTCGTCGAGCAGGTCGCGCCACGACTCAGCTACCGAGGTCCCGTACGCGGCGGTGAGGGCGGCGAACTGCTCGCCTCGGTCCGTCGGCAGCCGTACACCGTCCGCCAGCACCCGTGGCGGCGCGGGGACCAGGTCAAGGTGCTCTTCGGCGAGGGCCGCGTCAAGGATGCGACCCGACTTGCGGAACAGGTCGCGCCACGCGGCTGGCAGCTCGATCAGATCCGGTAGTGAGGGTGTCGGGTCGGCCGCGCCGTCGACCAGGGTCACCTGGTGACCGAGTTTCGCCAACCGGACAGCTGCCGCCAGCCCACCGAGCGAGGCGCCGACGACCACGACCGGCAGGTCGGGTCCGCTCATGCGGTGCGGGTGGGTTCGGCGGTCGTGCGTCGGAACCAGCGGCGGAAGGCACGCCAGCCGCGCCGGATCCGGGACACTGCGAACCACAGCACGATGAAGCCGGCGACCATCACGACGGCGACGATCCCCGCGGCGAGCATGGGCGCGACGGTCGCGAGCGTCGTGATCCCCACCACCCCGACGTCACCGATCAACGAGGCGCCGATGTTGCTGACCGGCTCGGGGGAGGTGTTCACCGCCAGCCTGATCCCTGCCTTGGTGAGGTGGGAGAGCAGAGCGGTGACGCCACCGACCGCCGCGAGCGAGATGGTGAGCAGGTCCCCGCTCGCACCCGCGATCAGGGCGCCGATCAGTGCGCCCGCGATCGGGCGGACGACCGTGGAGATGGTGTCCCAGGCGGAGTCGACGTAAGGGATCTTGTCGGCTACGAACTCCACCAGCGTGAGGATCGCCATGACGATGAGCACGTCGGTGCGCTGGAACCCCTCAGGGATGCCGCCGGTGTGGGCGAAGCGACCGAGCAAGCCGAGGACCAGCACGGTCGCATAGGCGTTCACGCCGCTGGCCCATCCGCTGGCGAAGGTGAGGGGCAGAAGCTCCATGGACCACAGCGTACGGCTGACGTCGAGATTCCCTCTTCGTTCACCTTTGTGGGCGAGGATGACCCTGTGTCGTCCCTGCTCCGCGCCCACCTCGCGCCACCGCCGCGGACGCTGGTCGACATCATCCAGACCACGGTCGCCGAGTACGGGGACTCGCCTGCGCTCGACAACGGTGCGGAAGTGCTCTGCTATGAGGAGTTGGCCAACGCGGCCATCGAGGTGGCCGAGGACCTGGCGGCACACGGGATTGGTCGTGGCGACCGGGTGGGGATCCGGATCTCGTCGGGCACGCCGTCGCTCTATGTGGGGATCCTGGGGATCCTGCTCGCTGGTTGCGCCTATGTTCCGGTGGATGCGGATGACCCAGACGAGCGAGCCCGGTTGGTCTTCGACGAGGCTGGCGTCGCGGCGGTGCTCGGCGACGAGCTGGCCCTGACCATACGGGGTGCTGCCCGTTCCCCGGTGGAGCCGTTGCCGACGGTCGAGCTCGACGACGACGCCTGGGTGATCTTCACCTCCGGGTCGACCGGTAAGCCGAAGGGCGTCGCGGTCCAGCACCGGTCCGCGGCGGCCTTCGTGGATGCGGAGGCGCGGCTGTTCCTGCCTGAGGCGCCGATCAGTGACGCCGACCGGGTGATGGCCGGGCTGTCGGTGGCGTTCGACGCGTCGTGCGAGGAGATGTGGTTGGCATGGCGGCACGGGGCCTGCCTCGTACCGGCGCCGCGGTCGCTGGTGAAGAGCGGCATGGACCTTGGACCGTGGCTGGTGGCGAACCGGGTCACGGTGGTCTCGACGGTGCCGACGCTGGTGCTGCTGTGGCCGAGCGAATCGCTGAAGCGGGTACGGCTGCTGATCCTCGGTGGCGAGGCGTGCCCACCGGAGATCGGGAACCGCTACGCGACGGACACGCGGGAGGTCTGGAACACGTACGGTCCGACTGAGGCGACGGTCGTGGCCTGCGCTGCGCAGGTTCATCCGGGCGAGGAGGTACGGATCGGACTGCCGCTGGACGGCTGGGACCTCGCGGTCGTAGGCCTCGACGGAGCGCCTGTGGCTGAGGGCGCGAGCGGCGAGCTCGTGATCGGCGGGGTCGGGCTGGCTCGCTACCTGGATCCGGCCAAGGACGCGGAGAAGTACGCCGCGATGCCGTCGCTGGGCTGGGAGCGCGCCTACCGGTCGGGGGATCTGGTCGTGAACGACCAGGCCGGGCTGCTGTTCCTGGGCCGCGCTGATGACCAGGTCAAGGTCGGCGGTCGGCGGATCGAGCTCGGCGAGGTCGATGCGGCGCTCAACGCACTGCCGGGCGTACGGGGGGCGGCCGCCGCCGTGCGGACCACCGCGTCCGGGGCCAAGGTGCTGGTCGGCTACCTCGCGACCGACGCCACGTTCGACCAGGCTGCCGCTGTCGAGAAGCTGCGCGCTGACATGCCCGCGGCGCTCGTCCCGCGGTTGGCCGTCGTCGATCACCTGCCCACCCGCACCTCGGGCAAGATCGACCGGGACGCGCTGCCGTGGCCGCTGCCTGGTGCCGAGCCCGTGTCGGGGACCAGCCATGCGCTCAGCGAGCAGGAGACCTGGCTCGCAGGGCTCTGGGCCGACATCCTTGGCACGACGGTGACAGACCCGGCCGCTGACTTCTTCGACCTGGGCGGCACGTCACTGGGTGTCGCGCACCTCGTCGCCCGGATCCGCGAGCGGCACGCCGAGGCGGGCGTGACCGACGTGTACGACCACCCCACCCTCGCCGGGATGGCTACCCATCTGGCTGAGCTGGACGCCCCCGCGTCTCGTCTCAATCCGAGCGTGTCGCCGGTGCGCCGCCGTACGCAGATCGGTCAGCTCCTGGCCGTCGTCCCCTTGCGCACCATCGGCGGTCTGCGCTGGCTCACCTGGTTGGCGATCGGGGTGAACCTCACCGGCTGGCTTGGGCTGGGTGTAGCGCCGGTGTCGTGGTGGCTGGTCGCGGCGGGGTTCCTGCTGGTGGTCACCCCGGTGGGTCGCATGGTGATGGCCGCGGCCGCCGTCCGCCTGATCCTGCGCCCGGTCGGCCCTGGCCGCTACCCCCGTGGCGGTCGCGCGCACGGTCGGCTCTGGCTGGCCGAGCGGGTGACCGAGGAACTGATGGCCACGAGCATGTCGGGCGCGGTGCTGATGCGCTGGTACGCCCGCCTGCTCGGCGCGCGGGTCGGGCGCGCGGTCGACCTGCACACGGTGCCGCCGGTGACCGGGCTGCTCGACATTGGCGACGGTGGGTCTGTCGAGCTCGAGTGCGACCTCGCGGGGTATTGGCTGGATGGTGACTGGCTCGAGGTCGGCACCGTACGGATCGGGGAGCAAGCTCGGATCGGGATGCGAACCACCCTCGGCCCCGGTGCGGATGTCGGGGCAGGGGCTGAAGTCGGGCCGGGGTCGTCCGTGCAGGGCCGGGTACCCCGACGGCGAGTACTGGACCGGCTCGCCGGCGCGTCGATCTGGCCGTGAGGCGCGTGGGCCGTGGGGCCTGACGCCGCCCGCCAAGCCGGGGTGGACGGTGGCGTACGGCGTGGTCTCGCTGGTGCTGGCGGTGGTCCCCCTGCTCGGCGTGGCCGCTGGCCTGGCGCTCGTGCTGGTGACCGCGCCGCGTGGCGCCGGGGTCGGCGGAATGCTGCTGCATGCCCTGGTCTGGTTGGCGCCGGCGACGGTGCTCGGGTTCGTGGTCGTCGCGGTGTCGGTTCTTGGTCTCGTGCGGTTCCTGGGGCTGTTCGTCAGGGTCGGCGCCCACCCCGTGCAGAGCGGAGCTGGGTTGGCGGCCTGGGCCACGATCCGGCTGCTCGACGAGGCCCGTACGTGGCTCTACCCGATCTACGCCGGGTGGTTCACGACCGTCTGGCTGCGGCTGCTGGGTGCCGAGATCGGCAAGGACGCCGAGGCCTCCACCGTGCTGCTGATCCCGTCCCTGGTCACTGTCGGGGAGGGATCGTTCCTCGCCGACGACACGCTGCTCGGTGGGTACGAGCTGGGCGGCGGCTGGATCCGCGTCGACCACACCCAGGTCGGCAAGCAGGCGTTCCTCGGCAACTCGGGCATGGCTGCGCCAGGTCGGAAAGTGCCGAAGGGCGGCCTCGTGGCGGTGCTGTCGGCGGCGCCCGCCCGTACCCGTGCCAAGAAGGCCACCTCGTGGATCGGCTCACCGCCGGCGAAGCTACGTCGCACGGAGCAGGTCGGCGACGCGGCGCTGACGTACGACCCGCCCACCAGGCTCAGGGTGCAGCGCGGCATCGTCGAGCTGTTCCGGATCGTTGCCGTGATGGTGTCGATGCTGATCGGCGTGCTCGTGGCAGCCGCTCTGCTGTGGTTGGCGTCGGTGTCGTGGTGGTTGGCGGCGGCGCTCGGTGGGGTGGTGCTCGTGGCGGCGGGCTACGTGGCGGCCTGGTGCTCGACGATCCCCAAGAAGTTGCTGGTCGGCACCGTGAAGCCGGGGGAGCACCCGTTGTGGAGCTCGTTCGTGTGGCGCAACGAACTCGCTGACCAGTTCGTCGAGGTGGTGACGGCGCCCTGGTTCATCCGCTGGGCCGTCGGAACGCCGCTGCTGATCGTCTGGCTGCGCACGATGGGAGCGAAGATCGGCGTCGGGGTGTGGTGTGAGTCGTACTGGCTGCCGGAGCCGGACCTCGTGACGTTACGTGACGGAGCGACCGTCGAGCGCGGCTGTGTCGTGCAGACCCACCTGTTCCACGACCGGGTGCTGTCCCTCGACGAGGTCGTGATCGGTCGCGGCGCCACCCTGTGTCCCAACTCCGTCGTGCTCCCCGGCGCGACCCTGGGTCGGCACTCGACGATCGGGCCGGCCTCGCTGGTGATGCGCGGCGAGTCCGTACCCAGCCGGACGCGCTGGATCGGCAACCCGATCGGGCCCTGGCTGGAGACTGACGACGGTCTGACCACCCCGCGAGGCGTGGAAGACTGAGGCAATGCCTGTCACGCGCGACCCGTACCTGCCCGGTCACGGTGACAGCCGGTACGCGGTGGAGCACTACGACCTCACCCTCGACTACCGGATGGCGACGAACCGCCTCGATGCGAAGGCTGAGCTGCGGATCCGGGCGCTGGTCGACACCGACACGATCCGGCTCGACCTGAGCCGACTCCAGGCCGACAAGGTCAAGGTCGACGGGCGACGCCCCGAGCGTGTGGTGCAGAAGGACCGGGCCGTCGTGGTCAAGCTCGGCACCGTGCTGCGGGCGGGTGCCGTCGCGGTGGTCGGGCTCGCCTACAGCGGCAAGCCAGCACCCGTACCGGGACCGCACGGGCCCGCCGGTTGGGAGGAGCTCGACGACGGCATCCTCGTCGCGTCGCAGCCGTACGGTTCGCCCTCCTGGTTCCCGTGCAACGACTTCGCTGGCGACAAGGCGACGTACCGAATCACGGTCACGTGCGAGGCGGACTACCTCGCGGTGGCGACCGGGCGGCTCGTCTCCACGGTGACCCGGGCCGGGCGGACGACGAGGGTGTACGAGGAGAGCGCGCCGACGTCCCCGTACCTCGTCTGCCTGCACATCGGCCGCCTCGTGGCCCAGCCGATGGTCGACCGGATCGAGCTCGTCCGACCACGGGCGCGGGCGCTACAGGCGAGTACCCCGTTCTCGCTGCTGCCCGAGATGATGGCGACGCTGGAGGGCTGGTACGGGCCGTACCCCTTCACGCAGTTCAGCGCTGTCGTGGTTGAGGACGCACTCGAGATCCCGCTCGAGGCGCAGGCGATGGCGAGCTTCGGCTCGAACCACGTGGCGCCGGTGTGGGACAACGAGCGGCTCGTGGTGCACGAGCTGTCGCACCAGTGGTTCGGCAATGCCGTGACGGCGCGGCTGATGAAGGACATCTGGCTGCATGAAGGGTTCGCCTGCTACACCGAGTGGCTCTGGTCGGAGCACCGTGGGCTGGGCCGTACGGCTGAGCGCGCGAAGGCGCACTGGGACGTGCTGTCGAAGACCCCGCAGCCGACGCCGTTGGGCGACCCCGGGCCGGTTCACATGTTCGACGACTGGGTCTACAAGCGCGGCGCGCTGACGCTGCATGCCCTGCGGCTGGCCGTGGGGGACGGGGTGTTCTTCTCGATCCTGCAGACCTGGGTCGCCCAGTTCGCCGGGGGAGTCGTCGACACAGCGGACTTCATCGCGCTGGTGCGCAGCCGTACGGAGGTCGACGTGGACGCGCTGTTCACAGCGTGGCTGGACCAGCTGGAACTGCCAATATTCCCAGGCTGACCAGGCACCACGTGGCGACGTGGTCGGGGTCGATGGTGATCGTTCCCCAGACTGCGCCCGGCTCGTCGGGGTTGACCGTGGCGGGGTCGCGGCGGAGGCCGTCGCCGGTGGCTTTGAGGTAGGCCTCAGCGCGGACCCACTGGGCCAGGTCGGCGATGCCAGGCGGGGGAGTATGGGTGGCTGGCTCGAGGTCGACGCCGATCCGGCCCGTCCAGGTGACGCCGACCACGGTAAGGCCGCCCGCGTGGGCAATTGAGATGTCGGGCTGGGTGCCGTCGGCGAGCCTCGTCCACGGGCGGCCGTGGGCGGATGATCCGCAGGCGGGGCAGTGGTGCCGTACGGTGACGGGCTCGCCCAGCAGCTCAGAAAGCAACGCCGCGGCCGAGGCCTGGCCCCAGGCGAGGGTTGGCGGTGTCGTCACCGGACCATGATGCGTGCTCTGGGCGGTGGTGGGTGCCAGAGTGCTGCCCATGACGGGTGACCTCAGTGTCGATGCGGCCGTGGCGCGACTGGTGGAGCTGGCTGGCTCGGGTGCGCGAGTCATCGTCGGGCTCGTGGGGGAGCCGGGCGCGGGCAAGAGCACGGTGGCGGCGGCACTGGTGGCTGGTCTGGCTGACCGGGCGATCACGGCGGCCCTGGTGCCGATGGACGGGTTCCACCTGGCGAACGCCGAGCTGGTCCGGCTAGGCCTGAGAGACCGGAAGGGCGCGCTGGAGACTTTCGACGGCGCCGGGTACGTCGCGCTGCTGCGCCGGCTCCGTGAGCAGTCGGGCGAGACTGTCTACGCCCCGACGTACACCCGAGGTCTGGAGGAGTCCGTGGCGGGCGCGATTCCTGTCGGTCCCGAGGTGGCCGTCGTCGTGACCGAGGGCAACTACCTGCTCGTCGATGAGGGCGCGTGGTCGTCCGTACGGGGTCTGCTCGACGAGACCTGGGCTGTCGTCACCGACCAGTCCGTACGAAGAGAACGGCTGGCCGCCAGGCATGTCCAGTTCGGCAAGTCCCCCGAGGCAGCCGCCGTCTGGGTCGACACGGTCGACGAGCCCAACGCCGTACGGATCAGGGCCACCTTGAAGCGCGCCGACCGGACGGTCGTCACTGGCTGACCACCTGCTGAAACCTCCCTCTTGACCGACTGTCGGAGGAGATGGTTATAGTGGTCCTGTTCGAATGTTTGTTCGATTGTGACTTGGGGAAGATCACGTCGGGCAGTGTTCGGACGACGCCGGGCCAGCCTCGGTGGAGCGGACCTCGACCCCCGCTCCGCCGGGGCTCCCCTCATCTGTTACGGGTCGAGAACGTGACACACCGTCCAGCAAGGGGAGAGCGATGCGCAGCTATGACGAGCCCGTCGAGGTGACCGAGGGTCGCGAAGGTCCAGAGCGGTTCCGGTGGCGCGGTCGGCTGCTGCTGGTCGACGAGGTGCTCTCCCGCTGGGTGGAGACCGGTGCCTGGTGGAACGCCCCTGCCGTGCGGGCGGTGCGGGGCGACGACGAGCTGGTGCAGCAGCGAGGTCGCACCACTGACCGGGGTCGGACGCATGAGGGCCGCGCGCCGGCAACCTTGACCGCTGAGAAGCGCGGCCGGCGTGGTGTCTTCGGTGGGCTGCCGCCCGCTGCGGTGAGCGACGTGTGGCAGACGGCCACCGACGAGGCTGAGCGGCGGCGGGCTCGGTCGGTGCAGGTGGTGCCTGATGAGGAGGTCGACCTGCTGGCCGAGCATGAGCTGTGGCGGGTGGTCGCGCGCCCGACTGCGGGTCTGCCGGCTGACGAGGCCGGTGGCGTCTACGAGCTCGACCGGTCGTGGGGTACGGGTGCGTGGCGGCTCCGTACGGTTCTGGACTGAGGTGCGCGATGACCAACGAACCCACGTACCGAGCCGACCTGCGCCGAGCCCGACAGGCCCTGGTGACCGCCGAGCTGGCCGACACCCCGGCTGACCGGTTCCTGGCTGCCCACCTGGCTGCGCTGAGGGTCGCGGCAGCCCTGCTGGGCGTGACGGCGCAGCGGACGGGGCGGGGTGGTCCCGTCGACGTGTGGCAGGTGCTGGTCAGGGCTGCTCCGGAGTACGCGGAGTGGGCTGCCTTCTTCGCGGCGACCAGGGGCGTCTGGCAGGCCGTGTCGGCTGGCGCCCGCAACGTCGTCACCGAGCGACAGGCCGACGACCTGCTGCGTGACGCGACCACCTTCTGTGACGAGGTGTCGCACCGGCTCGACACCGCCTGGCGGCAGCGGCCTGCCCGCACCGGGGTCGGCTGATGGGCGACCCGTTCGTCCACCTGCGGGTCGCGTCGGGCTACTCGTTGCAGTACGGGGCATCGCACCCGGCTGCCCTGGTTGCCGCGGCCGCCGACCATGACATGGACACGCTTGCCCTGACCGACCGCGACGGGCTGTACGGAGCGATCCGGTTCGCCAAGGCCTGCCTCGCGGCGGGGATCGCGCCGGTGATCGGGGTCGACCTGGCGTTCGACCCATCGACCGCGGTCCCGACCAGCCAGGAGCGGGGATCGGGCCGTACGCCGGTGCGTGGCGGGGCCTTGCGTGACCCGCGCCGACCCCGGGCGGTGCTGCTGGCCAGGTCGAGACAGGGTTGGGCGGCGCTGTGCCGGTTGGTGTCGGAGGTGCATCTGACCGGCGAGCGGGGCACAGCCGTCGCCACCCTCGACCAGGTCAGCCGCCATGCCGCCACCGGCGAGCTGTCAGTGCTGCTGGGATACGACTCCGAGCTGGGCTTGGCGGTGGCGAACGGTCGCCGCGACCTGGCTGAGGCAGAGCTGGCCCGGTGGGGGCAGGCGCTGCCGGACGGTCGGCTCGTCGTCGCGCCCACCTGCCACGACGTGGCTGGTACGGGGATGGCCTCCGAGGCGCAGGCCGCCCGCATGGTGGCGCTCGCTGACGCCCATGGGTTGCCCGCGGTGTTGACCAACTCCGTACGGATGGCGGGCCGGCTCCAGGCGATGACGACTGACGTGCTTGATGCCGCCCGTCGGCTGGTGCCGCTCGACCTGCGCAACGTCGACCGGCGCAACGCCGAGGGTCACCTCAAGCCCGGCAAGGCGATGCTCGAGGTGGCCGAGCGGGTGGCGCAGCGGGCAGGTCGGGGCGTCGGCGGTGCGGAACGGCTGTTGGGTGAGACCCGTCGGCTCGCTCAGGCGTGCACCCTCGACCCACGTACTGACATCGGGTTGGGCGAGATCCACCTGCCGGAGTTCTCGGTGCTGGGCGTCGGCGACACCCCCGTCGAGGCGATGCGGGCGCTCCGGGAACGCTGCGAGACAGGAGTGTCGCGGCGCTACGGCGTGCTCACCGACGAGGTCGCTCAGCGGCTCGACGCCGAGCTGGATGTGATCGGCCGGCTGGGCTTCGCGTCGTACTTCCTCACGGTGTCAGACGTTGTGGGCCTGGTCGCCGACCTTGGCATCCGGTGCGCCGCGCGTGGTTCAGGGGCGGGCAGCCTGGTCAACTACCTGCTGAACATCTCCGGCGTCGACCCGATCCGCTACGGGCTGATCATGGAGCGGTTCCTGTCGCCGCTACGCCAAGCGCTGCCCGACATCGACCTCGACGTGGAGTCGGCGCGTCGCACGGAGGTGTACGACACGATCCTCGACAGGTTCGGTGGGGAACGGGTCGCCTGCGTCGCGATGCTGGAGACCTACCGGGTGCGCCACGCCGTCCGCGACGTCGGTGCGGCACTGTCGATGCCGCCCGGCGAGGTCGACGCGATCGCCAAGGCGTTCCCTCACATCCGGGCCCGAGACGCCCGGGCCGCACTGCGCGACCTGCCCGAGCTGCGGGCCGCGGGCCTGGGGGAGCAGCGGCTGACCACCCTGTTCGAGCTGGTCGAGTCGCTCGACGGGCTGCCGCGCCATATTGCGTTGCACCCGTGCGGAGTGCTGCTGTCCGACGCGACGCTGCTCGACCGTACGCCGATCGAGGCGAGCTTCGGCGGCTACCCGATGAGCCAGTTCGACAAGGACGACGTCGAAGACATCGGGCTGCTCAAGCTCGATGTGCTGGGCATCCGGATGCAGTCGGCGATGGCCCATGCGGTGAGCGAGATCGAACGTACGGAAGGGATCCGGGTCGACATCGACGCCCTCGCCCCGTTTGACGACCCGGCGACGTACGACCTGATCGACCGCGCCCAGACCCTCGGCTGCTTCCAGATCGAGTCCCCTGGCCAGCGCGAGCTGGTCGGCAAGTTCGCGCCGCAGGACTTCTCCGACATCGTGATCGACATCTCCCTGTTCCGGCCCGGTCCGGTGAAGTCCGACATGGTCACCCCGTTCCTGATGGCGCGGCAGGGCTGGCGCGAGCCGGTGTATCCCCACCCCGACCTGGTCGCAGCGCTTGAGGAGACCTGCGGGGTAGTGGTGTTCCACGAGCAGGTGATCAAGATCATCGCCGCGGTGACCGGCTGCACCCTCGCTGAGGGTGACGAGGCGCGGCGGGCGCTCGGCGACCGGGCCGGTCAGCTCGACGTGAAGCAGTGGCTGGTGCCCGCGGCCCTCGCCCGCGGCTACACCACTGCCCTGGTCGAACAGGTCTGGGCCGTGCTGGAAGGGTTCGCCTCGTTCGGCTTCTGCAAGGCCCACGCCGCCGCGTTCGCCCTGCCCACCTACCAGTCGGCATGGCTGAAGACCCACTGGACCGCCCACTTCCTCGCCGGCATCCTCACCCACGACCCCGGCATGTACCCCAAGCGGCTGCTGCTCCAGGAAGCCAGGCTGTGGGGCATCCCGATCCTGGGCCTCGACGTGAACAAGAGCGATGACGTCTACCGGGTGGAGGTGCTGGAAAGTGGCACCAGCGAAGCGAGTAAGCCATCAATCCGGCTGGCGTTGACCGATGTGTCCGGGATCAGCGAGGCCGAGGTAGCTCGGATCGTGACGGGTCGGCCGTACAGCTCGTTGTCTGACTTCTGGAACCGGGCCCAGGTGTCGCTGCCGGTGGCCGAGCGGCTGGTGCTGGCGGGTGCTTTGGATGGGGTGTACGGGATCGGCCGGGCCCGACCGGTAGCGCAGCGGTCGAGCCTGACCAGGCGTGACCTGCTGTTGTCACTGGCCGACTTGGCGCGGCTCGATCGGGCGCACACGCGGGCGTTGCGGGCGCGTGGCGTCCGGGATGCGCGCAAGCCGAAGCCGGCGCGCGACGCTGATCCGCGCGAGCTGGCCAGGCTGCAGTCGCAGGCGACGCCGAGCGCAGGGCTGCCGGAGATCCAGCTGCCCCTGGACCTGGGGGAGTCAGACGATGACCTGGCTCCGTCGGGGCTGCCGGAGATGACCGACGCGGAGCGGCTGGAGGCTGAACTGGGGATCCTCGGGCTCGACGCCTCCACGCATGTGGTTGACCGGCACCGGCGGCTCTTCTCCGCACTGGGGATCACCCCTGCGTCGCAGCTGCTCGACCGGCGCAATGGCAGTGAGCTGTTGGTGGCGGGGGTGAAGGTGGCGACGCAGACGCCAGCCGTCCGGTCGGGACGGCGGGTGATCTTCCTCACCCTCGACGACACCACCGGATTGGCTGACGCGACCTTCTTCGAGGATGTCCAGGGCCCGTACGCGGCGACGGTGTTCGGCTCCTGGATGCTCGTCGTGCGGGGGATCCTGAAGCGGGTCGGCCCTCGGGGACGGTCGCTGCGGGCGACGGCTGCCTGGGACCTCGGGGTGCTGCAGAACGCCTGGGACGCGGTCATCGACGAGACCGGCGACGAGGAACAGGCGCTCGTGGCCGTGCAGCGCCTGATGGACGCCGTGCCTGAGGGGTACTCGCTGGTGGGAGAGCTGGTCGAGGGATCTGGTCCGACCAGCACTGGTGACGGGGAGCTCGACCGGCACAGCACCGCTGGCGGGATGGGTCGCCGCCGGGTGCTCGTCCATGCCAGCGGGTTCCAGCAGTCCCCGTACGCCGATGTGAAGCCTGCCGGAGCAGTCGGACCACCCGCCAGCCTGTCGCCGGACGCCCCGCGCAAGCTGTGGCACTCCAGCCCGCACAGCTCGGGTCGGTGAGCGCCGAAATGCCACTGATCATGCATGTCGACATGGACTCGTTCTACGCCTCGGTGGAACTGCGGCGACGGCCCGACCTGCGGGGCAGGCCGATGTTCGTCTGTGGTGCCACCAGGGGGGTCGTGCTGTCGGCATCGTACGAGGCCAGGGCGTACGGGGTGAAGAGCGGCATGCCCACCACCACTGCGCGTCGGCTCTGCCCGCAGGCTGTCGTCGTCCCGCCGGACTTCGACGCCTACGCGGCCACGTCACGGGGAGTGTTTGAGATCTTCGAGACGGTGTCGGCTGGCGTCGAGTCGGCGTCGATCGACGAGGCGTTCTGTGACATCTCGGGAGCCATCCGGATGTTCGGGTCACCCGCTCAGGTGGGGGAGCACGTCAAGTCGCTGGTCGCCGACGAGCAGGGCATCACCTGCACCGTCGGCGTCGCGGGGTCGAAGTTCGTGGCGAAGCTCGCCTCCTCCCAGTCGAAGCCCGACGGCCTGCGCGTGGTTGGTGACGACGACATCGTCGCGTTCCTGCACCCCCTCCCGGTGGAGGCGATGTGGGGGGTGGGGGAGTCGACTGCTGGCAAGTTGCACCGGCTCGGGATCCGTACGGTCGCCGACCTCGCCCACGTCCCCAGGGCGACCCTGCAGCGGGCGTTCGGCAACCACGCCGGCACGACGCTGGCCGACCTCGCCTGGGGCCGCGACTCACGGCCCATCGTGGTGACCGAACGGGAACGCAGCGTCGGGTCGTCCGAGACGTTCGGCCGCGACACCGACGACCCGGCCCAGGTCAGGGTCGAGCTGCTGCGCATGGCCAGCCGCACGGCATCCCGGATGCGGGCAGCCGGAGTGATGGGTCGTACGGTCGTGCTCGGCCTGAGATTGAGCGACTTCACCGACCTGACCAGGTCGGTCACCCTCTCGACCCCCACCGACGTGACCGGTGAGATCCATGCCGCAGCTGTGCGGCTGTTCGATGCGTTGGCGCTGCAGCGGGCGAGGGTGCGCAAGGTGGGGGTACGGGTGGAAGGTCTGGTGGATCGTGACTCCGCCTAACAGCAGCTCACCCTGGACGCTCCGGACAAGGGTTGGCGTGAGGCGGAGCAGGCGGCGGACGCGGCGATCCGGCGGTACGGTCCGGCCGCTGTGCAGCGGGCGGCGCTGACTACCCGGAAGTAGGGATCCAGATCCGCATCGCCCGACCCCTGTTCTGTGCAACCGCTGGCGCCTAGACTGGCGACCTCAGCAGCCCCCAAGGAGGTGGAATGGCCCTCTCAGAGAAGGAGCAGCAGCTCCTCGCGCAGATGGAGGCCGCCCTCGCTGCCGACGACCCCAAGTTAGCCAACACTCTGCGTGGCGGCGCGACTCGTTCCCTGCACAAGCGGGGAGTCACCGTCGCGATCGTCGGTCTCCTCGCCGGGGTGGCGTTGCTGATCGCGGGCATGAGCTCGCACTGGGCCGTCAGCGTCGCAGGTTTCGTCGTGATGCTCGCGTCCACTGCCCTGGCCCTTCGGTCCTGGCGCCTCGTTCCCGCGCCTTCGGAGGCCAGTGGGCCGGCCGACTCCGACCTTGACTTCCTCCGTGGTCTCGACGAGAAGCGTCGCCGCCCTCAGGATGACGGTCCCCTCTGACCGACCCGACCTCTCCGCCGGGGTCGTACGGGGCGGAGTTCGCTGCTGTCTACGACGCCCATTGGGGTGATTTCGCCCGTGCCGTGACGCCGTTGGTGGTGGCCCAGATCCGTCGGCGCAAGCCAGGGGTCGAGCTGCACGTCCTCGACCTGGGCTGCGGTACGGGCATCACCGCCGCCCACCTTGAACGAGCGGGCTGCGTGGTCACTGGTGTCGACTCGTCGGCAGCGATGCTGGCGGTTGCGCGCCACCGTGTGAGCGCGGGGACCACCCTGGTCCGGACGAGCATCGACCAGCCGCCGACGGGCCCGTACGACGTCGTCCTCTGTGTCTTCGACACGCTCAACCACCTGACGGGACCTGACGACCTGCGGGACGTGCTCGCAGCTGCGGCCGCGGTCAGCCGACCAGGCGCGACCCTGCTGTTCGACCTGGTCACCGCGACCGCGATGCGCACCTGGGACGGCGCCGCCACCCTTCCGGGCGAACTGTTGCTCACGGTCACCGGACGCTGCGACCCCGACGGCCGCTGGGTGGAGGTGACGGTCGGTGGCAACCACCCTGATGGCACTCCATGGAGCGACGTGCAACGCGAGGTGTCGTACGACCTCACCGCCGTCGAAGGGATCCTTGTCGACACCGGCTGGGGGCAGGTCCGCTGGACGAGCTACGCCGACCTCACCGCCACGATCGCCACGCCGGACGTCGAGCGCCGGGTGGTCGGGGAGTGTTACCGGTCACTTCCCTGACGCGGGCCGCCGGATGGCGGCGTCATCGGAGGGTGCTCCGGCAGTGGCCGCGGCTGGCGCCGACGGTGCGCGACGGACCTTGGTGCTCAGCGCAGCGGAGGTGCCCTGCGCTCTGCCTACCAATCCGAGCCACAGCGACATCGGCCTGACCTTTGCCAGCAGTCGCCCGTCCCAGCCCACAGACCCTTCAAGGGCAGTCACGAGGGCTGACACATCCTTGCCGAGGTCCGGGGACTCGACGAGTTTCGGCGCGTAGCGGGACCGTTCGACGGCGACCACCAGCCGTTTCAGGGGCTCCCGGGCGCCGTCGCCGACCACCGGTGCCACCTGTCCGGCGATCTGCCGTGCCGTCCCTGATGGCCATACCCGGCCGATGTCGACCCAGGTGTCGCGCAGCTCTGCCCACGCGCCCGCCACGGTGGCGTGCGGGTCGTCAGCGACGCCAGCGATCCGACGCGAGCGGATCCTTCGCCGCAGAAGCCACGGAGCCAGGGCCAGGGCCACGACCACCAGACCGATACCGAGCCCACGGGCGACTCCGCCCGCCAGCTCCCAGTTCGCCGTCCCCGGGTCGACCGGAGCCTCGGTCTCCGGCGCGGTGGTCGGGGTCGGCTCCTGGGACACCTCGAGCGATGGCTCCGGCTCTGATGACTGCGTCGGGGTCGGCTGGTTGGGTGCCAGCACGGTCCATGGCGGCGGTACGGCCACGCTGGGGGTTGGCTCGAACCTGACCCAGCCGAGGCCTTCGAAGTACAGCTCGGGCCAGGCGTGCATGTCGTGGGTGTTGACGGTCCACGTGTCCCCCTGGCGGGCACCTGGCAGGAACCCGATCGCCACGCGAGACGGGATCCCGGCAATGCGTGCCATCAGTGCCATGGACCCGGCGAACTGCACGCAATAGCCGGTCTTGGTCTGCAGCAGGAAGGTCTCGATCGCCTTGTAGTTCGTCACCCCGCTCGCCCCCTGGACGGAGTACGAGAAACTGCGCAGGTAGGCCTGGATGGCCGCCGCCTTGAGGGCAGGAGTGGCCTGGTCCTGGGTGAGGGATGTCGTCAGCGCGACAATCGACTGGGGCACGTCGCCGGGCACCTCAGCGGTCACGGTGTCTGAGGGAGTGCCCGAGCGGGCAGCAGACAGCACCGTTCCATCGGGCTCGATGTCCCAGCTCTGCACGGTGTACGAGAGGTTCTGGGTGGCAGCCTGACGGTTCTGGCCCGTCGCGATGATCATCAGCGAGGAGGGGTCGTAGCTCCACTCACCCTTCGCGTTCTGAGCCCGAGGGGCGTACGGGACCGGCAGGTACATGGCTCGGAAGTCCCCGATGGAGACATTGGTGATCCGCTGCTGCGTCGCTGGCGGGGCGGCCGCGACACCGGGTACCGGGCCGAGCGCACCCTGCTTCAGGGAGACCCGGCTCTGCACCCACCCGTCGGGCGTGATCGCTGGCAGGGTGGTCAGCCGAAGGTAGGTGCCGGTCTCCTTGTCGGTCGTGTACGTCAGCACGGGACGGTTCTCCGGCTGCTGCAGGTTGCGTCGCAGGTCCAGCTGCGGGTCGGCCATCTCGACCGGACCCGAGCCACCCGGGCGGAACGACTCGAAGAAGCTCACCGTCAGGGTGGGCAGCGCCAGCCCCACGATGATGCTGAGTACGACAGCAGGGATCGCGACGAGCGCGCCGAGCCGCCAAATGCCGTTCGAGCGACGAAGCCCTCCCTGAGAGCCGATCTCGGAGGTGACGTTGCGGGTCCACGTACGTTCGGCGTTCAGCCCGTCAGCGAACAGGATGGCCAGGTAGCCCACGGCGATCAGGACGAACGGCCCCCAGCCGATGTCCGTGCGCAGCGCGATCGCCGGCACGGCGAACAGCGTCAGTAGGGGAGCCAACGACAGCGCCGGACGTTCGAGCGCATCGGCCAGGATGCCGGCGATCAGCGCCATCGCCGCCACGGCTGCGCCCAGGATGATCCGAACGCCTGCGTCAGGCTCCATCGGCGCCGCCGACGTACGGATGTGGTCGATGCCCGAGGCCACCAGGGGCCCCAGCCGGCGCCACCACGAGAGCTTCTGGTCGCCAGGGCCGACTGAGTACGCCACGAGGACCACGATCATGACCAGGATCTGGACGAGGGTGACCAGAGCCTTGTTGAACCGGAGGCGGTCACCGACGATCGCCACCATGGCGGCGAGCACCATGAGAAACCCGCCAGCCACCAGGAACCCGTCATCGGTGGTCAGGGGCCGCAGGGTCAGCCCGGCCAGCAGGCCAGCGACGGTCACCGCGATCCACATCCGGTCTGTCGGCCGCATCAGACGAACTCTCCCATCCGGTCGAGCTGCGACCAGGCCTCCAGCAAGTCGGTTCCCTTGGGCACCTCGAGCACCCGCCAGCGGTGGTCGCGGAGCATGGCCATGGCGACCTGGTGGTCGTCGTACTGCTCTGGAGTCGACCGTTCACTGCGCGCGGTGAACGAGTCGGCGTCGATGACCAACGCGAAGCAGCGCGCCCGGTTGCGCTGCGTCGCCAGGAGCAGCTCGGCGTCGCCCGAGCTCAGCCGGCCGGTGACGGCGACCATCAGCTGCCCGCGTTGGGTCATGGTGGCAGCCTCGACAGCCCGCGCCAGCGTCGTCCGGCTGGTGAGCCCCACCTCGGTCATCTGGTCGATGATCTGCTGGCGGGTCGCGGAGGTCTGGACCGAGCGTTCCTGGCTGACCATCGAGCCGTCCGAGTCGAACAGGTCCACCCGGAACCCAGAGTCGAGGAAGTGCAGTGCGATGGACGTTGCGGCCGAGACGGCCCACTCGAACGAGCTGGTCCGGCCCTCGCCAGCATGGGCGACGGCCCGTGAGTCCAGCAGCACCGAGGCAGCGGGATCCCACGCCTGCTCCTCGCGACGCACCATGAGCTCGTCGCGTCGGGCGGTCGAGCGCCAGTGGATCCGTCGGACATCATCGCCTGCCCGATACTCCCGCACCAGCACGTCGTCGGTGCCGACCACACCCACCTTCTGGGGCGTCGACTCGCCCGACATACCTGCGCCGGAGGCGTTCCGCATGCCGGGCAGAGGTACGACCAGCGGAGTGACCATCACGTCGCTCGTGGCGGTGAAGCGGCGGTCCAGCTTCACCAGGCTGAACGGGTCGGTCGCCCGCACGGTGAGCGGACCGGTGGCAAACCGCCCACGCTGGGCACCGATCATCGGGTAGCTGATCTCGCGGCGCCACTCGCCGGCGAACCGGTGCACGGTGAACCGGGGGCGCCTGCCGAGACCACGCGGAACGTCGTCCTCGAACCGCAGCAGGCCGGTCGGCAACGTGCCCAGCTTCGACACGACCAGCTCGCCCACCATCCGGTCGCCCACGACGACCTCAGGAGGGGAGACCCGCCGCTCGCACGACAGCCGGAGCCGCGCCCGGGCGACCACCAGCAGGGCCACGAGCGGCACCATCACGAGAAAGAGCCCGAACCAGAGCACGTCACGCTGCCCGAAGATCATGGAGAGCACGACGGTGAGCCCTCCGAGCAGCACAAAGGCCTTGCCTCGGAAGGTGAGCAGCGGCCACGGGTTGCGACGCAACTGCGGACTACTTCTTGTCGGGGACGGGGACGGATCTGACGACCTTCGCGACAATCTCGGGTACGGGTCGACGCGCCAACTGGGCCTCGGTTGACGGCAGCACCCGGTGGGACAAGACGGCCCCCGCCAGCGACGAGACGTCATCGGGGAGCACGTACTCCCGGCCCGACAAGGCTGCCTGCGCGCGTGCCGCCCGGAGCAGGTGGAGGCTTGACCGCGGAGATGCGCCCAGGCGAAGGTCTCGGTTCGACCGGGTCGCGCTGACGATGTCGACGAGGTACTGCTTGACCGCGGGAGCGACGTACACGTCCCGAACGGCCACGATCAGCCGCCGAACGGTCTCAGCATCGGTCACTGGCGTGAGCCGGCTCAGCGCGTCGGCGCCGCCGTGGGTGGTGAGCATGTCGAGCTCGGAAGCAGTGGTGGGGTAGCCCATCTCGATCCGCGCCATGAACCGGTCCCGCTGGGCCTCCGGCAGCGGGTAGGTGCCCTCCATCTCGATGGGGTTCTGCGTCGCGATCACCATGAACGGCGACTCGAGCAGGTGGGTGGAACCGTCAACGCTGACCTGATGCTCCTCCATCGACTCCAGCAGTGCCGACTGCGTCTTGGGGGAGGCGCGGTTGATCTCATCGCCGACGACGATGTTGGCGAAGATGCCGCCCGGCTTGAACTCGAACTCCTGGGTGCGCTGGTTGTAGACCGACACACCGGTCAGGTCGGATGGCAGCAGGTCCGGGGTGAACTGGATGCGCCGCACCGTGCAGTCGATGGAGCGGCCCAGTGCCTTGGCGAGCATCGTCTTGCCGACGCCCGGCACGTCCTCGAGCAGCAGGTGGCCCTGTGCCAGCAGGACGACCATCGCCACGTCGATCGAGCCACGTTTGCCCTCGATCACCGACTCGATCGCTGTGCGGACCTTGCCCATGACGTCAAGCACGTCAGCGAGCGTCGCGTCGTCTGCCACCTGTCCTCCTCATCCCCATGCCGCCCCAGAGGCAAGCCCGTGCCCACCCTACGTGAGGCCACCGAAGCCCCGGGAGTGTCCGAGACAGCGAAACACGCCCCACAGAGGGTGCAAGTGGGTCGAAGTGGAGTATGGTGGGGCCAAGTGGAGCAAGATGGCGCTTCAGTGGGGTGAGGGAGGGGGTCCCGACGATGTTGGTGGGGACGTTCAACCCGAAGCTCGACGAGAAGGGTCGGCTCGCTCTGCCGGCGAAGTTCCGGGAGGAGTTCGCGGAGGGTCTCGTGGTGACACGCGGGCAGGAAGGCTGCCTGTACGTCTACACCGAGGCTGCCTTCCGCAAGCTGCTCGAACCGATCAACGACGCCTCGCCCACGGTGGCCAGGGTGCGCAAATACCAGCGCTTCCTGTACGCGTGGGCGCAGGAGGAGGTGCCCGACCGCCAGGGTCGGTTCACCGTCTCGGCCAGGCTCCGCGACTATGCGGGGATTGACCGGGACATCGTCGTGGTCGGGACGGGCAACCGGCTCGAGGTCTGGGACCCCGTTGCCTATGACAAGGCGATGGAGGACTCGGACGAGGAGTTCCGGGACTTCGACGGCGAGATCGTGCCTCACGGATGACGTGGGGTTCGGGTCGGGCGGACCGTACGGTCCGGCTCCAACCCGGCGGCTGTCTGCCGGCGCACCTTCCCCGGTGCCGGGCGACATCGCTGGCGGGTCGGAACCGGACCGTACGGCGTAGTGGTGGCAGGGTTCAGGTGACGGGTCGAGAGGGACAGCGCATGACAGGAACGACCGACGCCACGTCGGCTCCCGTGCATGTCCCAGTGATGCTCCCGCGGATTGTCGAGCTGCTCGCCCCAGCCCTGGACGCTCCCGGTGCTGTCTATGTCGACTGCACGCTTGGCCTGGGTGGTCATGCCGAGGCGATGCTGACGGCCTGTCCGCAGGCGCGCCTGGTGGGGATCGACCGCGACAGCGAGGCGCTGGCCTCCTCACGCGAGCGGCTGGCTCCCTTTGGTGACCGGGTCACCCTCGTCCAGGCCATCTACCACGAGCTGGCCGACGTCCTGGCGGACCTCGGCCTGCGCCGGGTGCAGGCCGTCCTGATGGACCTTGGCCTCTCCAGTCTCCAGATCGACCGTACAGAGCGGGGCTTCGCCTACCGTACGGACGCTCCGCTCGACATGCGGATGAACAGCGCCGACCCGCTGACCGCCGCCGACGTGCTCAACACCTACGACGCCCCCGCCCTGGCGCGGATCCTGCGCCGGTACGGGGAGGAGCGCTTCGCGGACCGGATTGCCCGCGCCATCGTGGCTGGTCGGCCGTACGACTCCTCCGCTCATCTGGTCGAAACCGTTGCCGCAGCCATTCCCGCCGCGGTCCGGCATACCGGCGGCCACCCGGCGAAGCGGACGTTCCAGGCGCTTCGGATCGAGGTGAACGGTGAGCTCGACTCGCTGGCCGAGGCGCTCCCAGCGGCAGTGGGCTCCTTGGCGATCGGCGGTCGGATCGCCGTGCTCGCCTACCACTCGCTCGAGGACCGGCTCGCGAAGCAGACCTTTGCGAAGGGTGCGAGTGACCGGGCCCCGCACGGTCTGGCCGTCGTCCCTGCGGGCTACGGACCCGAGCTTCGGATCTTGACCCACGGTGCCGAGCGACCCACCCCTGACGAGGTGGAGACCAACCCCAGGGCGGCATCTGCACGGTTGCGCGCCGCAGTCCGGATCGAGGAGGCAGCATGAGCGCGCTCGCACAGGACCGGCAGCCCCGCAGCAGCCGCCGCGCATCGCTGACCACGGTGCCGTCGGGTCCGGCCGTGCTCGGCCGCACGCCGTTCCTGGTGATCCTCGCGACGTTCCTGGTCGCTGGCATGGTCGGCGTGCTCCTGCTCAACACGACTCTCCAGTCTCGTGCCTTCGAGGTGCGCAAGCTGCAGCGGCAGGCCAATGAGGTCTCCTACCTGCGGGCGGACCTTGAGTCGAAGGCTCGCCATCTCGCCACCAACGAGGAACTCGCGCGTCGCGCTACGGAGATCGGCATGGTGCCGAACCCGTACCCTGTCTATGTCGTTCTTCCGTCGGGTGAGGTTCGGGGGGTCCCGAAGCCGGTGCAGGGCAACGAGATGCCACTGGTCAACTACAAGAGCCCTGCGGAGGTCGCCGCAGCGCGGCAGGCAGCCGTCTCGCCCGCTCCCGTACCCGAGCCGGTCGCTCCAGCCGAGCCGGGCGACGGTGTTGCGGCCGCCCAGGGGCCACAGTGACCGGCGAGCGGCGGCCCACGCCGACCCGTACGGCTGCTGGCCGCTCCGGCCAGCGCACCGCCACGGCGACCTCGCGACCCAGGCCACGCTCGGGCGCCTCCACCCGCGGGAGTCAGCGCACACCCGTCGCGCCACGCCGTCGGCGGCCGCCGATGCGCCTGCCGATGGGCCGACCGGCGCTGCGGATCCAGGTCGCCATGATCATCCTCGGCATGCTCGGCTCGCTGCTGGTCGTCCGGGCGGTCGTGGTGCAGGGCATCGACGGCACGGCGTACGCGGCGCAGGCCGCTCGGCAGATGTCGGTGACCCGCACGATCGTCGCGTCGCGCGGCACGATCAGCGACCGGTACGGGCAGTCGCTGGCGGTCAGCGAACCGGCCGTCAACATCATCGCCGACCCCTCGCAGATCGCCACCAACGGCAAGCTCGAGCGCTCCATGAAGCAGAAGGACAAGGAGAAGGCAGCGGCTGGCCCCGCGGTCATCTCGGGCATCCTCGCCAAGTACCTGGGTGGGGACCCGTCCCTCTACGTCGAGTCGCTCACGCGGAACACCAAGTACTCCATCGTCGCCAAGCAGGTGCCGCGCTACACCTACCTGAAGATCACCCAGGACCTCTCTGAGGCGGGGTACGTCGGGATCTACTCGGAGTCGAACCCCATCCGTACCTACCCGAACTCCTCGTTGGCCAGCAACGTGATCGGCTTCGTCAACTCCGAGGGCGAAGGCGCGGGCGGACTGGAGTACCTGTTCAATACCCAGCTCTCCGGGATCGACGGTTCGGAGGCTTACCAGACCTCGCCCAACGGCAAGATCCCTACCGGCCAGAACGTGCTCGTGCCCGCGCAGAACGGCGTCGACTACACCCTCACGATCGACGCTGGGCTGCAGTACCAGGTGGAGCGCCGGCTGCAGGAGGCCGTCGACGCAGCGAAGGCGTCCTCGGGCATCGTGATCGTGTCGAACGTCAACACCGGCGAGCTGCTCGCGCTGGCGAACTACCCCACGTTCAACGCCAACTCGCCCGGTACTGCCATCCCCGGCGACTTGGGCAATCGTGCGGCGACCGACCCGTACGAGCCCGGCTCGGTGCAGAAGGTGCTCACCATGGCTGCGCTGCTCGACCAGGGCGTGATCACCCCGGACACCAAGGTGAAGGTGCCGAGCTTCATTCTCAGCGGCGGCCGGCCGATCAACGACGCCTTCAGCCACAAGGACATCCAGCTCACCGCGCGCGTGGTGGTCGCGAACTCCTCCAACATCGGCACCGTGATGCTGGCCCGCCAGATGGACAAGCGGATCCTCGTCGAGTACCTCGCCAAGTTCGGTCTCGGCAAGAAGACCGGCATGGGCTGGCAGGGTGAGTCGGCTGGCGGCATCCCCGGCGCTGACATCGCTGACCACACCCGCGACCAGATCGCCTTCGGCCAGGGCCTCTCGGTCACCGCCCTCCAGGAAGCTGCCGCGGTGGCAGCGGTCACCAACGGGGGCGTCTACCGGACCCCGACGATCGTCAAGTCGGCCACCACCACCGACGGCAAGGCCATGCCGGTGCCCGAGGGTGAGGAGCGTCGGGTGATCTCGCCGGAGGCGTCCGCGCAGGTGCTCGACATGATGGAGTCCGTCGTCGCGAGCAAGGTGGGCAAGAACCGGTTCCCGATCGAGGGCTACCGGATGGCCGCGAAGTCGGGTGCGGCCGAGCGGGTCGATCCCGCCTGCAAGTGCTACAACGGCTACGTCGCCTCGTTCGTCGGGGTGGCTCCGGTCGAGTCGCCGGAGATCCTCGTCTACGTGGTCATCGACCGCCCGACCGCTGGCCAGATCCAGGGCAGCCAGATCGCCGCGCCGGTGGTCAAGGACGTCATGAAGCTCGCTCTTCCGCGCTACGGCGTCGCCCCCTCGACAGA
>Ga0116180_1000524_pt1 | contig 36004 bp, 27 predicted proteins | sample AD_UKC073_MetaG_FD_89804 | JGI IMG/M metagenome (GOLD analysis project Ga0116180, IMG submission 89804) | Active sludge microbial communities of municipal wastewater-treating anaerobic digesters from USA - AD_UKC073_MetaG | ecosystem: Engineered > Bioreactor > Anaerobic > Digestate | place: USA... | reverse complement strand
TTGAGCGTCTCGCGCGGCATGCGCCCGCCGGTGTTGGCGAAGTAGCGCAGGTGCGCGTCGATCTCGGCCGGCCAGTCGATCTGGGTGAGCTGGATGTACAGCGGCGGCACCGCCGTCAGGCCGGTCACGCGCTCGCGCACCATCGCCTTGATGACGTCGCGCGGCATCAGGTAGTTCAGCAGCACCACGCGGGCGCCGGCATGGAAGGCGGTGGTCAGCTGGCTGAAGCCGGCGTCGAAGCTCAGCGGCAGCGCGGCCAGCAGGTTGTCGCCCGGATGGTTGCCCAGGTAGCTGGCCACGCTCTTGGCGCCGGCCACCATGTTGCGGTGGCTCAGCACCACGCCCTTGGGCCGGCCGGTGCTGCCACTGGTGTAGAGGATGGCGCAGGTGTCGGTGTCGATGATGCGGTGACAGTCCACGGGGGCCGAATCCAGCACGCCGGCCCAGGCATGCAGCACCACGCCGGGCGGCATCGCCAAGGTCGGTTTGGCGCCTGCGGTGACCACGACATGGCGCAGATCCGGAAGTTGCGCCAGTAGCGGACCAAGCAGCAGCAGGCGGTCAGGCGAGGTGATCAGCACGCGGACGTTGCAGTCCTGGGCGATGTAGAGCACTTGTTCAGACTTGAGCAGTGGATTCATCGGCACCATCACGCCGCCCGCAGCCGGGGCACCGAAGCTGGCGACCACGGTTTCCATGCGCTTTTCCAGCCAGATCCCGACCCGGTCGCCACGGGCTAGCCCCATGCCGCGCAAGCCGCTGGCGATGCGCAATACCTGATACTGCAGCTCGCCATAGGCCAACGTCTCAGCCCCAGCGCCAAGCGCTGGGGCTGAACCATCCCTGGCGGCAGCCACAGCAAGCAGGTCGTGGATCAGGTGGGCGTCAGGCATTGCGGGGTTCGCGAGAGGAAGAAGCGGGACCGGCTCACTGTACAACGCGTGCCGAACGCTGCCCCGGCACGCGATCGTGACTAACTGCCGGGCTGAGCGGTGTTGCATCGGCCAGACATCCGACGGGGTCGTTCGCAGCCCATCCCCTTTGGCATACTCGGCATCTCTATGCAGACCGCCCCCGCCCCTCTGACGCTGTGTGAAATCCCGGGCTTCGAACGCGACCTGCACGGCAAGCCGCGCATCGGCCTTGACGACGCCAGCTTGTTTGCCTACGCTCAGCTGCTGCGGCAGACCGAGCACCTGATCCTCGACATGTTCGGCCGCGGCCTGCTGTCGGGCACCACCCACACCTGTCTGGGGCAGGAGCTGTGCCAAATGGCCGTGGTGCGTGCCCTCGGCGATGCCGACGATGTCGTGTTGTCGAACCACCGCAACCACGGCCACTTCCTCACCTATTCTGGCGACTTCGTCGGCCTGGTGGCCGAGATCATGGGCCGCGAGGCGGGAGTGTGCCGGGGCTTTGGCGGCAGCCAGCACATCGCCTACCGTCACTTCCACAGCAACGGGGTGCAGGCCGGGATGACGGCCATCGGCACCGGTCTGGCGCTGGAGCGCAAGCGCCGCGGCAGCCGCGCGGTGGTGGCCACAATGATTGGCGACGGCACGCTCGGCGAAGGCATGCTCTACGAGAGTATGAACTTGGCCTCCATCTGGAAGGCGCCGGTGCTGTTCGTGGTGGAGCACAACGGCATCGCACAGACCACCTCCACGGCTGACACCCTCGGCGGCTCGGTGCAAGGCCGGGGTGAGGCCTTCGGCCTGCGCACCTGGACGCTCGATGACGCGGCACCCGACTTCTGTGCTCGCGTGGCCGACATCGTGGCCAGCCTGCGCGATGGCCAGGGGCCGGGCATGCTGGTCGTCAACACCTGTCGCCTCGGCCCGCACAGCAAGGGCGATGACCTGCGCCCGCCGACAGAGCGCGAGCGCATAGCAGCACGGGACCCTCTGGCAGCCCTGGGGGCGAAGCTGAGCGAGGCGCAGCGGGCCCAGATCCTGGCGCGCACCGAAGCGTTCCTCATGACGGTGGAAGCCAAGGCGCTGGCCTCGCCGCTGTCACGGTTCGCACATGTGCCGCAACATGCCATCCGCAGCGCCCTGCCGGCGCCCGCTGGCTGGACAGCGCAGCCAGCAGGCGCTGCCAACGTGCGCACGGCCATCAACCTGGGACTGCAGGCCCTGCTGACGCATGTGCCGGCCACCATCCTGCTCGGCGAAGACCTGCACGAGCCCTATGGCGGTGCCTTCAAGGTTACGGCCGGCCTCTCCGACGCCTTTGCGGGGCGCGTGATCTCCACCCCAATCAGCGAAGCTGGCATCACGGGCGCAGGCATCGGCCTGGCGATGGCAGGCCAGCGACCGATCGTCGAGATCATGTTCGCCGACTTCATGACGCTGTGCATGGACCAGCTCTACAACCATGCGGTGAAGTTCCCGGGCATGTTTGCGGACTGCACGGTGCCGTTGATCATGCGCACCCCCTGCGGCGGACGACGCGGCTACGGCCCGACCCACAGCCAGAGCGTCGAGAACCTGCTGGTGTCAGTGCCGGGCTTGACGGTGCTCTATGGCAGCCACCGCCACAACGTGGGCCAGTTGCTGGTCGATGCCGCCACGCGCTGGCCCAACCCCACGGTCTTCCTGGAGCACAAGCTGCTTTACAGCGAGGCACAGACGCCAGGCGACTACCAGCCCATTCCGGCAGATCCGGAGGACCTGGGCGCCGAGCTGTTTCCCACCCTGACCTCGGGCAGCGATGCGCCCGACTTGGTGCTGGTCAGCTTCGGCGGCATGCTGCCTGTGGTCGAGCGCGCCGCGCAGCGGCTGCGCCAGGACGAGGAACTGGCCGTGCGCATCGTGGCGCCTGCGCTGCTGGCGCCGCTGCCCCTGGCCTCACTGCTGGCCGAACTGATGCCACACCCGCGCATCGTGCTGGTCGAAGAATCGCACCATGCCTACGGTGTCACTGCCGAACTGGCCGCCAGCCTGGCCGAGGCCGGCTACCGCGGGCAGGTGATGCGCATCGGAACGCCGCCGGCACCGATCGCTGCCGCCCGCAGTCTGGAAGTCGCGCAGCTTCTCGACGAGCAGGCCATCGTCGACAACGTCCTCGATCTTTTCTGATCCGGCGCCCTTCCTGCGCTTGCCGAACCGAAAGCCCCGCGATGGCCGTCCCCGTCCACGTCCCCCGTATCAACAACAACGACGACGAGGTGAAGCTCGTTGAATGGCATGTCGCCATCGGCGCGGCCATCAGCGCCGGCCAGGTGATCGCCTCGGTCGAGACCGACAAGGCGGTGGTCGATGTCGAGGCCCCGTCCGCGGGGTTCCTGCTGGGCTGGCTGGGCGAGGTCGATGCCATGGTCACAGTCGGCAGCGTGCTGGCTTGGCTGGGCAGCACGGCCGACGAGGCCATGCCGCAGCAGGCAGCTGCCAAGGCCGACAACCGCCAAGCCACTGGCACGCCCACGGCCAAGGCGCGGGCCCTCCTGCGTGAACACGGCCTGCAGGCGGCCGACGTGGCCGCCAGCGGCGATCGGCTCAGCGCGCAGGACGTGCTGCAGCACATGGCCAGGCACGGCATGGCGTCGCTCCAGCCCGGGCGCAGTGCCATCGCAACAGCAGTGGCAGCCGCCTTGCCCACGCAGCCAGGCCAGCGCAAGGCGCTGCAGAGCCATGAACGCGGCATGCTGCAGACGGTGACCTGGCAACGCGAGGTGGCCGTGCCCGGCTACGTTGAGCTGGCCTACGACCATGCTGCCTGGGAGCAACGGGCTGCTGCCGTCGGTGCCCAGCACAAGCTGCTGCTGAACCCGCTGCTGCCGATGCTGGCCTGGCGCCTGGTGACGCTGGCGGCAGAGAACCCGAGCATCAATGCCACGCTGGTCGGCGATGAACGCCATGAGTACGGCCAGGTCAACCTCGGCTTCACGGTCCAGGCTGGCGACGTGCTCTATCTGGCGGTGGTGCGTGACGCCGCGGCCCTGGGTGAACTCGGCTTCATCAATGCGTTGATCGACGTACAGCGTCGTGCCGCCGCCCATGCGCTGAAGCCCGCCGAGTTGCAGGGCGCGACAATCGGCTTCTCCAGCATGTCGCGCTGGAAGGTGTCGCGCCACATGCCGATCCTGGCGCCGATGACGGCGGTCATGATTGGCCACACCGTCGATGCCCAGGGCGCTGGCGTGCTAGGTGCCACCTATGACCACCGCGTGATCCACGGCGGTGACATCGCCACCATGTTGCGCAAGCTGGGCAATCCGCCCAAGTCGCCCTGAGCACCAACCCGAAAGAGGCCCTCTTGAATCTCGAGACCGACGCCATCGAAGCAGCCCTCAAGGCCCGGATCGTGGCCATCGCTGACACCCTGGGCGCCGATGCGAGCGACCTGGCACCCGACGAGCTGATCCCCGCCACAGGGCTGATCGACTCCGCTGGCCTGCTCGAGCTCATCGCCTGGTTTGAAGCCACCTACTGCTTCAAGATCCCGGTCGACGAACTCACCATCGACAACCTCGGCACCTTGACGTCGATGGCCGCCTACCTGCGCCGCCGCAAAGGCGTGGCGTGAGTGCTGCCCATCCGATGCGGCACGCACGCCCATCGTCGCCGATAGGGGCTAGCGCCCGGGCGGCGAACGCAAGGCGTGACTAGACGCCACAGCGCGCCTGTTCCACACCACGACGCGCTTCACCCCCTACCCAAGCCCTGAGCCCCGCACATCGGCGCCAGGGTGCACGGCCCTGAAGCCACCGTGATCACCCAGCCATTCTTTCTCGACACGCCTGCCGGCGCATTGTTTGCCGTGCACCACGCACCTGCGGCGGCGGTGCCGCTGCAGGGCCATGTCCTGTGCGTGCTGCCGTTCAACGAAGAGATGAACCGCTGCCGCAGCATGGTCACCCGGCAGGCAGCAGCGTGGGCGGCGATCGGCTTCGGTACCCTGGTGGTCGACCCTCTGGGCACGGGGGACAGTGCCGGTGACTTTGCCGAAGCGCGCTGGTCAGCCTGGCTCGACGGCATCGATGCGGCACATCGCTGGCTGGCGGCCCTGCCCGGCGGCTGCCGCGTGCTGTGGGGCATCCGCCTCGGCGCCATACTGGCAACCGAGTGGCACGCCCGCCATGCAGACGCGGGCACGGCCCTGCTGCTCTGGCAACCCGTGAGCGATGGCAAGACCCATTTGACGCAGTTTCTGCGCGTGCGCATCGCCGCACAGATCGACCGGCCAGATCTCCCCAAGGAAACCACCGCATCCATGCGCGAGGTGCTGGCGGCTGGCACGGCGGTGGAAGTGGCTGGTTACGCCCTGCACCCTGCCCTCACCCAGGCCATCGACAATGCCCGGCTCGACAGCCATCGCCTGGCCGAGGGCACGAACATGCTCTGGCTGGAGAATGCTCCTGTCGACAAGGCCGAACCATCGCCTGGCACGAAGGCGCTGCTGGCGCGCTGGCCCGGGGCCGGTGTGGCATGCGAGGTGCGCACCTTCGATGGCCCGGCCTTCTGGCAAGTGCACGAGCGCGTGTTGGCACCTGAAGCCGTGGCGTGCAGCACCGACTGGCTGCGCACCTGGGCAGCGGAACCTGCCAACGCTGGAGCACACCCTTGAGCGAGCAGGCCCTCACCCTGGACTGCCAGGGCAGCACGATGATCGGCATCCTGCACCGGCCGGCAACGCCAGCCCGGCGTGGCGTGGTGGTGGTCGTGGGCGGCGGCCCGCAGTACCGCGTGGGCGGTCACCGGCAGCTCACGCTGTGGGCGCGCACACTGTGCACCGAAGGCTTCCCGGTGCTGCGCTTCGACTACCGCGGCATGGGTGACGCCCATGGCGAGTTCCAGGGGTTCATGGCCGTGGACGATGACATCCGCTGCGCCGTGGACCGCCTCGTGCAGGAATGCCCGCAACTGGACGAGGTGGTGCTCTGGGGCGAATGCGATGCCGCCTCCGCGATCCTTTTGTATGCCGGTCGGGATTCGAGGGTCAAGGGTGCCGTGCTGCTGAACCCCTGGGTGCGCACCGAGGCACTTCAGGCCAAGGCGGTGCTCAAGCACTACTACCTGCAGCGGCTCATGGAGCCCAGCCTCTGGAAAAAGGTGTTCAGCGGCCAGTTCAATCCCTTCGCGTCGGCGCGTTCCGCCTTCGGGCTGTGGCTGCAGTCCAGGCGTGGTCCGGTCGTGGCGACATCGCCGACAGCAGCCAGGGCGCCAGGTCCCATCGCGCGCGACCTGCCCTTGCCGCAAAGCCTGCTGATCGGCGCCCAACGCTTCAAGGGCCGCGTGCTGCTTGTGATGAGCGGGCGAGACCTCATCGCTCGCGAGTTCGACGACGTGCTGCGCCACTCGCCCGAGTGGCAGCAGGCGCTGACTGATCGGCAGACCCGCCGGCACGATCTGCCCGAGGGCGATCACACCTTCTCGTCAGCACGGCTGCGCGGCCAGGTTGTGGCATGGGGCCTGGACTGGCTGCGCAGCTGGTAGACCCGGAGCCGCACAGCCATGGCAAGACCCCAACTCGAACCCGTGACGGCAGACACCCTGCCCGAGTTCGCACAGTTCCTGCATGACCATCTTGACAGCGGTCGCAGTCCGGCCGAGTGGGCACAAGCCTTTGCCGGCAACGGCTGGCCTGGCGAGCTGCCCAACCACGGCTTCGTGGTGCGCGACCAGGGACGCATCGTGGGCGGCATCGGCGCGCTGTACGCCGAGCGCCTCATCGACGGTCAACCCGCAAAGACCTGCAACATCACCAGTTGGTGCGTGCTCGACGGTTACCGGCAGCAGAGCATGCGCCTGGCCATGGCGGTGGTGTCGCAACAGGGCTGGCACTTCTCCGACTTCTCACCCACCAAGGTGGTCGCCGGCACGCTGCAGTTCCTGAAGTTCAAGCCGCTGGACGACCGCCAAGTGGTGGCGCTGAACCTGCCCTGGCCTGCCATCGGGGGCTTGCGCATCATCACATCCCCCCAGCAGATCGAGCAGGCGCTGAACGGCAGCGCACGGGCCGACTGGCAGCAGCACCTGCGCTACCCGTGGCTGCATCACGTGCTGGTCGGGCAACCGGGCGCCTGGTGCCACGTGATCTACAAGCGCCGGGTCTTCAAAGGTCTGCCCACCGCCACGGTCCTGCATGCCAGCGATCGCACGCAGCTGCGTGCCGGCTGGCGTCGGCTGGCCGGCCATCTGCTGGCGCAGGGGTTCGTCTGCAGCCAGGTGGAGTACCGGTTGCTGCAGGCAACGCCATGGCCATCTGCGGTGCGCACGGGTTTCAACCCCAAGCTGTACCTCAGCAGGGGACTTCGCGACGAGCAGGTGGACTATCTCTACTCCGAAACGATGGCGCTCGACCTGTGACCACGTCAGGACACCTTTCCGGGCACCGAAAGGTGCTGATGATCGCCTACCACTACCCGCCAGTGGCCGGCAGCAGCGGCATTCAGCGCACGCTCAAGTTCTCGGCCTACCTGCGCGACCACGGCTGGGAACCCATCGTGCTGACGGTCGATCCACGCGCCTATGACCGGGTCAGCGACGGTCAGATGGCCGACATCCCCGCCGGGCTGCAGGTGGAGCGGGCCTTCGCGCTGGACACCTCGCGGCATCTGGCCTGGCGCGGACGCTACCTCAGGCCGATGTCGATCCCTGACCGCTGGGTCAGCTGGTGGCCAGCCGGGGTCTGGCGCGGCTGGCAGCTGATCCGGCAGCACCGACCGCAGGCGATGTTCAGCACCTTCCCGATCGCCACCGCGCACATGATCGGGCTGAGCCTGCAGCGCCTGACCGACGTGCCCTGGATCGCCGACTTCCGCGACAACATGACTGACTCGGAGTTCCCGCGCGACCCCATCACCTGGCGCTTCAACCGCTGGCTGGAGGGAGCGGTCGTGCGACGCTGCACGCGGGCGCTCTTCACCACCAGCGGGGCACTGGACATGTATGCCCAGCGCTACCCAGACCTGCCTGCGTCACGCTGGTCGATCATCGAGAACGGCTTCGACGAGGACAACTTCACCGATGCCGAGCGCGACCTGCGACGGCAGCCGCTCGGCCTCCCCGGGCAACTGACGCTGGTACACAGCGGCGTGCTGTACCCGGAAGAGCGCGATCCGCGCCCGTTCTTCGCGGCACTGGCCAAACTGAAGTGCGAGGGCATGGTCAGTGCCGGGACGCTGCGCGTGGTGCTGCGCGCCACCGGAAGCGATGCCCACTACCGACCGATGCTGGAACACAGCGGGATTGCCGATCTGGTCGAACTGGCGCCCCCGGTGAGCTATCGCCAGGCGCTGCAGGAGATGCTGTGTGCCGACGGCCTGCTGCTGTTTCAGGCGGCAATGTGCAACCACCAGATTCCCGCCAAGCTCTACGAGTACCTGCGTGCATCACGGCCCGTCTTCGCGCTGACCGACCCCGCTGGCAACACGGCTCATGCATTGCGCAGTGCCGGTTGCCACGACATCGTGGATCTCGCATCCGAAGCATCGATCGAACAGGGCTTCCGCACCTGGCTGCGCGACTTGCGCGCCGGCCGCGCAAGCCGCGTCAGCCCCCAGCAGGCGGCCATGCACTCCCGGCGTGCCCGCACCGCGGAGTTGGCGTCGCTGCTGGCCAACGTGGCGGCGACGAGGTGAATTGTAGGCGTGGTGCGCTGCCGTCAACCGCCTAGCTTGGCGCTCACGAAGTCGAGCAAGGAGCCGAAGGTCTGGAACACCGAGCCGTCGATCTCATCGTCATCCACCGCGAATCCGAAGATATCCTCGAAAGCGGTGATCACGGCCACCACGCCCATGGAATCGAGCTCCGGCAGCGCGCCCATCAGGGCGGTGTCGCGGTCAAAGTCCGCGGGACGTCCATCCAGGTTGAGGGTGCGGTCGAGCAAAGAGCGGAGATCGTCCGGAAGCGCCATAGCATTGATTCGGTTGTATGCGTCAGATCATAGCCGCTGTGAGCAGTTAGCATCCCACGCGGCCGCAGCAGCGACGGCCCGCACGTGATGCATTTCCTTGTGCCCTTTCGGGCTGCCAGCTAGCCTCATCCCGTCCCTTGTCGCATGCGCTCCGGCACAGCGCCCGACGGACGCCGTCCTGGAACCGGCCATCGCCACTCCTGCAGCTCCACTGCGCATCCTCAACCATGAACATCAGCATCTTCGGTCTCGGCTACGTCGGCGCAGTGTCCCTGGCCTGCCTGTCGCGCGACGGCCACCAGGTGATCGGCGTCGACATTGACGCCAACAAGCTCGAACTGATTGCTGGAGGCAAGACGCCGGTGGTCGAGGAAGGCATGGTCGACCTGATGCAGCAAGTGGCCGCCAGTGGCCGGATGCGCGTCACCACCGACACCGAACAAGCAGTCGCCGACAGCGACCTGTCGCTGGTCTGCGTCGGCACGCCGTCGGCGGCCAACGGCAGCCAGGACCAGAGCGCCGTGCTGCGGTTGGCCGAGAGCATGGGTCGCGCCATCGCCAACAAGACGACGCCGCACGTGGTGGTCTTCCGCTCCACGCTGGTGCCAGGCACGGTGGAAGATGTCCTGCGGCCGATCATCGAGCGCGAGTCCGGCAAGATGGACGGCGAGGGCTTCCACCTCTGCTTCCAGCCCGAGTTCCTGCGCGAGGGATCGTCGATCCGCGACTATGACAAGCCACCCTTCACCGTGGTGGGCGCCAACCACGACCATCCGGTGGCGATGCTGCAGGACCTGTTCGGCCACCTGCCTTGCAAGTTCCTGAAGACCTCGGTGCGTTCGGCCGAGATGATGAAGTACTGCTGCAACAACTTCCATGCGCTGAAGATCACCTTCGCCAACGAGACTGCCCGCCTGTGCGGCGCTCTCGGCGTCGATCCCTTCGAAGTCATGGACCTGGTGTGCCAGGACACCCAGCTCAACATCTCGCGCGCCTACCTCAAGCCCGGTTTCGCGTTCGGCGGCTCATGCCTTCCGAAGGACCTGCGCGCAACCAGTTACCTGGCCAAGACGCGCGACGTCGAACTGCCGATGCTGTCGTCGATCCTGGCATCCAACGAAAAGCACCTCGGCCTGGCCTATGACCAGGTGATCGCCAGCGGCAAGCGCCGCGTCGGCTTCGTCGGCCTGTCGTTCAAGACCGGCACCGATGATCTGCGCGAGAGCCCGCTCGTTACGCTGGCCGAACAGCTCATCGGCAAGGGCATGTCGCTGAGCATCTATGACCCCGAGGTGCACCTCGCACAGTTGCTGGGTGCCAACAAGCGCTACGTCGAAACCCATCTGCCGCACATCGGCCAGCTGCTGCAGGCCGACCTGGCCACCGTCATCGGCGGGGCCGAAGTGCTGGTGGTGGGGTTGACTGAAGCACGTGTCTACGAGGCGCTGGCGGCTCACTGCCGGCCTGACCAATTGGTCATCGACCTGGTGAACCTGCCCAACCGCGCCGACATTCGCGCCCGGATCACCGGCCTGTGCTGGTGATCGAGGGCTGGCTGGCATGCGCGCGGCACCGGTCGAAGCGAGTTGGCCGCGCGTGTGCGTGGTTGGCCCGCTGCCGCCCCCTTCAGGCGGCATGGCCAACCAGTGCGAACAGCTGGTGCGGCTGCTGCGCCAGGAAGGCGTGAGCGCCGAGCTGGTGCGCACCAACACGCCGTACAGCCCTGGGTGGGTCGGACATGTACCCGTGCTGCGGGCGCTGTTCCGCCTGCTGCCCTACCTGTGGAGGTTGTGGCGCGCCTGCGGCCGGGCTCAGGTCGTGCATGTGCTGGCCAACTCGGGCTGGGCTTGGCACCTGTTTGCCGCACCCGCTGTGTGGATGGCCCGGGCCCGCGACCGTGCGGTGATCATCAACTACAGAGGCGGCCTGGCCGACAGCTTCTTTCGTGCGGCGCCGCGCCATGTGCTGGCCACGCTGCGCAGCGCGCAGGTACGGGTGACGCCGTCGAGCTTCCTGTTGCGGGTCTTCGGCCAGCACGGGCTGGACGCGGAGGTGATCCCGAACATCGTCGACCTTTCAAGGTTCGGGCCCGCCGGCCGCGCACCTGACCATGCTCCGCATCTGATCGTCACACGCAACCTGGAGGCGATCTACGACATACCGACCGCGCTGCGCGCGTTTGCCGACATCCGACGCACCTGGCCTGCCGCGCGCCTGACAGTTGCCGGCAGCGGCCCCGAGCTCGCCAAGCTGCAGGCCATGGTGCGAGAACTAGCGCTCGGCGAGGCCGTCCGGTTTGTCGGCCGGATCGAGAACGCCCAAATCCCGGCGCTGTATGCCAGGCCGATTGCATGCTCAACCCCAGCACGGCCGACAACATGCCCATCTCCATCCTGGAGGCCTTGGCCAGCGGCGTGCCGGTGGTCAGCACCAATGCGGGCGGCATCCCCGACCTGGTGGCCGACAACGAGACGGCGCTGCTGGTGCCGGTGGGCGACGCAGCGGCGATGGCCCACGCCGCGCTGCGCGTGCTGGGTGAACCTGCCCTGGCCCAGCGGCTGCGATACAACGGCTTGGCATGCGCAGGGCACTTTGCGTGGCCAGAAGTGTTCGATCGCTGGATGTCGGCCTACCGTCGCGCCGCCAGCCTCTGCCCTCGGCCATGAGACCGTACACCGCGTTCTGCGCCCACGCGCTGTTTCCCCTGCACGAGCGGCTCAAGGGCCATGCCTCCGTCGCCGTGCGACGCCGGCTCGAGACCAGCCAGTGGTGGGACCGGGCACGCCTGGAAGCCGACCAGGTGGCACGGCTGCGCGGATTCCTGACCGACATCGGTCAGCATGTGCCGCACTATCGGGACCTTTTCGCCCGCAGCGGCTTCGACCCCAAGGCGCTGGTCACCCTGGCACAGCTGCGTACGCTGCCCCTGATGGGCAAGCCGGAGATCCGTGCTGCGGGACAAACGCTGCAGGCTGACGATGCCGGCCCGCTGACCCGCTACAACACCGGCGGCTCATCGGGCGAGCCGCTCATCTTCTACATGGGCAAGGCACGCAAAAGCCACGACGTTGCCGCCAAGTGGCGCGCCACCCGGTGGTGGGGCGTGGACATCGGCGACACCGAACTGGTGGTGTGGGGCAGCCCGATCGAACTGGGCGCACAGGATCGGATCAAGCAATTGCGCGATGCGCTGATGCGCAGCCACCTGCTGCCGGCTTTCGAGATGTCGCCATCCAATCTGGATCATTTCGTGGCGGAGATCCGCCGCGTGCGGCCGGCGATGCTCTTCGGCTACCCGTCGAGCCTGTCGCTGATCGCCGACCATGCCGCAGCACGCGGCGTGCGGCTGGACGACCTCGGCATCCGCGTGGCCTTTGTCACATCGGAGCGGCTGTACGACAACCAGCGCGCGGCCATTGCGCGGGGCTTCGGCTGCCCGGTGGCCAATGGCTACGGCGCGCGCGATGCCGGCTTCATCGCGCACGAGTGCCCGCAGGGCCAGTTGCACATCAGCGCCGAGGACATCGTGGTCGAGACCGTGCGCCCGGACGGCAGCCCCTGCGCGCCAGGCGAGGCGGGTGAGATCGTCACCACCCACATGGCCACGCGCGACTTCCCGTTCGTGCGCTACCGCACCGGCGATGTGGGGGTGCTGTCAGACGTCCCCTGCGCCTGTGGCCGCGGCCTGACCGTCCTGGCCGAAGTCCAGGGGCGCACGACCGACTTTGTGGTAGCCCGGGACGGCACCGTGATGCACGGCCTGGCCCTGATCTACACCGTGCGCGACCTGCCCGGCGTCGAGCGATTCCGCATCGAGCAGCAGTCGCTGGACCGCACGGTGGTGCAGGTGGTGGCAAGCGCGCCGTTCGACGCCGCCGCCGAGCAGCGCATCATCCGCGACTACCAGGCCCGACTGGGCCAGGGCGTGGAAGTCGTGGTGCAGCGCGTGGCCGAGATTACTGCGGAGGCGTCGGGCAAGTTCAGGTATGTGGTGAGCCGGGTCAAGCCCGGCGCCGCCGTCGGCAGCTGACGCCCCCCAGCACGTCGCGCCATGCTCTTCAACTCCTACGAATTCCTCTTCGGCTTCCTGCCGCTGGTACTCGGCGTCTTCATGCTGCTGTCCTGGCGCGGGCAGGTCCGCCTGGCTGCAGCATGGTTGGCGCTGGGATCGGTGCTCTTCTACGGCTGGTGGTCTCCCCGCTACGTGCTGCTGCTGCTGGCGTCGATCACAGCCAACTACTGGCTCGGCCAGACCATCGCGGCACGTGTGCAGCAGGGTGGGGCGAGGTCGGCACGTCGACCGTTGCAGGCGGGCATTGCGGTCAACCTGGCGCTGCTGTGCTACTACAAGTACGCCAACTTCTTCCTGGACGCGGCCCAGACCCTGTCAGGCGTTCCGCTGCCGGCGTTCGATGTAATCCTGCCGATCGGCATCTCGTTCTTCACCTTCACGCAGATCGCATTCCTGGTGGACTGCCACGAGGGGAAGGTGCGTGAATCGGACCCGGTGCACTACCTGCTGTTCGTGACCTACTTCCCGCACCTGATCGCCGGCCCGGTGCTGCACCACGCGGAAATGATGCCGCAGTTCGCCCGCCGCGACACCTACCGCTGGGACACACGAAACGTGGCCATCGGTGCCACCTTCTTCGCGATGGGACTGGTGAAGAAGGTGGTGTTGGCCGACGGCATCCAGCCGTACGTGGCTCCGGTGTTCGACCAGGGCGTGCAACCCGATCTCGTCACCGCCTGGGGCGGTGCACTGGCCTACACCCTGCAGCTGTACTTCGATTTCTCGGGCTACTCGGACATGGCCGTGGGCCTGTCACGCATGTTCAACGTCCAGTTGCCCTTCAATTTCGATTCGCCCTACCGGGCGTCGAACATCAGCGAGTTCTGGCGCCGCTGGCACATGACGCTGTCGCGCTTCCTGCGCGACTATCTGTACATCCCGCTGGGCGGCAACCGCCACGGCGACCTGCGTCGCCACGTGAACCTGATGACGACCATGCTGCTCGGCGGCCTGTGGCACGGTGCAGGCTGGACCTTCGTGATCTGGGGCGGATTGCACGGCCTGTACCTGGTGGTGAACCATGGCTGGTCAGCGTGGGCGGCACACCTTGGCTGGCGCGGCCCAACGTGGCTGACACGCCCGCTGGCGCATGCATTGACCCTGATTGCAGTGGTCATCGCCTGGGTGTTCTTCCGCGCGCACACGGTCGACGATGCGCTGCGGGTGCTGCGGGGCATGGCAGGCGGCAACGGGCTGGGCGACTGGAATGCAACAGCCGACTTCTCGCGCCAGTGGCTGACCACCGCGGTGCTGGGCGCCTGGGCGCTGTTCCTGCCGAACTCACAGCAATGGGTGTCGCGCTGGTTTGCGGGAGACAGCTCGGCCACGGGCCGACGCTCGATGCAGTGGGCCGTGATCGGTGGCACGCTGATGCTGGCCACGCTGCTGGTCGTGATCAACGGCGCCCGGGGTGTCTCGGAATTCATCTACTTCAACTTCTGATGCGCAGACTGCTTTCCGCCATGGGCTGGCTGCTGGCCGGCGCGCTCGTGACACTGCTTGCGCTGGAGTTGCTCCTGCGCGCGTTGCCCGTGATCGAGGGGCGTATCCGCAGCGATGACGAATCGCTCTGGCCGCTGCACAACTACCGGCCGAACGAGGCCTACACCTACTCCTTGGGCTGGGACATGCGGCATCCCCAGCACGGCCGCGTGAACAACTTTGGACAGCTGGCCCCCTTCGATTACGCGCCGGGCGAGGCGCGCGTGGCCGTGATCGGCGACAGCTATGTCGAATCGGCCATGAACCTCTATGACGAGACCCTGCCGGCACTGCTCGGCGATGCATTGGGCAACCGCCGTGCGGCCATCGGCCTGGCAGGCAGTGGCCTGTCCCTGGCCGACTACGCCGCCTTGGCCAGCCAAGCTCGCGCCGAGCTGGCACCTCAGGCGCTGGTCTTTGTCATCATCGACGGCGACATTGCCGAGAGCGTGCAGCCGCGGCGCGGCTGGCACCACTACGCCGGCGCGGCCGACGGCGGGATGGCGCTGCGCATGCTGGCCTTGCGCTCGGGCCAGGATTCGGCCTTGTCGGGACGCCTGGCCGGCTCCGCGCTGTACCGCTACCTGCGTCGCAACCTGGGCTGGAGTCCGCCCGATCCGCGCACCTGGCTGCGCACCAGCGAGCCCGCCCCGGCGCCAACCGAGGCGGAACGAGCTGTGAGCAGCCAGCGTCAACGCCAGGCGATCGCCCGCTTCGTACAGGACGTCAGCGTGGCAGCAGCGGGCGGCCCATCCTGCGTGACGCTGCTGTTCGACAGCGATCGTGGGACCTTGTATGGCGCCCCGACGCGTGAGGCCCTGGACAGCCCGCAGATGCAGGCTGAGCTGGCTGCACAGGCACGCGCTGCCGGCCTGCAGGTGGTGCAGCTCGGCCCGCACTTCGCACAGGACTACGCGCAGAAGCGGCTGCGCTTCGACCACAGCCCGTTCGACCGCCACTGGAACAGCCGCGGGCACGCCGTGGCTGCCGCAGCGGCACTGCCATCCCTGACCGATGCCTGCCGCCTGGCCCCTGGCCAGGCGACCCGTGTGCCTGGATCGCCTTCATGAAGCTCCATCTCGGTTCACCACGCGCCATTGGCATGGTGGTTGCGCTGCTGGCGATGCTGACGGCGACGCTGCTTCCTTACGCCCGAAGCGGCACGGAACTGGTGCGGCTGCGCAATGCGCTGCTGTTCGAGACCGGCGAGCCAGCCAGCTTCGAGTGGACACCGGCGAAGTTGCCCGCCGACTTCCCAGTGGATGGGCAGGTGCCTGAACTCCCGTTCGGCCCAGTGGTCGCCGCATTGCCCCAAGCCGGCGACGACTGGAGCCGCGCCCTCGAGATGGCGCGCCACCTGGTGCGTCATGCCAAGTTCGGCAATCCCGCCAAGAGCGACCTGCACGGGACCTACCGCACCATCCTGGCCGGTGGCGGCTATTGCGCCGACTACTCGCGCGTGATGGTCGCGATGGCCGGCTCGGCCGGCCTGTTTGCCCGGGAATGGGCGTTCTCGTTCGACGGCTACGGCGGCCATGGGCATGCCTTCGTCGAAGTGTTCGACCGGGCCAGCGGCCAGTGGCGCATGATCGACGCCTTCAACAACTTCTACCCCGTGGACACGGCCAGCGGCCAGCCGCTGTCGGCGTTGCAGTGGCGGGAGCGACTGCGCGCCGGGCAGACCGACGGCGTGCGGATCATGCCGATCGGGCCCGGACGCCCCGGCTTCCGCACCGATGCGCAGTTGTTCGACTATTACCGCCGCGGCGCCGATCAGTGGTACCTGTGGTGGGGCAATGCCGCCTACACCTACGATGCTTCGCCGGCCACGCGCCTGCTGGGTGGCGTCTCACGCGCCCTGGAGCAATTGGCCGCCATCGGCCTGGGCGTGCATCCGCGCATCCAGGCCATTCCCAGCGAGACCAACGCCCAGATGCGCGAAGCCATGGTGCGGTTGAAGGGGCAACTGGTGGCCACAGGCGTTGCGGGAGGTGCCCTGTCCATCCTGCTGTGCTTCCAGCTCTTCAGTCTGTGGCGCCGCCGCCGGGCCGACTGGCCTCACGGGGTGCGACATGCGTGACCTAGCCCTTACAGCCGTCGTCGCCGCGCTGCTGCTGCTTTCGTTTCGGCTGCACTACGTGGCACCGCTTACCTGGGCTTGGCTGGGCATGATGAACCCACATCGGCTGACCTTCGGCTGGGCCTACAGCCTTCCGTTTGCCCAGACTGCCGCCGTTGTCATGCTGCTGGTCTTTGTATTCTCGCGCGAGCGCCAGCCCTATCCCAGAACCAGCACGGCCATGCTTCTGGTGGCCTTCTATCTGTGGACCTGCGTGTCGTCGCTGGCTGCCTTCAACGACCCGGCCACGGTGCTCGATGGATGGGTCAAGTTCACCAAGGTCCAGGTGATGCTGTTCCTCACACTGATGATGCTGCGCGGGCGCAAGCATGTGGATGCCCTGGTGTGGGTGCTGGTGATCTCGCTGGGGTTCTACGGCTTCAAGGGCGGCCTGCACACCATCGCGCGCGGCGGCACCACAATGGTGATGGGACCACCGGGCAGCTTCATCGAGGGCACGAACCACATCGCCCTGGCCATGGTGATGGTGGTGCCGCTGATCTACTACCTGACGCAACAAGTCACCCAGCGGTGGCTGCGCATCGGCCTGTGGATGACGATGGGCTTGACCATGCTGGCCGTGCTGGGCACGGCGTCTCGCGGCGCACTGTTGGCCATTTTGGTCATGGCCACGCTGCTCGGCCTCAAGAGCCGGCGCAAGGTGGCCACGGTGTTCGTGCTGATCATCGGCCTGATGCTGATGCTGATGTTCATGCCCGACCAGTGGGCCGACAAGATGGGCACCATCCGGACCCACGAGGACCACTCGGCGCAGAGCCGCATCTACACCTGGCAGATGATCTGGAACATGGCGCTGCACCACCCGATCACTGGTGGCGGCTTCATGGTGACAGAGAACCCGCTCACTTGGCAGCTCTATGCGGTGACCGAGTACCTGCGCGCCTACTCGCCGCACAGCCTGTACTTTCAAGCGCTGGCCGAACACGGTTTCGTCGGGCTGGCGTTGTACGTGGGGCTGGGCATCTCGGCGTGGCGCACCTGCGCGCGCATTGTTCGGCAGGCCACCACGCCCGAGACCGCATGGGCCAACTTGTTGGCGCGGATGGTGCAGGCATCGCTGGCAGGCTTTGCCGTCGGCGGCGCCTTCGTCAACCTGGTCAACTTTGATCTGCCCTACTACGTCGTGTCCCTGGCCATCCTGACGGACCTTGCCGTGCGCGAGCAACTCGCCAAGCCGGAGGCCAAGGTTCCAGCAGCCTGAGCCCGCGCAGCACCCTACTGTCACCAGCCGCCCCCCGATGCTCATTGACCTTGCCCTGCGCCTGGGGTCGCCCGCCGGGCCGCGACAGCGCCTGTCGATCCTGATTTTCCACCGCGTGCTGCCGAGACCCGACACGTTGCATGACGACCTGCCGGACGCGCAGCGTTTCGACCAACTGGTCGGGTGGTTGTGCCGGTGGTTCCAGGTGCTGCCGCTTGATCAGGCGATACGCCGCCTGGAGGACGGCAGCCTTCCGGCCCGTGCAGCCGCCATCACCTTTGACGACGGCTACGCCGACAATCTGACCGTGGCCGTGCCCGTGCTGCAGCGGCATGGTGTGACGGCCACCTTCTTCATAGCCGCATCATTCCTGGATGGCGGACGCATGTGGAACGACACGGTGGCCGAGGCGTTGCGCATCTGCCGCGCCGATCACCTGGACCTGCGCGACCTGGGATTGGCGAACTATGCACTGACCGACCCACCAGCGCGCAGGTCTGCCCTTTCAAGCCTGCTGGGCCATGCCAAGTACCTGCCGCAACCCGAGCGCCAGCGCCTGGTCGATGAGATTGCCCAGCGCGTGGGTGAGCGTCTGCCGGACGACCTGATGATGACCACGAAGCAGTTGCTGGCGCTGCGCGATGCTGGCATGCAGGTGGGGGGCCACACGCTTACCCACCCCATCCTGGCGCGCATTGACGACAGGCAGGCTCGCGAGGAAATCGCAGGCGGCAAGGCTCGGCTTGAATCCATCTTGGGGCAGCACATCGAACTGTTCGCCTACCCCAATGGCGTGCCGGGCCGCGACTATGGGCGCCAGCACGTGGAGATCATCCGCCAGGCTGGATTCCGTGCCGCCTTCACCACCGCCGCCGGCGCGGCAGGCCGGGGCAGCCATCTGTACCAGATGCCCAGGTTCACGCCTTGGGACCGCAGCCGCCTGCGATTCGGCGCGCGGATGGTGCGCAATCTGTCCGTGGCCGAAGCGGTGGTCTGATGTCGGCCGCCACTGCGCCGGGTCGTGGATGGTCTCGCTGGCGGCCGCCACTGCGCTGGCTCTGGCCGATCGCTCTTCTGGTGGCCGTGTGGATGCCGGAGGCGCTTCACTACCGGATCGATCGATCGCCGTTCAATGCATCGTCCATGACCGCGCTCATCGCTGCGCCGGCGGACGCCAGGCTGGACGAACTGGCCACCTTCGACCTGGGCGAACTGGACATGCTGGGCTTCACCTCGGCGGCCGCCATGCGCGCCATCGAGGAGGGCAGCATCTTCATTGAAGGCCTCACACCACAGCGGATGCCGCTGCTGGGCCAGCCGCAGGACATCTTCGTCGGGCCGCCCACCTACCAGCTCTTCATGTCGGGCCTGGCCGTCGAGCGCATGCTGGCTCAGGCCCACCGCGAGACCGGGAACCCTCGTTGGCTGGATGTTGCACTCAGCCGAACCCGAGACCTCGCTGCGCACGAGTTGAAGACCCGGCACGACAGGCGCTTTCTCTGGAATGACCATGCCGTCGCCAATCGCGCCTCGGCCCTCATTGCGTTGTGGCACGCGGTGCGGGCGGACGACACGCTGCGCAGCGCGCATGCCGATTGGCTGTTGTCGTTCGTGCTTCGCACCGGACGCATGCTGGCCAAGCCCGACCAGTTCACGGTCCGCACAAATCACGGCGTGATGCAGAACCTGGCGCTGCTGCAACTGTCGGCTGCGTTCCCCGACCTCTCGGAGGCCGCCCACTGGCGCGAAACCGCCCTGGCCCGGCTCCGGCTTCAGCTGGCTTTTTACGTCTCGCCCGAGGGCGTCGTTCTGGAACATTCGCCCGGCTACCACGCCATGGGCTCGGTGCTGCTCACCTATGCGGCTCGCCTGGTGCGGCTCAACGGCCTGCCCGACGACCCTGCCATCAGCCAGGCACTCAGCCGCACCCGTTCTGTCCTTGCTGCGTTGATCCGACCGGACGGCACCCTGCCACCGATCGGCAACACCGACCCCGGATTCACCCACCTGCTTCCAACGATCACCACTGGTGATGCGGCGGTGACATGGACCCCACCGCCGGGCGCCGATACGCCTGCAACCTCGGCTATCTATCCAGCCGCCGGCTGGGCCGTTCTGTGGTCAGGCACCGGCGGGCTGCGTGACGCGCAACTGATGGCCACCTGGGCCAAGCACGACGGACATGGCCACAAGCATGCCGATGAAGGCGCATTGACCTGGTGGTCCGCCGGCCAAGCGTGGCTGGGCGCGGTCGGCTACTGGCCGTACGGGCATCCGCTCGTGCGCGAGTCGTACGGCTGGCGATCCTCCAACGCGCCGCACGCGCCTGGCGAGGAGACGAACGGCCCCCGCAAGGCCGACATCGTCGCGCAAGGGGCGGCCCCTGGCCTGCAGGTCGTCGACCTGTCGCGCACCAACGCCAGCGGCACGGCGTTTCGCCGCCAGATCCTGATGCTGGGGTCCATCGGCCTGGCGGTACTGGACTTCACCGAGGCATCGCCGGAGGGCACACAGACACTCTGGACGCTCGGAACCGACCTCACGATCGATCGCCGGCTGGGGGATGCGACGCACTTTCTGACCGCTCCGCGCCCAGACGGACTTCGACTGGCGGCATCACTCTCCGGCAACGGCCCGCTCTCGACGCGCCTGGTCAACAGCGCGGCGCAGCCGATGGGGGGCTGGACCACACACCGGCGCCTGCCCAAGGGCGTCGATGCGATCGAAGTGACAAGTGCCGAACGCAGCAGTGCGGTCGCGACCCTCTTTCAGTTGACCCGCGACGCGCAGCCGGCCAGCACGCCAGTGTTGTCGAAGGACGCGACACCGACCCGCTGGACACTTTCGGCCAACCTCGCAGGGCAGCGGGTCACTATCTCGCGTGCTGGCGACACCGTCGAGGTGCGTGCCCAAGACACGGCCCCGACAAACACCCAATCGCTGGAATTGCAATCGCCTGCAGTTGGCGTCGCTTCTCAAAGAGCAGCGCTGCGCTCAGCGTTTGATCAGGGCGTGGACCTGTATCCGCCCTGGCGTGACCTCTGGACCTATCGGAAGAATGTCAGTTGGTTGCTGGCAGCACTGGCCGTGTCGCTCGAGTTCCTCTGGAGACTTCACCGTTGGCGATGGCCCGTGTCCCACGCACGTTGGCGGGGACCCGCCCAGGTCGCCACCGCGGCACTCTGGGCAGCCGTCACCGTCTGGACTTTGGTGGCCTACCTGGCGGTGTGACAGCCAAGGCCGCGACCAGACTCTCATCGCACAACCGGACCACGGCCGAAGATGCCGCCATTGCACTGACGCAGGCACCTGACATGGATCTCACCGACTATCGAAATGCTCCGCGAGAACGTGACCGGGTCGCTGACCTGATGGCGTTGGTTCCGGGCGGCACTCGCCGCGCGCTGGACATCGGCGCCCGGGATGGCTACCTCTCACGCGCGCTGCTCCGCCTGGTTCCCGCCGTCACCGCGCTCGACCTGGAGCAGCCCACGATCGACGTGCCCGGCATCACCTGCGTTCGCGGCAATGCCGCGGCCCTGGACTTCGAGGACGGCGCATTCGACCTCGTCTTCTGCGCAGAAGTGCTGGAACACATTCCGCCGCAGCTGCTGGAGCGGGTTTGTCGCGAGTTGGTTCGTGTCAGCGCGGGGCACCTGATCATCGGGGTCCCCCATCGTCAGGATCTGCGGATGCACTGCACCACTTGCCAGTCCTGTGGCCGAACGAACCCGCCGTGGGGCCATGTCAACAGCTTCACGGTGAACCGGCTGGCAGAGTTGTTCAAGCCATGCCACGTAGAGCGCGTGAGCTTTTCAGGCCAAACCAAGGACACCACCAACGCCCTGTCAGCAGCGCTCATGCGGTTTGCTGGCCATCCCTTCGGCACCTACGATCAGGAAGAGCCCTGCATTCATTGCGGACAGTCGATCGGGCAGCCGGCTGCCCGCTCACTGCCTCAGCGCGTTGCCACACGCTTGGCCGTGCAGTTGCAGTCCGCGCAAATGGCACTCTCCAGCACACGGGGCAATTGGCTGCATGTGCTGCTGGCGAAATGACGTGTTCGTCACCCCGGGCCAGCAGTCCAAGCAGTCAGCGCGTTCTAACGATGTCAATTCGGCCTGCGGCATGCATTCCAGACGCGGCGAGGGGCTGACCTGCCAGATTTTTTGTTTGCAAACGTGACAGTCCGCCGCTCACTCGTCTACTCCTTCATCGACCGAACAGCCAGCTTGGTCATCGCGATCGCAAGCTCGATGGTCATCGCCCGCCTGCTGTCGCCGGCGGACATCGGCGTGTTCTCGGTGGTGATGGTGCTGATGTCCTTCCTGTCGTCCTGGCGTGACTTCGGCGCAGGCCAATACCTGGTTCAGGAGCCAGATCTCACCGATGACCGCATCCGGGCGGTGTGGACGCTGCAACTGTGCATCGGCGCCGGCCTGGCGCTGATCGCACTGGCAACCAGCGGCCTGGTGGCCCGCTTCTACAACGAGCCCCGCATGGCACCCATCATGTGGCTGCTGGCACTCAGTTACCTCATCAATCCGTTTGGCTCGCTCACCTATGCGTGGCTGATGCGCACTATGCGGTTCGAAGCACTCACGCTGATGCGGGCCTCGGCAGCCTTGAGCGGCGCGGCAGTGTCGATCGGTTGCGCCTGGACAGGTCTGGGCGCCATCAGTCTGGCGTGGGGCAGTCTGGCCAGCATCGTCGGCAACGCCCTGGTGTCGCTGTTCTTCCGCCCCCGCGGCTTTCCCCTGCTGCCCGGCCTGCGCGAGGTGCGGCGTGTGCTGCAGTTCGGCACTCGCCTCACATCTTCGTCGTTGATTGAAACGGCGGCCAAGGGCGCGCCTGAACTCATCCTGGGCAAGCTGCAGGGCATGTCTGCGGTGGGCCAGTTCTCCCGCGCCAATGGACTGCTCTCAATGCTGACCACGCTGGTGACCGACGCTGTCGGCAGCGTGGCCCTGCCGATGTTCGCCAGACAGCGTCGCGAGGGTGGCGACATGGGCCATGCCTTCGTTCGCGGAAATGGCTACATGACGGTGGTGTGCTGGTGCTTTGCCGCCTACCTGGGCGTGATGGCCGGGCCGATGATCCTGTTGCTCTACGGCCCGCAGTGGACCGAAGCGGTGGACGTCGCACGCTGGCTGGCGGTATCCATGCTGCTCGCGGGGCCGGCGACGCTGAGTTTTCAGGTACTGGTGGGTGCTGGCGCAGCGGACCGGCTGCCACGCACCATGCTCATCGTGGCGACCTGCACCGTGATGAGCGCCACCTGGGGTGCGCGGCATGGCGCGGTGAGCATGGCGATTGGCCTTTGCGCGGGCACGTCCGCAGCCACCTTGGTCTGGCTGCGCGAAGTGCACCAGGCCGTGGGATTCGACCTGCGGCTGTGGAGCGGCACACTGGTCCGCAGCGCAGTGGTGGCCGCAGGCACAGCCACGCCGGCGATGGCCGGCATGCTCTGGGTGGGCTGGATGCCCGAACAGCCAGTGCTGATGGTGGCACTCACTGCGGTCGGTGGCGCGCTGGCCTTCGTCGCCACGGTATTGGCCATTGGGCATCCAATTGCCGACGAAATCCGGCCAGTGCTGAGTCGACTGCGCCAGCGCCAAGGATGAACAAGACGTCCTACACCATGCGCATCGGCCCGATGTACTGGCGCCCCCAGGCCAGCCCGGTGATGAACAGACTGCGCTCTATGCTGTTGGCAGTGGTGCCTCCGTGATACCAATTCAACCAAAGCGCACGCACGCCGAGTTCGCGACAGGGGCGGATGCGCCCCGGATCCGCCGCCGGTGCATGCAGTGGCAACGCACGAAACAACATGCCTGTGCGCTCGTAGACCAACTGGCCATCGAGCCAGGCGCGAATTTCACCGTCGGGCTTGAATCCGGGCGACTGCTCCAACACTGCATTCAACTTCAACTCGGTCTCGATGCAGTACCAGCGATTGACATACAGCATGCCGCCGAACCCCCCACGCTGTCCCCAGTACATTTCACGCTTGGGGAGTGCCGCATAGTTGTGTCCCGGCGGCTGCCGTGCACCGAAGTCGAACAAGTGCATACCGGGACGCCAGCCGGCTTCGTCGGGGCCATCTGTCCCGGCATCACACTCCGCCCATGCGAGCCGCATCTGCCAACCGTAGCCCATGCCCGACGAGCCACTGGTGCCGCCGTAGCTGGTCGTGTGATCCGGCGTGATGCCGAACTTGCCGGCGCGGTCCGTCCAGACCGGCGTTCGCCTGCTGCTGTCGTGGTAAACCTGATAGCGCCTGCGCAGGTCAGACATCTGAGCCACACCCACAGGGGTGCCGATGCGCAGGTAATAACGCACGAAAAGCCGGTCCAGGCGCCCAAAGAGGGGCTCGGGCATGAATATCGAGGCATTGCCACCACCGCTTCCACCGTAGCCGACCACCGCACCATCGGCAATGCCGTCCGCAGGCTGCATGCCAAAGCGCATGGCCCCCATGCCATTGGCCAAGGCTTGGAAGCCGTCCTTGCGGTAGGCCGAGCTAACCAGGCTCCATTGCGATTCATCGGTATTGGTGTTGAACCACTTGCCGAGCCCGCGGTGCGGCAGCTTGCTCTTGTCGGGCAATCCACCCCAGAGCGCCGGATCGAACTCGCGCTCGGCCGACGTGTTGATGCGCTTCGGATATACAAAGTCTTGTAGCGGAAGGCCGTCCAGGTAGCGGTGCACACCGATGATTCCTGGTGCTTTGTCCAAGCCGTCATCAAGCAGATCGGCTGTGGCTGCCACGCCCTGCTCGATGGCATGGCGGTGAACCGGTGGGTCGATCAGAAAGCCCTCCAGGTCGTTGCCGCCGCTGCCCCAGTGCTCGGCGACCACCAGCCTGAGCCGCGCCGAGCGCACCGGGCGCTCGGGACGGTCAAATTCGAGGAACATCGGCAGTGCAAACACCGCCGAAGTCGTGTCGGGCATGGCTGTGGACACCGCGGCAGTTGCGAGACAGCGCAAACGTGCGGCACTTCCGTCAAGGTAGGTCACTTCCAACAGCGGTGGTTCAGCACGTGGATGAAGAAGGCCGGCGACCTTGCGAGCAGCCGCGGGGGAGCGCAGCAGGAACGCGCACCAGCGGTCCTGCTGCTGCACAAATTTCAATGCAGCCGTCACATCCGCGGCGTACGCCATCGCCGTTGTCGGTGTGCCGGCAATTGTGGGCACCGTGAACCAAGGTTTCGGCCCATGGCGAACCAGGTCGGCATCCAGCCAGACGCCACCCGCCCGGTCCCAGGGCCATCCCGAAAAAGTGTCGACATAGATGGCCGACGGTCCATAGCCGTCGGCCATCCAATCAGCACCACCAGGCAGGCGGCTGGTCACCACCTTACCCGCAGCAACCTGGAAGAGCCTGCGGTGTCTGCACCGGTAATCGCCCACCACCCGGGGCACAGCGTCGGCGATTTGGCCGGCCGCCGCCGTGCCATCAGGGCCCCCATCATGTGGCCGACCGTCGTCGCCAACCGCAGCGCCATCACCACAGCTGGTTAACCAACCAGCCGCGGCACCCGCCACGCCGGTAAGAACCGATCTTCTCGATGTCATGCCGCGACCTCCTAGCGCTGGAGGTTGGGATTGTGGGGCTCGGCTTGTCTCGTGACACCAACCTACGGTGTCAACGGGCGGGGGGTGCACCATTGCGCGCAATCCGCCTCGGTCAGCGAAGTGTCAGCGGCGGGCGCATCGGCGACAATCTCTCGCTGTTGCCCGCTGCCAGACCGCCCCACCCCATCGCGCCCATGAATCTGCCCGCCTGTTCCCGCCTCTGCCTGGGCTCACCTTCCTTCGACGATGAGCGTCTTCAATCGCTCTGCCGCACGCAGGGCATTGCCGATGCTTGGGACCAGGCGCTGGCCACTGCCGACGAATCAGCGCTCGCCCGGGTGCGCGGAAGCTTCGCCGTTGTCACGCAGGACACCCGAGGACGCACCGTCATCGCCGTCGACCGTTTCTCGATCGAGACACTGTGCTGGCGTGTCATTGACGGGCAACTCCGGGTGGCTGCACGTGCCGATGATCTCGCCGACGCTGATACGCCGCTGGATCCGCAGGCCATCTTCGACTACCTGTATTTCCACGCAATCCCATCACCGCGGACCATCTTTCAGGGCGTATATCGACTGCCGCCCGGCCACATGGGTGTGTTCGAGCATGGGCGGCTGACCGTCACGCCCTACTGGGTGCCACAGTTCACGGAGCCGGGCTCGGTCTCTCTGGCCGCCGAGAAGGCCCGCTTCCTAGACCTGCTGCAGTCGTCAGTGGCACGCCAGCTCGATGGCGGCAAGGCGGCGTGCTTCCTGAGCGGCGGCACCGACAGTTCCAGCGTGGCCGGCATGATCGGCCGCGTGCGTGGCGAGCCGGCCGACTGCTACTCCATCGGCTTCGAGGCCGACGGCTACGACGAAATGGCCTTTGCGCGCCTGGCTGCACGGCACTTCGGCGCCCGCCATCACGAGTACTACGTAACGCCGGACGATGTGGCACGTGGTGTGCCCAGGTTGGCCGCCCACCATGATCAGCCCTTCGGCAACTCCTCGGCGCTGCCAGCCTACTACTGCGCCGAGATGGCGCAGTCAGACGGTGTCAGCCGCCTGCTGGCCGGCGACGGTGGCGACGAGCTGTTTGGCGGCAACAGCCGTTACGCCAAGCAGCGTGTGTTCGGCTGGTACGGAGCGGTACCTTCTGCGCTGCGTCGCGGCGTGATGGAGCCCCTGTTCAGCCTGCCATTGATGGCGCGACTGCCCCTCGTGCGCAAGGGCGGCAGTTACATCGAGCAGGCGCGTGTGCCGATGCCGGACCGGTTGCAGATGTACAACCTTCTGCGCCGCCTGGACATGGCCGAAGTGCTGGCGCCGGGCTTCCTGGCCTGCGTGGACACGGATGGACCCACGCGCGACCAGCGCGCCGTCTGGGCACAAGCGGGTACCGACCTGGAAATCAATCGGATGCTCGCCTTCGACTGGCGCTACACGCTGGCCGAGAGCGACCTGCCCAAGGTGCGCGGCAGCTGCCAGCTGGCTGGCGTGGCGGTCGGCTACCCGATGCTGGACCAGGCGCTGCTGGACTACTCCCTGGGCCTGCCAGCCGACTACAAGCTCAAGGGCCTGAAGCTGCGCTGGTTCTTCAAGGAGGCGCTGCGCGGCTTCCTCCCAGACGAGATCATCACCAAGCGCAAGCAGGGCTTCGGCCTGCCCTTCGGCGTATGGGCCACGCGCCATGCGCCGTTGCGCAAACTGGCCACGGAGTCGCTGTTCAGCCTGGCCCAGCGCGGAATCGTGAGCCGGTCGTTCATCGAATTGCTGGTGAAGGACCTGCTGCCGCAGCACCCTGGCTACTACGGCGAGATGGTCTGGATCCTGATGCTGCTGGAGCAATGGCTGCAGCACCACCGGCCTGCCTACCGGCTGGATACCTGACTTGGCAGCGAACGATCGACAGGCCAGGCTTCAGGGCGCGCTGGCGGCCGATGCGGCAGAAGCAGGCGGCTCGACAGACGCTCCGACGGCTGGCTCAGCCTCGCGCCACTGGCCGGCGGCCTTCAGGCCATCCCGCAGCCTGGTCTGCACAACGCCCATCTGGTAGGCCTGGCGCGCATGGGCAAGCGCCTGGGGGTATTGCTTCAAGTCCAGGTAGACCATGCCGATGTTGTAGATCGACATGGGCGACCCGGCGGCCAATCCTTCAGCCACCTTCATTTCGGCGAGGGCCTCCTCAAGCCGGTCCTTGCGCCCCAGCCAGCCGGCGAAAATGAGTCGCACCAGAGAATCGTCGGGGGCAAAGCGGCGGGCTCGGTCGAGCCAGCACTCGACGCTGTAGGAGGAACCCAGCGGCTGCGGCGTCTTGAGCTTGTCGCCCAGGCGCACCATGGCGATCAGGGCGCGGTGGTGGTTCGGAAAGGCACGCAAGGTGAACCCAAGTTCACCGCCGACATAGGTCGTGCTGTTCCCGGAGACCAGCGATTCGACGTTGGGAGTGAAGTGGAACTGCTCCACGATCTGCAGTCGACGATCACGGACGTACCGATAGTCATACGGCCCGTTGTCGGCTTTCGGAAAGCCACCACATGCTGAGGGTCCTGAGAGCGGCACCTTCAGCGCCGTGGCCGCCTGGGCCGCATCTGGCGCTGCAGCGAAGACCGCCAGCCCTAGCATGACCCCCGTGACGGCGCAGGTCTGCCGCAACCCGAACGTGCCGACGAACTTCACGCCATCTCCTTGCGATCGAGGACAGTCCTGATGATCTCATCCATCCGCTTCATCGACTGCGCCCAGTCATAGTTGGACAGCACCCGCTGTCGACCGTTCAGCGAGAGCCGCTGCCGCTCGAGCGGGTCCTGCACCACATTGAGAACGGCGCCTGCCAGTTGCTCCGGCGTGTCGGCTACACGCAAATGCTCGCCCGGCACGGCGTCCACACCGCCGGCGGCAATGCTGCTGGTGATGACAGGTACCCCCATCGCCATCGCTTCGAGGATCTTGTTCTGCGTGCCCCGGGCAATCGCCAGCGGCGCGACCATCGCCGCCGAGCGACGCACAAACGGCCGCACATCCGGGACCGAGCCTGTGACAGTGACACCGGAGCGCTCACCCAGGCGGCGCATCTCCTGCGACGGGTCAGCGCCCACGATGAGCAGCTTCATGCCGGGCCGTCGAGCGAGCAGCAAGGGCCACACCTGGTCGCAGAAACGCTGCATGCATTCCTGGTTGGGGTAGTAGTCCATGCGGCCGATGAAGCTGATCGTCTCAGGATCGTAGGGTTCATCGGTCGGCGCAAAGAACGTTGCGTCGACACCGTTCGGAAACCAGTCGGTCCGGGCGCCGGTGCCGTAGCCATCCAGCGTCTCGCGTTCGGCCCGGGTGGTGGCCGTGCACAGGTCGAACTTGCGTGCCAGCCGCTTCTCCGCCCACAAGACCTTGGAGCCTTCGAGCGTGTAGCCCCAGGACAGCGGCCAGGGCTTGTAGTTCGCGTATTCCAGCCATTTCTGGGAATCCATGTCACCGAAGTCGAGGATCTTCGGAATGCCCTGCACATCCTCAACATACTGCGCCACCGACGAGCAATGCACGAAGATCAGGTCAAAGCGCTGGCTGGACAGCAGCGTGCGTATGCGGCGCTGAAGATCAGGGCTGTAGAAGTAGCCCATGGACGAGGGCGTCAGCCGGGGCAGGTTGGCGACCATGCGGGCGAACTGCACCGGCTCGCGCACCGCGCCCATCTCGAAGGCGGCGCAATGCGGCGCGATGCCACGCCCCTCCTCGGCCTCTTCGGGCGAACGCACCAGTGAGCACACGGTGACGCTGTGGCCCTGCGCCGTGAGGTGACGGATCATGTTGAACGGGCGGATCTTGCCGCCCCGCTTGGGCGGGTAGGGAAAGCGGTGGCAGACGTACAGGATGTTCATGCCGCCACCCGCGCCTGGGCCATGCGATGCAGTTCGTCGGCCACGTCCTCGGGGCTTCGGCCATCCAGGTAGAGGCGGCTCCAGACCTCCAGGTTCATCATCGCCAGCAGCGCATCCGTGCCGTCGATGCGGTTGGCCTCATGGTCAGCCACCAGGCGGTCAACCATCGGCTGGCGGTACAGGCCCCGCTTGCGCACCACTTCGGGCGCGAGCAGGCCGCGCAGAACCGGCGCCAGCGCACCCTTCAGCCAAGCGCCCATGGGCGTGCCGAAGCCGCGCTTGTGGCGGTGCAGGATGTCTTGCGGCAGCAGGTCGGCCAGGGCAGCCTTGAGCACATGCTTGAGCTGCCCGCCAGCAATCTTGATGTCAGCAGGCATGGCAGCGGCCATCTCGACCAGCGTGTGGTCCAGCAAGGGCACGCGGCATTCCAGCGACACGGCCATGCTCATCTTGTCGGTCAGCATCAGCAGGTCGTCGGGCAGCTGGGTCTCGGCATCGACCGCAAACGTGCGATTGAGCTCGTCTTCATTGCCGGCATCGGCGAAGGCCCGGGCCAGAGCATCGGAGCCGACGCTGCCGCCATCCACCAGCAGGCTGGCAACGGTGTCTTGCGCCATCACCTGCAGGTAGCTGCGGTAACGCGCATCGGGCGCCATCTCGGCCGACGCGACAAAGCCCTTGGCCAGGCGCAGCTTGTTCAACATGCCCGAGTGGCGGTCAGCAGGCAGGCGTGCCGCAGTCGCACCCACCAGCCGGCGCAGCGACGCCGGCAGGCGGTTGAAGCGCTTGGCGTAGTGGCCGCCCAGGTAGCGGCGGTAGCCGCCGAACAGCTCGTCGCCACCCACGCCAGAGAGAATCACCTTGACGTCCTGACGCGCGAACTGCGAGACCAAGTAGGTGGTGATGAAGGCGGTATCGGCCACCGGCTCGTCCATGTGCCACAGCAACTTGGGCAACAAGCCGATGACATCGGGCTTGACCACGATCTCGCGGTGGTTGGTGCCAAATAGCTTGGCCACCTGGCGGGCATATGGCAGCTCGTTGTACAACGCCTCGGCCTCGCCGCCCTGGAAGCCGATCGCATAGGTGCGGATCGGCTGGTCGGCGTGGCGGGCCATGTAGCCCACAACCGCGCTGGAGTCGACCCCACCCGACAGGAAGGCGCCGATCGGCACGTCGCTGACCATCTGCATGCGCACCGACTCCTCGACCTGCGCACGGGTGCGGGCCAGCCAGTCGGCGGCCGTGGCGCTGCGGTCGATGCGCGGCGACAGGCGCCAGTAGCGCCATTCACGCACCTGGCCGTCCTGCACCGACAGCAGCGTGGCCGGCGGCAGCTTGCGGATGCCCTGGAAGATGGTGTGCGGCGCCGCCACGTAGCCCAGGTGCAGGTAATCGCCGACCACCTCTCGGTTCAACCGGGTGCTGGCACCGGGCAGTGCCAGCAGGGCCTTGGCCTCGGTGGCAAAAGCCAGGCGCTGGCCGTCCTGCATCACATACAGCGGCTTGACGCCCAGGCGGTCACGGCCGATCAGCAGGCGGCGCTGCCGTGCGTCCCAGATCGCGAAATCGAACATGCCGTTGAGGCGGTGCACGCAATCGTCGCCCTCGGCGTCGTACAGGTGCAGCAGCACTTCGCTGTCGCTGCCGGTCTTGAACTGATAGCCCTTGGCCTGCAACTCGGCCCGCAGCTCGCGGAAGTTGTAGATCTCGCCATTGCACACGATGACCCTGCTGCCGTCGGCGCTGCTGATCGGCTGGTGACCACCAGACAGGTCGATGATCGACAGCCGTCGCATCGCGATGCCGCAGTTGCCGTCGATGTGCTGGCCTTCGTCGTCAGGGCCGCGGTGCTGGGTGATGTTGCCCATGGCGGTGAGGTGTGCAGATTGCACCGACTGACCGTCAAGCTGGTAGATGCCGTGGATGCCACACATGGTGCAGAGGTCTCAGGTCAGCGAGGCCACACGGCGCCCCTTGAGGGCCAAGGCACGACGGTAGACATCTCGGTAGCGGGCGACGCTGTTGGTCCAGGTGCGTTCCACTTCAACAAACCGGCGGGCCTCTTCGCGGACGGCCTGCCACTCGGCGCGTCGGGCCAGCAGGTCGTCCAGTGCTTTGGCCAGCGCCATGGCATCGCCAGCCTTGAACAAGAAACCGGTCCTGCCATGCTGGATCAGTTCACGGTGGCCGCCCACGTCGGACGCAACGAACATCCGCCCCTGGGCCATGGCCTCCAGCGGCTTGAGCGGCGTGACCAGTTCGGTCAGCCGGATCGGCAAGCGCGGGTAGGCAAGCACGTCGATCAGCTCGTAGTAGCGCTGCACCTGATCGTGCGGCACGCGCCCCGTGAAGATCACCCGGTTACCCAGTCCGGCCCGGGCCACCTGGGCCTTGAGCGCCGCGTCCTGCGGGCCGCCGCCGACCAGCAACACACGCAGCCTGGGGTGGCGGGCGATCAACTGTTGCGCCGCATCGATCAGCAGGTGCAGGCCCTCATAGCCGTAGAACGATCCGGCAAAGCCCAGCACCGTGGCACCCTGCAGGCCCAGGTGTTGCCGCAAGGTCTCATCGGGCGGCGCGTCAAATGTGAAGGTGGCCACATCGACCGCATTGGGAATCACGGTGATCTTGTCGACCGACACGCCGCGAGACTGGATGTCCCCACGCAAGCCGTCGCAGATGGTCGTGACCTGGTCGGCCAGATGCAGCGCGATCGACTCCAACCCGCGCGACACCCTGTAGCGCAAACTGCCCTCGGTGGTGGTGCCATGGTCGACCGCAGCGTCCTCCCAGGAGGCGCGCATCTCGTAGACCATCGGGAGGCCGCGCTTCCTGCACACCCATTGCGCGGGCAGCGCGTTGAGCACTGGGGAATGCGCATGCACGATGTCGGGTTGAAGTTCGCGGATCACCTGGTCGAGCCTGCGGGCGGTGGCCTGCATGCCAGCCAGAAGGCCGATGCCATCAACGCTGGGCGTGCGATGGAAGGTCCAGCCATCGGCCTGTTCGACCAGCGCGGTGCCAGGCCCCTGCTTGGGCGAAGTCAGGTGGTCGGTTTGCCAGCCCAGGCGACGCTGCTCGCGCAGGATGGAGATCGTGCGGAACGCGTAGCCGCTGTGCAAGGGCGCCGAGTGGTCCAGGACATGGAGGATACGCAACGGCATCACGCGCAGGCCTCCACCGACGCCGGCTGACGCAGACCGCTGTTGCTGCCGTCGACGACGTTGCGCAGGAAGGCCTCGAACATCAGAAGTGTCCAGAGGGGCGCGCTGTAGTCGCTGGCGCCTGACTGGTGGGCATTCACCAGGTGCTCCAGGTACGGCCGCTGGAACCAACCCGTGTCAGCCAGTCGGGCACCCAGCACGGCATCGCGCACGCGCTGCTTCAACGGACCGCGGAACCACTGGGCCAGCGGCACGCTGAAGCCCATTTTCGGCCGGTAAAGCACATCGTTGGGCAGCAGCGGCTCCATGGCCTTCTTCAGCAGGAACTTGCCCTCCTGCCCGCGGATCTTCAGGCTCGAAGGCAGCGTGGCCACCCACTCCACCAGTTGATGATCCATCAGCGGCTCGCGCACTTCAAGGCTGTGGGCCATGCTGGCGCGGTCGACCTTGGTGTTGATGTCGCCCACCAGGTAGGTCTTGGTGTCCAGATACTGGATCAGCGCCAGCGGATCTTCAGTGCCCGCGATGCGGGCATGCTGCGCAGCGTGGCGGTCAAACACCTCGTGCGCACCATAACCGCCCAGCGCCTGCCGGAACGCCGGGCTGAACAGCTGATCACGCATCGGCCCGCGCAGGATGCTGACGCTGTGGAAATAGGCCTCCACCGACGTGCGCGCCATGCCCTCGAAGGTGGTCTTGGCGCGAAACATGCGCGGCGCCCAGTCGGCCTTGGGATAGAGCCGCCCCAGCGTGCCAAACAGCGGCTGGCGGATACCCACCGGCAAGGCGCTGCGCAGTCGCTCTTCCATCAGGTGCATGCGGTAGCGTCGGTAGCCGCCAAAGGTCTCGTCACCACCGTCGCCAGACAGCGCCACCGTCACCCGCTGGCGCGCCAGCTGGCACACACGGTAGGTGGGGATGGCACTGCTGTCGGCATAAGGCTCGTCATACAGCCGCGCCAGGGTATCAATCAGGTCGAAGTCATCGCTCTTGACCGTCTGCACGAAGTGGTCGGTACGGTAGCGGTCCGCCACCATCTGGGCAAATGCCGACTCGTTGAACTTCGGGTCGTCGAACGCGATAGAACAAGTGTTGACCGGTGCATCGCTCTGACCGGCCATCGAGGCCACCACAGCGCTGCTGTCCACACCGCCCGACAGGAACGCGCCCAGCGGTACCTCGGCGATCATGCGCAGGCGAACCGATTCGTTCAGGCGCGCACGCAGTTCGTCGCAAGCGTCGCCCGCACTGATGGGGTTGTCCAGGGTGAAGCGCAGCTGCCAGTATTCCTGCGGCTTGGGCACAGGCTCACCGCGGCGGACGCTCAGCATGTAGCCGGGCGACAGCTTCAATGCCTGCTTGAAGATGGTGCGCGGCTCGGCCACGTAGCCCAGGGCAAAGTACTCCTCCACCGCCTGGGGATCAATCTCCCGCTTTAGGCCGCCCTGTGCACCGGTGTAGGCCAGCAAGCTCTTGAGCTCGCTGCCGAACACCAGCCAGCCGTCATCCAGGAGCGCGTAGTACATAGGCTTGACGCCAAGACGGTCGCGCGCAATGAAGAAGGTCTGCCGGTTTCGGTCCCAGAGCGCAAAGGCAAACATGCCGCGCAGACGCTGCACACAGGCCTCGCCCCAGGCCAGCCAGGCATTGACGATGACCTCGGTATCGCTCTTGGTGCGGAACTGCAGCCCAAGTGCCTGCAGTTCGGGAATCAGCGTTTGGTAGTTGTAAATTTCGCCATTGAAGACGATGACCACCGAGCCGCAGGCGCTGTGCAGCGGCTGCTGACCAGTGGCGATGTCGATGATGGACAGACGCCGGTGGCCGAAGCCGAGGCCGGGTTCAATGTGCAGGCTGCCCTCGTCGGGCCCGCGGTGGTGCTGGCTGTCGTTCATGCGCTGCAGCACGGGTCGCACGATCTCGCGCGCCGCACGCAGGTCAAGGATGCCGGTGATGCCGCACATGGTTTAAGTTGGCCTTTGCACTGACGCTGGGATACAGCCCGGGGCGATTCGGGCAGGACCAACATGGTAGAGCAGGGAGTAGCCCTGCACCGTCGCCCATGGCGATGGGCTGCCGGCGGCATGACATCTGGCACGCGGGTGGTGGTCTGGGGGCAGCATCACCGCACCCGCCCAGGCATCCAGCCAGCCTGCTGCAGCTGGTCTGCATACAGCGCATGGTACGCGGCCACCATGGTTTGCAGACTGAAGCGTTCATCTACCGCCGCACGCCCTGCCTCACCCATGCGGGCAGCAAGCAGGGGCTGCAGTGCCAGCTGGCAGAGTGCCTGAGCCATCGCAGCGACATCGTTGCTGGGAACAATCAGCCCGGTCTGTCCGGTCTGTACCAACTCCGCGTTGCCGCCCACGGCTGTGGCAACTACCGGCAGGCCTGTGGCCATCGCCTCCAGGATGGTGTTGGACACCCCTTCGGCCAGCGAAGGCAGGACGAAGGTTTGCAGGCCACGCATGATGGCCGGCACATCACTGCGCTCACCCGGCAACCAGGCGAGATCGGCCACACCCGCCTCGGCCAACAACGCAAGGGCCTGCGACCGCAACGGACCGTCGCCCACCATCACCAGACGCAACCGCGCCCGCAGCGCCGGCTGCAGTTGCAGCGCTCGCACAAAGGCGCGGGCCAGCAAGGTTTGATGTTTCACCGTCTGCATGCGCCCGACGGTGCCAACGAGCCAGTGGCCAGGCGCGGAAAACGGGCAACCGGCGATGGACAAGGGGGCACCCGAAGGCGGTCGGAAGCGCTGGGCGTCGACGCCGTTGTAGATCTGCCGGACACGGACCGGGGCGATGCCGACACGATCGGTCAGATAGCCCGCCAGGTCCTGGGACAAAGCCACGTAACGGTGCACAAACGGCGCGTAGAGGCGGCGGATGCGCTGGTGGCGCCGGCTGGTTCCGGCCAGATCCTCGACATCCCGGCCATGTTCGCCATGGATGCGCACTGGCACCCGCGCCGCCCAAGCCGCTGGTTGCATCTCCAGGGCCGCCAGATTGCGGCTGTGAACGATGGCCGGTCGGAGCTGGCGCAGCAGACGCCAGACCTGCGGGTAGATCTTGGCGCCCTGTCCAGGAGGCTTGTGCAGCGCGATGCACTGCACATCGGACGCCTGCAGGCGCTGGCGGAAAGCGGTGACATCAGTCAGTGCGACCACCACATGCCGGAATGCATCAACAGGCAAGTGGTTGATGAGGTTGACGACACCGTTCTCCAGCCCACCGGTGTCGAACCGATGGACCAGGTGCGCCACCAACGGCCGCGGATCGCCCCCCGGACTAGCTGGCAAGAATCCGCCCTCCTCAGAGCGCAGCAACTTGACCGGACAACCTCGCCACCAGCGTCGCGTAACGAGAGGCGCCCGGCGCCTGCACGCTCACAACCGCCACACGCGGAACCCCGCGGCCTGAAGCGCTGCGGTATCAAAGGCTGCCTTCACGTCAACGAAAGCCCCACCAGGCGCCAGCATGGCAGCCAGCGCGGCCGGCGACAGCGAGGCGTACTCGGTGTGCGCCACGGCAGCCACCACGGCATCGGCGCGCGGCAGTTCGGCCAGGGGCAGCAGGCGCACGCCGTACTCGTGCAGCGCCTCCTCGGCCTCGGCCTGCGCGTCGGTGACGAAGACCTCGAC
>Ga0116180_1000522_pt1 | contig 36128 bp, 34 predicted proteins | sample AD_UKC073_MetaG_FD_89804 | JGI IMG/M metagenome (GOLD analysis project Ga0116180, IMG submission 89804) | Active sludge microbial communities of municipal wastewater-treating anaerobic digesters from USA - AD_UKC073_MetaG | ecosystem: Engineered > Bioreactor > Anaerobic > Digestate | place: USA... | reverse complement strand
TTCGGCCAGGCCATAGCTGTCGTTATCGCCCTGGCGCTTTTCGTTCTGGACGACCCCGCGCTGCTTATCGAGCTTGTCCTGGCTGACCGCGCCGAGCAGGTGGCCCATCCGGTCGCTTTCCATCATCAGCGCCAGCTCGGTCGCGCCGGTGGGTACGGTCTCGACATAATTGGTCCGGTCGTACCACGTCGATCCGTTGGTCGGGGTCGAGCCGGCACCTTCCAGCGGCACGTCGAAATTGGGCACGTTTTCCGATCCGCCGAACATCAGGTGTTCGAACAGGTGGGCAAAGCCGGTGCGGCCCTTGGGCTCATGCTTTGAACCGACCCGGTAATAGAGCGTGACGCCCACGATCGGCGCCTTCCGATCGGTATGGACCAGCACCGTCAGGCCATTGGCCAGGGTGAACTTCTCATAAGGAATATCGACTTTGGCGACCAGATCAGACAGCGGCGCCGGCCCGGCCGGGGCAGGTGCCGCAACCGGAGCCACTGCGGCAGGCGCGGCGGCCAGATCGGCCTTGGGTGCAGTGGCGCAGGCGCCAAGCGAGAGGGCAAGCAGCGAGGTGAGGGCAAGGCGGCGCATGGTGATGGTGGTCCCCTGTTCGGCAATTCGAACCGCAGCTTAGCCTGCCGGAGGCCGGAAGCCATAGGGCGTTCGACGAACGGCATGGTCGGCGGGTTCGAAGCGAAGGGGATTCGCGGGCGTTGGATAGGTTGCCGCAAATGACCGGGCGGGGTATCGGTCAGGGCGGCCTGCCATGCGGCGGGCCGCCCCTTTTCTTTTTGCTGGGGGCCTCTTGTGTTGCGGATCGGCAACACTATCTCAAGGTGTGACAGGAGGCTGATACACCCATGAACCTCGAAAAATTCACCGATCGCGCCAAGGGATTCCTGCAGAGCGCACAAACCGTTGCGATCCGCCTGAACCATCAGCGGATCACCCCCGAACACATCCTCAAGGCGCTGCTTGAGGATGAGGAAGGCATGGCCTCTGGCCTGATCCAGCGCGCAGGCGGCAATGCCAAGATTGCCCTGGCCAAGGTTGATGAGGCACTGGCCAAGATCGCGGCGGTCTCCGGTTCGGGCGCGCAGGCCGCGCCGGGGCTGGAAAACGATGCCGTGCGCGTGCTCGACCAGGCCGAGCAACTCTCCGCCAAGGCCGGAGACAGTTATGTCTCGGTCCAGCGGATGCTGCAGGCGCTGGCGCTGGGCACCACCAACGCCGCGGGCCAGGCTTTGAAGGCCGCCGGGGTTGAGCCCAAGGCACTTGAAACGGCGATCCAGGAACTGACCGGCGGGCGCACCGCCGACAATGCCAGCGCCGAAAACGCCTATGATGCGATGAAGAAATATGCCCGCGACCTGACCGAGGCCGCACGCGACGGCAAGCTCGACCCCGTCATCGGGCGCGACGAAGAAATCCGCCGCACCGTGCAGATCCTTGCCCGGCGGACCAAGAACAACCCGGCGCTGATCGGCGAACCCGGCGTCGGCAAGACCGCGATTGCCGAAGGGCTGGCGCTGCGCATCGCCAATGGCGACGTGCCCGACAGCCTCAAGGACCGGCGCCTGATGGCGCTCGACATGGGGGCGCTGATCGCGGGCGCGAAGTATCGCGGCGAGTTCGAGGAGCGGCTCAAGGCCGTGCTTGACGAGGTCAAGGGCGCCGAGGGTGAGATCATCCTGTTCATCGACGAGATGCACACCCTGATCGGGGCGGGCAAATCGGAAGGGGCGATGGATGCCTCCAACCTGCTCAAGCCTGCGCTGGCCCGCGGCGAACTGCACTGCATCGGCGCGACCACGCTCGACGAATATCAGAAATATATCGAGAAGGACCCGGCGCTGCAGCGGCGGTTCCAGCCGGTTTTCGTCGGCGAACCGACCGTGGAGGACACGATCTCGATCCTGCGCGGGATCAAGGATCGCTATGAACTGCACCATGGGGTGCGGATCGCCGACAATGCGATTGTCGCGGCGGCGACCCTTTCCAACCGCTATATTTCCGACCGCTTCCTGCCTGACAAGGCGATCGACCTGATGGACGAGGCGGCCAGCCGGATCCGGATGGAAGTGGAATCGAAGCCCGAAGAGATCGAGGCGCTCGACCGGCGGATCATCCAGCTCAAGATCGAGGAAATGGCGCTCGCCAAGGAAAGCGACCAGGCCAGCAAGGATCGGCTGGCGGCGCTGCGCGAGGAACTCGCCGGGCTGGAGGAACAGTCCGCGACGCTGACCACGCGCTGGCAGAACGAGCGGGACAAGATCGCCGCCGAAGGCAAGATCAAGGAAGCGCTGGATGCTGCCCGGGTCGAACTGGAGCAGGCCCAGCGGGCCGGCGATCTGGCCAAGGCCGGGGAGCTTTCCTACGGCAAGATCCCCGAGCTTGAAAAGCAGCTGGCCGAGGCCCAGAGCCAATCGGAAAATGCGCTGCTGCGCGAGGAAGTGACCGCCGACGACATCGCCGCCGTGGTCAGCCGCTGGACCGGGGTTCCGGTTGACCGGATGATGGAGGGCGAGCGCGAGAAGCTGCTCAAGATGGAAGAGGTGATCGGCGCCCGCGTGATTGGCCAGAAGGATGCGGTTTCGGCCGTGTCGAAGGCGGTGCGCCGCGCCCGCGCCGGCTTGCAGGACCCGAACCGGCCGCTCGGCTCGTTCCTGTTCCTTGGCCCGACCGGCGTCGGCAAGACCGAACTGACCAAGGCTTTGGCCGGATTCCTGTTCGATGACGATAACGCCATGGTCCGCATCGACATGAGCGAATTCATGGAAAAGCACGCGGTCAGCCGCCTGATCGGCGCGCCTCCGGGCTATGTCGGTTATGATGAGGGCGGGGTTCTGACCGAAGCGGTGCGCCGCCGTCCCTATCAGGTCGTGCTGTTCGACGAGGTCGAGAAGGCCCACCCGGACGTGTTCAACGTCCTGCTCCAGGTGCTGGACGATGGACGGCTGACTGACGGGCAGGGCCGGGTGGTGGACTTCACCAACACCCTGATCATTCTGACCAGCAACCTTGGCAGCCAGTACCTTGCCCAGCTGGAAGAGGGCCAGGATGTCGAGAGTGTCGAGCCGCAGGTGATGGAAGTGGTGCGGGCGCATTTCCGCGCGGAATTCCTCAACCGGCTGGACGAGATCATCCTGTTCCACCGCCTTGGCCAGGACCACATGGGGCCGATCGTGGAAATCCAGGTGGCGCGGGTGCAAAAGCTGCTGCGGGATCGCAAGATCACGCTGGACCTCAGCGATGCGGCCAAGCGCTGGCTGGGCCGGGTCGGCTATGATCCGGTCTATGGCGCGCGGCCGCTCAAGCGCGCAGTGCAGCGTTACCTGCAGGATCCGCTGGCCGAAAAGCTGCTGGCGGGTGAGATTCCCGATGGCAGCACGGTGAAGATCGACGAAGGCGACGGCGGGTTGATCATTACGGTGTGATCCGGCCTCGGGAAGTGGCCTGCCATCAGGTCTTCGGATCTTCCGGACAAGAAAAAGGGCCCCGATCGCTCGGGGCCCTTTCCTTTTTCGCGGTCTGATCGGGATCAGAACTTGAAGGTGGTGTTCACAAAGAACGTCCGGCCGACATAGTCGTAACCCGAATAGAGCGGCGCGTTGCCGATCGTGGTTACGGCTGCGGTGATCTTGGGCAGTTCGGCATCGAACAGGTTGCGCACACCCATCGTCATTTCGAACTTGTCGTTGACGTTGAACTGCAGCGAAGCCGAGTGCAGCCAGTAGTCCGGCACTTCGAGCAGGTAGCGGTCACGATAGGACTGCGCCAGAGCCGTGTTGACCTGACCGGTCGTACGGTTGAAGGCGAGGTAATCGTAAGTACCCGAGCTGCTGTCGATCCACGAGAAGCCGTAACGGAAGGTCACCTTGCCCTTGCGGAAGGTGAAGTCCGCCGAACCGACCCAATCCGGATTGTTCAGCGTGCCATTCGCATCACGCAGGAACTCTTCAGCGAAGACCTTGTCCGACTGTTCGGTGTACTTGGTCAGGTTCGCATTCAGGGTGAAACGGCCGCCGAACACGTCGGTGGCGAAACGCCCGTTGAACTCAAAGCCCTTCACGATGTCCGTCGACAGGTTGACGTAACCGCTGGTGACAGTCAGCTGGTTGTTGGCGTTACGGCTTACGAACCGGCAGAACCCGGTCGCAGGGTCAAAGTCGGTTGCCGAATAGCAGCGCGACAGGATCGTCGAACCTGAGAGCGAAGACACGCCATTGCTGACCTTGATATCGAAATAGTCGAGAGCAAGCGAGACCGAGGTGGAGCCACCCAGCTTCGGCTTCAGCACAACACCGGCAGACCAGTTGCGCGAGGTTTCGGCCGAAAGACCGGTTTCCGCACCACCGCGAGTGAACACCGTGATACCGCTGTTCTGCTGGAAAGTCGCCACATTGATGCCGGTCGAGGCGCAGTTGGCGGCGATCGTCTGCTGGCTGGTGGTGTAGTTCGCCGGATTGGCCGGGAAGTTGTCGGCATCGCACGGGTCAAAGCCCGAAGAGATGAAGCCGCTGGTCGCGCCCAGGAACTGCTCAGCCAGTGCCGGTGCGCGATAGGACGTGCCATAGCTGCCGCGGATCCCGAAGCCCTGGAAGAACTCCCACTCGCCGGCGATCTTGTAGGTCGTGTCGCTGCCATAGGACTTGTAGTCGGTATAGCGCAGCGAACCGTTGAGGCTGAGGTTGTGGAAGAACGGCTTGTCGGAGATCAGCGGGACGAACACTTCGCCGAACACTTCCTTCACCGAATCCGAACCGCGGGTCGGAACTGCCGCGGTCAGGCCCAGCAGGTTGCCCGACTGCGCGTTCGGATCGGGCGTGTCGTTGATCGACTGCTTGCGGTATTCCACGCCCAGCACGAGCTGGACATCGCCGCCCGGCAGCTTGAACAGCGGACCGTCGATCGAGGCCGAGAATGTGGTCTCGCGGAACTTGGTCGTGCCGATCGTGTTCTGCAGGATATAGTCGCGCCAGGCCTGCGGCAGGTTGCCACCAATGACTGCCGCCGAAAGAGCCGGCGCGGCAACGCAGTTGGCAAAGGTCGCCTGGTTGGCGCAGCTGAAGGTGCCATCGCCATTGTCGGTCACCAGCATCGAGTTGGCCATGCGATCGATCAGGAACGATTCGATCTCATAGGTGCCGTCGGTCCACGACTTGCCCATGTAGACGTCATAGCGCCAGCCCGGGAGGGCGAAATCGCCGCGCAGGCCAACACCGGCGCGGACATAGTCAACTTCCTGCTTCGCATCGGTCAGACCAAAGCCCACGAAGGCGCGAGCAGCGACGTTCCGACCGCTTGACACGTTGTTCGGTAATGCGAATGCGCCGTTGCGGAATTCGATCGGCAGCAGCGGGCTACCCTGCAGGTAGTCAATCGACAGCTGGCGATAGAGCTTGTTCGCCGACTTGCGGCGGGCGCCCAAGACTTCGGCATAGATTTCCGCATTGCCGAGAATATCAAGCTGATAGCTGCCCGAAACGAAGCCGGTGTAGGTCTCAACCGGGGTTACGACCTCTTCTTCCTGCATATCGGGGTGGAAGGTATCACGATCGTAGTAGCCGACGCCCTTGTAACCAATGGTGCCGGTGGTGGCAGTGGCATCGGGTACCAGGCGGTTGTAGTTGCCCAGAACGCCGGAAGTGCGGCCAATCGCCTGACGGGTCGGAACGCCGAGGGTGTTGATGGTCACACCACCGTTGTCGAGCGTGAAGCACGAGTTGCCTTCAAAATTGACGTCGTCGTCCGAGCCGAAGGGCGCGCCTTCGCCGGCGATGTAACCGCCAACCGGGCAGCTGGTGAAATCGACGTCGCTAAGGCGAACGGCATCACGCTTGCGGTATTCGAACGATCCGATCACGTCGAGCCGGTCATTGCCGAAGCCGAATGTCGCCGAAACGCGGCGGTCCACACCGGCGCCGATCTGGGGAACGTTGACCTGACCTTCGATGGTCAGGCCGCGCACCTTGTTGTCGGTCACGATGTTGACGACGCCGGCCACAGCGTCCGAACCATAAACCGACGAGGCGCCGGCCTTGAGGATTTCGATGCGGTCGATGATCGAGGTGGGCAGGACGTTGAGGTCAGCCGCCAGAACCGCACCGCGGGTACCCGCGGGGGCAATGCGGCGGCCGTTCAGCAGGACCAGGGTACGGGCCGGGCCAAGGCCGCGCAGGCCAAGGGTGTTGACCCCGGTGCCACCGTCGGTGACGAAGCCGCCGTAGTAGTTGTTGATCTGGGCCGAACCCTGGGTGACTTCGGTGCTCTGCAGAGCGTCGCTGGCGCTGTTGAAGCCCGACTGGGTGATTTCTGCAGACGTCACGACCGTGACAGGCTCAATCGCGGAATATTCATCGCGGCGCACGCGCGAACCGGTAACGACGATATCACCGCTGCTTGACTTGGCGGTTTCCGAGGTCTCTTCCGAATCGGATGCCGCAGCGTCCTGAGCCTGGGCGGCGGTGGCAGTGCCGAATGCGGCAACGGTCATCGCGATCGCGCACGTGCTCGTGGAAAACAGGGATTTTCTAATAAATTTCATTACGTTGCCCCTTGTTTGTCACCCGGCGAGCCGGGCGAAAATAAGTCAGGTTCGAAGTGCGGCGAGAAAGCGCCTAATGCCCCAAGTCCGAGTTGTGGACCTGAACGGATAAACCCTGCGGTATGTGTCCCGGGCTGGCAATTGTTGAAAAGGCCGCGGCAATTTTTCGTTAGTCCTTGTTGTCATTTTGCCACAGCCGCGCTTGACGGCCTTGCGGTGCAGGTTTAATCGTTCGGTTAAATCGAGACTCAGTGAAAGGGATTGAGGGATGCCGACGGCTTACATTGTCGATGCTCTGCGCACAGCGGGCGGAAAGCGGGGCGGACGGCTGGCCGGGGTTCACCCGGTCGATCTGGCGGCGGCGACGCTTGATGCGCTGGTTACCGGCACCGGGATTGATCCCGCCGCGATCGACGATGTGATCATGGGCTGCGTCAGTCAGGGCGGGCAGCAGGCCGGGCAGGTCGGGCGCAATGCGGTGCTGGCCTCGAAGGTGCTGCCGGAATCGACCCCGGCGGTGACGATCGATCGGCAGTGCGGTTCCTCGCAGCAGGCAATCCAGTTCGCGGCGCAGGCGGTGATGAGCGGCACCCAGGATGCAGTGATTGCCGCCGGGGTCGAAAGCATGACCCGCGTGCCGATGGGCTCCACCGCGATGTTCCACATGAAAGAGGGCCTGGGCAACTACAAGTCACCGGGGCTTGAGGCCAAATACCCCGGGGTTATCTGGTCACAGTTCATGGGCGCGGAGATGATCGTCCGGAAGCATGGCTTCACCAAGGATGATCTCGATCGCTTTGCCTTGCAGAGCCATCTGCGCGCCCGGGCCGCGACCGAGGCCGGGGCCTTCAAGGCCGAGATCGTTCCGATCGAGATCGAAACCGCCGAAGGCCGCGAATGGCACACGGTTGACGAAGGCATCCGTTTTGACGCCACGCTGGAAGGGATCGCCGGGGTCAAGCTGCTTTCGCCCGAAGGCGCGCTGACCGCTGCGACATCAAGCCAGATCTGCGACGGCGCCTCGGCTGCGCTGGTGGTATCGGAAGAGATGCTGAAGCGCCATAACCTGACCCCGCTGGCCCGGATCCACACCCTGACGGTAACGGCGGGTGATCCGGTGATCATGCTGGAGGAGCCGCTGTTCGCCACCGACAAGGCGCTGGCGCGGGCCGGGCTTTCGATCGGCGATATTGACCTGTACGAGGTCAACGAAGCCTTCGCCTCGGTGCCGATGGCCTGGCTCAAGCACACCGGGGCCGATCCCGAAAAGCTCAACGTCAACGGCGGGGCGATTGCGCTCGGCCACCCACTTGGGGCATCGGGGACAAAGCTGATGTCCACACTGCTCCACGCGCTCAAGGCGCGGGGCGGCAAGTATGGCCTGCAGACGATGTGCGAGGGCGGCGGTGTCGCCAATGTGACCATCGTCGAGATGTGCTGATTCAAATTCACTCGAACCGGAGTCAAGGAAATGAAACTCGATAACACAGTTGCCGCAGTCGTCACCGGCGGCGCTTCGGGCCTGGGGGCCGCAACGGCCCGCGCACTGGCCGCCAAGGGCGTCAAGGTCGCGATTTTCGACCTGCAGGAAGAAAAGGGCAAGGCCGTCGCCGCGGAAATCGGCGGCGTGTTCTGCGAATGCAACGTAACCGACGATGCCAGCGTTGACGCCGCCTTCGCCAAGGCCCGCGAAGCCCACGGGCAGGAACGCGTGCTGGTCAACTGCGCCGGCACCGGCAATGCGATCAAGACCGCCAGCCGCAGCAAGGAAGACGGCAGCATCAAGCACTTCCCGCTCGACGCCTTCAACTGGATCATCCAGATCAACCTGGTCGGCACCTTCCGTTGCATCGCCAAGTCGGCGGCGGGGATGCTGACGCTTGATCCGATGGAAGACGGCGAACGCGGCGCGATCGTCAACACCGCTTCGGTTGCGGCGGAAGATGGCCAGATGGGACAGGCCGCCTATTCGGCATCGAAGGGCGGCGTGGTCGGCATGACCCTGCCGATCGCCCGCGACCTGGCGAGCGAGGCCATCCGCGTGAACACGATCCTGCCGGGCATCTTCGATACTCCGCTGCTGGCCGGGGCGCCAGAACGTGCGCGATGCGCTGGGTGCTTCGGTGCTCAACCCCAAGCGGCTGGGCAACCCGGTGGAATATGCCAACCTTGCCATGTGCATGATCGAGAACGGCTATTTCAACGGCGAAGACGTGCGGCTTGACGGCGGCATCCGCATGGCGCCGCGCTAAAAGACTGAAAATTCGGACCGGGTGCCGAACAGGCACCCGGCCGGCCCTGGCGGGAGAGCAGCATGGGTTATTCGCAGATCGACCTTCACATTGGCGAAGGTATCGCCACCCTGACGCTCAACCGTCCGGAAAAAATGAATGCCTACACCCGCACGATGATGAACGAGATCATCGATGCGCTGGACCGTACCGACGCGGATGACAATGTCCGCGCGGTGATCTTTACCGGGGCGGGGGACCGTGCCTTTTGTGCCGGGGCGGATCTGACGCCGGAGAGCGGGGGAGGTCCCTTTGCCAGCGCTGCGGCCGTGGATGACCTGTCGGACCCGCAAGTGCGTGACAGTGGCGGGCTGATGACGCTGCGCCTCTACCAGTCGAAGAAGCCCCTGATTTCAGCCTGCAACGGGGCGGCGGTGGGCATCGGCGCGACCATGCAGTTGCCGATGGATATGCGCCTCGCCAGTGAAAACGCGCGCTTCGGCTTTGTCTTCGCCCGGCGCGGGATCGTACCGGAGGCCTGTTCCAGCTGGTTCCTGCCCAAGATCGTCGGGATCAACCGCGCGCTCGAATGGTGCATGACCGGGCGGATCTTTGGCGCGGAAGAAGCGCGTGAGGCCGGGCTGGTCCGTTCGGTCCACGCCCCCGGTGATCTGATAGACGCCGCCCGCGGCCTGGCGCGCGAGATTGCCGACAATACCTCCGCCGTATCGGTGGCGATGACCCGGGCGATGCTGTGGCGCCTCCCTTCGGCCGATCACCCGATGGAAGCGCACAAGATTGACAGCCGGGCGATTTATCGGCTGTCCAAGGGGGCGGATGCGCAGGAAGGTGTGCAAAGTTTCCTTGAGAAGCGCCCTCCCGCCTTTCCGCTACGGGTTTCGGGCGATATGCCCGATTTTTACCCGTGGTGGGGTGAGGAGCCCGGATACGAATGAACCAGCGGACCAAGCCGAGCGAAGTCGAAGCCCCGGCGGGCGCACGCGAGCTGCTGTTGCAGACCGCATCGGACATCATGCGTGAAGGCGATATCGTCGATATCTCGTTGTCGGAACTGTCGCTGCGTTCGGGGCTCAATTCGGCGCTGGTCAAGTATTACTTCGGCAACAAGGCCGGACTGATGAAGGCGCTGCTCGATCGTGACATGGCCGATATCGTCCAGGCGGTCGATGCGCTGATGGCCAAGGATATGTCGCCTGAAGAGCGGCTGCGCCGCCATATCGGCGCGGTGGTCGATACCTATTACAAGACCCCCTATCTCAACCGGCTGCTGATGCGGCTGGTGCGCGAAAGCGATGAGGAGGAGGCCCACCGGATCGCCGACAGCTACCTCACCCCGCTCAGCCGCGCCTATGCCAAACTGATCAAGGACGGGGTGCGCGATGGGGTGTTCCGCCCGGTCGATCCGCAGCTGTTCTATTTCACCACCACCGGCGCCTGCGACCGGTTCTTTTCATCACGGCTGGTGCTCAAGCACTGCTACGATACCGAAGCGCTGACCGAAGAGTTGCGCGATCGCTATCGTGAGCATTGCATCGACTTCATCATGGCGGGTATCCTCGCCCGGTAATGAGCGAATCCTGGCATATCGGCGTGATCGGCGGTTCCGGCCTTGCGGCTGGGATCGAACTGGAAGCCGCACAAGAGATCGAGGTTGCAAGCCCCTTCGGGCTGCCCTCTGGCGCGATCACCACCGGCAGCATCGCGGGGGTGCGCTTCACCTTCCTGCCGCGCCATGGCCCCGGCCATGCAATCCCGCCCGGTGCGGTGAACTACCGCGCCAATATCGACGTACTGAAACGCTGCGGGGTGACCGATGTGGTCGCGGTTTCCGCGATCGGTTCGCTCAATCCGGCAATGATGCCGGGGCATTTCGTTGCGGTGGACCAGTTCATCGATCGCACCCAGGGGCGTGAGAACTCGTTCTTCGGGCCTGGCCTGGTTGGCCATGTCAGCCTGGCTGATCCGGTCTGCCCGCGGCTATTTTCTGGACTGGTCGATGCGATCGGCAAGGAAAAGGCCATGGTCCATCCCGGCGGCTGCTATGTCGCGATCGAAGGGCCGCAGTTTTCGACCCGGGCTGAAAGCCGACTCTATCAGGCATGGGGCGGGGACGTGATCGGCATGACCGCCATGCCCGAGGCCCGCCTCGCGCGGGAGGCGGAGCTGCCCTATGCCCTGATCGGCATGGTCACCGATTTCGACAGCTGGCGCGAAACGGATGAGGGCGTCGATGCGGCCGCCGTGCTGGAGGTGATGGCCCGCAACACCGGGCTGGCCCGTGCGGTGATCCGCCGCTTCGCCGCGCTGCTTCCGGCCCGGCGCTCGCCCAGCCCGATCGACCGCGCGCTGGACCACGCGGTGATGACCGCGCCGAGTGCACGTGACCCGGTGCTGGTCGCCAAGCTGGGTGCTATTGCAGGGCGCGTGCTGTGATGGGCGATGGCATCGTCCTTTACGATTACTGGCGCTCGTCTGCGGCCTATCGGGTGCGGATCGCGCTGGGCCTCAAGGGGCTGAACTGGCACGCGGTGCCGATCGACCTTTCGCAGGGGCAACAGGGCGCGGCGGACTATCTGGCGCGCAATCCGCAGGGGCTGGTCCCGGCGCTGGAAATCGACGGCCAGCTGCTGACCCAGAGCCTTGCGATCATCGACTACCTTGACCGGACTCGCCCCGATCCGCCCCTGCTCTCGTCCGATCCGGCGCAGCGGGCCAGAACCCTGGCCCAGGCACTGGTGATTGCCGCCGATGTCCACCCGGTCCAGAATCTCAGGGTGATGAACCGCCTGAAGAGCCAGTTCGGGGCCGATCAGGACCAGGCGGTCGAATGGAACCGTCACTGGATCGCGCTGGGCTTTGCCACGCTTGAAGGGCAGGCGCCCGATCAGGGCCTGTTCGGCGGCGCATCGCCCAATCTCGCCGATCTGTGCCTGGTTCCGCAGATGGCCAACGCCCGCCGTTTCGGGCTTGATCTGGCGCCCTATCCGCGGCTGGTGCGGATCGACGCGGCGCTGCGGGAAATACCTGCCTTCGCCGCCGCTGCGCCTGAGGCGGTCAAAAACTGACTTTCGGCATTGCACCGCCCGTCACTTGTCCCTAGCGAACTGGTTGCAAGAGGAACCGGTTGCCATGCCCGACAAGACTCGCCTGGCAGACTTTCTGCCCTACCTGCTTTCGGTGACTTCCAATGCGGTGAGTGACCGGATCGCGGACGAATATCGCGCCCGTTTCGGCCTCAAGATTCCGGAATGGCGGGTCATGGCGGTGCTGGGCGATACCGGACCGCTGACCCAGCGCGAACTGGTCGGGGCGACGCGGATGGACAAGGTGGCGGTCAACCGCGCCTGCAAGGTGCTGGAAGAGCGCGGCCTGATCGCCCGCAGCCCGAACGAGCGGGACGGACGTTCGCATCACCTTGAGCTGACCGGGGCGGGCCGCGATGTCCATGGCGAGATCATGCCGATCGCGCTGGAAATGGAACGCAGACTGTTTGCACCGCTGGCCACCAGCGAGCGGCAGGCGTTCAAGGCGCTGCTGGCGCGGATCTACAAACAGGCTGCGGCCGAAGGAGAATGACCGAATGAAGCTCGCCTCGCTTCCGATAGGCCGCGATGGCCGGCTGGTGGTGGTCTCGCATGACCTGGCCTGGTACGCCCCGGCCGACCATCTGGTGCCGACCCTGCAGGCCGCGCTGGACGATTGGGATCGTCACGAGCCCACGCTGCGGGCGCTGGCCACCGATCTGGAATATGGCTCAATCCCGCGCGAACGGTTCCACGAACGCCGCGTGACCGCGCCGCTGCCGCGCGCCTATCAGTGGGCAGATGGCTCGGCCTACGTCAACCATGTCGAACTGGTTCGCAAGGCGCGCGGGGCGGAATTGCCGGACAGCTTCTGGCACGATCCGCTGATGTATCAGGGCGGCAGCGACGATCTGCGCGGCCCGCGTGAGCCGATCACGCTGGCTGACGAAGCCTGGGGCTGCGACATGGAGGCGGAGATCTGCGTGATCACCGGCGATGTTCCGCAGGGCGTTACAGCGGCTGAGGCGCTGGACTACGTCCGCCTCGTCGGCCTGGTCAACGACGTGTCGCTGCGGGGCCTTATCCCCGGCGAGCTGGCCAAGGGCTTCGGCTTTGTCCAGTCGAAACCGGCCAGCCATTTCTCGCCGGTTTTCGTCACGCCGGACGCGCTTGGCGATGCCTGGATCGGGGGACGGCTGCATGGGGTTCTGGCAGTCGATCTCAATGACAAGCCGTTCGGCCGGGCCGAGGCAGCGGAAGAATGCACCTTCGATTTCGGCACACTGATCGCGCATCTGGCCAAGACCCGCCGGATCGGCGCGGGATCGATCATCGGATCGGGCACCGTATCCAACCGCGATAGCGATGGATCGCCGGGGCGGCCCTGCAGCGAGGGCGGTCGCGGATATTCGTGCATTGCCGAACAGCGGATGGTTGAAACAATCGCCACCGGCGCGGCAACGACCCCGTTCCTGCGCTATGGCGACACCGTGCGGATCGAGATGAAGGATGCCCACGGACGGTCGGTCTTCGGCGCGATCGAAAACACCGTAGTCAAAGCCTGAAACGGCATACCGGGCCGAACGTTTCCGTCCGGCCCGACCTTGTCTGGTTCCTGTGCCGTTCTGCGGTGCCGATCAGCCAGTGCCGCTCTTGGCCGGGCCGTCTTGCGAGAAGGCGTCGGCGATCGAGCAGGCCGCCGGACCAAGGATCACGACGAACAGCACCGGCAGAATGAACAGGATCAGCGGCACGGTCATGATCGCGGGCAGGCGCGCGGCCTTTTCTTCGGCGCGCATCATGCGCTCGTTGCGGAATTCGGCCGAGAGCACGCGCAGTGCCGAAGCCAGCGGCGTACCATAGCGTTCGGTCTGGACCATGGTGGTGGTCACGCCCTTCACTGCTTCCAGCTTGACGCGGTAGGCAAGGTTTTCGAAGGCTTGGCGCCGTTCGCTGAGAAACGACAGTTCGATCGCGGTAAGCGCGAATTCATCGCCCAGTTCCGGATAGGCCCGGCCCAGTTCGCGGGCCACGCGGTTGAAGGCCGCATCGACAGTCAGACCGGCTTCCGCGCAGATCACCAACAGGTCGAGCGCATCGGGAAGGCCCTTGCGGATCAGGTCGGTACGCTTGGAAATCAGGTTATGGATGTATATTTCCGGACCCTTGTAGCCAATTCCGATCGCTGCGGCGAAACCCATCAGGCGCTTCATCGAACCCCAATCGGGGAAGTAATTGATGCCATAGATCACCAAGGCGGCGATCCCGCCCAGCACGATCGGAAGCACCGCCCGGGCAAAGACCACGACGATTGCCAGTTCCTTGCGGCGGATGCCGGCCTGGGCCAGCTTTTGCTGGATCGTTTCAAGCTGGCTTTGCTGCAGCACCTTCAGCGAGGACAGCGTGTCCTTCATCTTGTCGGTGGTTTCGGTCTTGCGAACCAGGCTGGCGCGTTTTTTCGCGCTCTGGGTCACGATCCCGGCCTTGAGCTGCTCGCGCCGCTCGTTGAGCGCCTTGACGCGCTTCTGCATGGGATCGCGGATCGTGATCGCGGTGTAGATCGCGAACATCACGGCCATGGCGGCAAGGCCGGCCAGCACCGTGCCGATCCAGATGACGTCAAAGCCGAGAAGTGTCGGTCCGGGCGGGGTGTTCAACATGGGTCCTACTTTCCCTCGCTCAGATTTCGAAGCTGACCATCTTGGCCATGATGAAGCCGCCGATGCTCATCCACACCAGGCCGCCAAGGCCGGTAACGATCAGACGGTCGTCGGTGAAAAAGCCGCCCAGGTATCCTGGGCTGACCCAGTAGATCATGGTAAAGACGGCGAACGGCAGTGAGCCGACGATATAGGCCGAGGCCTTGGATTCAGAGCTCATTGCCCTGATCTTGAGCTTCATCTGGGCGCGCTTGCGCAGCACGTCGGCCAGGTTTGACAGGGTTTCCGCCAGGTTGCCCCCGGTTTCACGCTGGATCGCCAGGGTGATGCAGAAGAAGCTGAATTCCGCCATATTAAGGCGATCGGCGGTTTCCTGGAGGGCATCCTCCATTGGCTTGCCGATCTTGATGCGTTCGGTGATCAGCTTGAATTCCTCGCCCACGGGACCGGGAACTTCGGTGGCGACAACCCCCAGGGTTTCGGTCACCGGAAGACCGGAACGCAGACCGCGGACCAGCAATTCGATCGCATCGGGGAACTTGGTGGTGAAGCTGTTGGTACGCTTCTTGATGAAATAGCCGACAACCATGTGCGGCAGACCCGCACCGACCAGCAGGCCGATCCCAAGCGAAAGCGCAGCGGCGCCGGTCTTGAGGAACAGGATGACGGTGACCGCCATGGCCAGACCGGCCGAGGCATAGGCGTATTGCGACAAGGTCCAGCCCTTGCCGGTCCGGTGCAGGCGCATAGCCAGCGCCACGATCCGGCTTTCGGACCCGGCGATCTGGTGCATCTTGGGCTTGCGCGCGGCGACAGCCTTCTTGAGCTGGGCCTCCACCTTGTCAGCGGTGCTTTCGCTGTGGCGATAGCGCACGGCCTGAAGGCGGCGGGTGCCTTCCTTCGCGGGAGAGGGCCCGGAGAAGGCCAGATAGCCCAGGACCATGAAACTCATCAGGCCCACGGCAATCAGCAGGAGCTGAACTATGCTCATCGCTGGCTTACACCTTCCTTCTCGGCCGGGCCGCGCGCGGGCGGCACCGGGCCGTGTTTCTTATCAGGCCTTGGCCGTGGCCGGCTGCTTGGCGCCGTCCTGACCCTTCGGCTTTTTCGAGAGCATACCCTTGAGATCGAGCTTGCCGAGCAGCGAAGCCTTGGTCTTGATCTTGTCGTCGATGATCTCGCCTTCGCCGACGCCCATGATCGACTTTGCGATGTCGCGGATCGCAACCCCGGCCCGGGCCGTGCGGTTGGCATCGGCAAAGGTCTGACCCAGCTTGGCGGCGTTGGTTGCGGCCTTGAGGTCATAGGGGATCGTGTAGTTGATCTTGCGTTCGATCGAGGCTTCGAAATCGGCCTTGCTGATTTCGGCCGTGCCCGACTGAACCTTGTTGGCGATCACGATCGGCTGAATGTGGGCAGCGTTGGTCTTGAGCCAGGACAGGATCCGGATCGCATCGCGCGCCGATGCCAGGGTCATCTCCACCACGATCAGCGCGACGTTCACGTCGGAGAGCAGGTGCGGGAAGTTGATCAGCATGTTGCGCGGCAGGTCGATCAGGGTCATTTCGAACGCCTGGCGGAACTCTTCTTCCAGCTGCACGAAGGCCGAACCGTCGGTCATCAGCGGCTGGTTCATCGGCGCTTCGGCCGAAAGGATCGCCAGATTGTCATTCGCCCGGATCATCGCGCGCTCGATGAACAGTCCGTCGATCCGGCCCGGGTTCTCGATCGCGTCGGTCAGGCCGCGGCCCGGTTCGAGGTCGAGCGCCAGCGCGCCGGTGCCGAAGTGGACATCCAGATCGAGCAGGGCGGTCGGCATCTTTTCATCAGCGCTGAACAGCCAGGCCAGCGAAGTGGCGATGGTCGAGGCACCGACCCCGCCGCGCGTGCCGATCACCGCGGTGGAGATGTGGCGCTTGGCCACCGACGGATCGTGCTGCTTGGGCGAAGCGAAGACCGCCTGGGCGTTGCCCAGGGCATCGCGCACCTGACCAGGCGAAAGCGGCTTGAGCAGGTAATCGTGGATCCCGCTGGCCAGCAGATCGCGATAGAGGCGCACGTCGTTGACCTGGCCGACCGCGATCACAACCGTGCCGGGTTCGCAGACTTCCGCCAGAGCGTTGATATCACTCAGCGGGTCGCCGCTTTCCGACAGATCGACCATCAGGATGTTGGGGCTGGCCGAGATCGACAGCGACTGGACCGCATTGCGCAGACCGCCCTTGTTGCACTTTTCGGGCTGCCAGCCCATTTCGATCACGACGGGGCGCAGAACGTCCAGCGCGGCATCATCGCAGATGAAGGCGTTGAAGGCGTCGCGGTTGCCGGGTGCGCCGGGTTTCCATGGAGCGTTCATGTGCTTACTTCCCCGTCTGAGTGGACTGGTTGGAAAGGCCCTTTTCGCCGGTCGGCGGGGCTTCGCGGTAGGAGTCGATCGCCTTGGTGCCGCTCATGACCGTGGTCGATCCCTTGCCGGTGGCGCCCTTCAGCAGGTGTTCGGGATCTGCAACCATCGCTGCGAGGTTCGCGTTGTTGGCGCAGCCGTAATTGCTGCTGGTGGCATTGCCCAGGTTGGCCGAGCTCTTGGCGGACCAGTCCGGGCAACCCGGAACAGCGGCGGTCGAACGGGTCACCACCACCCGAACCGTGCCGGGATTGACATAGCCTGGCGTGACCGGGGCTTCATCGCCCACAATCATGCCGTACCGTCCGGCCACGCCCTGGATTGCGGCATGGGTCGCGCCGCTTTTCAGCGGATCGTCGATCGTGATCCGATCGCCATAGCGCAGGTCCATCGCTTCGAACCAGCCGGCCAGGCGGCGCTGTTCGGGGATCGAGACCCCGCCCGGTCCGGCGACGATATCGAGCGTGTAGTTGGTGCGTGCAACCACCGGCTGGTGGATGCTTTCGAGCGAGCGGTTGCTCGGCATCCCGCCGCAGCCACCCAGAACGAGAACGAGCGAAGCCGAGAGGGCCGAGGCCAGCGTCTTCTTGGAGATACGATTACGCATGGGGTTCACCTCTCTCAGTTCAGGTCGAAGCCAGGGGTCGCACCGCTGGCGTCAGCGGTACGGTTGCCCTTCTTCTTGCTCTTCTTGTCGCCACCCGATGGGTTCGGGTTCTGGAGCCGTGCGGGCACGTCGAGATCGCCGACCTTGGGCGGCTGGCCGCCCTGATCCGGCGCGGCGCTCGGCATCGGGCGCGATCCGCCCGACTGGCCGGAGTTTTCCATGTTGCCGAAGATCTGCTGGGCAGCGTTCGGATTGCGGAAACCGTCGGTCGGCAGCTTGATCTCATCGGCGTTGACCGGCTTGACCAGATACGGGGTGACGACGATCACCAGTTCGGTTTCGCCCTTCTTGAAGCTGGTCGATTTGAACAGCGCGCCAATGATCGGAAGATCACCCGCACCGGGCAGCTTCTTGATCGTGTTCTGGGCGCTGTTGCTCATCAGGCCGGCGATCATCATCGACTGGCCCGAACCCAGCTCAACTGTGGTTTCGGTACGGCGCACAGTGAGCGCCGGAACCTGGAAGCCGTTGACGGTGATCGCACCCTGGCTCGACAGTTCCGAAACTTCCGGGCGGACCCGCATCGAAATCCGTCCGTTGGAAAGCACGGTCGGTGTGTAGCTCAGACTGACCCCGAAGCGCTTGTATTCGATCGAGGTGGTGCCCAGACCCTGGCTGATCGGGATCGGATATTCACCGCCGGCCAGAAAGTCTGCCGTTTCACCCGAGAGGGCGGTCAGGTTCGGTTCCGAAAGCGTCGAAACCAGACCGAGCGATTCGCCCAGATCCAGCGCGCCCAGCACGTTAAGCCCGGCGATGTTGCCCATCCCGGCCAGCGTGCTGCCGGTGGCTACCGGGGTGATCACGGTGGTGCCGGCTGATCCGGTGGTGCCGGTGGCCATGCTGGTCCCGTTCGGGGCATACTGCGGCGCAAAGGCACGGCCCTGGCCGAAGTTGACGCGAAACCCGTTGGTTGAATCAGCCGTCTGCCAGTTCATCCCGATGTCGCGCACCAGCGTGCGGCTGACTTCGGCGAACTTCACGCGCAGGTTGACCTGCAACGGGGTGGCCGTCTTCAGGCGGGTGATGACGTTGGCTTCCTTGCCGACGAAGGCTTGAACCAGGCGCTGCGCCTCTGCCGCGTCTTCCGGTGCGGCGACGGTACCGGTCAGCAGGAAGGTGTTGGTGCCCATGGTCGAAACCGTCACCTGGGCATCGGGCATCGCCATCCGCAGCATCTGATCGACGCTGTCGATGTTTGATCCGACCCGGATGTTGGCCGACCAGATCACGTGTCCGGCAGCGTCGCTGGCATATACCGTGGTCTCACCACCGGACTTGCCGAAGACATAGAGCTGGCGGTTCGACTTGACCTGCACGTCGGCGACCTTTTCGTCGGCGACGAAGACGTCGGTCATCACTCCGCCGACGGTGACCAGCTGGCCGCGACCGATCGAAAGAACGATGTCGTTGGCGGGGCGGCTCACCGACTGGGCCTTGGCCTGTTCGGCCGGGACCAGGGCGAAGGGAGCAACCGCGCAGGCGGCAGTCATCATGGTAAGGGCAAGGCGGTTCATCGTTCTGCCTTTCTTGGCGTCAACGTGGGCGTTCGATTGGATGCTCGGCATTTTCAGTTACCTCCCGCCACTTCTTCGGTGGTGGTCTTGCCGCGGGTGACGCGAACGGTCGGGGCCGGGCGGTAGCCCGAAGGCGCCGCAGAGCGGGTCTGAGCACCGGCAGGCGGCATCCCGGCACGATCGGCGATGGTGTTCGCGAAAGTCGAGGCAAAGGCCTTGGCGGTCTGTTCCGGGTTCGGCGCATTGCGGCGCTGGAAGCGGGAGACATCGCCGCCGGTGACGAAGGTGGCACCGCCATCAACCGGACGGTTCATCGCCTGGCTAAGGAACTTTTCTTCCTCGGCCTTGCTCGCGCCGGCGGGAACCTTCACGGTACCGCTGGCGATCGCCTGATCGAGCTCGGCCTGGTTGTCGGCAAGGCTGCGCAGCGAAAGGCTAAGCGTGCCGATGGTCTGGGCCACCGCGATTTTTTCGGCGATCTTGGGCGTCACTTCCAGCGTAACGGTGCGGAAGGCGCGGACAACGGTCTTGCCTTCTTCAACCGTGGTTTCGGTTGACTGGTCGGTTGCCAGCACGCGGACGTTGCGCAGGATGGTTTCGGTGGCCTTCAATGGGTTGCCGCCGTCCTTGGCCTGAACCGTCTGGGTCAGCATCAGGTCAACGTGGTCGCCCGGGAAGACGAAGCCGCCGACACCGGTCTTGGCCGAAACCGGGATCGTGATCGCACGCATCCCCGGGCCAAGCGCCGCCGCGAGGAAGCCGCGGTCGCCCGGTGCGACGAGCGCGCCCTGGGTAACCGGCTGGCCAGCGGTGATCGGATAGCGCACCACGGTACCCAGCAGCTTGTTCATGTCGGCCTCGCCGTCGATGAAGTAAGCGTCCTGGACCATTTCCTTGGGCCATTCCTGGAACGAGACCGAATCGGCGGTGATAATCGTGCCGACCGGAAGCGCCCGCTGGGCGACCAGGACCTTGGGTCCCTTGGGTGCTTGCTGGGCAGCCTCGGCCTTCGGCGCCGAACCACCAACCAACAGGCTCCTTGCAGCGAAGGCAGTACCAACCGCGATGATCAGTGCGCCAAGCAGCAGCAACAGCTTTTTCTTATCCATGGCTATGCAAGCCCCCTAGAAAATTCCCGAAACATCAGTGTCTATTCGGGCAAACTGGTTAAAATCCGGTCAACCGAGGCCCGATGCTGCGAAAGCAGCCCGCGCTGACGGCAGAAATTGCGTGAAAATGACGAGGAGCCCCCCGGTCGAAATGGCCAGGCCATAGGGAACCGGAAGGCGGCTTTTCTGGTTGCGCGACACCACGATGGCGCCGACCGCCGTCAGGCCGAGCAGTGCGAACAGCGCGATCTTGATGATTGCGGCGGGTAGCAGGGCAGTTGCGTCAAGCGGTTTCCCGCCGTTCATCACCCAGGCGATATAGCAGGACCCCAGCACCCACAGCGTGGTCGCGCTGAAGGCCAGTGAGCGTTTGCCGCTATCCCCGGAGCCAAGCGAAAGGTTGCGCGCGCCCGCGACCATCGACATCGCCCCGCCGACCAGCGAGGTCAGGAACAGGACCGAGAAGAACACCATCGGCGGCAGCCACAGCGCCAGTGCGGCCAGCAGCTTCACATCGCCGCCGCCCATCCCGCCGCGGGCGAAGATAACGGCAAAGCCGAAGAACACGATCAGGCAGATACCGATCTGCCAGGCCACGTCGGGCCACAGCGTCAGGTTTGATGCCCACCAGTAGAGCGGGGCGCAAAGCGCGATTGCGGCGTTCAGCCAGTTATCGATCTGGCGGCGCCTGAGATCGGTGACGGCCGCAATCGCCAGTGCGATTGCCAAGCCACCCAGCAGCAGGTAACGAAATTCGACGTCTGACATTAACAGCCCCCTGGTTCAGGAAGGCTGTGTAAGGGCCATGACTTACCAAATAGTAACTACCCTCGAGAGGCCGAAGTTAGCCACGTGCGACAAGCATACGACCGCAGGGCCATTCCCCCACAGGCTTCCGAAAGCCATTGGCAAACCGCAGACGGCCATGCCGTCCGCCGGATCGATTGGCCCGCACCCGATGGCGGCGCAAAGGGATCGATCCTGTTCCTGCCCGGACGCGGTGACTTTTACGAAAAGTATCTTGAAACGCTGGACTGTTGGCATGGCCTCGGCTGGCAGGTGACGGCGTCGGACTGGCGCGGGCAGGCGGGATCAGGCCGGCTCGGGACTGACCCGGTGACCGGCCATATCGATGATTTCGCCACTTGGATCGAAGATCTGGCCAGCCTGTGGAAGCATTGGAAGGCCGAAACGCCGGGGCCGCACGTGCTGGCCGGGCATTCGATGGGCGGGCATCTGGTGCTGCGCGCTTTGGCCGAGCAGCAGGTCGATCCCGATGGCATGATCCTGTCCGCGCCGATGCTGGGGTTCACCGCCAGCCTGCTGCCCGATGCGGTGATGCACCAGGCCGCCAAGCTGATGAAGGCGCTGGGCGATCCGCGCCGCCCGGCCTGGAAGTGGAGCGAAAAGCCCGGTCAACCGCCTGACGCACGGATTCACCTGCTGACCCACGATGCCGAACGATACGGCGATGAGATTTTCTGGCGGCAGGCGCGGCCCGAACTGGTGATGGGGCCGGGATCGTGGGGCTGGGTCGAACGGGGCTATGCCTCGATGCGGCTGCTGGCAACGCCCGGCCTGCTCGAAGCGATCGGAACCCCGATACTGATTCTCGCCACCGATAACGACAAGCTGGTCGGCTACAAGGCGATCGCCCGCGCCGCGGATCGGCTACGCGATGTCGAGCTGGTGCACTTCGGGCTTGAGGCGCACCACGAAATCCTTCGCGAAAGCGACGCCGTGCGCGATCGCGCGCTGGCCGCCTGCGAAGCTTTTCTGGCACGGATTGCGGCGGTTTAGGCGATGGGCGAGCGGTTCGAATTCGCAATCGTCGGGGCCGGAATCGCCGGGGCCTCGTTGGCCGCGGGGCTGGCCGGACATGGCCGGGTGGCGCTGATCGAGGCAGAGGATCGGCCTGGCTATCACGCCACCGGGCGCTCCGCCGCATTCTGGACCGAAAGCTACGGCGGGCCGATGGTCTTTCCGCTGACCGCTGCATCCGGCCCGTTTCTGGAGCGTCACGGGCTGGTCACGCCGCGCGGTGCGCTGACCCTGGCGCGGGCGGACGAAGCTGCGGGGCTGGAAGCCTTCGCGGCGGAGTTCGAAGGGCTTGGCGTTCGGGTCGAGCGGCTGGATCGTGCACAGATCGAAGCGCGCGTGCCGGGCCTGCGGGCCGAATGGCGCCACGGCGTGCTTGAACCCGATTGCAGCGATATCGACGTCGCCGGGCTGCACCAGCTCTGGCTGGGGCAGGCGCGGCGCGGCGGCGCGGAACTGCTCTGCCGCGCCCAGCTGGCGCGGGCCGAGCGCAGCAATGGGCACTGGCGGATCGAGCTGGAGGACGGGCGCAGCCTCAGCGCCGATGTGCTGATCAACGCTGCCGGGGCCTGGGCCGATGACGTGGCGGTACGGTGCGGTGCCCGACCGCTGGGGATGCAGCCGCTGCGGCGAACCATGGCCCAGCTCGATTGCGGCAAACGGGTGCCCGATGATCTGCCACTGACGCTGGGCTTCGACGGCTCGTTCTATTTCAAGCCTGAGGCGGGCAAACTGTGGCTGAGCCCGCATGACGAGATTCCAAGCCCGCCATGCGATGCCGCGCCGGATGAAATCGACGTGGCACAGGCGATCGACCGGTTTGAACAAGTGGTCGATTGGCCGGTCCGGCGGCTGGAACACAAATGGGCAGGGCTACGCACCTTTTCGCCCGATCGGCTGCCGGTCTATGGCTTCGATCCGGCTGCTGCGGGGTTCTTCTGGTTCGCCGGGCAGGGCGGCTTCGGCATCCAGACCGCGCCCGCCGCGGCGGAACTGGCGGTGGGATTGGTGCTTGGCCAGGCCGGGGGCGCGGTTGATCCTGCGCCCTACGGCCCCGCGCGTTTTGGCTAGCGAATCGGTGGAATAAGAGTAGCTTGGGGAAGCTAACCGCAGGAGATTCCCCGATGGCGCACAAGTTCGAAATCTACAAGGACAAGGCTGGCGAGTTCCGCGTCCGCTTCAAGTACAATTCGGAGATCATGTTCTCGACCGAAGGCTATGCCGACAAGTCGGGCGCCAAGAACGCCATTGCCTCGATCAAGAAGAACGGCCCCGACGCCCCGATTGAGGACAATTCCTGATTTTCGCCTAGGCTGCTGATCCCAGCGCCGCACCACTGGCCAGGCGGTCGGCCCGTTCGTTTTCGGGGTGACCGTCGTGGCCTTTCACCCAGATCCATTCGATCCGGTGGCGCCGGGTGGCGGCCAGCAGGTCCTGCCACAGATCGGCATTGAGCACCGGCTTTTTCGCCGCAGTCTTCCAGCCGTTCTTCTGCCAGCCGTAAATCCACTTGGTGATCCCGTCGATCACATAGCGGCTATCGGTGTGGAGATGGACCAGGCAGGGCTCTTTCAACGCTGTCAGCGCGCGGATTACCGCGGTCAGTTCCATCCGGTTGTTGGTGGTTTCGGCTTCGTGGCCGGACATTTCCTTTTCGTGGTGGCCCATGCGCAGCACCACGCCCCAGCCGCCCGGGCCGGGATTGCCCTTGCAGGCACCGTCGGTGAAAATCTCAACCTTCTTCACGGCGCGGCGAATACCGCGCCGTTGGCCGGATCGGCATAGAATTCCAGCCGCCGGGCAAAGGCCATCGGGCTCTTGCGGACCACCAGCGCATCGGCAGGAGTGTTTAGCCAATCATAGGCCCGGCTCATCGTAAAGCGCAGCGCGGCGGCGCGGGCCAGCACCGGCAGGGCGGCGCGTTCATCCGTGCTGAGCGGGCGCAGGCTTTCGTATCCTTCCAGCAGCGCGGCCGAGATCGCCGGATCAAAATTGCGCCCTTCGCCATCAAAACACCATGCGGCGTGGGTCACCGCCACGTCATAGGCGGCCAGATCGGTGCAGGCGAAGTAGAAGTCGATCAGCCCGGTAACCGTTTCGCCCAGCATCAGGACATTGTCCGGAAACAGATCGGCGTGGATCACCGATCGCGGCAGGCCTGCGGGCCAGCCTGCTTCAAGCAAGGGCAGTTCCCGCTCGACCAGCTCGGCCAGCGCCGGATCGATCGAGGCCATGCCCTGATGCCCGCAGGAATCGGCCAGACGGCGGCTTTCGGCCAGATCCATCGCATTGGCGCGGGCTGCGGGGAAATCGACGCTGGCCAGGTGCAACTGGGCAAGTGCCCGGCCGACCGCGCGGGCCTGCCCCGGCGTGGGGTGGCTTACCGAAACGCCGGGCAGAAACTCGATCAGCGCCACCGCCTTGTCGCCGACCATGCGGTAGAGCGCGCCGTCGCGGTCATGGATCGTGCGCGGCACCGGGCAGCCCTGCGCGGCAAGGTGGTCTAGCAGTGAGAGGAAGAAGGGCAGATCCTGCACCTCGATCCGGAATTCGTACATCGTCAGGATGAACTTCGCGCCGGCTCCATCCTTGCCGGTGGTTTCGATCAGCCAGTTGGAATTGGAGACGCCTTCGGCAATGCCCTTTGCGCTGGTCAGGGTGCCGACATCGAAATGGGCGATCAGCGCAGCCAAGTCTTCGGCGCCAAGATGGGTATAGACCGCCATCAATCCACCAGTTGCCGGGGTAGTTTGAAGACCATCTTTTCCTCGGCGGTAACGACCTGCTCAATCGCCACCTCGCGCAGTTCGGCGATGCGCGAGATCACTTCCTGGATCAGTTCCTCTGGCGCAGAGGCCCCGGCGGTCAGGCCCAGCACGTCAACCCCATCAAGCCAGTCGGCCGCGATTTCCGCTCCGCGCTGGACCAGCCGGCTCTGCGCGCCGCAGCGTTCGGCCACTTCGACCAGCCGCAGCGAGTTGGAGCTGTTGGGCGCGCCGATCACCAGCACCAGCTGGCACTGCGGGGCCACGGTCTTGACCGCGGCCTGCCGGTTGGAGGTGGCATAGCAGATGTCTTCGGCCTTGGGCCCGACGATCTGCGGATAACGGGCGCGCAGCGCGGCAACCACTTCGGCGGTATCATCGACCGAAAGCGTGGTCTGGGTCAGGAAGGCCAGCGGGGTATCTGCACCGAAGCTGAGCGTCGCGACATCGTCCACCGTTTCGACCAGGGTGATCGTGCCTTCGGGCACCTGGCCCAGGGTGCCGATCACTTCGGGGTGGCCCTTGTGGCCAATGAACAGGATGTGCCGTCCGGCCTCGATCTGGCGTTCGGCCTGACGGTGGACCTTGGAAACCAGCGGGCAGGTGGCATCAAGCCAGTCCAACCCGCGTCCGGTCGCTTCGGCAGGCACCGATTTGGGCACGCCGTGGGCGCTGAACACCACCGGGACGCCGTCCGGCACCTCGTCCAGTTCCTCGACAAAGATCGCGCCCTTGGCCTTCAGGCTATCGACCACGAAACGGTTGTGGACAATCTCGTGCCGGACATAGACCGGCGCACCATAGCGCTGGAGCGCGAGTTCGACGATATCGATCGCCCGGTCCACCCCGGCACAAAAACCGCGCGGGGCGGCCAGCAGCAGGCGCAAGGGGGCTCTTTCGGGGTTTGGCAATGGCGCGTTCATCAAGCGGCCTCTAGCGCTTTGCCCCGCGCGCCGCTAGGGCAAGCAAACCGAGATTCCAAGGATGCCCAGATGACTGCTCGTTTTCGCCTGATTTCCGCCCTGGCCGTGGCTGCTGCACTTGCCGGGTGCAAGTCCACCGGCGATATCGTGATTGAAGACGGTGTCGGCATTTCTGCGGTGCGAACAGCTTGCCCGGCGGTCGGCATTCCCGACTATACCGGCGATGTCACCCTGTTCCGCACCCCCGGCAACACCAATTCGGGCAACATCGATGTGGTCGCGGCGATGACCAACGTGCGCAGCGAATGCAACGATGCCGGGGATAAGGTTTTCACCAACGTCACGTTCGACGTGCTGGCCCGCCGCACCGATACCCGCGGTGAGCGGACCGTGACCGTGCCCTATTTCATCACCGTGCTGCGCGGCGGCAAGGCCGTGGTGACCAAGCGGGTCGGCCAGGCCACGCTGACTTTCGCCGATGGCCAGGAACGGGCCCAGGCCCGCGGCCAGGGCGCCGCCTATATCGATAAGGCAGAGGCCAGCCTGCCGCCCGAAATTCGCGAACGGATCACCCGTCGTCGCCGCGCGGGTGAAGAAGATGCCGCGGTCGATCCGCTGTCGCAGCCCGAAGTGAAGGCCGCGGTTGCGCGGGCGACCTTTGAGGTGCTGGTCGGCTTCCAGCTCAGTCAGGATCAGCTGACCTACAACGCCACCCGATGAAGCGGGCGCGCAGCCGCGCGCCTTCGATCCTTGCGGCGCCCCTGCCCAGGCGGTAGGGGCGCTGTTACTTTATGCGGCCCGGTTGTGGCCCTATCCAAGAGCAGTCCAATGACCGAAGCGAAGACCCTCTACGCCGCCTTTTCCGGGCACATCGCCGCCGCGCTCGATGCGCTGGAGGCCGCAGGCACCCTCCCGGGCGGGCTCAACCGCGCGGCGATCACGGTCGAGCCACCGCGCGATCCCAGCCATGGCGATCTGGCGACGAACGCCGCGATGGTCCTGGCCAAGCCGGCCGGAACCAATCCGCGCGCCCTGGCAGAGGCTCTGGTGGCCGAGCTGGGCAAGCTGCCTGCCGTGACTTCGGCGGAAATCGCCGGGCCGGGCTTCATCAACCTCAGGATCGCACCCGATGCCTGGATCGCCGAACTGCGCGCGATCGCGGCGCAGGCGGCTGATTATGGCCGCTCGCACATTGGCGGCGGAACCACGGTCAACGTCGAATATGTCTCGGCCAACCCGACCGGGCCGATGCACATGGGCCACTGCCGCGGCGCGGTGGTGGGCGATGCGCTGGCCAGCCTGCTCGAATGGGCCGGGCACAAGGTGATCCGCGAATACTACGTCAACGATGCCGGCGGGCAGGTCGATGTCCTCGCCCGCTCGGTCCAGCTGCGCTACCGCGAGGCGCTGGGCGAAGACATCGGCGCGATTCCGGAAGGACTCTATCCGGGGGACTACCTCGTCCCTGTGGGTGAGGCGCTGGCGGCGGAGTTCGGCGACAAGTTCGCATCGGCTCCCGAAAGCGAATGGCTGGCCCTGTTCCGCACGCGTGCGATCGCGGCGATGGTTGAGCAGATCAAGGCCGACCTCAAGCTGCTGGGCATCGAGCATGACCTGTTCTCTTCCGAGGCGGAGCTGCAGGCTGCGGGCAAGCCGGATGAGGCCGAGAAGTGGCTGCGGGCGCACGATCTGGTCTATGACGGCCAGCTCGAAGCGCCCAAGGGCAAGACGCCCGAGGACTGGGAGCCGGTCGAGCTGCCGCTGTTCCGCTCGACGAAATTCGGCGACGATCAGGATCGCCCGATCAAGAAGAGCGACGGCAGCTGGACCTATTTCGGCGCCGATATGGCCTATCACTTCCAGAAGGCGCAGGGTGCCGACGCGCTGGTCGATATCTGGGGCGCGGACCACGCCGGCACGGTCAAGCGGATCAAGGCCGCGGTCGCCGCGCTGACCGGCACCGAAGGCCGCGCGCCCAAGCCGTTCGAGGTCAAGCTGGTGCAGATGGTCCAGCTGCTCAAGGGCGGCGAGCCGTTCAAGATGAGCAAGCGTTCGGGCAATTTCGTCACTCTGGCCGATGTGGTGGAGATGGTCGGCAAGGACGTGGTCCGTTTCACCATGCTGACCCGCAAGCCCGAAGCGCAGATGGACTTCGATTTCGACAAGGTGGTCGAAGCATCGAAGGACAACCCGGTGTTCTATGTCCAGTATGCCCACGCCCGGATCCGATCGACCCTGCGCAAGGCTGCGGGCGAAGGCTTCGCGCCCGCCGATCAGGGCCTTGACCTGCTGGGTGAGGAAGAGCTGGAGCTGGTCAAGCTGGCCGCGCAGTTCCCGCGCCTGGTCGAGGCTGCCGCCGCCGCCCGCGAACCGCACCGGATCGCATTCTATCTCTATGATCTGGCTGGCGCTTTCCACGCTTACTGGAACATCGGCAACGATCGCCCCGAAAAACGCTTTATCGTGGCTCAGAATGAGACGTTGACGTCTGCAAGGCTTTATCTTGCGTCCCAAATCGGGCAACTTATCCGTAACGGCCTGTCCATTCTGGGCGTGGAGGCCGTAGAGGAGATGTAACCGTATGTCGGGCGTAGACGGGGATCGTGACGGCGAAGAGTGGCTGGGGGACGAAGGCGAACCCTTGGAAACCGAGCAGCTCGCGCTGGAAGACGAGGATGAACGTCTGCCCTGGCTTGAAGGTTCCGACGACGATTACGACGACGAGGAAGAAGGCGGCAGTGGACTGCTGAAGCTGGTGGCGATGGGCCTGCTCGCGCTGGTCGTGCTGGTCGGCGCGATCTGGTGGGCGACACACCGCAACCCTGATCCGGCGCTGACCCCTGATGGCAGCCTGGTAGAAGCCGATGCGCAGCCTTACAAGGAAGCGCCCAAGGACCCCGGCGGCAAGCAGTTCGACGGGACCGGGGATTCCAGCTTTGCGGTATCCGAAGGGCAGAACCGTCCGGCCCAGCTCGACAAGAGCGGAGCCGCCGCGCCAGCCGCGCCTGCGGCCAACGCCGATCCGGAAGCCAAGCCTGCGGTCAGCACCGGCGGGGCCGCTGCGGCCAGCGGCGGGGTTGGGGTGCAGGTCGGGGCCTATTCCTCAAAGCAGGCGGCCGATGCCGATTGGGCCAAGCTGGTCGGGAAATCGAAGGGCGCGCTTTCCGGTGTTTCGCATCGGGTGGTCGAAGGCTCGGCCGATAACGGCACGGTCTATCGGCTCCAGGCGGTCGCGCCTGATGCGGCTGCGGCGCAGGCGCTGTGCGGCAAGCTCAAGGCGGCCGGTATTTCCTGCATGGTGAAATAGCGGGATAATCCACACGGATCGGCGATGCGGCGCTTGCAACGGCGCCGCCTTGCTGCGACTTTGGCGGCCTTATGACTCCCGCGATCTTCGGCCTTTCCGGTCTGGTGCTGAGCGCCGATGAGCGCGCCTTCTTTAGGGAGGCCGATCCGGCGGGCTACATCATCTTCGGCCGCAATGTCGAAAGCCGCGAACAGCTGCGCGCGCTGACCGATTCGCTGCGGGCGATCCACGGGCGGGACCGACTGCTGATTTCGATCGATCAGGAAGGCGGGCGGGTCCAGCGGATGAAGCCGCCGGTCTGGCCGCAATATCCCGCCGGGGTGGTGTTTGACCGGCTGTTCGATCTGGCTCCGGCCAGCGCGATCGAGGCGGCCCGCGCCAATGCTGAGGCGCTGGGGATCGATCTGGCCGAAGTGGGCATCACCTGCACCCACGCCCCGGTGCTCGACGTGCGGCGCGAAGGCGCGCACGATGTGATCGGGGACCGGGCGCTGGGGCACGAGCCGTTGCGCGTCGCCGCGCTGGGCCGCGCGGTGCTTGATGGCCTGGCCCGCGCCGGGGTGGCGGGCACGATCAAACATATGCCCGGCCATGGCCGATCAGCCTGCGATACCCACAAGGAACTGCCGACCGTAACCGAGGGCGAGGACGAGCTTGAGGCAGACATCGCTCCGTTCCGCGCGCTGGCCGATGCGCCGACCGGGATGACCGGGCACCTGAAGTTCACAGCCTGGGACAGCGAGCATCCGGCCACGCAATCACCGTTCATCGTGAACGAGATCATCCGGGGGCGGATCGGCTTTGACGGCCTGCTGTTCACCGACGATCTCGATATGGAAGCGCTTAGCGGCACCGTGCCGGAACGCGCCGAGAAGGCGATCGCGGCGGGCTGCGATCTGGCGCTGAACTGCTGGGCGAAGATGGCCGACATGACTGGGATCTGCGAGCGCTTGCCCGCACTAAGCGGCAAGGGGCTTGAGCGGTTGGCGCGCGCGCTGGCGGTGACCCGGCTCGATGGCGCGAATGGCGATCAGGCCGAACTGATCGCAAAGCGCGATGCCCTGCTGGCACTGGGTGAGGCTGCGGCATGAGCGATCTGGTCGATAGCCCCGCGATCACCTTTCCCGAGGACGATTGGCAGGGCCCTGCCGCCGCCGCAACCGACGATCAGGCGCTCTACCTTGAGCTCGATGGCTGGGAAGGGCCGCTTGATCTGCTGCTCGATCTGGCGCGGCGGCAGAAGGTTGATCTGCGGCGGATTTCAATCCTCGAGCTGGTCGACCAGTACCTGACCTATATCGAGCGGGCCGAGGCACTGCGGCTTGAGCTGGCGGCGGACTACCTGGTGATGGCGGCGTGGCTCGCCTACCTCAAGTCCGCGCTGTTGCTCCCGCGCGAGGAACAGCCCGATCCCTCGCCCGAGGAACTGGCGCTGCGCCTGCAACTGCGGCTGCAACGGCTGGCGGCGATGCGCGATGCCGCCGCCCGCCTGATGGGGCGTGACCGGCTGGGCCGCGACGTGTTCGCGCGCGGCGCGCCCGAAGGGCTGCGGGTCGATCGCAAGGCGCTGTGGCAGTGCGATTGGTTCGCGCTGGTGCAGGCTTACGGTCAGGTCAAGGCGCGCACCGCGCCGGTGGTCCATATGGTTCGCGACCGGATGGTGATGACGCTCGATTCGGCGCTGAGCCGGGTTTCCTCGATGCTGGGCGTCAATCTTGACTGGATGGAACTGCGCGATTTCCTGCCGCCACACAGCGATCCGCGCCTGCGCCGCTCGGCCATGGCCAGCAGCTTTGTCGCCGCGCTCGAACTGGCGCGGCTCGGCAAGGCCGAACTGCGCCAGGATGAGACTTTCGGGCCGCTGATGCTGCGGGGGATCAAGGCGTGAGCGAGCGCCCTGACGATCTGGTCCGCGCGGTAGAGGCCACGCTGTTCGCCGCCGAAGAACCGATGAGCGCCGAGGCGATTTCGGTCCACCTTGGCGGGGCGAACGTGAAGGAGGCGCTGGCGGCTTTGCAGTCCGACTATACCGAGCGGGGCGTCAATCTGGTCGAGCGGGGAAAGCGCTGGCATTTCCAGACCGCGCCCGATCTTGCTCACCTGCTGCGGCGCGAGCGCGAGGAGGTGCGGCGGTTGAGCCGCGCGGCGACCGAAGTGCTGGCGATCGTCGCCTATCACGAGCCGGTCAGCCGTGCGGAAATCGAATCGATCCGTGGGGTGCAGACCGCCAAGGGCACGCTTGACGTGCTGATGGAGGCGGGCTGGGTGCGCATTGTCGGGCGGCGCGAAGTACCTGGGCGGCCGGTGATCTATGCCACAACGCCCGATTTCCTCAGCCACTTCGGCCTTGAAAGCCGCCGCGACCTGCCGGGGATCGATGAACTGCGCGCAGCCGGTCTGCTCGATCCGGTCGAGGATGCCCTGGCCGAAGCGATGGAGGCGGTCGGTGCGGGTGAGCAGGGTGATGATGATGGGCAGGACGAGGAAACCGAACATTCGGCAGACTGACTCGCAACTTGCTGGCAAATGTCCTACATAATGGATGAGGGGCACGGTCCCCGGCGGAAGGCTGTGATGCCGAACCCGCCGATTCAGGAGTGAAAACAATGGGTTTTGGGTCAATCTGGCACTGGATGGTTGTGCTGGTGATCGTGCTGGTGCTGTTCGGCCGCGGCCGCGTTTCCGAGATCATGGGCGATTTCGGCAAGGGCATCAAAAGCTTCAAGGACGGCATGGCCGAAGGCTCTGACGTGAAGCCGCAGCCACCCGCCGGACAGATCCCGCCGCCGGCGCCCGCCGAGCAGGCCACGCTGAATGGTGAGCCGGTGGCGGACACCACCCAGAACCCGCAGTAAGCATCCGCCCCCGCGCGGAGTAGCGCCATGTTCGACATCGGCTGGGATGAAATGCTGTTCACCGCGATCATCGCGATCGTGGTGATCGGGCCCAAGGACCTGCCGCGCGCGCTGCGCACGGCGGGGCGCTGGATGGGCAAGGTCCGCCGCGTCTCCGGCCACTTCCGTGCCGGGATCGAAACCATGATCCGCGAGGCCGAGCTTGAGGACATGGAGAAGAAGTGGCGCGAACAGAACGAAGCGATCATGAAGGCGCACCCCGCCTCTGATCTGCCGGAGGAGCCGATCGGGCCTGACCCGGGCATGGGTGACCCGCCGATTCCCCCCACAGCCTATCCTGACGCGCCGGAAATCGCGGCAAGTGCCGATCCGCAGTTACCCTTGCCGCCGGAGAAGGCGGGCTGATGGCTTTCCAGATCGACGACATCGACGAAACCCAGGCCCCGCTGCTCGATCACCTGGTCGAGCTGCGCACCCGGCTGATCCGGGCGATCGGGGCGCTGGTGGTTGCCTTTGCCATCTGCCTCTATTTCGCCAGGCCGATCCTGGCCTTTCTGGTCCAGCCGCTGGTTGAAGCCGGGCAGAACCGGCTGGTTTTCACCAAGCTCTACGGGCAGTTTTTCGTCGAGCTGAAAGTGGCGCTGTTCGCCGGGTTCTTCGTCAGCTTCCCTGTGATCGCCAACCAGATCTGGGCCTTCGTCGCACCGGGGCTCTACGCCAAGGAAAAGAAGGCATTCCTGCCCTTCCTGCTGGCCACCCCGGCGCTGTTCATCGCGGGCGGAGCGATGGCCTATTACCTTGTCATGCCGGTGGCGTTCCGCTGGTTCCTGGGCTTTCAGGGCAGTCAAGGCGGCCTTTCGATCGAGGCGCTGCCCAGTTCCGACGATTACCTTGGGCTGGTGATGCAGTTCATCCTGGCTTTCGGGTTCTGCTTTCTGTTGCCGGTGCTGCTGCTGCTGCTCAACCGCGCCGGGATCGTCAGCCGTCAGCAACTGGCGGGCGCGCGCCGCTATGTCATCGTCGGAATTGCGGTGATCGCCGCGGTGATCACCCCGCCGGATGTGGTTTCGCAGCTGATGCTGCTGGTGCCGATGATCCTGCTGTTCGAAGGCAGCCTGCTGATCATGCGGCTGAGTGAAAGCAAGGACGCGCAGGCCGAAGCGGCTGAGCCTGTCCCCTCTGCATCAGAGGAAAGGCCTTTCCAGTAAGGCCGGCCTACTTTTTCTCCCACACCTTCCGGCCGCCGATCCACACTTCCAGTACCTTGGTCTGGGCCAGTTCGGCCGGGGTCGAAAGGAACGGATCGCGGTCCACGAACAGGAAGTCGGCGCGTTCGCCCGGCACCAGCCGTCCGAACCGCCCTTCGGCGAATCCGGCATAAGCCCCGTTGACCGTATAGCCCGCGAAGGCCTCTTCGCGGGTCACGCGCTCTTGCGGTTGCCATCCGCCCGGCGGATTGCCGTCCGGCCCGACCCGGCTGATCGCCGCCGCCCACCCGGCCCAGGGATCGGCCTCTTCAACCGGCACGTCAGAACCGAAGGCGATCCGTGCGCCGCTGGCCTGGATCGATTTCCAGGCATAGGCCCCGGCCAGCCGGTTCGGGCCGAGTCGCTTTTCAGCCATCTCGCGGTCGCTGGTCTGGTGGGTGGGCTGCATCGAGGCGATGATCCCTTGCTTGCCGAAGCGGGCGATGTCGGCCGGATCGACTACCTGGGCGTGCTCGATCCGCCAGCGCCGATCCCCGCCATAGGTCTCGCTCATCTCCTCGATCGCGGAAAGCACCGCCATGTTCGCCTCATCCCCGATCGCGTGAACCGCGACCTGGAACTTGTCCAGCGCGGCGCGGCTCATCAGGTTCTTGAGCTGGGTGTCGCTGGTGATGCGCAGTCCCTTGGTGCCCGGGGCATCGGCATAGGGCGCCTTGAGGCTGGCCCCGCGCGATCCCAGCGCGCCATCGACATAGAGTTTGACCCCGTTGAGCCGCAGCCGGTCTTCATAAAGCCACGGCGTCGGCCCCGGGCCGCCAATCAGCGCCATGTTGTCGGTGCCGGAAGCATAGGCCATGATCCGGATCCGCAGCGAACCGTTGTCTCCGGCGCGGCGGAAGGTCTGCCAGTCCTCGATCGTGGTGCCCATGTCGGCGATCGCGGTGACGCCCTTGGCCAGCAGCACGTCCTGCGCCATGGCAAAGGCCAGGTCGCGGTCTTCGGGGCGGGGGGCTGGGACCTTTCCGCCGACCAGATCCATCGCATTATCGACCAGAACTCCGGCAGGCTTGCCGCCCGGTGCTGTGCGTTCGATCTTGCCGCCTGCCGGGTCCTTGGTGGTGGCGGTCACGCCCGCCATCGCCAGCGCTTTTGAATTGGCCCAGCCGGCATGGCCATCGACCCGAACCAACCAGACCGGCCGATCCGGCACCACGGCGTCCAGCTCGGCAGCGGTGGGAAAGCGCTTTTCGGGCCACAGTTCCTGATTCCAGCCGCGCCCCAGGATCCACGGTGCGCCGGGATGGGTCCTGGCATAGTCAGCGATCATCGCCAGCGCTTCGGGCAGTGAGCGGCTGGCCGAAAGGTCCAGCGTCAGCGCGGCGAAGCCCAGGCCCATTACATGGCCGTGGCTGTCGATCATTCCCGGCAGCATGATCCGGCCCTGGCCATCGACCTTGTAGGTCGGGCGTTCGGGGCGCTTGTCGCCCCGGTGCAGCACCTGCTTGATCCGCCCGTCGTCGGCGATCACCAGCCCGGTGAAGCGGTCCATCCCGCCGGTCGCATCGATCGTTACCCCTTCGACGTTATCGACCAGGGTATCGGCCAGCGCTGGTGCGGACAACGCCAGCGCGGCGACCGCGCCGATCAGCCCTGCCTTCACGCCATTGCCTTTCGCGGCAGGCGGCGCACCAATGCGGAGGTATCCTGCCGCCCGCCGCCAAGCGCCTGAACCTCGGCATAGAACTGGTCGATCAGGGCCGCGACCGGGAGCGTTACCCCAAGTGAGCGGCCTTCCTCAAGCGCGAGGCCCATGTCCTTGCGCATCCAGTCGATCGCGAAGCCGAAGTCGAATTCATCTTTGCACATGGTGTGCCAGCGGTTGTCCATTTGCCAGCTCTGCGATGCCCCGCCCGAGATCGCTTCATAGACCTTGTCGAGATCAAGGTGCGCCGCTTCGGCAAAGCGCAGCGCCTCGGACAAAGTTGCAAGCACGCCCGAAAAGGCGATCTGGTTGACCATCTTGGTGGTTTGTCCGGCCCCGGCCTTGCCGACGTGGACGATCCGCTTGGTATAGGCTTCCATTACCGGGCGCGCGGCCTCGATTGCATCGGGGCGACCGCCGCACATCACGGTCAGCTGGCCGTTCTCGGCCCCGGCCTGCCCACCGGTTACCGGGGCATCGACGCAGTGGACCTGCAGATCGCGCGCCTCAACCGCGATCTGCCGTGCGATCCGGGCGGAAACGGTGGTGTGATCGATGAAGGTTGCGCCGTGGCTGATCGCGGAGAACACCCCCAGCGGCCCCAGCACGACATCGGCCAGATCATCATCATTGCCGACACAGGTCAGCACCACGTCGGCGCCCTCTGCGGCTTCGGCCGGGCTGGCCGCGACCCGGGCGGCGAGGCCGGGGTTGGCCTCTTGCCAGCGTTCTGCGCGTTCGAGGCTGCGGTTGTAGATGGTCAGACTATGCCCGGCCTGACCGATATGTCGGGCGATCGCGCCGCCCATTACACCCAGGCCGAGGAAGGATACATTCAACATCTGTTGGTTGCCCTGAACTTGTTAATGGATCACGCACCGGTCTGTAGCGGCTTTTCCTTCAAAGCAAAGCGGCGATCGGCACGCACAATTGCCTGTTTCCCCCATTGCCGCTTTGCGTTACGGCCCCCGGCATATGACCGACACCGCCCAGACCGCCGCCCAGCAGCTGACCATCGCCGATATCCGCGCCGCCGCGCAGCGGATTTCGGGCGCGGTGGTGCGCACCGATTGCGATTACAGCCGGACCCTGAGCGAGATTACCGGCGCGGATATCTGGCTCAAGTTCGAGAACCTGCAGTTCACCGCCGCCTACAAGGAACGCGGCGCGCTCAACGCGATGCTGCTGCTCACCGATGAACAGCGCGCGCGCGGCGTGATCGCGGCCTCGGCCGGGAACCATGCCCAGGGGTTGTCCTATCACGGCACGCGGCTTGGCATTCCGGTGACGATCGTCATGCCGCGCACCACCCCGACGGTGAAAGTGATGCAGACCGAAGCGGTCGGCGGCACAGTGGTGCTTGAAGGCGAGTCCTTC